>Ga0326727_10023787_pt1 | contig 11652 bp, 12 predicted proteins | sample MB2enrmetagenome_FD_207643 | JGI IMG/M metagenome (GOLD analysis project Ga0326727, IMG submission 207643) | Lab enriched peat soil microbial communities from McLean, Ithaca, NY, United States - MB29MY | ecosystem: Environmental > Terrestrial > Soil > Wetlands > Peat | place: USA: New York... | reverse complement strand
GGTGCCGGAAAACCGTCCGAATAACTCCCGGAACACTGTCCGAATTAAATCGGAACAGTGTCCGAATTGGATTGGAACGCTGTCCGATTAAAATCGGAATCGCGTCCGATTTGCGCCGGAATACGCATATGGATGTTTTTTGTTCAACTGATGGGTTTTGGGTCTATCGTCCTTCGCAAAAAAGCGAGCGAGTGACGGCGGCAAGCGGGGTTCCCTTCAGGGTACGCGTCACGAAGTGTGCCCCTGAACGAAAGCGAAGCTGCGAGGACGATAGAGCGAAAACCCGAAGGGCAAAAAGGCCGATGAATGACAGGCCAAAAAGACGAAATCAGGTTGGCTCCCGGCAACCTGACACTATTCAGCGCAAGCGTGCGCGGCTAGGAAAGGGAACGCCAGCGGCGGGCGAAAGCCGCGAAAAGGCGCAATCCCCCTGGGTCAAGTGGAAGAGGCCAGCATTGGGGGTGGGTGGGCCGGAATAAAAAAGCCCGCGTTCCGTCAGGTTCGCGGGCTGCAAGATTCGTTTGGCCGATTCGTATAAGACTCTGAGAACTACGAAATCAACTATGAGCGAACGAAAGACAAGCGAAATAGAAATCCAGCGAATTGTTCAGTTTTACTCCTGGCCAACCCAGGAAGGCGACATCATCCAAGAGACAAAGAATTGGAACGGGGCGGATTTCGCTTACGCAATAGACCGGCTTTTCAGCGACCAACCGGCAGAACGGCGTGACGCATTGCGGCCGATTTACCTGAGATTGTTAAAGAGCCGCCAAGCGGATGAATCACGGGTGGCGGCTGAAGAGGCCGCCAATCGAAGGCATAATGAAATTTCTCGACGGCTGGATGAACTCAGGAAACCACATTGGTCGGTTGTTCCGAATTTCTGGTTGACCGTAGCAATTCTGATCTTGACGGCAATCGGAGTCTATTTGGCCCTTCGGCGATAAGTTGCGTCCCAGAGTCCAGAGGCACTGGCTACAGTTTGGGTGTTCGGGGCTGGTTGCCGATCCACTCGAAGGCGCGGGCGGCAATCAGGCCGAGAACAAGCAGGTTGTTCCGTCCAAACCCACCTATAGAGTTTTAATTGTCAGCCACATCAAACCCATCGAAGGAGGGCAAAGCCATGAATAACGGCGCAACAGCCCCTGCCGTTGCCTCGCCACGCCTCACGCCCGCAGAGGAAGGAGAGCGGGCGGCGTGGCGCGAGGAAAACGACTATCACCCCGACCCCGCAAACAACTGCCTTGACCTAATCGCCAACCAGGTGTTTCACGGCGATTGCTTGCAGGTTTTGCGGGCCTTGCCGGACGCTTGCGCTGACTTGGTGTTGACCGACCCGCCCTACATCACCCGCTACCGTTCACGGGATGGCCGCACTATCGCCAATGACGACAACAGCCATTGGCTTTTCCCCGCATTTGCCGAGCTTTACCGCGTCCTTAAACCAAACTCCTATTGCCTCAGCTTTTACGGCTGGGGAAAGGCGCATCGGTTTATTTCAGCGTGGCGCGAGTGCGGCTTTCAGCCTGTTGGCCATTTCGTTTGGGTCAAACGCTACGCCTCATGCGTGCGACATACGAAAATGAAACATGAACAAGCCTATCTGCTGGCCAAAGGCAATCCGCCCCAGCCGAAATCCCCGCCGGATGACGTTCTTCCTTGGAGATACACAGGCAATGTCCTTCATCCAACCCAAAAGTCAGCCGACAGTCTCATGCCGATAATTCAGGCGTATTCCAAACCGGGCGGAATTGTGCTTGATCCCTTTGCAGGGTCAGGCTCGACCGGAGTTGCCGCCCGACGATGCGGGCGGCGCTTCATTCTCATTGAGAAAGTCGCCGCCTACTATCGTGCCGCGCACCAACGCCTCATTTCCCCAAATACCAACCCAATCAAATAAATCCAACCATGAACACACAACACAACACATCCACCTGTTCGACGGTCAATGCCCACGAAGGGCAGCCAGCCGCCGACACCGACCTCGAAACTGATTTTTTCGGCCCGCCCATTTACGCCTACACCCGGAAACAGGCCCTTGCCGACGGCGTGCAGATGCAAGTGCCGCCACCCGTCGCCGAGGAAGCAGGTTTCAAACTCCCCGTTTTCCTGACAGATACGGTTCACGCCAAATGCGTCAAAGTCCCCGTAGGCGTCAGTTGTCAGGACGAGGAAGGCCGGCTTTGGGACATCCTCACGATGCTCCATCACGCCATCCGCAACAACCCCACAGGAGCCGGGCTCATTCCCTTCTCTCTCTATGTCCGAAACGAGGAAACGGAAGCCGCTTCCCTTGTGCGCCTTCACGCCGCTTGTGGTGCGATGGACATGGACGACCCGCAACCCGCAATAACGGTAATGTTCCCCGAGGAGGATTGAATTGCCCCGAATTACAAACTTGTTTTAGAACCAAACCAAAATGAACACAGAAACCAGCACACCAACCAGTTCAGCGGCCAACGCCCACGAGGGGCAGCCAGCCGCCGACACCAACCAGCATTATCTGTTTTCCGGGCCACCCGTATGCCCCTATGACCGAAAGCAAGCCCTGGCCGATGGCCTTCAGATACAACTTTCACCAAAGTATCTACGGAAAATCCGCGAGATATGGGGCATGGACATTCCACGCCGCCTGTTTTTCACGAAAAAGGCCATTGAAAGCCTCGAACTAACCAATCGCCTAAGTCGGCGCGACGATGACGGGCGCTTGTTTCACCTTCTCAACCTGCTTAATGACGCAATGGGCAATTCACCTTGGGGATGGGGTTCACCTCCGCTGACACGGGTTTTGTTCGTCATCATCTTGGCAAACGGGAAACGGGCTCCCAGAATACCCGTTTCCCTCGCTTGGAGCACAATGGGCGTTGACGACCCACGGCCCGCAATGACGCTAATGCTACAGGAAGAAGACCGAACCCCATGCGATCCAAATTGCCCCTGGCATGGGCAGCATAGATTTTCATTGCCCTAAATTCCAAACCCGTTTTAGAACCCAAAAAATATGCTCAAAATAGTGAAGAATCCAAACCCCACAGACTACTATCGTTCTGTTGACGAATATGAAAACTCGGAAATCAAAGATTTCCTTCTTAAACGCCGCCACGACATCATTCTGTTTTGGAGTGTTCTTGTCTCTGTAATGATTGGCAGCGTCATAGTGTGGAATCTGCTAATTAACGCCGCAGTAAATGAGCGCATCAAACAGCTTACGGCTTCCGGCGCAATCCATTGGGTCAAACCCAAATGAGACAGCCGACTAAACAAGCCCCGGCCCAAAACCGGGGCTTGTTTTTACGCTGAGCCGCGCCCCCCTGTTTTACCGGCTCGGCTCGCTTCCGCGCCCTCTCCTTCCCTTCTTGTCCCCCGCTCGCCGTTCCTCCGGCCCAGGCTTCGCGCCCGCCGCTTCGCTCCCCGGCGCTTCACTCAAATTGTCTTAATGTCCTAATATCACAAAGTCCGACTTTAAGACCTGCATCCCCTTGCGGAGATTCCTCAAAAAAGTGTGTTGACTCGATTGGCTTATTGCTTTGGTGTTGATGTCAGACAATCAGACTTTATGACAACTCGCATCGCTTTCGTGAACGGCAAAGGCGGCGTGGGCAAAACCACTTGCTCGATGCTCGTTGCCGCCGCCTTGCATTACGCCGGTCAGTCAATCTCTTTGGATGACCGCGACCCTCAGCACAGCGCCACCAATGCCGCTGGCATTTTCGGCATCCCCATTGGCACGGGCGGCAACATCGTCATTGTGGACACTGCCCCCACCATCGGCCAGCCCGCCACCCTTGAGGCCATCAGCACGGCGGATTTGGTGGTCCTGGTCAGCACACCCAGCCCGCTGGATTTGGCGACCACCGCCGCCACCGCCCAGCGCATCCAGGCCGAACGCACCGGCCCCACCCGCCTTCTTTTCAACCTGGTGCAGACCAACAACCACTATTTCACCGACATGCCGGAAACGGCCAAGGAAATCCCCTTCCCCGCATTCAAAAACTTTCTGGCGCGCCGGACGGCGTATCAGGACGCGCAGATTTACGGCTGGCGGGCGTTGCGGCCGATGTTTCGCGAGGAAGTCCTGAAAGTGGCCATCGAAATGGCCGAACTGATTCAGTCACAAAATCAGACAGTCAGACATTAAGACGTTCATAATTTATGACAATGAAACCAACCGATTCCAGCGAACGAATAAAAGCCCTCATGCGGCAGCACACGGCATCCATGTCCGCCGCCATGCCAGCCCCAACGCCCGCAACGGCGTCGCGACCGCCGCCGGTTGCCGTCACCGCCACGGCAATCCTGCCGGCACAACCGGCAGCCTTGCCGGAAAACCCCAAAGTCAGTTGGGACCGGATTACCATTCGGCTCACGGCAGGGGAGTTGGCAAAAATAAGTGACGTTGTGATTGCCACCCAACAGGCGAACCGGACGGCGAAAATCACGACAACCGATGTTCTAAGGGTGGCCTTGCGCCGCGTCAAAGACCAGGAGGCCATTGACGCAAGGGAGATCAAAGTGTTGCGGGCACGGGACGGACGTTCAACGAAAGCTGGCAAGGTCTGACATTCTTAATGTCAGACAATCCGACTTTAAGACAATCAGACAGGCCATCGTTGCCGAAGCTTTGACCGCGTTATTCCAAAAGACGGTGACCAGCTTTAGCGAAGCGGAGGGGAGTTCCCTCTTGACGTTCCGCCAATTCGGTCAGAGAACAAAAAATCTCCATGTCCGAATCATTCACCCCCGCGATCCTTCAACCCGGCGATGCCATCCTGTATTTCAGTCATGATTTTGGGAGTTGGCTTATCGCCCTCAAAACCTGGACGAAGGTTGCCCACGTCGAAATATACCGGGGCAATCAAGTAAGCTATTCCAGCCGCCTCGAATCCGGCGTGAACGCCTATCCGCTGCGGCTCGACGGCGTTGCCGCCGTCATGCGCCCCAAACAGCCCCTTGATTTCTTGGCGGCGGACGCTTGGTTTGAAACCAGTGCGAAGGGCCATCCGTATGACTGGCGCGGCTTGCTTTGTTTCGCTCTCGCGAGCAGGGGAGGGGAGAAACACAAATTTTTCTGTTCTGAATTCGGAACGCACTATTACCGCGCCGCCGGACTTGCGCCCTTCAATCCCCGATGGCCCGCTGTTCGCGTGCCGCCGAGCTTCTTTTTGGTTTCACCGGCCCTTGAGACAATCTGGACCGACCACGATTGGTTCTAATTGCATCCACCCATGAAACCAACCCGCACAACCAATCCACGCAACGCCCGGCTTCACTTTTCCGATGGACGGGTCGAGCATTTTGACGACCAGAAATTGGCTTACGCCCTTTGGCTGGCGCTGCCGAAAGGCGTTCGCGCCGCTTTTCGCGGAGCGAACGACACAAGGCCGGTTTATCTCTGGACTGCGTTGACGCACCGTAACCGCCTGGCTCCAAAAACGGCTACCCTCTTTAGCGAAGGGGAGTTTCTCAATTGGAAATAGCCTCTACAGTCAGCACCGAAATACCTGACTCAACTTTCCTGATATTCGTGTCGAGTGTTCCCTATTTTACTATCGGTTTCCAAAAGACTTCATAATAATGAAGCAGTCTAGGCTTCTTTATGCGCCAAATATGAACCCCATCAGCCGCGTTGGCAAAAATCTCTGGCTCTTTTGTTGAATCTAGCGATCCCGCATCAGGCGCAATTTTACGCCATACTGAAGAAACACCTTGGTATTCTGGAAGGTGAATTTCAATGACTAGTTCATCTGTTGGTTCGTAAATTGTGGCCGAAACTATTGGATTGGACAATTTTTCCAAATCGTTGAGTGTCCATGTCAATTCAACATTTATAACAGAATTTTTTTTGTTCCCGATCCATCCGATTTCAAAAAAATTATATAGTCCGCCATCTTGAAGATTCTTAATCGAGCAACCGGAGCGGTCTGACACGACGGGTTTGGCATCGTGTATTCCAGACCAGCGGTACCTGTCCACAAGCTTTTCCACACCATGCTTCAGCAGCTTGATTTGATAACGCCTTTTATAAAATATACAACCAGGGTCTCTATAGTCGTAGATAATCGTCTTGTTCAGCAGCCGCACGTCGGATTTGATTTTGTCAAACCTAGGATAGCATCTTGTTAAATATCGATAGCCCCAAACGGTTGACAACACGCCGAGCATCCCAAATAAAATCAAAAGCGAAAATTTGTACCTCGAAAAGTCTGCATAATCTTTAAAATTCAAATAAAAACCTGCGTAACCTAATATAAATACAGCAATTCCTAATGCCAACGATCTTACAGCTTCCCAGACAGCGATCCCGACAAGTTCTTTTATTAGCCTTTTTAACAAGTCTTCCATAAATGCATTAGGCGCATCTTATACAAGATGCGCCTTAATGCTAGTACTTTTTTGACTGTTTTTTAGTTTTCCATATTTGCTACTATCAGTTTAGCTCTACCCATGATCAAAAGCAAGCTGTTTGATTCACAGGTTGATTCGCCCAAAGGTGGGCTAAAACAACTCGTAATATACCCTCACCACTCCTGCATTGCAACAAAAATAATGCAGTTCTAAGTGCTTGCATATCAACAACTCGCATTTCCATTATTCGATACTCCCATATCGGCGCAAAACTGCAAGACCTTAATCGAAAAATAAATCCTCCAGCCCTGGCATTTCGTTCGGCGGCTGTCATTGTTTTTGTGCGCGTCTTGCCACTTTTAATCCCGCCCAATCTCCCCAACGCGACTGCTGTCGGATTTTCCCTTTTGGGGTCGGAACTTCCCTCTGTTGGAATTTCGCGTTTCACATTTCCATCACCATTTCTTCTTCCTGCTCCAATTCCTGCTCCTGCTTTTCGGCCATGATTCTTTCCAACTCCGTTTCCGCCTCCATTGCCCATTCCCCGACTTTCGCTTTGCCGAGGCTCTCCGAAATCTTCATTTCGTTGCCCTTGGCAGTCTCCGCTTGAATCTCCTCCGCTTCCTTGGGCGGGCATAGTTCAACGACGCCCCCCGCCTCGCCTTGCATCATTTCCGTCGCCATTGGCCGCTCCCGCCGCCGTGAGACATTTTCCGTCAACAACTCAAGGTCATCCGTGTAGAGCCGCACGCCCTTGCGTCCGCGAGACGTGGAAACGTAGAACTGGTTCAAGTCGCTGGCACAGGATGACAGTTGCGCCGACTGCGCCACGAACACCCAATCCACCGTCTGGCCTTGCGCTGCGTGCGAGGTGCTGGCATATCCGAAATCCAGATGCTTGAACTCCCGGTCAATTTTCCAGCCGTTCTCCAAAACAATCCTCCCGTCATGGCTGATGTAATCCACGGTGTAGATTTTTCGATTGTTGAGCCGGTGGTTGTCGGCGGTGTATCCGTTGCAGGTGATCCGCAGGCGGTCGCCCTCGCAAATCTCCAGTTTGGCGCGTTCGTAAACGCTAAAACATTCCGGCTCCGAAAGGGGCAACGCCCGGATGTTCATGTTATATCCGTCCTTGCGGCGCACCCTGACCATGCCGTCACGAATCCCGATGACCTCCACCTGCTCGCCCAGGGCGAAGCCCTTCACATGGTCATTGATTTGCGCAATCAGCCCTTTTTCATATTGGTCTGAATCGCTCTTTTGAGCGTCTGTCCATGACAGGTTCCGCAGGATGTCCCATTCAACGCCATCCTTGATTTTTCCCTTTTCCTTGAGGGTTTGCCGTATGCCCTCTGTCACTTCGGCACATTCGGCATGGGTGGGCGCGATGACCAGGGCGGTGTTTCCGTGTTCAATGGCAAAAATGTAATCCTTGGCGAGCGCGATTTTGCGTTCGGGGAGGGTCATTTCAAAAGCCCACTCCAAATCCTTGAGCGTTTCTATCGCCCCCGGTATGTCTTCCGCGATGACCCGTTCCACGAAATGCCTGTGCTTTCCCTTCTGCCGCAGGATTTTGGTAACTTCCGCCACTTCCATGCCGCCCTCTGTTCGCAGATGGTCAAACGCCTGTCCGCGTTGGACGGCATGATGCTGTTTAGGATCGCCTACAAGCACCACCCGCGCGTCGAGTTCCGCCGCCAGCCTGAGCAGCCTGTCCGCGTCCCGCGTGGAGAGCAGCCCGGCCTCATCCACCAGCCAAACCGCCCCCCGCGCCTCGCTTTGCATCCGCTCGCTCTTGAACAGCTTGGCGACCGTCTCCGCGTTGTCGAAGCCCTCCTTGCGCAAAACCTCACGGGCGGCTTCCGATGTTGGCGCGAGGGCAACGATCCTGTGCATTCCCGACTGGATGCCGCGCCTCAATTCATACAGCAGGGTTGTCTTGCCGACGCCAGCCCAGCCCGCGATTCCGGTGATGAAATCCGTTGAGTTCAAAACGTGCGTCACGGCGGCGCGTTGCTCGCCGTTGAGTTTTTCATCTTCAATCCGCCAGAATTCATTCATCGGTTCGTATCGGCCCTTCCCGGCAAGGCATCTTTCTGCAATGCGCTTTTCTTCCGCCAGCACTTGTTCCGTCGTCACGAACAGTTTCCCGTCCCGTTCCCGGCGAATGAGCGGAGCCTCTTTCACCGCCTGCCGGATGCCGGCCAACGTCGCCTTGCCGACGCAGAAGGAATTCAGCGCTTCCGCCGTCAGTTGTTTTTCCGTCACCACGCTTTGCCGCTCAAAGACATGTTCGATGCCCAGCGCAACCGCCCGGTAGTCGTGCTCCGTGGCCGTGACGGTTTCTTCAACGGAAGGCGAGGGGCGGGTGGCCTTGTTAAGCGACATCCGCTTTTGTCCCGCGTTGCGCCCCGCCCAACTCCCGTCTTTTTGCCCCAGCAATTCGGCGCTCCGCTCCGTTGCAATCTTTGCCGCGCTTTTGCCCGGCTCGGCCACAAGCGTATGGCTCAACTCAATGGCTTGCGACCGCCGTAATTGCTCCCCAATCCGGTCAAGGTCCCGCGCTTCATCGGGCGTGAGGCTGGCCCACCAGAACGGCTCCATCTCCGAAAGGAGCATGTTTTTGGCTTTCTTCTCCCGTGTCAGCACGGCGATTTTCGCCTTCTGCTCAGGATCGGTAACGCCGTGCGCGGCAGCATACTCCTCGATTGTTTTGGTCCGCTTGCTGAATTTATCCCGCAGTTCCTTTGAAACCCCGACGATTTCAAGCGAGTCTTTCGTGAAGACAATCTCCAACCCGAGCTTTTGGAGGTTTTCCGCCAGGCGCTTCACGGCAACCCGGTTGTAGTAGTCGGCTTCATCGCAGATGCGGCGCATTTCCAGGGCCTTCCAACGGTCTTCCAAACCGTCGAAGGTCATGTTCAGGACATAGCAATGGCTGTGAAGATGCGGGTCGGGAATGCCCCCCACCGGCCTTGCCGTCAGGTGGATGTTCTCCGCCCAGGCCAGGTTGCCGGTGAGACGGTTGCCGTCCTTCTGCCCGTTGAGACGAACCCGTGCGGCGGCGTCCCTTTCCATTTCCGCGATCACATCCAGGTGCATTTGCCGAAAGGCCTGAATAATCCGGTCGTCCTTGGTCCGGGCATAGACCAGCGACACCGATTTGGGGGCATTGAAGGTCAGGTCAAAGCCCGGCCTCCTGTCATCCCGCATTCGCGGGGTGATTTGCCCGCCTGAAACCGGGTGTCGGTTGTTAAGCAAGCTCACGAACACCTCATCCATGACTTTTTTGCCCGCCAGCCCGAGGCGTTCCGCGCCCTTGCCATACCAATACCCGGCGAACTCCTGCCCGTCGCGCGTGTAATAGGAAGCTTCCTGTTGCGCCCGTTTCCCCGTGAAATATTTTTCCGCCTCCTTCGCCGATTTGGAGGCGTGGATGCAAAGGATCACAACGACCCTCCCGTCGTTGCGCCTGACCATGACTTCCGTGTCTTTTGGGCCAACATCCGTGTCGCCCGGCACGCTCTTACAGCAACAAACAATTGGAAAATCTTGTCAACAACTCCGTGAACAACCCCAGAACCGCCTGCCGGAGCGATCCTTAAAACCAGTCCATCCCGACAGCGTTTTTGGGCCAGACCGGGGCCGTCATGGCGTTCGTAACGTGGCATAGTAAACCTGTCTTGAGTCGGAATTGTGTCTTGTGAACCAAACGCGGGCGCGGAACGTCCGCCCTTCATGCTTTGCCCGGCCCTTGCCGCGCCGGGTGCATTGCCATGCCGATTGACGGCTTAATGGCCCGCGCCCTCTGTCGGGCGGGCCGGGATTGCGCCGACCCAATTGTGGGACGGCCATTTTACTTTTGGTGGGGAGCATGGAATTAATGTTTTGGGAACCGGAATACAGTCTTGAGGAAGGACTATTTAAGGGAATAATTGTATCTATGTCAACACTATATAATGGAGGATTGAATGGAGTATGGACATCATTGAACCATCCAGAATGATTCATGGACAATCGATGAATCAGACCACCAAACGAAACACCAACACCAGCACCGGAAACACAACCAGGACAAACACCAACCCAAAACTCAAATTTGGTAATAGACATCTCCCCTAAGCACAGCTTAGGGCGGGCACAGCGGGCAAAATCAGGGGCAATTTTCTTGTTCATGGCCGGGTCAGCGGAGGGCATTGGGCGCATCGCACGTCGCCTTTAAAAAGGCTTCGATTTGTTCACGCGGAATCAGGATTTTTCGCAGGGCTTTGCAGGGGCTGAAATAGCCCCGCTGGATGAGCCTTCTGACTGATTTTGTGCTGCAATTGAGGACGACAGCAGCCTGCTTGATGTCGTAAAACAGGGGCTGCGGCAGCGGTTGTTTTGCGTAATTTTCATTCATAGTATTTTCACTTTCGTTTTTGTCGCTGATTTGTGCGACATGCGGTGATTTTTGCAGGTTTGAACTATCGCAGGTTAGGGAGGTATTTTCGGAAGTTTCCGAACCTTCCGAACTCTTTTCCGAAAAGTTGAGGAAATGCCAATAAACGGTGAGTTTTCGAGGGGCAGATTGGCCAGTTTCGATCCCCAAAGGTTTTGAAGCCGCCGCCAAAAAAGAAGCAGCTAAAATCAGAAAAAACCGGCGACAAAGCCGGTGGCGGGCCATTGCCCGAACGGCCTCAGTCAGAAGCCCGGAGAATCGGGCGCAAGTTGAGGCTGGAATTCGTCAACGAAGACGTGCCGGTATTGAACCGGATTTCATTCAAATTTGGGAAGGATGTTGAGCCGGTTGTCCTGGATAAACTGAAGCCTGAAATAACCTTCTCCTGGTCGGAAGTTTTCAAGGCGCTCTCCCTGATTCTCCTGGATTACGTTGCCTGGACCAAAGCCGGTGGAGAACCAGACGAGTTTCGACTCAAAGGAAACTTCAAAGACAGCGCGGCAGCAACGCTCGGCAATGCGATCTACAAAGACGGGCCGATTCAGGAACTTTTCTCCGTTGTTCGTCAATCGGGAAAGAGCGACGAACTCGCCAAGCAGTTTTTCCGGGGGCAAAATGTTCATGGCAGGGACCCCGACCACAAGGACCGCCTCATCACCATCAGCCAGTTTTTGCTCCCGCCAGATTGCATAGAAATTGTTTGGGGTGCTCGCGGCGAAAAGCCGCTCGAAAACCTCGAAGATGTCCGCCAGTTGGCAGGAAACATTTGCAGGACGGCGGGAATAAGATACGAGCTAAACGTGCCGCCCCGGCAGGAAACTCCCCAAGAAATACCCAAACCTGTTGAACAGCCCAAGCCGCCGCCC
>Ga0326727_10023786_pt1 | contig 11652 bp, 9 predicted proteins | sample MB2enrmetagenome_FD_207643 | JGI IMG/M metagenome (GOLD analysis project Ga0326727, IMG submission 207643) | Lab enriched peat soil microbial communities from McLean, Ithaca, NY, United States - MB29MY | ecosystem: Environmental > Terrestrial > Soil > Wetlands > Peat | place: USA: New York... | reverse complement strand
CTGTTTTCCCGAAAAAGGAAAATTCAGTGCAAAATGCACGATTCCGTGGAGGGGCGGGTTGCAAAACGCGAGAGGAAAAACGTCTGGAGTCGACGCTTTTCGGGAGGGTCACGCAGCAGCGTGTGGCATCATTCCTTCTGCTGAAAAATGGAGGCGACGCGGTCGGTGATGCGCTTGAGCGAATCCGCCTGGAGGTTGCCCACTTGAGAAACGAAGAGGTTTTGATGAGCGGTGAAAAGTTTGGCGGGTCTTGCGTAGCTGACGAGTTGAAGACCGCCGCGGTCGAAATCGCTGTTCCGGAGTTCGACCGCCTTGGGATCCGCGTAAGCGTTGCTTGTTACCTGGCAGAGGATCCAGTCGTCGCGCCCGGCGTCCGCGAGCACGATGGCGGGCCGGAGCTTGGATTGGGACAAGTCCGAGAACGGAAAGGGAACGAGAACTACCGAACCGGCTGCAGGTGCGCCCACGCGGCGTCCTCCTCTGGTCGGCTCCAATCCGTGGCCAGGGCAGCCTCGCTCAAGAGTGCCGTTTCGTGGATATCCGAAGGTTCGTCGGACAAGATTGTGACCAGGGCCCGATGGGATCGGTCGAGACGAACGGGCTCAAGCAGGCGCACAGCGCCGCTCTGGTCGACAATGGCTTCCAGCGTCTTGATCACACGCAAACAATACGCGGACTTAGTATAGGGACAAGTGCGGAAAATACCTCTGTGGGTTCGAGGTTCGGGCTCATTTGACGCTCGACGGCGTGATCACGCCTCCAGCTTTTTGCGGCGGCGGTAGAGAGTGGCAGGGTCAATGCCGAGGACGGAGGAGGCTTCCTCGAGATTGCGGGTGGCGGCGATGACGCCACGGATGTGCTCGTTCTCGATCTGCTCGAGCCTGAAGTGTCCGCCGAGGCGGAGAGCGGAGGAAGGCTGGACGTTCTCCGAGAGATCGGCGACGCCGATGGAGTCGCCGGCGCTGAGGATGACGGCGCGCTCGATGACGTTGCGAAGCTCGCGGAGGTTGCCGGGCCATGGGTGGCTTTGCAAGGCGGCCTCGGCTTCCGGGGAGAGACGGGTGGCGGGCCGGCCGGCGTGTCCGGCGAAGAAGGCGAGCATGCGGGAGGCGATGCGGGAGATATCGGCGGCGCGCTCGCGGAGCGGAGGAAGGGTCACGGAGATGACGTTGAGGCGATAGAAGAGGTCCTCGCGGAAGCGGCCCGCGGCGACGGCGGACTTGAGGTCGTGATTGGTGGCGGAAATGACGCGGACGTTGGCCTTGCGGGGGCGGGTTTCGCCGACGCGCTCGTACTCGCGCTCCTGAAGGAGGCGGAGCAGGCGTGCCTGGACTTCGAGCGGGAGGTCGCCGATCTCGTCGAGGAAAAGGGTGCCACCGTCCGCGGCGGCGACCTTGCCCCAGGTATCGGAGAGGGCGCCGGTGAAGGCGCCTTTGACATGGCCGAAGAGTTCGCTCTCGAGCAGCTCGCGGGAAAGGCTAGGGCAACTGACGGTGACCATGGCATGGCCGCGGCGGAGGCTCTGCTGATGGATGGTGCGGGCCATGACGCTCTTGCCGGTGCCGCTCTCGCCGAGGAGGAGGATGGTCGCCTCGCTGCCGGCGGCGCGGGTGGCGACGTCGATGACCTTGTGCATGGCGGGGGAGCTGGTCTCCAGCTCGATATCGGGGGACTCCGAGCTGATGCGGGACTCGAGCTCGGCGACGCGATTCTCAAGGCGGCGGGTCTTTTCCGCGCGAGCGATGACCTGGCGCATCTGCTCAGGGGTGCAAGGCTTCGGGAGATAATCGAAGGCACCGCGGCGCATGGCCTCTACGGCGGTCTCGATGGAGGCGAAGGCGGTGACGATGACGACGGTGAGGCGAGGAGTGAGCTCGAGCATGGCGGAGAGGAGGTCGAGGCCGCTCTCCTGGCTGAGCTTGAGATCGAGGAAGGCGATGTCGAAGCCGCCGGGATCTTTGAGGAAGGCGAGGGCAGAGTCGGCGGTCGAGGCGACCTCGACATCATGGCCGAAGGCGTCGAGGGCCAGGCGGAATGTGTTGCGAATGTTGCGTTCATCATCAACGACGAGGATGCGCATGAAAGGGAGGGTAGGGATAAATTCGAAAATCGAAACTCGAAATTGACCGATTTAATGAATAGGATAATGGCCGATCTGTCTCGCCTCGCCCGGCTCGAAAGGGAGAATCGCGGATGGGGTTGGGGGGCGGTGGAGAGGGTTTTTTCTGAGGGAATGGGGGCTATATTTCTAATGGCAATGGCATTCGCCGCCGCAGTCTTGCGGGGAGGAGGGGGCGATGCGGACTTCGAGTGGGATGTCCTGGAAGGAGATTTGTTTGCGGACGCGGGCGAGGAATTGGAGGGTGACAGGATCCGGGGTGGTGGTGGTCCGGATGAGGAGGGCGAGAGGACGATTGACGAAGTCCGGAGAGGTTGCGGCCAACTCGCCATCGAGGGCGAAGGAGAGGTAGGCGTTGAGTTTCTCCTGGAGGAGGTAGAGCTGGGCGGGCGAGCCTTCCCATGGACCATCGTGACGAATGACGAGGGTGACGCGGCCGGTGGCCTCGTCGATGCCGATGGCATCCATGACGGCGGCTTGTTCGAGGCTCACGGATTCGAAGAGTTTGCAGGGGCGCCCTGGCGGGCGAGTTTCTGACGGGCGCTGGCGATCTTGACGGTGATCTCCTTGTTCTCTTTATCGATGCCGGCAGCGCGCTGCCAATAGTCGAGGGCGCGGGAGGTGTCGTTGGCGGCGGAATAGGCGTCGCCGAGGTGCTCGTCGACGGTGGCGTCCTCGGGCTGAATCTGGGAGGCGGCTTTCTTGAGGATGGCGACGGCGCGCTTCAGGTCGCCTTTCTTGAAATAATACCAGCCGAGGCTATCCTCGAAGGCGGGGTTATCGGGGTCCAACTGGAGGGCTTTCTTGATGAGATCGCCGCCCTCGTCGAGTTTCATGCCGCGGTCGACCCACATGTAGCCGAGGTAGTTGTAGGCCTCGGCGGCGGAGTGGGGATCGAGGGCGATGGATTTTTTCAGGAGGCCGGCGGCTTTCTCGATTTCGCCGGATTGCTCGGCGGCGGCGCCGTAGGCGAAATAGAACTGTGCGTCGAGCATCTCCGTCTGGCCCTGGCTGGCCTCCTGGTCGGCCTGGTCGAAGATGCCGAGCGCTTCGCGGAAGCGTTTGGCTTCGCTGAGAGCGAGGCCGAGGGAGTAGGTGACCTGGGCCTCGGTGGGGAATTTTGAGCGGGCGTCGGCGAGCATCTGAATGGCGTCGTCGTATTTCTTCTGCTTCATGAGCAGGGCGGCCTGGCGGATGTAATTGCGGGAGTCGCCGGGATTGAGAAGCATCATCTGCTGGCAGACGGCGAGGGCGGCGTCGGTGTTGTCGGCCTTTTCGTAAAGGGTGCAGAGGAGGTCGTAGGATTCGTAACGGAGGGGGTTGACCTTGATGAGGTCCTTGACGGTGGAGATGGCCTCGGGGGTGTTGCCGGCGGCATCGAAACAGCGCGCGAGACTGTCGCGGATGAGGGCGAGAGTCTGGTCGCCATCGGGGGGATTGGCGGGGCTGAGGCGGATAGCCTTGAGGTAAAGAGGGATGGCCGTTTTTTCCTGGCGAACGCGGGTGTAAAAGCCGGCGACCTGGGCAAGGGTCAGCGGGTTATTGCCATCGCGGTCGAGTGCCCGAGTGTAGACGGCGGCGATCTTTTGCACCTGATCTGCCGGGATTGGGTCGTCGCCGTAATGCTTGAGGTAAAGCTCGCCGAGCTGGAGGCAGAATTGGGCGGTGGCGTTCTGGACGCCCGCGGCGCGGTCGAGGAGGGCGAGGGCCTTGTCGCGTTGTTTTGCGGTGATGCAAATCTCGTAAACGGCAAGGTAGGAGGCGAAATTGGCGGGGTCGAGATCGAGGGCCTGCTGGGCATACTTGAGGCCGAGCTCGGGCTTGGAGAGATATTTCGCGTAAAGCTGGGAGAGGTAGAGGTAGGCAAGCGGGGCCTGTGGGTTGGCCTTGATGGAGTCCTTGAGGACCTGGATGCCGGCGGAGGGATCGCCCCGGCGGGCGAGCTCGAAAGCGACTTTTACGGCGAGCTCCGTGTAGCCGGGATCGAGGGCGAGGGCCTTCTGGTAGTCATCGAGGGCCTTGTCGGAGTCGGCATTATCCTCGGCAACTATGGCCTTCGAGAACGCGGCGAGGGCGTCGGCCTTGGCGGCATTATCCGAATTGAGCAACAGATCCGAAGCGGCAGGCTGGGTGGAGCCGGGCAGGACATCAGCCTCGGCGGCCTGGGGGGAATGGAGCGTAGGCCCCTGCCATGCGGCATGGGAATAAGGCGCGAGGAGAGCGAAGCAAATAAAGACCGATGCTGGCGGGATGCACGCAGGCGCACCGCACCGCGGCTTGCCCAGAGTAAGCCAGCCCCGCGAGAGGTTCATTGCCCAAATCTACCGGCTAGCTCTTGTAGCGCAAACGCTTCTTGTGGCGGTTTAATTTCATCCGCTTCTTGCGTTTGTGCTTCGCGATTTTCGCTTTGCGTCGTTTCTTCAGTGAACCCATCGGGATTGGTTTGTAATGATCGCGTTACCGGTTGTTCCGACGCGAGCCGTTGAGAGAAGCATCGTGCCGGAGAGGAAGCAAACGGAAAATCGCCTATTTTCCAGGGACCTGGAGTGAGTCCGAGCCATGGGATTAATAAACGACCTTGTTAAGGGGGTACTCGATGATGCCCTCGGCACCGAGCTGTTTGAGCTGGGGGATGATCTCGCGGACGACTTTTTCATCGATGACGGTCTCGACGGCGACCCAGCCCGGATGGGCGAGGTGGGCGATGGTCGGGTTACGAAGGGCGGGGAGCGCCTTGAGGAGGGCGTCGAGGCGGAACTCCTCGATATTCATCTTCAGGCCGACCTTGTCGCGGGCGTTGAGAGCACCTGTGAGAAGGAGGACGAGGCGCTCGATCTTCGAGCGCTTCCACGAATCCGTCCACGCGGCCTTGTTTGCAATGAGGCGCGGGGAGGAGGTCATGATGGTTTCGAGGATGCGCAGTTTATTGGCGCGGAGGGAGGAGCCGGTCTCCGTGACATCGACGATGGCGTCGACGAGATCGGGGACCTTGACCTCGGTGGCGCCCCAGGAAAACTCGATCTGGGCGGTGACACCGTGCTGCTCGAGGAAGCGGCGGGTGAGGCCGACGGCCTCTGTGGCGATGCGTTTGCCCTGGAGCTCCTTGACGGAGCGGATGGGGGAATCCTCGGGAATGGCGAGAACCCAGCGGGTGGGATTGGAGCTGGCTTTCGAAAAGGTGAGTTCGCAGACGGTCTCGACGTCGGAGCCGTTCTCGATGATCCAGTCGTGGCCGGTGAGGCCGCAATCGAGGAAGCCCTGCTCGACGTAACGGGAAATCTCCTGGGCGCGAAGGAGGCGGACCTGGAGTTCGGGGTCATCGACGGAGGGCTTGTAGGAACGGCTGGAGACGTGGACGGAGAAGCCGGCTTTTCCGAAAAGGGCGAAGGTCGCTTCCTGGAGGCTGCCGGAAGGGAGGCCGATGCTTAGAATGGAGGACATGGAGAGGAGGCCGGTGCGACGGGGGAGCGTTTCTAAGGCGGAGGCGGGCGGGTGGCGAGGGAAAAGTGGGGGAATTGCGCTATTGGACCCGAACGTCCACTACGGTGGAAAGGCCGGGACGGAGGCGATCTTCGAAGCCGCGGATCGAGTCAGGATCGAATATGATTTTCGTCGGGACGCGCTGGACGACCTTGGTGAAATTGCCGGTGGCATTGTCCGGCGGGAGAAGCGCGAACTGCGCGCCAGAGGCGGGAGCGATGCTGTCGAGCTTTCCACGAAACGCGTGACCGCCGATTGCGTCGACCGTGATGTCGACGGGCTGGCCGGCATGCATCTTTTTCAGTTGGGTTTCCTTGAAATTCGCGACGATCCAGAAGTCGTTGGCGACGACGGCAAAGAGGGCCTGGCCGACCTGGACGCGGTTGCCGACCTCGATATTCTTGTTTCCGATGCGGCCATCGGATGGCGCCTTGATTTCGACATAGGAGAGCTCGCGCTGCGCATCGAGAACGGCGGCCCGCTCTGCATCGATCCTTGCATTCGCGCTAGCGACGGCGGCCTGAGCGGAACCGACCGCGGCTTCGCCGGCCTGCACACGCGCAGTTGCCGCGGTGACATCGGCCTTCGCGCCGGTCAATGCGGCGGTGGTCGCCGCGGCGGCGCTCTGGGTGGTATCGACGTCTGCCTTGGAGACAGCGCGCGCGTCCTTACGGAAGAGGCTTTGATCCCGGTCGAAATTTACGTTTGCGACTTGCAGCTTTGCTTCCATTTGCTGGACATCGGCTGCAGCGGAGGCTTGCTGCGCCTGCATCTGCGCGTACTGCGCTTTTGCCTGCGCTAGGGCAGCCAGCGCCTCCTGCAAGCCGGCCTGCTCCTGGGCGAGGGCGGCCTTGGCTTTTTGAAGCGCGATGGTGAATTCGAGCGGATCGATGCGTGCGAGAACCTGGCCGGCTTTCACGACCTGGTTGTCATCCACGAGTACTTCCGTGATCGAACCGGCGACCCTGGAACTGACCTCGTGAACGTGGCCATCGATGTACGCGTCGTCGGTATCCTCGAATACGATTGCGTGGTGGATGAAATTCGCGAGCCACAATGCGGCCGCGATGATGAGGAGTGTTACAAGGAAGCGGAAAACGGGACCGCGCTTGCGGCGCGGCGGGGCTTTTTCGATGGAGCGCTCCGGGATGGGCTCGTCGATGACCGGGGCGTCCTGTTCGCTTTCGGAACGGGGAAGGAAATCAAATTCCCGTGGTGAATCGCCGCCGGATGGAGCCACCGAGATGCTGGAAGTGGGTGCGTTGGACATAAGTGTGTTTTGTGAAAGAGAGGTCAATGCGCGGCGCTCGCAGCCTCCTCCGCGGCGGCATCGTGTTTGCTGCCGAGCAGGAGCACGAGCGGGAGCGACATGAGGAAGAGGATCGCGACGTAGAAGAAGATATCCTTGTAGGAGAGGAGCAAGGCCTGGCCGTTCACGATGCGGTCGACGAGTTCCAGCGCGTTGCGCCGGCCCAGGACGGGATCGCCGCCGTGGGCGGTGAAGGTGTTCGTCAGCATTTGCATCCGGTCCACGGCGGGCTGGCGATAGGGCGTGATGTAATTTACCAGCGTGGCGCGATGCAGGGCTTCTTTTCGCGCGAGCATTGTGGTGATCGCGGCAATGCCGATGCTGCTGCCGAGCTGGCGCGTGAGGCTGTAGAAGCCGGAGCCGGCGGCGATGTCCTTCTTCGCGAGCGGACCAAGCGTCGCGAGGCTGAGGGGCATGAAAATGAGGACCGAGCCGAAACCGCGAAATATGAGCGGCCAGAAGAGCTGATTAGGGCCGGTCAGCGGGTTGAGGGTCATCAGCGCGATGCCGGTGCCAGCCGTCATGAGGGCACCCGTGCAGATCACCGCGCGCGGCGGGAGCTGGTGAGCGACTCTGCCGTAGAAAATCATCGCGGCGGCGGAGGCAATCGCGCCGGGAACGAGAATGAGGCCGCTCTGCAGGGCGGTGTAGTGGAGGTAATCCTGCACGAAGACGGGAATCGCAAACATGATCCCGTAAAGACCCATGCCGAGGATGGCGGAGTAGATGCTGCCGCCGATCATCGACGGATAGCGCAGGACGCGTAAATCCACGGCTGGGTGCTCGACGTCGAGCTCGTGGTAAATGAAGAGCGCGGTGCCGATCGCGCTGGCGATGGCCATCGTCGTGATGAAGCGCGAAGAGAACCAATCGTCCTCCTGGCCTTGCTCCAGCATGATCTGGAAGGAGGCGAGGCCGATGGCCAGAAGGCCGATGCCGGTCCAATCGACATGGCCGTCGGGCTTGAGTTTCGCCTTATCGTCGCGCGGCAGGAAAAGAAGGCACATGAATGCGGCGAAGACGCCGACGGGGAGATTGATGAAGAAAATCCAACGCCAGCCCATGTTATCCGTGAGCCAACCGCCGATGACCGGGCCGATGGCCGGCCCGGCGATTACGCCGAGGCCGAAGAGCGCCTGGGCCATCGGCCGTTCCTCTGGCGAGAACGCCTCGAAGATGAGCGACTGCGCTTTTGCCAGGAGGCCGCCGCCGGCGAGGCCTTGCAGCGTACGGGCAAAGATGAGCATGCCGAGGTTTGCCGAGACGCCGCAGAGGAGTGACGCGAGCGTGAAACCGACGAGCGAGAAGATGAAGTAATTCTTTTTCCCGAAGCGATCGCCGAGCCATGCGGAAAGGGGGATGATCACCACGTTCGCGCATGCGTAACTGGTTGAGACCCAGCCGGCCTCGGAGAGGGTCGCGCCGAGGTTGCCGCGGAGGTCGGGCAGGGCGACGTTGACGATGACCGTGTCGATGACTTCGAGGATCGCGCCGAGCGATACGGCGAGGACGATGGCCCACTTCAGGATGCCGCGCTGGAGCAGCCGCGCGCCGAGACCGGAAAGCAAGGCGGGGTCCGAGCCGTAAAGGTGGTGTTCGGACGTGGCGGTCACGATTCGTTCCTTTTCTCCAGCGCACGAACGAAGGTATGGACACAGCCCTCGACAAAATTCTCCGTCCCGGGTTCAGGGGGAAGGGGAAGGGTATTGCGCAACACGCCCATGAGAATCACGGAATTAATCTGATCCGCGGCTTCCGAAGGGTCAAAATCCTCCCGCGCGAGACCGGCTTGCTGCGCGGCGCGGAGGTGATCGATCAACCGCTGCCGTTTTGGCCGGAACACCCCCTTGATCACTGAGATTTCATGTTCCTGGAAGTGCTGGATTTCGCCGATCAGCACCCGGATGAGCATCGGATTTCTTTCCAAGGAAGCCGCATAGCTCGCCGCATGCTCGCGGACGATCTCCGCCAAGTCCGTAACGGTTTCCGGTGTGTTCAACCCCTCGGCGAGCGACGGGGCGAAAACGTGCTCGAGAACCGCCGTCATCAAATTCTGCTTATTATGAAAGAGGCGGAAGATGGTTACCTCGTTGACGCCGGCGACGCGGGCAATCTCGCGGGTCGTGGCGGCTGCGAGGCCGTCCCTTGCGAAGACGACGGCGCCAGCGTCGAGGAGACGCTGGCGAGCGGAGCATGCAGGTGTGTGAACTGGATTGGCGAGAGAGGGGTCCATGAATGCAAGTGCTTGCTTGCATCATGAATCAGAGTGCGCAAAAATGCAAATGGTATTTTGAAGCCGAGCTGGAGATGGAAGGGATTGGATCTGAGTCGGTTAGCGAACAGGCCTGAGATATCCGTCGAGGGTTATGGATTGGCCGGGATGCAGATCAAGGCGAATGGTTTTGGCGCCGTAACGGACTGGGACGGCATTGCCGGCGATGCTGCGGACGGTGAGGGACGTCAGTTTGCCGTTGTTCCATTGCTCGTCGATTTCGTAGCCGCCGCGGGCACGGAGGCCTTTTACGGAACCGGAGGGCCATTCCTTGGGCAAGGCAGGGAGGACGTGGATATCGCCTTGCTGGCTCTGGAGGAGCATTTCCGCAAGGACGCCGGGGAAGGCGGGGGTGGCGTCGAAGATTGTGCCGGAGAGGAGATTGGGCAGGGCGCGACGGTAGAATTGGCGGAGCTGGTCGTAGGCGCGCTCGGCGTCATAGAGGCGGGCGAAGATGGGGGAGCGATTGATATAGGATATCTCGTAGGCGCCGCCTGTGTTGCCGCGGGCGATGGTTGAGACCTTTGCCGCGGCTGCGAGGGCGGGGGTTTGCTCATAGGAGATCTGCTGGAGCGGATACACGGCGATCAAATGAGAGGAATGACGATGGGTGTTATGCGGGGTGTCGATATGGCCTTCGGTCGCGGTTTCCTTTTGCTCGCGGTCGGTGGCAGGAGGGAGGTCCTTCATCTCGGTCATCCATTCGAGGAGCTGGCCCCAACTGCCGACGCCGGGAACGAGCAGCTTTTCCCGCATGGCGGCGACCTCGGCGCGGTACTCCTTGTCGACGCCGAGGATGTCGCAGGCTTTCATGTAGTTTGTGAAAACATCCCAGACCAATTCCTGGGAGTAGCTGGGACCGTCCACCACCAACGGGCCGTGCTCGGGGGACCAATAGTCGGTCACGATAAGGCGGCCGTCGGGGAGGGCCTTTAGGTGATCCTCCCAATATTCGCAGACCTCCTTGAGCATGGGGTAAACGGTCTTCCGGAGATAGGCGGTATCGTTGCTGAAGGCGTAATGCTCCCAGAAGTGACGCAGGTACCATGCGCTGCCGCCCTTGTTCCAGCGATGGGACGGGCCGCCCATGATGTTATGGTCGCCGGGTGCTTCCCAACCGCGCTTATAGAATTCGCCTGAGGTGGTCTTGAGATCGGGAGCGGTGTGACCGGCTTCCTTCCACGCGGGAATCTGGCTCTGCACGAGGTCGAGGAGAGGTATATGGCACTCGGCGAGATTTGTCGGCTCGACCGACCAGTAATCCATTTCCGTGGGGGCGAGATCGGTCGTGTAGCGAGCGCCAAACTGGCAGAAGTTGCAGTCATTCCAGATGCCCTGGCCATTGGCGGCGACGCTGCCGGGGCGGGAGGTGGCGATGATGAGATAACGCCCGTACTGACAGAGCATTTGCTCGAACTCCGGATCGGTTTTCTGGTAGGCCTGCCTGCTGCGAACATCGGTCGTCATGGCGCGCTGGGCATCGGACGAGGAGCCGAGGTCGATGCTGTAGCGGTTGAAAAGCGCCTGGTAATCGGCGACGTGGGCGGCTTTCAGTTGGTCGTACGATTTTGCGGAGGCGGCCTGGAGTTGCTGGGTGACTTTGTCGTGCGGGAGATCCCTGCCGACGTAGCGACGGTTGAAATCCGGCACGTAATTGGTCCCGATGGCGACCATGATGGTGAGGCCGTTGCAGCGATCGAACTGGATTGCGGGGTCGAACTTGTCGCCGATCACTTTTTGGGAGCCGCCGTCGTTCAAGACGAGGATTTGCGCTTCGTACCGGAGACCGTTCTCGAATCCGCCGAAATCGGTGATCAGGTTCTTCGCGGTTTCCGTGATGCGCTGGTGGGCGTCGGTGAAGCTGAGGGTGCCGGAATAGCTCGCAGGCTGGCTGGCGGTGAACCGGAAGACCTGGACCTGATCCGGATGGCTCGCGAAATATTCGCGCCGATAGTCCACCCCGTTGGCGGTGTAGGCGACCGTGGCGACGGCGTTCGTGAGATCGAGGCTTCGGCGGTATTGAGACGAGGGCTCCTGGCCGCCGAGGTCGATGGTCAGGTTGCCGAGCGCCTGAAAGCGGCCGGCATTTTTCGAGTAATCAGAATCGGGGTTAAGTCCGCCGGTCCAGAGGGTGTCTTCGCTGAGGGGAAGAATCTCCTTTGAGATGCCGCCCTGGACCATGGCGCCCATGCGGCCGTTGCCGATGAGGAGCGCCTGGTCGATGAGGGTCTTGTACCACCCGCCATCCTCGGTGGGGCGCCGGACATATTCCGCCGGTTTGTCATACCAGAGGGAGAGGATACCGGGGGGGGCGGCTGAATATGCGTTTCCGAGGGAGAGGAGGAGGGAAAGAAGGCCGGAAAGGAGATGGCGTTTCATGGGGGCAGACGCTTAAACTCCACGTGGCGTTAGGGGTTTCAAGCCTGCACCGGGAGTGCGGTCCCACCCGGGGACGCACCCGGGAGCTACATG
>Ga0326727_10023785_pt1 | contig 11653 bp, 8 predicted proteins | sample MB2enrmetagenome_FD_207643 | JGI IMG/M metagenome (GOLD analysis project Ga0326727, IMG submission 207643) | Lab enriched peat soil microbial communities from McLean, Ithaca, NY, United States - MB29MY | ecosystem: Environmental > Terrestrial > Soil > Wetlands > Peat | place: USA: New York... | reverse complement strand
CATTCATCATCATCCCCGCTTGGCACCTAAGTCACTCATGTGGCAGTTCCTCAACGTCCTCTTTTCAACGGTCTTCTTCATTTCTTAGCCTTTTGATCATCCCATTCCACCTCAAATTGTTTGACAGTGCGAGCAGCGTGATGCTACACTTATTACCGATCGACTATCGAGGTTGCGGAGGATTTGCATGATACTGGTTACCGGTGGGGCGGGCTATATTGGTTCGCATACTGTAAAAATGTTGCTGGAAAGCGGGTATGACGTTGTAACTTTTGACAGCATGGAGCTCGGCCATGAGGACGCGGTTGTCGGCGGAGAGCTTTTCCGGGGCGATCTGCTGGATCGAGAGGCTGTAGAGACCGCTTTTACTAAATACAACATAGATTCGGTCGTTCATTTTGCCGCCTACGCCTCCGTCGGTGATTCCGTAGCCAATCCGGTCAAGTATTTTACAAACAACATCGAGGGTGGGCTGAACCTGGTGAATGCCATGCGCAAGCACGGTGTGGGAAAGATGATCTTCTCGTCCAGCGCCGCCACATACGGCGAGCCGGTCCACATCCCCGTCCTGGAAGATGATCCACAAGATCCCACGAATCCTTACGGCGAAACCAAGCTCCAGTTTGAAAAGATCCTTAAGTGGTATGATGTAGCATATGGGATCAAATCGGTTTCTCTCCGTTACTTCAACGCGTCCGGGGCCGATCCGGATACCCGAATCGGCGAGGATCACCGACCTGAGGAACATCTCATTCCCATCGTCCTTCAAACGCTGCTTGGGCAGCGGGAAAGCGTGTCCGTCTTTGGTACGGATTGGGACACTCCGGATGGAACATGCCTCCGCGACTACATTCATGTGGTCGATCTAGCGGATGCACACCTGAAATCCCTTGAATCGCTCCAGGACGGCGGTCAGACTACGGCGTACAACCTTGGTAACGGGGATGGTCAGTCGGTGAAGCAGGTGATCGAAGCGGTGGAAGAGGTGACCGGCAAGAAAGTGCCATGGAAAGCGGCGCCGAGGAGGGCCGGCGATCCGGCGCGTCTGGTGGCAAGTTCAGATAAGCTGCAGAAAGAGCTTGGATGGAATGCACAGTATGCCGACCTCCGGGTAATTATAGAGCACGCATGGAAATGGCATTCCACCCATCCAAAAGGCTATGCCGAATGATCTAATCCTCATATAGGGTTGTACTCAGTGAAGAACACATGGCTCAAAATCTTGATCCCGGTTCAGGCATTGCTGATGCTGAACCAGTTGATAACCGGGCTTAACGCAGGACCAATTCAAGCCGCCAGTCCAATGGCTTTCACGATTCTACACGTGGGCGGAGGCATACTGCTTGTCGCACTCATATTCGTGCACGTAATCCTCAATTGGAGCTGGATTCGCAATTCCTATTTCAAGAGACGTTCGTAGAAGTTGCCGTTCCGGAATTCCCCTCCTTAATAAGGAGGGGTTAGGGGAGATTCCGGGACGCGAATCTTGTATATGCATATTGTGCTTCGGAATGCCCTCACTCACCCCAACCCTCTTCGATACGGCGCCGTCCTTCGATATGCCCGGCCATTCATCCGGGCTACTCAGGATTCAACGGGCGCCTACTCAGGATAGGCAGGGAGCAGGAGAAGGAGCCGGCGCCAACCAACGACCAACCACTAGAATTGCGTGACTTTCATGAACAGCACATTAATCCGGAGAATTGAGAAGCGAGGCGACGTCATCGGAATAGTCGTCCTCCTCAATCTCATGTTAGTGTTCTCCTATTTCAATATGGTTGCCATTCCAGGGGTGCTGTTTAACCAACTCCAGCACGATCTTGCGCTGTCTTCAGCCGCCGTCGCTCTCGTTGGCGGGCTGTACATGTATATCTACGGCGGAATGCAGGCGTTTGCAGGAGCGCTTGTCGATCGATTCGGGCCAATCAGAGTTGTGATCGTCGGCGGAACCCTCCTCAGCATTGGCTCAATTCTTTTTCCCCTCTCGCACAGCATCACCACTCTGTACGCATCCAGAATTGTGGTTGCTCTGGGCGCCAGCGTGGTGTTTCTCTCGATCGTGAAGGAGCTGGACATGCAGTTCAGCGACAAGAACTTCATAGTGCTTCTCGGAATAGCGCTCACGGTCGGAAACCTGGGCGGATTGATGGGAACGAGGCCGCTGGATGCCGCTGCGACCGCATATGGGTGGCGGGCAGCGATGCTGGCTATCGGAATCGCATGCTCGATGTTGGTGGTCTGCATAGCGCTGGTGTCGCGAAAGATAGACCGACCGGAGCAAGAGAGAGCGCCTGGAAATGTACTCGGTCCGTTGAAGAGAATCGTTGCTAATCATTTATCCTATCCGGTGATCGTCATGTATACTATTGCATTTGGGATCTATTTTGTGTTTCAAGCGGTGATAGGGAAGAAGATGTTGCAGGATTGCCTGCACATGGGTTCGGCAGGTGCGGCAGTGCGGGTCGGCGTGCTCTCGCTGATTGTGGTCATCGGAGCTTTGGCCGCTGGGATCATCTGCCGGATCAACGGCAATCGTCGCAAACCGATGTTCATGATATTGACTATTTCGGGAATCCTGGGCGCGCTGTGTGGAATCCTGGTCTTGAAGCATGGTAGCGTTTGGGTGATCCCTTGTTATGTCCTGATCGGCGTCTCGGCATCAGGCACATCTATCTTCGGTTCATCGATGAAGGAATTGAACGAGCCGGAGTTCGCGGGGTCGTCGGTCGGCGTGCTGAACGGCGTCACTTGCGTGGGAGCAGGGGGTCTCGCCGCGCTCGCGGGCATTTCGCTCGATCATTTTGCGACTCACGCGGTCAGAACCGCCTCGGAGGTGCGTTATCCTTCTGAGGCCTATATGATGATAATGATCGGCTGTCTCGTACTGGCGATAGTCGCATTCTTCTGCAGCCTGATGGTCAGAGAAACAGCAGGCAGGAATATCTGGGAGACCAAATCCCCACAGACCCGCGAAACGGCAAGCAGATGAGTAAAGTGTTCGACCGCATCAACCGACGGCGTGGTGTATGGGTCGGCCTTTTTCTGATGACCCTGATTTACATCTTCTCTTATTTCCAGCGTGTCGCGATCCCTGGAACGATATTCAACCAGCTTCAACATGACCTCATTCTGTCCTCCGCGGAAGTGGCGCTGCTCGGAGGGTTGTTCCTATACGTTTATGGCGGGATGCAGGTCTTTGCAGGTATGCTTGTAGATCGATTCGGCCCAATGCGGGTGATTCTGGCAGGAGGCATTCTGCTCAGCGTCGGATCCATTCTCTTTCCCCTTTCTCATAGCCTATGGATGCTCTATGCCACTAGAATTGTGGTAGGGCTCGGCGCCAGTGTGATGTTTATCTCGCTGGTCAAAGAACTCGACCTGCGGTTCAGTGATAATAACTTCAGCGCGCTTCTCGGCATAATGGTTTTCGCCGGGTATGCCGGCGGCTTGATGGGAACACGTCCGTTCGATGCGGCAGCGACGGCGTTTGGCTGGCGAACAGCGCTGCTTTGGGTAGGAGTAGGCACTGCTGTGGTGGTCGCGATTTCAGCGCTGGTATTTCGCGGGCTCTCGGAACCGGAACGCGATCATGTGGCACAACCCCTCCTGCCAGTGCTTGCTAATGTGCTCAAGAACCGGCTCTGCTATCCTGCTATTACCATGGAGGTTATTGGATTCGCAAACTACTTCGTCTTTCAGGGCATTATCGGCAAGAAATTCCTGGAAGATTGTTGCGGCCTTGCGTCTTCAACGGCAGCTTCATGGACATTACTCCTCTCATTTACCTGCATGACCAGCGTTGGGCTTTCCGGAGTAATGTCTCGCCTGATCGGGAACAGGCGAAAACCAATTCTGATCCTAAGCTCACTTTCCGGCGTCCTAGCGCCGTGCACGGGATTGCTCATATTGGGAAGGGGAAGCCAGTGGATTCTGCCATGCTTCCTGCTTTTCGGCATCTCCGGCGGTACCACGCAGATCGTTAACTCCTCCATAAAGGAGTTGAATCAGCCGGAATTTGTCGGTTCGGCGGTCGGTGTGGCTAACGGCGCGACCTATCTCGGCGTGGCCGTCTTTGCAACGCTGGCGGGGCTTGGGCTGGATCATTTTGCATCCCATGCGGTTAGGACGGCTACTGCCATACACTATCCGATGCAGGCATATCGGACAATTCTACTCGGATGCCTGTTTGTCGGAGTTATCGCATTTGTTAGCAGCCTGCTGGTTCGCGAGACCTCCGGCAAGAATATGTGGGCGCATGATTAGGAATGGCCAATATTTGACTGGAATTGGCCAAGAAAGTGGTGGACTCATGTGCGCCTTAATGGTAAGGTATCTCGGCTGTTCTCGCCGGAATAGCTCGATCGTTAGTTTTGTGAGTGGAAACCGTATTCTGAATCATTGCTGTCCAAAATATTGTGGTATTTGGTTTCCGGACTGCCCTCACCCCTCCCGCCCGCCAGGGAGCAGGAGAGGGGGCTTTTCCGGTCACTCTGCAATCTGCAGCAGAGTCCAGGTTAGGAACAACCCCTGGTTGGGGAGTTTACGCTCAACATGAGCGTGGGCCAAATGTTATTTTGGACAAGTATGATTCTGGATGAACAATTTATGCTCGGATGAGCAAGGAGGGGTTAGAATTGAGACTTAGTGATAGGGTAGCACTGGTTACAGGAGCATCGAGAGGAATTGGCAGAGCGACTGCAATTCGACTGGCGGAGGAAGGCGCGAAGGTAGGGGTCAACTACGTATCCGACCCAGATGGCAAGAATCTCGCCGACGCACAGTCGGTCGCGGATGAAATCGCCGGATTCGGCGGTGAGTGCATGCTTCTTCAGGCGGATGTAAGCAGCTTGGAGGAAGCGGAGAAAATGGTTAGCGATCTAGTCGGCAAGTTCGGCAAGATCGATATTCTGGTCAACAACGCGGGAATTGTGAGAGACTCGGCTTTCAGGAACATGAGCAGAGAGGCATGGGACCTGGTCATCGGCGTCAATCTGACCGGCGTTTTCAACTGCACCAAGCCCGCGATGGAGCATATGCGCAACGCCGGCTACGGCCGAATAGTCAGCATCTCTTCCGTGACCGGCCAGATGGGGAACTTCGGCCAGGCGAATTACGCGGCTGCCAAGGCAGGAATCATCGGTCTGACCAAGACGCTCGCTCGGGAGGGCGGAAGAAAAGGCATCACCGTAAACGCGATAGCGCCGGGATATATCATGACCGATATGTTGTCCAGTATCCCTGCCGATAAGCTCGAACCGGCCAAAGACATGATTCCTTTGGGCAGATTCGGAGCTCCCGAGGAGTTGGCGAATGCGGTGCTCTTCCTGGTGAGCGACGAGGCATCGTACGTGTCGGGGCAGGTCCTCGCCGTTAACGGCGGGTTCTATATGTAGTTTGGGGAGGATTTTGGATCTTGGATATTAGATGTTGGATAGGGAAGGGGACTACACCTCGCAGCCTGGCGTGTTCGCAGGTTTACCTGGAATCCCTATCTAATATCTACCGTCCAATATCTAATATCAGTTTTGGGAAAGGTGATTTAATTGGCTAGAAACGTCATTTCCGCTGAAGAGGCGGTTAAACTGATACGCGACGGCGACACCATCGCAACCAGCGGATTCGGTGGCTATGGTCAGCCGGAAGACATGTGCTACCACATCGGAGAGGCATTCAAGAGCACGGGGCATCCGCGTGGTCTGACACTGGTGCATTCCTCCGGACAATGCAATTTCGTAGGTGAGAGAGGTATTGGCAATCTGGCGCAGGAAGGCCTGCTCAAGCGCACAATCGGAGGGCACTGGCGAACCAGCGCAGCCATGGTCAAACTGGCCACGGAAGGCAAAATCGAAGCCTACAATCTGCCGCAGGGGATCATTTCGCATCTTTATAGAGACATTGCCGCCGGTAAGCCGGGAACGATTTCCCACGTTGGGCTGAAGACCTTCGCCGATCCCAGGCTTGAGGGCGGGAAGCTTAATAGCATTACAAAGGAAGACATCGTTCAGTTGCTTGAGATAAACGGCAGGGAGTGGCTGCTTTACAAGGCTTTCCCGATAAATGTTTCCATCATCCGAGCAACCACGGCGGATGCCGCCGGGAACCTGACGGTCGAAAAAGAGGGCGCATATATGGAGCTTCTTGCGATGACTCAGGCGGCCAAGAACTCCGGCGGAATAGTGATCGCACAGGTAGAGAGGGTCATCGATGAGATGCACCCGAATGCGTGGCTGGTCAAAGTTCCTGGAATACTCGTGGATGCAATCGTAGTAGCTGACCCTAGCCGTCACTGGCTGAACTTCGGCGCGGACTTCGACCCCAACTTCGTGGGGCAAAGAGTATCGGCTACGGAGGCCATGCATCCGTTTCCTATGAGCGAGCGCAAGATCGTCTGTCGCAGAGCCGCTATGGAAATCAAGCACAAGTCGATCATCAACCTGGGCGTAGGAATGCCTGACGGAATCGCCACGGTTGCCCATGAGGAGGGGATCGGCGGCGAGATGACGCTCACGGTCGAGGCAGGAGCCTTCGGTGGTGTTCCCGGTAAGGATTTCTACTTCGGCGGCGCGATGAACCCCGACATGTTCATAGATCAGTCAGCTATGTTCGACTTCTATGACGGCGGCGGATTGGATCTGGCGTTTCTCGGTTTCGGCCAGATCGATTCCCAGGGTGATGTTAACGCCAGCAAGTTCTCCTCTCAGATCGCGGGAGCGGGCGGGTTCATCAACATCAGCCAAAACTCCAAGGAGTTGGTTTTCTGCGGAACCTTTACCGCGGGCGGGCTGAAACTCGGGACGTCCGATGGCACCTTGCGGATTCTGAATGAAGGCGCTCACAGGAAATTCGTCAAAGAGCTTGAGCAGGTCACGTTTAGCGGCGAATATGCCAGGAAGCATGGCCAGAATGTTATGTATGTTACCGAAAGAGCTGTGTTCAAGCTCGGACCAAATGGGCTGACGCTCATCGAGATCGCTCCTGGCGTCGATCTGGAGAAGGACGTCCTCGCACTGATGGACTTCAAGCCGGAGGTCGCCAAGAACCTCAAGTTGATGGACAGCCGTATCTTTCAGGACGAGCTGATGGGGCTTTCCAAACAAGTAGTGGACTAACAGGAGCAGAAGGAGTGCCGGGAGTAGGGGGAGTAATCCGGAAGTTTATCATACTCCTCCTACTCCTTTTTCCAAGTTTCCGGCAGACGCCGGGTTAGGAGCATGAAAATGAGCAAGATAGTGATTGTCGGCGCCGCACGAACAGCCGTAGGGACTTTCGGCGGGACGTTGAAGGATATCCGAACGGTTGACCTGGGTATTACCGCGGTTTCTGAAGCCCTCAAGTGGGCTGGTGTCTCACCATCTCAGGTTGATGATGTGATCATGGGCACATGCGTGACCACAACCGAGAGTTCTCAGCAGGCCAGGATGGTGGCGCTTGGAGCCGGGATGCCGTTTGAAGTCCACGCGGTGACCATCAATAAGAACTGCAGCTCCGGCATGTACTCCATTTTCCTCGCCGCTCAGGAGATCAAGACGGGCGATGCTGATATAGTAGTGGCCGGCGGCATGGAGAACATGAGCAAGGCCCCCTACATGCTGGACAAGGCGCGCTGGGGATATCGGATGGGCGAAGGAAAGCTTCTGGATGGAGCGACGCTATACTGCCCGTACAATAAGGACCACATCGGGATAACCGCGGAGAACCTTGCCGAGCAGTACAATATCAGCCGCCTGGAGCAGGATGAATACGCTTATCAGAGCCAGATGAAGGCAGTGAAGGCGATTGAGTCGGGCCGATTCGTCGATGAAATCGTGCCTATCACAATCCCTCAGCGAAAAGGCGACCCCATCGTCTTCGCGCAGGACGAGTTTCCGAAACCGGCCACGACGATGGAGGGTCTGGCGAAACTTCCTCCGTTCATCAAAGCAGACGGCACCATCACGCCGGGGAACTCTTCGGGCCTCAACGACGGCGCCGCCGCGGTTGTGCTCATGACCGAAGAGAAAGCCGCCGAACTTGGCCTGAAACCGCTTGCGGAGATTGTTTCTTATGCCGTCGGGGGCGTTGACCCCAAGGTCATGGGTATCGGACCGGTTCCTTCGAGCAGGAAGGCCCTCGACAAGGCAGGGTTGACGGTCGATGATCTCGACCTCATCGAGCTGAACGAGGCGTTCGCGGCTCAAGCCATTGCGGTCAACAAGGACATGGGTTGGGATTTGGCCAAGCTAAACGTCAACGGCGGCGCGATTGCCCTGGGGCATGCCGTGGGATCGAGCGGTGCTCGTATCACAGTGACTCTGCTATATGAAATGATGAAGCGACAATCCACATACGGGCTCGCCACGCTCTGCGTGGGCGGTGGAGAAGGCACGACCCTCATCCTCAAGCGAATGGTATAATGATTCGGTGGTAATTTGTGTGAGCGGTTCATAACCGGGATTGCCTTCTGGAATCGGCGATGCAATCGCCTCCTACAAGTCGAGCAAGACAGGTTTTGGTTGTACAAGGAGCGGTCTCCAGACCGCGATTCCGTCTTTATCTCGGGTCGCATTCTGGAGACTGCTGCTGCATGTGTGCGACGTCAAGTTAGACCAATAGGAAAGAACATTAAATGAACAACAGGCAGCGCATGAAGGCCATACTTCACTTCGAGGAATACGATCGGATGCCGCTCGTGCACTTCGGTTTCTGGGATGAAACGCTGGAAAAGTGGGCGGATGAGGGCCATATATCACGGGATTTGGCGCATTCCTGGGATGACGGCAACGAGGCGGACGCCGAGATAAGCAAGATTCTGGGCTTTGATCTCAACTTCTCCCACACCCTCGGAGTCAACATAGACATTATGCCGGTGTTGGAACGGCGGATAGTGGAAGAGTTTCCTGATGGGTCAAGGACCGTCAGTACAGGCTACGGGGTCGTTATTCTTCAGAAGCCCGGCGTCGGATCGATTCCGTGCGAGATCGACCATACGCTGAAAGATCGGAAATCCTGGGAAGAACTCTTCAAACCCCGGTTGCAGTTCAACGAAGATCGCTTTGAATTGTCCCCGGAGACGATAGAATACATTCAGGACCCGAATAGGCCTGATTGGTATGGATTGTACTGCGGAAGTCTCTTCGGCAGGATTAGGGATTGGCTCGGTTTTGAGGGAACAGCCTATCTTTACGCCGATGACGAGCCGCTTTTCCGCGAAATAATCGACATGGTCGGTAATTTGAGCTTCCAATGCGTCGAGGCGGTTCTTCAGAGAGCGTCCGGCTTTGATTTCGGGCACTTCTGGGAGGATATCTGTTTCAAGAACGGACCGCTCATCAATCCAGGCGTTTTTGATGAATGCGTTGGACCTCACTATAAGCGCGTCACCGATTTACTAAAGAGCAGAGGGATCGATATCGTTTCGCTGGATTGCGATGGGATGATCGATGCCCTGATTCCGACCTGGCTGAACAACGGTGTGAACACCATGTTCCCGATTGAAGTGGGAACCTGGAACGCAAGCATCGCGCCGTGGAGAGAGAAGTACGGCAAGGCGATTCTCGGCGTCGGCGGCATGAACAAGGTGGTCTTCGCACATGATCGAGCGGCGATCGATGCGGAGATCGAGAGACTCAAGCCACTGATTGACCTCGGTGGATTTGTCCCTTGCCCGGATCACCGGATCGCACCGGATGCCAAGTGGGACAATGTCCAGTATTACTGTGAGGCATTCCGTCATGCCTTCGGTTAAGGCGATATTCGATGCCCGATGTAGTGCCGAATTTGCGCCGCATAACCGACTGCTGATACAATACTTATGGAGTCGGGCGTTCGGACGAAACTCCCATTCCAACTGCTGACTTCTAGATTCTTATTGAGGCCGATTCAATGACAATTCAGTCTTGCAACCACATGGTCGGCGTTGACTTGGGCGGGACGAACGTCCGAGCAGCGGTCGTTACTCGCGAAGGCCAGATCATCGGTGAGGGGCGACGCCCCTCCCTCGCGATGGAGGAGCCGGAGGTATCGATAGGCCAGATTATCGAGGCGATTCGTGAGGCCATGGATAGGGCCGGAGTTACTTCATTCGATGTCTGCGGTATCGGCATGGCCGTGCCGGGCAGGCATAACTCCAAGGAAGGCATCGTTATATGGTCGCCGAACTTCAAGGACATGTGGCGAGGAGTCAAACTGGCTGCTCCTATCCGGGAGGCGATAGGCGTGCCGGTATATATGGCGAACGATGCCAATACCGCAGCGCTCGGTGAGTTCCGGTTCGGCGCGGGGCGTGATGTCAACAGCATGGTCATGATAACCCTCGGCACCGGGGTTGGCGGCGGCGTCATCATCGACGGCAAGGTGTTGGGCGGTTCCAGTTCCGGCGGCGGCGAGATCGGCCATCAGGTGATCAATCCGAACAGTTGTTATCGGTGTGAGTGCGGGAACTTCGGCGATCTTGAGGCCGAGGCAAGGCGCGACACAATCATCGAAAGGGCGCTGAGGGAAATTTATGCCGGACGGGAAAGCCTCTTGACCACAATGGTCGAACCGAAATACCTTGATCTTACGCCTGCGACGATTGCTCAGGCGGCATCGAAAGGCGATCAAGTCAGCCTGGAAGTCATGGCGGAAACGGGTCGATTCGTCGGCATAGGAGTCGCGAATGCGATCAACTTCCTGAACCCGGACATGGTGGTAATCGGCGGCGGAATCTCTCAGGCAGGGGACGTGCTCTGGGAGCCGATTCGCCGCACCGTCTGCGCGAATGCCCTCGAAGAATCGCTGGATGTCTGCCAAATCGTCCCGGCCAAACTCGGCGACAACGCCGGTATCATGGGCGGGGTCGTCCTCGTGCTCCAGGCGTCGTCAGATTAGCGTGACGGTCGCGCATGATGTTCGACATTCCGGCGAGAACCCGGCCCAACCTACTGCACTCGTTTGGTCGAAATCACCATCACACGGGCCTTATCCCACAGAAAATTTAACCCCTTGGTAATGCCGAGTTTCTTCCCGACGAACGGAAAAGTCTCAAGTTCCGATTTCAGCTCAGGGTACTTGTCCAACAACGGCTTGACAACATCATCGCCTTTGGACAGATATGATGTGTCGTTGCCGAACGGCGCCGGTTTGCCGTGCTTGATGAACTGCTGCCACAACCCGCCGGCTTCCAGATAGACATCCAAATCGGCGCGCAGGTTTTTGACGTTCGGGTTATCCTTGCCCATGTTGGCCGTGCATTTGTCCACCAGAGCGGTGGACATCGCCACCAGTGATTGATAGTCGGTTGGGCTCATGCCGATTCTTGCCGCTGATCCCACATCTTTCAGGCTCTGCAAGGCGGCATCGAACTCATCCTGTGCTGCCGGCGCAGGATGGCTCGGGCTCTGCGGAATGTCCGCTTGCTGATGCTCAAGCAGGATCGGTTTTGCAACTGGGCCACCTTGGACGACAATCACTTTGCCGTCCGCATTGACCGCAACACTGTAGCCGAGCATGGAAATCAGCGTCTCAACATCGGCATAGACCTTACCATCCACCATAGTCGCGCCGAGTTTTCCCATGCTCCCGTTCACCACGGCGGTCCAGGTCTCACCATGAGCCATGCATGCCGTTAGTAACAGAAACAATACTCCCAATGCAAACTTCTTCATCTTACTTCCCTCCGTTTGGGGCAGAAAGC
>Ga0326727_10023784_pt1 | contig 11653 bp, 10 predicted proteins | sample MB2enrmetagenome_FD_207643 | JGI IMG/M metagenome (GOLD analysis project Ga0326727, IMG submission 207643) | Lab enriched peat soil microbial communities from McLean, Ithaca, NY, United States - MB29MY | ecosystem: Environmental > Terrestrial > Soil > Wetlands > Peat | place: USA: New York... | reverse complement strand
ACTGTCGGCCTGGGCGGGGGCTTCATTATCGGAGGCGGATGCAACTTTCCCTATACCACAAAGCCGGAGAACTTCAGGGCTATGATAGATGCGGTCATGGAGTACGGTGTCTACGACCCCGCGGTCAAGCCGCACGCGTTGCCTGCCCCGGCCGGAGAGATCACGGCCTTCAACTACCCGAAGATGGTGACCCCGTGGGAGGTAAAAAAAGCCGAGCTGGGCGGGGTGATGGGTAATGAATCGCTGATCGCCGGGCCCTGGGAGAAGCTGGAAAGCACGGCTTATGTCTGGCTGTGGCAATGGGTGCTGTGAAACAAGGCGATGACAAAATTCACACGGGGAGGAAAAGATGGACGAGCTCGCGCAGGCACTACGGGACCTGAATGAAAAGAAGGTCTATGAACTCGTTGAAGAGCGGATCGATCGGGGGGTGGCTGCGGTCGAGATAGTCAAGGCGTGTAACGAAGGCATGATCGCCGTGGGAGAGAAGTTTTCGACCTGCGAGTATTTCATAAGCCAGCTCATTTTCTCCTCGGAAATTCTGAAACACGTCATGAAACGTCTCGAGCCGTTATTGCAAGGGACCGTAGGCGGCCCATCGGCCGGCAAGGTCGTGATAGGGACGGTCAAAGGGGACATCCACGACATTGGCAAGAACCTTGTTGTCACCTTGCTCAGGGGCGCCGGTTTTGAGGTAGTCGATCTCGGCGTCGACGTTCCTGCGGAGCGGTTTATCGCCGCCCTGAAGGAGACCGGCGCCAAAATCCTGGGTCTGAGCGCTCTTCTCAATTTTACTTATACGGAGATGAAGCACGTGGTGGAGCGGGTGCGTGAGGCGGGTCTGGGCGATAAGGTAAAGATTATTATCGGCGGGGCCCCGTGCAACGAGCAGGTCCGGCAGTTTACGGGGGCCGACTACTATGCGGTCGATGCCGTAGCCGGCGTCAGTATGTGCAGGCAGATATACGGTTAGCCGTGCACGGGCCGGTGGGGACCGCCTTTTAGGCTCACCGGCATGAATGGAGAGAAGCGTGCTCATCATAGGCGAGAAGATCAATAGTACCAGAAAGAGCATAGGCCGGGCGATCGAAGAGAGAAACGACGAGGCGATCCGGGAGGAGGCGCTCCGGCAGGTCGAGGCCGGCGCAGCCGCCCTCGACGTCAACTGCGGAACCCTGTCTGCTGATGTCGAGCCGGGGACGCTGGCATGGCTGGTCCACACCGTGCAGTCCGCGGTCGATCTGCCCCTGTGCCTCGACAGCCCGAACCCTGAGGCCCTTGCCGCAGCTCTTTCGGCTCACAAGGGCAGGCCGTTTATCAACTCCATCAGTGGGGAGGCGGAGCGATACAGGCACGTCCTTCCTTTGGCAAAGGCATACAACGCGTGTCTCGTTGCGCTCGGCATGGACGATCGCGGCATTCCGAAAGACAACGATCAGGCCTTTGAGGTGGGAGAGCGGTTGGTGACCGACCTGATGAAGGATGGCATAGACTTCGATGCGATCTATTTCGATCCGCTGGTCCGCTCCGTGGCCACCAGCCCCGGCGCCGTGCCGGAAACCCTGGACTTGATGAAACGGCTTTCGTCCCGGTTTCCCGGCCTCCACTTTGTTTCCGGTCTGAGCAACGTCTCCTTCGGCCTTCCCGAGCGACGCCATCTCAATCGCGCTTTCGTGGTCCTCAGCATGGCCGCCGGCCTCGACGCCGTCATCATGGATCCTCTTGACAGCTCAATGATCGCACTCATTTTTGCTACAGAGGCGCTGCTCAACAAGGACCGGTTTTGCATGAACTATATCGCGGCCCATCATGAGGGAAAACTGAAGGTCTGAACATAGCCGCAACTATCAGTGTGTCAATTACCTGTCGCCGCCCTCTCATCCTTCACTTAACATCCAACGCCGTTTCTTGGCTCGGCGCCCGATGCTTTTCGCTGGAGTGCATAGGCCATGCGGGTGCTTTCCGCGTTCCTGGTCCTCTTGCAGTCGGTGCACAAGGCGGCCACCATGCCTTGAGGTCCCAGGCGGTCTCCGATCCAGGCCAGGTGCAGCTCGGTGGCGTAATCTTTTTTACACGACGGGCATTGATGGAGCTGTTTGGCGGTCTTGAACCTGTTGAGCCTTAAAAGCCCCTGGATTTCCTCCATCGTGATGGCGCCCGTGGGACACACGCTCACGCACGCGCCGCAGCCAATGCAGGACTCCGAAGAGATATCGAACGGGGCCGACACGTCTTCGTCGACGCCCCGGTTGACGAAGCTGATTGCGTTTGCCCCGATCCTCTCGTCGCAGACCCGTACACACAGCCCGCACAGGATGCAGTCATGCTGCGCTTGCGGGAACCTTGGCTTCTCTATGCCCATGCGCTGCGCCATCTCCCTGACGATGCCCACTTCCGGGCATCTGGCCAGCAGCAGCTCTATCAGCATCTTCCGGTGGGTCAAGACCGGCGCCGAGTCGGTGAACACCTCAAGGCCCTTCTCCACAGGGTAGTTGCACGACGTGACGATCTTGCTCCTGCCCCTTTTTTTGATCTCGACAATGCACAGGCGGCACGAGCCGTACGGAGACAGGGCGTCGTGATGACAGAGGGTGGGGATCTTTATCCCCAGGTTCCTGGCCGCCTGCAGGATCGTCTGGTCCTCCGGCGCATCTACTTCCGTCCCATTGATTGTTATATGTACCATTTTCCTCTCCTCCGGTTACCGGTCCACCTGGTGCTCACGGCTGGACCGGGGCGTCTCCTCTTAGGCCGCCGCGATGGCCTGCTGCCTGCACGTCTCGCTGCAAATGCCGCACTTGATGCATTTGGCAACCTCGATCCGGTGGGGCTTCTTTTTCTCCCCCGCGATTGCCTTGTTGGGACAGGCTTTTACACAGGCCCCGCACCCGTTGCATTTGTCCTCGCGGATCGTGTAGATTATCAGGTCTTTGCATATCCCTGCCGGGCATTTCTTGTCCCTCACGTGGGCGGTATATTCCTCGCCGAAATATCTGAGGGTCGTGAGCAGGGGGTTCGGCGCGGAGCCTCCAAGGGCGCACAGCGACGTCTCCTGCACCGTGTACGCGATTTTCGTCAGGAGCTCCACGTCTCCTTCTTCTCCCTTCCCCTCGCAGATCCGGTTGAGTATTTCGAGCATCCTCTTGATGCCTTCCCTGCACGGGAGGCATTTCCCGCAGGACTCGTCTTTCAGGAAATTGAGGAAATACCTGGCTACGTCGACCATACACGTGTTCTCGTCCATGATGATCATGCCGCCGCTCCCCATCATGGATCCCACCTTTGTCAGCTGGTCGAAGTCGACGGGCAGGTCGATCAATGATTCAGGCAGACAGCCGCCCGAGGGGCCTCCCGTCTGAACGGCCTTTAGTTTCTTTCCGGCAGGCACGCCGCCTCCGATGCCGTAGACGATCTCCCGCAGCGGCATTCCCATGGGCACTTCGACGAGGCCCGTATTGTTGATCTTGCCGACCAGGGAGAATATCTTCGTACCCTTGCTCCCCTCGGTGCCGGTCCGGCGGTACCAGGCGGCACCCTTCTCGATAATCAGGGGCACGTTGGCCCACGTTTCCACGTTGTTCAGGTTTGTCGGCCGCTCCCAGAGACCCCGCTCCACCGTGTGGATATACTTCGCCCTGGGCCGGCCGGGCTTCCCCTCCAGGGACGTCATCAGGGCGCTCGACTCGCCGCAGATAAACGCACCTCCGCCCCTCGCGATCTTGACGTCAAGCTCAAAGGCCGAAGAGAAGATGTCCGCGCCGAGAAGCCCGTACTTCGTGGCCTGCTCGATGGCCCTCTTCGCGTGCTCGACGGCCAGGGGATATTCATTTCTTACATAGATATACCCTTCATTCGCGCCGATGGCGTAGGCGCCTATTATCATGCCCTCCAGGACGCTGTGCGGATTGCCCTCCAAAAGGCTCCTGTCCATGTACGCGCCGGGATCGCCCTCATCCGCGTTGCAGATTACGTATCGTGCATCGCCCGGCGCATTACGGCACGTCTCCCATTTCTCGCCCGTGGGGAACCCGCCTCCCCCCCTGCCGCGCAGCCCCGATTCCTTTACCTCGGCGACCACCTCCTCGGGGGTCATCTCGGTGAGGGCCTTTGCTGCGGCCCGGTAGCCGCCGAGGGCGATATAATCGTCGATCTCGGTCGGATCTATGGACGGATTCATCCCAAGAAGGGTCCTTCTCTGACTCTTGTAAAAGGGGATATCCTTCTCATAGGTGATCCGTTCGCCTGACACAGGGTCCACATAGAGCAGACGCTCGATGATCTCCTTGCCGCCGACCGTCACCTTGAGTATCTCCGGCACATCTTCCGGCTTCACCATCTGGTACAGAATGCCCTCGGGGTAGAGGACGATGAGGGTGCCCCTTTCGCAGAAGCCGTGGCATCCCGTTGCTTTGATCTCCACGTCGGCGCTAATTCCCTGGCCGACGATCTCCTTGTTGAAGGCCTCGATCACCTCTTCGGACCCACAGGCGCGGCAGCCCGTGCCGGCGCAGATCCTGATGCGCGTTTTGGTCGGGTCCGTCTTCGCCAAAAGGGTTTTTCTCAGTTTTTCGAGGTCCTGAATAGATTCGATTCGCATCGTCATCACCTATTCCTTTTCATATCTCTTTAGTAAGGCGCCTATCTTCTTGACCGTCAGGTTCCCGAAGTATTTCCCGTCGACCACCGCAACCGGTCCAAGGGCGCACGTACCCAGGCAGTTTACCGTTTCGAGCGTGAAGATGCGGTCCGGGGTCGTCTCCCCCGCCCTGATGCCGAGAGATCGCGAGATCTCGTCGACGATCCTGGGCGCCTTTCGTACGTGGCAGGCCGTGCCCAGGCAGACGGTGATAATATGCCTCCCCCTCGGCTGAAGGCTGAACGCCTTGAAGAAGGTGGCGATGCTGTAGAGGCGGCTGAAAGGCACTTTCAGTTTTTCGGACACCTGCATCATCGCGACCAGGGGCAGATAGTTGTACTCCTTCTGAACGTCCTGCAATATCCCGATGAGCTGGGATGAGTCGTTTCCGTGTACGCCGATTACGTTATCCAAATTATCGAGCTGCATTGGTAGTCCCCCTTTGCTTCGCCTTCCTGGGTTGGGGCTTTCTGCGCCCCCTCCATGAGAAAGCCGTCACCAGTTTCGTACAGGCCACCGGCGGGGTACCCAGCTCCATATTGCATTGCTGGGTGGCCGCCGGCTTTTTCCCTCAGATTGCTTTAGTTGCTGATGAGCTTGAAAAGGCGCTTCCTTTCCTCATGGCTTTTCAGCATCATCTCCGCGGTCATTTTTCTCACCTCGGCGACGGACTCGGGGATCTTCTTCACCGAGAGGGCCCCGCGGGGGCATACCTGGACGCATACGGGATCGATCCCCTCATGGAACCTCTCCACGCACATATCGCACTTCTGCGCCGCCCTGCCGTCCTTGTCCATCGATATCAAGCCAAAGGGGCAGCTTAGCAGACATGACCGGCAGCCGATGCACCTGTCTTTGTTCAGGACCTTGAACCCGAACTCGCTGTCGACCTGGATCGCCTCAGTAGGGCAGACCATGGCGCACGGCGCATTCTCGCACTGCTTGCACAAAAGCGGCACGGGAATCGGCCCCTCCACGTCCACAAAGAGTCTCGCTTCCGGGAGGAGGTCCCACGATTGCGGATAAACGACGGGCCCATTTTTTGGATCGGCATGATGGGCGGCGCAGTCGATCATGCACATCTCGCAGCCGATACACTTCTCTATGTCTACCGCAACTGCGTACTGCGCGAGAGGCGTTTCCTTTTCGAGCGCTTTCAGGACGGTCTCTCTGCTGATGAGCTGGCCCGCCGGGAGCCTCGGGGCCATTTCGCCATCCCTGGCGATCACCGCACGGACGACCTCGGACAGCTCGTCGGGGGTAAAAGGTTTCGGTATGTAATCGGAGGCGCCCAGCTTCATCGCCTCGATCGCTGTTTCGACCGTGGAGTACGCGGTGATCATGACGACCGGCGTTCTCAGTTTCTCTCCCTTGATTCTCTTGAGCAGCGCCATCCCGCTCAAATCGGGCATTTTCATATCCACGATGAGGAGATCGAAAACTTTCTCCAGGGCCTTCGCTACTCCCTCCTGCCCGGAATGAGCCATGTCGACCCTATACCCCTCGTCTTCGAGGATCTCTTTGCAGCTTTTGCAGATCATCGGCTCATCGTCGACCACGAGGATCTTGTCTTTTGCAGTGCTCAACATTTTGCACCTCCTGAGTAGTTTAAAAACCGTAACTTCCTTTCCAAATGCAACTAGTATGCCAGACCTACAACCCCACGTGCATAGAGGGGACACATGCGGAAATGACGTTAAATATCAAGATGTTACGAAAAGGGCAGGGGGGCTCACGCAGCCGTGGGGAGGGCGCCGGGAAGGCGCCCAGGACCCTCTCGCATGGCGCGGCACTACAGGTCACCCAGGCATGCTCGCGGGGTGGGACGCGAAAAAAACGCGCATTGACGGGGCGTTATGAGCTATTCTCGGGCGCGAGGCGGCTCGAGGCGGGGGTGTATATGCGGGTTATACAGGTGTACTATTCCTCGTGGTCGATATGGTGCTTGCGCATCAGGGCGTGGAAGTTCGGGCGCAGGAGGCCCACATCTTCGGCCGCCTTGGTGACGTTCCAGTTGTTTCGCTTCAGCGCCTCCAGGACAAAGGCGCTTTCGACATCGTCGGTGATCCTCAGCGTCATTTCTCTGCGCACCTTTTTCATCTCTTCGGCGGTTTTCGGGACCGAGGCCGCCATCTTATGGGTCTTGCCTCCCAGCGCGTAAGAGACTTCCGCCGAGTTGGCCACCGCATCGTCAACCATAATGACGAGCCGCTCCACCATATTCTTCAGCTCTCTCACGTTGCCCGGCCAGTCATACTCCTTGAGCAGGGACGTCGCCTCGGCTGAAAAGCCCTCGACTTCTTTGTGCATGCGCTTCGCAAAGATGTTGAGGAAGTAACGGGCGAGGAGGGGAATGTCTTCCCTGCGGTCCCTCAAAGGGGGCAGCGAGATGCGGAACACGTCCAGCCGGTAGAACAGATCTTTCCGGAACCGCCCCTCTTTGATCAATTTCTCCAGGTCCCTGTTGGTCGCCGCAACGAACCTGATATTCGTCTTGCGGCTCCGGGAGTCTCCGACCCTCTTGAATTCCTGCTCCTGGAGGACCCTGAGCAGCTTTGCCTGTATCTCAAGGTTGATGTTGGCGATCTCGTCGAGGAAGAGGGTGCCTCCGTCCGCGCGCTCCAGAAGCCCTTGTTTGGTTTCAGTAGCCCCGGTAAAAGCGCCCTTCACGTAGCCGAACAGCTCGCTCTCGATGACGCTCTGCGCGAGGCTTGCGCAATCGACCACGACGAAGTTCTTGTCCCGCCTCAGGCTGTTATTGTGGAGCGCCCGGGCAACCAGCTCTTTTCCCGTGCCGCTCTCCCCGTCGATGAGCACCGTGGCGTCCGTGGGAGCTACCCGTTTGATCAGCTCGCAGACGTCTTTCACCGGCTCGCTTTCGCCGATGATGTTGTCGAACTCGAACTTCCTGATCAGCTCTTCCCGCAGGTATGTGTTTTCCGCGACGAGCCGCTTGTGCTCGAAAGCCCTCCTGACCGCCAGCGACAGCTCGTCGGGCGTGAAGGGTTTCGAGACGTAGTCGAAGGCCCCGAGCTTCAGGGACGCGACCGCCGTCTCCACCGTGGCGTAGCCCGTGATGATGATCACCATCGTCTCCTGGTCCCCGCCCTTGATCTGCTTGAGCACGTCTATCCCGTTGACCTCCGGCATCTTCAGGTCCAGAAGGACGAGGTCTATATGCTCTTCGGCGAGCCGGGCAAAAGCGTCGACCGGCTTTGTGCACGTCGTCACCTTATAGCCGTCGTCCTGGAGCACCTCCGCGCAGCTCTTGCAGATGTTCTCCTCATCGTCGAGGACCAGCACCCTTCCTTCCATCACGGCTACTCCACGGGCAGCTTGATAATGAACGTCGTGCCTTTGCGGACTTCGCTCTCCACGTCAATGGTCCCATTGTGTCTGTCGATGATGCCGTAGGTCACTGAAAGCCCCAGGCCCGTGCCTTTTCCCGCGTCCTTGGTGGTGAAGAACGGGTCGAATACTTTTGCGAGGTTTTCCCTCGGTATGCCGTAGCCGGTATCGGAGGCCCTGATCTCGACCGACTTTCCGCCCGGCACGAGACGGGTTGTGAAGTTCAGCTCCCCGCCCTGCGGCATGGCGTCGATGGCGTTGATGATGATATTGACGAAGACCTCGAGCATCTGGTCCGGGTCGAGCTGCAACAAAGGCAGCTCCTCCAGCTCCTTCTTCACCGCGATGCGCATCTCGCTCATTTTCAACTGGTTTTTCGTCAGCGAGAGGGCGCTCTCGATGACCTGGTTGATGCTGCACTCCTCTTTTTTCGGCTCACCCTGCCGCGCAAAGTTGAGAAGGTCCCGGACGATCTGCCTGCACCGGGTCGTCTCCTTCACGATGATCTCCAGCTTTTCTTTCTGGTCCTCTACCTCCGCCTTTCTCAAAAGGAGGGAGCTGAAGGTAAGCACCGACGTGAGGGGGTTGTTGATCTCGTGGGCGATCCCCGCCGCCAGCCTCCCGATGGACGCCAGCTTCTCCGAGCGCATCAGGCGCTGCTCGTTCATTTTCCGGTAGTCTGCGACCAGCCGCTTGTGCTCGAACGCCCTCTTTGCCGCGAGCGACAGCTCGTCGGGGGTGAACGGCTTCGAGACGTAGTCGAAGGCCCCGAGTTTCAGGGAGGCCACCGCGGTCTCCACGGAGGCGTAGCCCGTGATCACGACCACCAGCGTCTCCCGGTGGTGCGCCCGGAGCTGCTTCAAGACCTCGATTCCGTCGGCCTCGGGCATTTTCAGGTCCAGGAGGATAAGGTCTATATCCTCGTCGTGCAGGTATTTCAGCGCGTCACTCGGCTTCGTGAACGTCGTGACCGCATAGCCGTCGTCCTGGAGCACCTCCGCGCAGCTCTTGCAGATGTTCTCCTCATCATCGATGACGAGCACTTTCCCCGGGTCTATGGACCGCCCATCATGCCGACCCGCCGGCATTTCATCTACCATATTGCCCATCTCCTTGATAAACCGGCGTCAACCGACCAACGAAAGCCCGGCCCGGTTTGTGCCTCATCCTTCCCTCCATCATAGTCTACCCCAAAGGCAGCCTGATGACAAACATTGTTCCTTTTCCGACCTCGCTTTCCACGTCGATGCTCCCGTTGTGCCCGTCGATGATGCCATACACGACGGCGAGCCCCAGCCCGGTGCCTTTTCCCACCTCTTTTGTCGTGAAGAACGGGTCGAACACCTTTTCCAGGTTTTCTTCCGCAATGCCGCACCCCATATCGTTGATCCTGATCTCAACCGCCTTCGCATCTTCCGTGAGGCCGGTTTTGATGCCCAACTCCCCTCCCTTTGCCATGGCGTCCAGGGCATTGATGATGATATTGATGAAGACTTCGAGCATCTGGTTCGGGTCGCACTGCAGTGAAGGCAGCTCCCCCAGTTCCTTCTTTACGGTGATGGCGTTCTCTCTCACCTTCAACTGGTTCTTCGTGAGCGACAGGGCGCTCTCGACGATAAGGTTGATATCGCAGTTTTCTTTCCTCGGCTCGGTCTGCCTGGAAAAGTTCAAAAGACGCCTGACGATATCCCTGACCCGGGTTGTCTCCTTCACGATGATGTCAAGCTTGTCTTTCTGGCCGTCCGTCTCCGCCTTTCTCAAAAGGAGGGAGCCAAAGGTGAGCACCGACGTGAGGGGGTTATTGATCTCGTGGGCGATCCCCGCCGCCAGCCTGCCGATGGACGCCAGCTTCTCGGAGCGCATCAGGTGTTGCCGGTTGAGTCTCCTGATCTCTTCGTCCCTCGCTTGCAGCGACGAGGCCATCAGGTTGAACGTTGTTTCAAGCTCTCCGATCTCGTTGGCGGACTGCGTCTCCACGCGCACGGAAAAATCGCCCCGGGAGATCGCGTGTGAAACCGCGACGAGATTGTTGACGGGTTTGACGATCGCATCCGAGAGGAAGTTGGCGAGGACGATCGACAGGATCACCCCGAAGAGGCTGATGCCGAGAAAGATGGTAAGGGTCTCCGCGCGCATATCGGAGAATTTCTGTTCGAGCATGCCCACGGCCAGCATGCCCACGATTTCGTCCCTGTGGTTCCGGATGGGCTCGTAGGCGGCGACGTAGCCCTTTTCGCTGGTCGGTTGGGTGACCCTTGCCGTCCCGACCCATGCCTTCCCTTCGCCGAGCACTTTTTGCGCGACCTGCTCCGAGACCATGGAACCGATGCCCCTGGTCCCGTCCGGATTCTTGTAACTGGTGGAAATCCTCACATCCTTCAGGAACAGGGTCGCCACACCGTTATCTTTTCCCCGATACTTCTCGTTCTGGTAGACTATGTCCTCGATCTTGTCGACGATCCCCTCGTTCCGGTTCAGGACCACTCCGCCCCAGACCACCCCCGCGACTTTACCGTCCTTGAGGACGGGAGACGCGGACATCAGGACCATGGCCGCGGTGGACGAGGGCGAATTGATCACGCATCGGGCCGCAAGCTCTTCGCCCTCTTTCTCCATGGTCTGGTAAGGCACGTACTCGACGGAGGAGATTGTTTTCCCCGAGGTAAGCGCGAGGCCGACGGTCGTCGTCAGGGCGACGCTGTCGGAGGCGCTGCCCGGGTTGCTCGCCCTGAGCACGACGTTGCCCCGCGCATCCGCGACATCCAGGATATCGAGGGCGTTTTCGTCCCGCACTTTTTCGAGATATTGCCGCAGGTCCGCTCGGTCTTTTTTAGCGAGCGCCTCCTGGAGCCTGTTGGTTGAAGAGGTGAAGCGGACCGTATTGGCGATGTGTTCGAGCCGGTTGTCGAGGACCTCCCGTGCGGTGTTGAGGGAGTTCCTCACCGTACTCTCCGCTTGCCCGATGGTCCACTTATTTATCAGAAGCGTCCCCATGACGCAGGAAATCAGGGTGGTGATGGCGATCACGGCGATAAATCTGACGATCAGGTCTGATTTCAGCCCTCGTTTCATTGACCAGCGCATTACTCTTTCTCCTCGGCACACGCATCCGCGAGGCAAAAAACGCTTAGTAAGGGGGAGCAAGCCGGCATTTCCGAGCGGCCTTTTGGATGGGTTTTGAAGCTTACCGTGTTCATCCTGGCTGCGATAGTGTAGCACAGATAGACCGGACATTCAGCCACCGATTTCGAAGGGAGGGTGCCTGTGCGCATTTTTTATCTTGGGTCTTTTTGTTCGGTCTCACTTCCGGGACAGGCTACTGAGTGGCGCTCGCATCCTGAACTCGTCGACCACCTGGAGGAGTTTGCCCGATTGCCTCCAGAAAACCGCATGCGGCTTTACATAGGCGGCGTAGCGGCGTATATTGCTTAGAGTGAAAAGGCTCCGCAAGGGCCTTTAAGGAAAAGGAGGGCAACGCATGAACTACCTGGTAATCGGAAGCGGCGGGCCGCAAATGACCGGACCCGACGAACTGATCGAGCTCCTCGAATATTACGTCCTGCCGGGTTTCGAGGCCCTGATGAAGCTTCGGTCGGAGAGTAAGATCCTCGCGGGAGGGGTCCCGGTTTCCGAGCGCGCCGTGGCGTTCATCATTGATGCCGCCCCCAA
>Ga0326727_10023783_pt1 | contig 11654 bp, 11 predicted proteins | sample MB2enrmetagenome_FD_207643 | JGI IMG/M metagenome (GOLD analysis project Ga0326727, IMG submission 207643) | Lab enriched peat soil microbial communities from McLean, Ithaca, NY, United States - MB29MY | ecosystem: Environmental > Terrestrial > Soil > Wetlands > Peat | place: USA: New York... | reverse complement strand
GAGATCAACGAAGGCGGGCATCACCACGCCGCCCGTCGCATCGATCACATCGGCGCCGCGGGCTGCAGAGAGATTTTCCACGCGCCGCCCGGGACCCACGTCTTCTATGAGTCCGTTGCGGATCAGCACGGCGCCATCGGGAATCGAACTGAGGTCCTGCAGCGCGGACCCGCGGCGGGGTCCGGCAGGGCCGCGCAACGTAAGCAGTTGACGCGCGCCCCGAATCAAAAGAGCAGAAGCCAAGAGTTGCTCTTGTGCCTATGCTACTTCATGTCCTTCATGTCTTTTCTGAGACCACGCATCCGGCTGCGCAACTCCTCGGTGGCATCGGCAATCTGAGTAGTGTCATAGATCACGTGCGGGGTAAGAAAAATAATGAGCTCCGTGCGAGTGGTGCTGACGGCCTTGTTTCCGAACAGGCCGCCGATGTAGGGGATGCGGTCGAGGTAGGGGATACCGGTGGTAGTGACGCTCTTGGATGATTGAATGATCCCGCCGATCGCGATGGTGTCGCCGTCTTCCAGCGTCACCTGCGTGGTCACGTTCCGCCGGTTGAACGAAGGCGAACTAATGTCGCTGAAACTGGTCGTGGTGGGCGCGCTTACGTCCTGATTCACTACGAGGGTGACGACGCCGCTGGAATTCACACGGGCAATCACGTTCAGGCTCACGCCGGTTCCCACGGTGGATACGGCCGACGTGGTGGACCCTCCCAATCCCGTAGAAACCGAGGTCGCGGAGAGTGTCGGAATCTCTTGTCCTACAGTGATGGATGCGGGAATGCTGTCGGTGGCAATCAACTGCGGCGCGGCGATGGAGCGCGCCAGGCTTTGCTGCTCATACAGGTTCACAGCCGCGAGCAGTTCCCGCGAATGCCCCACCAACATACCTGCCGTGAAGGTAGCTCCGGGACCGGCCGGCGCCAGAATGTTGGATACGCTGCTGCTTAATCCATCAAACCCGCCGGTTAACTGACGGTTGCTGTTGTCTTTGGCTTGCAGGCTGGCCTCGACGCCATATTGCAACTGACCCGTCAGATCCACCTCATAGATTTTCGCGTCGATCAAAACCTGACGCGGTGGAACGTCGATCTGCTCCAGAAGGTGAAGAATCGACTCCCACTGCTGCGGAGTACCTTGCACCAGCAAGGTATTGTCGTAGGGGTTCGGAATAACGCGGGGCGCGCCCGTAACGCCAGTGCTTAGGGAGGGAGCAAGGTATTGCCCGGTCTGGTCGGTACCAGCCGCCACCGCGCCAAAGGGAGTGCCGGGCGCCGGGGTGCTTCCGGTAGTGGACGGAGGGAAAACCGGTTGTGCGCCACCGCCCAATCCGGTGTTGGCTCCCCCGTTGTTGACGCCGAATCCGCCGGACTGAGCAGAGGTGTTTGTTCCAAACATGGACCCGCCGCCATTTCCATAACCACCGCCCGAGTTGCCAAACCCAGCGGGGCCCAATCCGTTCCTCTGGGTTAACAAGCCGGTTCCGCCGCCATATCCCTGGAGTCCGTAAGATGAGTTCCCGCCGGGCACGGTAGTTCCATAAAGCTGCGCCACCACGTTCCCGATAATCTCCGCTCTGCCGTACTTTAGCTTATAGACGTGGTTATCGATGGCTCCGGAAGTTAGCTTCACGGGTACATCCAGCTTGTCGATCCAGCGCTTGACTTCCCCGAACGCGGCTGGATTTGAAACTACCGCGATCAGCGTGCTGATGCGATCGATAGGGATGAAGCGGACGGCCGCGTTCTTTTCCGAGAACGCGTACGCCTTGAAGAGCACGTCCAGATCTTTAGCCAGATCACTGGGCCGCCCATTGACGACCTGGAAGGATTGCACGCGCTGCCCGGCCATGGATTCGGCGTCGAACATGGAGATCAGTTCCAGCGTTCGCTTCATGTTGCGCGCGTTGTCTTGAATGATCAGGAGGTTGGCTGGGTCGTACGCCACCATCTTGTAGCCTTCCCCCAGAAAGGGGTCCAGCAGCTTGGCCATTTCAGCCGAGGTGACGTACTTGAGGAAGATCAGATTCAGAACCGGCTGTTCGCTGTCGGTCAGGTTTTTGGCATCGGCCGACGGCTGCACCGGCAGGCGCGCAGCTTCCGCGGACGGCACAATGCGATAGAGGTTCCCAACTTGCACCATGGCATAACCGTTCATGCGCAAGATGGTTTCGAGCAGGTTCTGAATATCCACCGCGCGCAGTTCACCATAGGTGTTGATGGTGACTTTCCCGGTTACCTTGGGGTCCAGGATGTAGTTGATCTTCAGATCGCGCGCCAGAATGTCGATCACCTCCACCAGCGAGGCATTGGTCAGGTTCAATCCCGGCGGGACGCTGACAGCCTTGGGACGGGGTGCGGGTGTTTCGGCCGCTGCCGTCGCAGGTGTTGGCGTTGCAGCGGCCGGTGCTTCCGTTCCGGTTCGAATCGGGGCCTGCGGCTTGTCTGGCGGAGGAACGGGCGCCGCCGGCTTGACCTGCGCTAAGGCGATCTGCGCCGCCGCCAGCGCAACCAACATTCCAACCCCTGCAGCGCTGCGGAGACGGCAGATCACTTCTGTTGACTTCCCTTCGGTTGCACGCGCTCCCAGATCTTCTGCTCATCCGGAGTGAGATCGTTCTTGTTCTTCTGCCACTTGGTGACACCAAACGGAGTGGGACGCGAGAACTCGATCGTGTCACCCTGCGCTACCGCGGTTACTTTCGCATTGATGTCGTCGGAGTCCTTGCCTGAGGCTTGAGCAGTTGTGACGGCAGCGATGGCGGCGGCCTGACTCTTCGACTGCCCGAATGGCGTTTTGCCGGTGGCCTGGGCCGAAACCGTGGATTCTAGTGAGCGGCTCACCCCAAACGGAGTTTGACGGTAAATCCATGCCGTGCCTTTCGGGTCTACATAGCGAAACGATCCATCACCCTGATCGACCGCGGTCTTGGGAATTGTAAGTGGCGCGGTAGGCACCTTGGTCTTCTTGCTTCTCACCGTTGTGGCCGAGGTGGCCGCGGGAGCGGTCGTTGTCGCCGCGGCGCTCTGGCCATAAACCGACCCTGCTACCAGAGCCATCACAAAAATTATTTTCATTTGTTTGCAATCCTTTGTTTACTTAATCAATTCCCAGTGACAGGACGTGCCGAACGGATTCACCAACATCACCTTCTTGTAGCCATCCGCCACCGTGCCGTTGGGCGAGGTGTCACCCGGCGTGCAGGTCTTGACATCCTGCTCACCCACGGATTGCACGCCCGGTTTGCCGGCCTGCGCGATCTGCGTGTTCGCTACCGGCGGAGGAGCCCCTGGCGGGCCACTCACCGGAGCTTTCTCGGTTGTTTCCAATCCGTGGTAGATCATCTCTGAGACGCTTTTCGTGACCGTTTTGTCTTCCCACTTCAAAGAAATCTCATCCTGACTCAAAGCGGCCAGTTCAAATTCGCCCACCTTTTCCCCCACCTTCACGCCCTTGCCCGGCGCTTTTGCATCGGCGCTCATCAGGGCCAGCATGCCGCTCGGCAGCCCCATCACACCGCGCAATATCGGCAAGGGGGGCATGGGCGGCTTAGGTTTCTCCACCACCTCCACCAAGATGGTGGGGTTGCGTTCTTTGCTGAACAGCATCTTGTTCGCGATATCGCTGTAGCTGGCGGCGACGACGGGCGGCGGCGCACCTGGAATCGACACGGCTGGAACCGGCGGCGGCGCGACCTTGGCTTTCTCGATCTGCTGTTCATGCTGTTTTTGCGCCACCCATTCCCCTTGGATCTTCCATACGGCGATCCCGATTAAGGTCAGAAGGGCAATATCCAACAAGATTAGATTTCTCTTCATAACGCCATCACGTTTTTCTTTTCAGGCACCAGCTTCTTCGGGACGACGCCCGCTAAAGTCATGCGGACATTCACGGTCTTGTTTTTCGCGTTGCCGATCGAAATGTGGACCTCGGAAGGGGCGATCAATTCCGTTTCCTTGGAAAGATCCGCCAGAAAATTAACGAAGGCGTCGATGGTGCTTTCAAAAGTAACGGAAACAGCCACCTGCCCGTAATCGGCGCCCAGGAGAGCAGGCGGAGTAAAGTCACCGCCGCGCGCGTCGATGCGGTTCGCAATGGCGATGCGACGGATCACTTCCATCAAGTGCGCTTGCGCCTGAGGCGCGGTATTGAAGGTCATCACACCCTTCTCCCGCGTCTTCAATACGGAATCAACACTTTTCAATACCTCGGTTTTTGCGGGAACTGCGGCCGCCGTTTTTCGGAGCTTAGCCAACCGGCTCTCGAGCAGAGTGGGCGAATCGGTAACTGCCACTACTTGCGGCGCGCTATCGCTGGAGCGATCGACGATGACGCCGATCACACCCAATAGGAGCGCCGCCAGCATGTAAAAATTGCGCCGCGATAAGTTCACTTGCGCCTCCGGTAAGTCTTGATCCGGAACAGCTCATTGCTGCCCGCGCGCACCACCGAGTTGGTGAATTCCGAGTTCTGGAATAGGGGGGAACTATCGATGATCTTCAGCAGAGGCGCGGCCTGCTCCGCCTCGCCCGCGATGATGACATAGTCTGGGTAAACCTCTACAAGCGAAGCCCAGGCGGGCGGCGGCAACAGGCGCGTCAGTTCGTTCAGCACTTCGAAATCCGCATGAGAACGGCCGCGGAAGGTATCCAGCGTTTCAATTTGTTGCCTCTCGTGCGCGATTCGTGCGTCCAGCGCCAATGATCTCTGAGCGGCAGGCTGAACGCGCGAAATCTCCTGCTCCAGCGCCTGCATATAGCGCTTGTGGCGGTACGGCTCCACCGCAAAGACGGCAATGGTGGCCAATATAAGAAGGAGCGCGAGCACGGCCGTGGGGATAAGCCAAATACGCGACTGCCCCGCCCTGCGCTCCGGCGGCAGAAAATTCGCCGGACGCACCAGCAGCGGGCATGCGGTTGCAATGGCTGCCGCATAGACCAGCGGGCGCGTGTTCAGCGCTCCCTCGTGGCCGCGGCGCGGAAGCAGTGTTGCGAGGTCGCACGGATCTAAGTTAGAGGGAAGACGCAACTCCGCCGCACCCACGGAAACGGCGCGCGCCGCGCTTGAGAATTCGCCGGTAAAGATCACTGACTTCGTGTTTTCGCCGTACGCTTCAATGATGCCTGGGGCGGTTTCCATCAGGCCAAGAAAAGGCCTCGCCGGACGCCCGAAAAGCCGCAACGCAGAATGGAGGACAGTGGCGGAACAGGTAAAGCTCGCGACTGGAATACCTGCTTCGGCGAAAAGCGACTCGTATTTCCCCAGTAAGCTCTGCCGCGTGATGCCGACGATGGCGCCGCCTTCAACGGCGGCCCAACACCATGCCACATCGTCTTCCCCAAATGGATGAAGCGCACGCAAGCGAAGCACCAGAGCGGCTGCCATTTCGCGCTTCGAGACGCGAGGCATAGACACCTGCCTGACGATTACGTCCCGGCGCGGCAGCAGAACCGTGACGCCCGATGGATCATGCCCCTTCACGCATTCGCGAAACTCATTGACCCATTCGGCGGCAGGCCTTTCGTGGAAGCGCTCAATGGTTTTGCGCCGCAGCAGTTCCGGGCCGCCAGGACGTACGCGCACCAGGGCGACTTCGAGCGCATCACCCAGAATCTCGATCGCCACGCCCGTTCCAAACGCCGCGTACATCCGCCAGGGGGAGCGCTTCTCACGCTCTTCCGCCGTCTCGACCAGCGGCGCCGTTTCAGCCGCGGTCATACCACCTCAGGATGTTGAACGTTGCATCGGAGCCCGCAGGCATCAGCTTCACCAGGGCGGATACGGTTCGCGTTAGATCCGAGAAAGATCCGTCAGGCCGCCGGAGCCGCGCCGTGGCGCGCAGCGTATAAATTGTGTGAGGGGCCAGCGAGAGATGGCTGGCCAGCGTTTGATCCTGCTCGCCGAGCGCGGCTAGTTGGGTGGGTGAATGCACTGCGGACGCTTGCTGGAACGCGAGTACTGCCTGAATCTCGTCGCTGCTTACACCTGTAGCGGCCAGCACCGCGGGCTTCACCCAGCTTGCATCAAAGCTGCCGAGTGAACCAAATACCGAAACGCAATCGCGCACTCCGCCGCGCGGTACCAGGCGGGTTTCACCGGCCTGGCCTTCATCCGCAGCCTGCCGCACCCACGTCCCATAAAACAGTTCCGGCGTCATACCCTGCAGATTCAAAAGCTCCTCAACTTCTTGAAATGACGCGTGCGGAGCGTGAAAAGACGGAGAAAGCGAAAGATAGTATTGGTCGAATGCGGTCAACTGGCCAGGCCCCTGGCCCTGACGCCAGTCGACGATTCCAGCGGCAATCAACTCCGCCTGGTCCGGAGTCGCGCCCAGCGCCATCATGAGGTTGCCCAGCACCACGGGGTCGGCCTTGTTCAAATCCAGCTTGCTGGCTTCCGGGATGACATCCACCACCGCCTGGCCGGAAGGAAAATTCAGGAGCATTTGAGACTGGCCAGTCACAAAATAGGGATTGACGCCATCCGGCTGGTTGGCCGACGGCGCCCACTGCATATACAAAATGGCCCTTTGGATCGCTCCCTGCGCCAGGTAATAAGCGCGCAGGTTTTCATCGCCCGTGGTCACGCGCTCCGTTTCGCCGCGGACCATCAAGGCCACGCTAAAGGCGATTGCCGTCAACGCCGCCGCCAGCCATAAGACCGCCAGCAGAGCACTGCCTCGACGCCGGTCAGTCATGGTATTGCACCGCCATATCCCGGTCCGCGTGGATCTGCGCGGTGACTGTCATCGGATGCAATTTGCCGACGCTCGCGTCCATGGGTCCCATCTCGATCCGGATTGCGGAGGGCCATTTCTGGCTCTCCCAATCGCGCCGCCAGATCCATTGGTGTTTCAACGGAATGTATTCCAGGTAAATCAGATTGCAATAGGCCAGCCGATCCGCCAGCACAAACGAGTTGGCGCCCACCGCGACCTGGTTGAATACGGCATGCATCCGGCCATCTTCACCGGCCTGGACTCCGGCGATGAAAGCAGCGGCAAGGCTCGGACCGCGGTAGGGCCATTCATTCACAATCAACCGAAATCCACCGGCATCGCCGGGAATGACGGCAAACTCCAGCAGTTGAGGCAATCCGCGATGCGCTTCATTCAGCGAATAGGATGAGACAAAGCGCATGCTTTGCGGCTCCCCGTCAAAAAACGGCACTTGCTGCCCGTTCTCTAACGTGGTCATCTCCGGCATGAAGCTATTCAGTTCCTCTTCAAGCGCCCGCTGTGAACCCACCACGCGGCGGTTATCCATCAGCTTGGCGCTGGCCTTCTGCTGCGAATTCAAGGCAATGCGAATGGCCAGTAGCATCCCCGTCGAAAGCAGGCCCAGCAGGCTGATCGAGATCAGAACTTCGATTAATGTGAAACCGCGCTTTGTCATGTTTGCGGTTGCGCGGCCGGAATCACTGCGCGACGGAAGGCTTCCAGATCGAACCCGCGCTGCTTGTCGCCCTGCTTCCACCAGACATGGAGCACGATGCGCTGCAGCACTGGGGTGAGGGGTGGGGCCTGCGCGGGCGCCTCGAAGACGTTCATGGCCACGTGGTATCCGGCGGGCTCACCGCCTGTAACTTGCGGGTCAAACTGGCCATCGAATTCGGCTTCCAGAGGCAGGGTGCGATCGACAAGGATTTCGTCCATGCGCTGGCGCGCCAGCATCGCCATCCGGTCATGATCCGTCAGGCGAGCGGCGTTGCGGAGGGAAGTGTTGAGCGCGGTCAGCATTCCGATTACCGCCAGACCCATGATCATGGTGGCCACTAATACTTCTAAGAGCGTGAAACCTTTTCTCATGAAATGCGGGGACTTCCCGTAATCGAATCCACCACGATGTGCCGGTGCGCACCGCGGCTATTGGTGAGGTCAATCGCGAACTTTGGAAATGCTCCGCCCGGCATCACGATATAGCGGCGCTCGTCTTCGCCCACAATGGAAACACCCTGCGGCACTTCCAGCGTCCGGGAATAGCCCAGGGAGTATGCAGCCATGCGATTCTGCTTCGGATTAATCACGATCTCCACCACCTGCTGGCGCCGCTCGGCCCGGTTCATAGCCGCATCCAGAAACGAAGCCACTGAATCCGACGCCGAGTGCAGCCGGATGCTATCCAAGCCATTGTTGACGGCGGGAAACGAAATGGCGGCGATCATGCCGATGATGGCCATGACGATCATCATTTCGATCAGCGTGACTCCGCGTCGCAGGTTTTTCATTTCCAGCTAAATATGTCGGCGTTGATGCCGTCGCCGCCCGGTTGCCCATCGGCGCCATAGGAGATGATCTCGGGCTCCTCGCCATGTTCACCGGGGAATTTATATATATAGGGACGACCCCAGGGATCCGGAGGAATGTCTTTGGGCAGATAAGGGCCGTTCCATTGATCGAGCCCTTCCGGTTTCACGCGGAGCGCTTCAAGGCCCTGGTCTGTGCTGGGGTACTGGCTGGTGTCTAGTTTATAGGCCCCCAGCGCCGTCATAAAAGAATTCATCTGGGCTTTGGCCGCCGTGACTTTGGCTTGATCCGCCCTCTTGAACATATTCGGAGCCACCAACGCCGCAAATAGCGCGATGATGGCCAGCACGACCAGCATCTCGATCAGCGTCACGCCGCGTCGCAGCTTTTTTCTTCGCAAATCCATCTCCATCCTCCTAAATCGCGACATCGTTAATACTCGTGATGGCAAGCAGCATACTGAGGATCAACGCACCCACCATAACACCCATCACCAGTATGACCAGCGGCTCGAACAGCGCCGTGAACCTCTTGATGCCCGCCCTCGTTTCGGATTCGTAGATGTCGGCCATACGCGCGAACATGACGTCGAGTTTACCGGTCTCCTCACCCACCGTCAGCAGATGCGCGGCCAATGGCGGGAACACTTGGGCGCGCCGGACGGGACCCGCAATGCCTTCGCCGCGCTTCACGCCCTGCGCCACTTCCTTCAGCGCGCGCGTGAACGAAACGTTATTCAGAATCCCCGCCGCGATGTTAATGGCCTGCACCAAGGGAACGCTGTTCGCTACCAGCGTGCTCATGGCCCGCGCGAATCGCGAGGTTTCCATTTTACGCAGCAAGTCTCCGAGCAGGGGTACGCGGAGCCGCCCGGTGTCCCACCAGGTGCGGCCGGCGGCTGAACGGATATACAGACGGAAGCCGGCGACGACGCCGATGATGGCAAGTGCGCCGACCCACCACCATTGAGTGATCACCTTGCTGGCCTCCAGCATGATGAGAGTCGGCAAGGGAATCTTCATGTGCGAGTCTTCGAAGACGGCCGCAAAGCGCGGCACCACAAAGGTTATCAGCACCAGCACGGCTGTGAGACCGACCAGCAGCAGCAGCACCGGATACACCATGGAGGAAATGATGTAGCCGCGGAGATCGTCACGCGACCTTTCAAAATCCGCGAGGCGTTCGAAGACCGTGGCGAGGCTTCCAGAAGCTTCACCGGCGCGGACCATGTTGACGTAAAGATCCGAAAAGTGGTCGGGATGCGTTCCCAGCGCGTCCGCCAGCGACCGGCCCCCTTTGAGCACCCGCAGGACGTCTTGAATCACGCCGCGGAAGTTCGGGCGCTCGGTGAGTTCTCCGGCAATGCCGAGAGCGCGGTCTACCGGAACACCCGAGGTCAATAGCGTGGAAAGCTCCTGGGTGAAGTAAAGGACATCCTTTTTCGACCCGCCGCCGAAAGAAGGCAGCTTCAATTCCAGCGCGCTCTTCTTCGCCTGCGCGCCGACGTAGAGCGGCGTGAGGCCCTGGCGGCGAAGTTCGCGGGTCACCACCTGGTCGGTTTCGCCGGTAATGGAGCCTGTTCGCAGTTTGCCGTCGGAGGCGACGGCGCGGAAAAAGAAGGTGGTTGCCACTTTGTGCTTAAGAAGTTAGACGCGAAGTTGAGGATTAAAGTCGATTGTAAATCGATGTGGTACACCTAACCAATGCGTCTAACCGCCATTCCCGTGATCGCCGCTCTTGCCGGAAGCTCTCTGGGTCAGGCTCCGCCGTGTACGATCCGGACCATCGCGGGCCCACCCACCTTCTTCAGCGGTGACGGCGGTCCGGCAAGGGCAGCGAACTTCCTCAACATTGGCGGATTTCGCTTCGACGCGGCCGGCAACCTATATATAGCCGACAGCGGAAACCAACGGGTTCGCGAGGTGACACCCAATGGCATTGTCAATACGATTGCGGGAAATGGAGTCGCGGGTTTTAGCGGTGATGGCGGTCCGGCCACCAACGCGGAACTGAATAACCCTGTGGAGGTGTTCCCGGACAACCAGGGCAATTTGTATATCGTCGATCAAGGCAACAATCGAATTCGCAAGGTGGATGCGAGTGGAAATATCTCGACTGTAGCTGGTAATGGAGTTCCCAATTTTGGCGGGGATGGCGGTCTTGCAACGGCCGCGGAGATCCAGAAGCCGACGGATGTGATCGCGGACTCCGCCGGGAATCTCTATATTGCCGACTCTGATAACCAACGGGTCCGCGAAGTCACTAGCGACGGAATCATCTCCTCCATCGCTGGAACTGCGCTGAATCCCTTCCCGCTCCCGCAACAATTCGGCGGACCGGCGACCGATTTCTACCTCCTGATGCCGGTGTCACTTGCGATGGATTCGACAGGCGACCTCTATGTTGCCGACAATGAGCTTGACGAGGTTGTGAAAATCGCACCGACCGGTCTGATCTCAAACTTCACCCCCATTGCCCCTCAAGGGCAGAGCTACTATCCTGAGGCAATCGCGTTCGACGCATCGGGGAACCTCACGATAACCACCGGATACCAAAGCATCGAGGTTTCTCCAAACGGAGCCGTTTTACAAACCAACGACAATTGGGGTTTTCCCATGGCCTTCAATCAGAACACCCAATATTCGCTGTACAGCGGCGGCATCTACGCCGCGGGATCGAACGTCGCGTTTGCGGGAGGAAACGAAGCGGGAAACACGGGCGACGGCGGGTCATCTGCAAATGCCCGTTTCACCCAGCCTGGTCCGACGGCTGTCGATACCCCAGGCAACGTATATGTTTCCGACATGGGCGCACAGGAAATCCGCAAGGTCTCCCCCGCCGGCATCATCACGAGCTTCGCTGCGGGTGTTATTGCGACGGCGCTCACAACCGACAATTCGGGTAATCTTTATTTCACAGACTACGATAACGGAACGGTGCGGAAAATCGATACCCAAGGCAGCATCTCGACGGTGGTCACGCCGAACCCCGCCCTCACAGAGCCCAATGCGCTCGGCGTTGACCCAGTCGGTAACTTATACGTTTCGTACTCGTACAACGAGGGTCCCAACTTCAGCGGCAGCGGCGTATATGAATTTGCGCCGGACGGCATCCAAGTCAACTCCCTGTACGACCCACTTTTCCCCAATGCGCTGGCGTGGACCATAGATCGCTTTGGGAATATGTACGCGCTGTTCTCAGGTTCTCTTCCCCAAGAATACGGCAACCCCTATTCGATTGACCATTACCCTTATTATTCCGTGGCAGCCGACGCCTCCGGAAACCTATTTATCGGGACAAGCTGGCCCGATTTCGGCTCCATCCAGGAGGAAACCGCGGATGGCCGGTTATTCACTCTCGCGAGGCAAAATGAGTCGTTGCCGTATATAAGTGGAACAGCCGCGCAAGTT
>Ga0326727_10023782_pt1 | contig 11655 bp, 8 predicted proteins | sample MB2enrmetagenome_FD_207643 | JGI IMG/M metagenome (GOLD analysis project Ga0326727, IMG submission 207643) | Lab enriched peat soil microbial communities from McLean, Ithaca, NY, United States - MB29MY | ecosystem: Environmental > Terrestrial > Soil > Wetlands > Peat | place: USA: New York... | reverse complement strand
CCAGCCGTCCGCTCACGACGGTGCGCGACGAGATCGAATTTCTGCGCGCATACTTGTACATTGAGGAGGCGCGTTTCGGCGACCGGCTGCGGGTGGAGATCGCGGTCGACGACGCGGCTGCAGGCGAGGCGGTGCCGTCGCTGATTCTGCAGCCGCTGGTGGAAAATGCGCTCAAGCATGGTCTCGGGCCGAAGCCGGGTCCGGGACACTTGAGTATCGCGGTAACGGCGGAGGAGAACTTTTTGCGGCTGCGAGTGGAGGACGACGGCATGGGCCTGGCCGGGCGGCGCGAGTCGCATGGGGTCGGGCTCGCCAACGTGGCGGAACGGCTGGCGACGCTTTACCAGGATCGCTCCAAGTTCACGCTGGAAGCGCGCGAAGGCGGCGGGTGCCGCGTGACGGTGCTGATTCCGCGCGGCCAGGCGGTGACGGAATGAAGTGCCTGATTGTGGATGACGAGGAGCCGGCGCGGGCGCGCATGCGCCGTTTGCTAGCCGCGTTTCCCGACTTGGAAATCGCCGGCGAAGCGCGGGACGGGCTGGAGGCGCTGCGCCAGATCGAGGAACTGCGGCCGGACTTGTTGTTCCTGGATATCGAACTGCCGGGCCTGGCGGGTTTCGAGGTGCTGCATTCGCTGCCGCGCGACGCTGCGCCGCCGCTGGTGATTTTCGTGACGGGGTACGATCAGCATGCGTTGGCGGCCTTCGAAGCAAATGCCCTGGCATATCTGCTGAAGCCTGTCGAGCCGGAACGCCTGGCGCAGGCCGTCGACCGCGCACGCAAACTGGCGGGTGTGGAACGCGCGCGCGAGGGCGAGCGGCTGCGGAAGATCGCCGATGAATCGGCGCGGATGTTGCGGCACGTTGTGTGCCGGAAGCGGGATCGCATGCTGCTGATTCCGCCGGAACAGATTTTGTGGTTTCAGGTAGAGAACGGAATTGTGAAGGCGCACACGGCGGACGACACGTTCTGGGTGAACTCGCAATTATCGGAGCTGGAAAGCGGCTTGCCGGCGGCGATGTTCTTTCGCGCGCGGCGCGAGGTGCTGGTGAACGTCGAGCGGATTAAAGAGATCCGGCCGTATTTCAAGAGCGGTTTTTTGCTGATTATGGGGGATGCGGGGGCGACGGAAATTGTGGTGAGCGAGCGGCAGGCGCGCTTGTTCCGGCAGAGAATTCCGGGCTTGTAGGAAAGGCAATATTCACCGCGGAGACGCAGAGACGCGGAGAAAACAAAAGTCAAAGTCAAAACCGGAGAGCGCTGAGGAGGCAGAGGACGCGGAGGCGCAGGGCTCTCGGGTTCCCGCGTCTCGCCGGCTCTCGCTAAGCTGGCTTTTGCATCCCACTCCCTTTGGTCGCGGCTCCGTGTCGGCACACTGCGTTTCCGAGCCGCGACCAGAGGGAGCGGGATGCGGGCTCAAAGCAAATTCCTGCAACTGAATTCCGCGCCACATGTGCGCTCGGCGCTGGAAAATCCGCGCCCGGTATTTTCTCTTCGCGCCCGGTCCGTTTTCATTGAGGCAGAGGGTTTGCGTGGCTTACCTTCGACTCATGAAGAAACTTCTCTCGCTAGTCTTTACGATTGCCACATGTTTTGTCGCTTGCCACGACCATCCCGCTATGCAGGCGGCGACATGGGCGCAGGTTGCCGGCAAATGGCAGATGACTATGGAATCGCCCCATGGGGTGGTGAAGGGACCGTTCCAAGTGGAACAGGATGGCGGCAAACTCACCATCTCTTTCGACGCCGAGGCCTTTGGCAAGTTGGCGGGCACAGGATCGGTGGAAGGCAATAAGGTGTCGTTCAGCCTGAGCGTGCCGAACGGGCCGCAGGGATTCGGTTTTTCGGGTACGTTGGAGGGCTCGAAGATGAGCGGCACGACGGAAATGGGCGGCGCATGGTCGGCTACTCGCGACACCGCGCAGGCGGCTGCCCAAAAGTCGATCCTCGGCACAGTCGCCGGCATCCGCGTGAATTCGCTCGAACTGGGAGTGAAGGCGGATGACGGCGGCACGGTCTGGGTGAAGTTCGGCGCCGACACGGACGTGCTGCTGGCGGCGCCGGGCGACAAAGATTTGAGCCATGCGACGCCGGCGCGGATTGCCGACGTGGCGCGCGACGATCGCGTACTGGTCTCGTTCGTGGAGGGGATGAAGGAGGCGCGGCGCATCGTGGTAGTGTCGGCCAGCGAGATCGCGCGGAGGAATGCTTCGGAGCGGCTGGATTGGGAGAAGCGAGGTATCACCGGGGTGGTGGCCGCGCGGGAGGGCGACGACATCGTTGTGGAGACCCGCACGCCGCAGGGGGCGCAGCGGACAACGCTGGCGGTAACGGCCAAGACCAGTGTGCGCCGCTACGCTCCCGATTCGGTGAAGTTCGCGGACGCCGAGCCGGCATCGCCGGCGCAGATCGCCGTGGGCGACCAGGTGCGCGCGCGCGGCGATAGGACCGAAGATGGCAGCCGACTGGCGGCGCAGGACGTGGTGTTCGGAACGTTTTTGACGACTCTCGGAAAGGTGGAAGCGGTCGACCGCGAAAAGGGCGAAGTGCGGATTGTGGACCTGACGTCCAAGAAGCCGCTGGTTGTGCGGTTGACTGCGGACACACAGATGAAGAAACTGCCGGATCTGCACCAGATGCCGGCGGGACACGAGGCGCGTCAACCGGCCAGCCTGGCGCAGATGCTGCAGCAGTTGCCGGCGGGCAGTATTGACGATCTCAAAGTGGGCGCGTCAGCGGTGGTCACGAGCACACGGGGCAGTCATCCTGGCAGAGTCACCGGAATCATGGTGATCGCCAATGTGGACAAGCTGATTCAGATGGCGCAGTCGCAAGCGGAGGGCGTCAGTCCTTTGGAGGCGCTCAATCGCATGCACGGCGGCATGATGAGCGGTCCGGGCGGATTTGGTCTGCCGGCGATCCTGCAATGAAGCTCCTGGCTCTGCTGCTTTTCGCCGCGGTCCTCTGGGCGCAGAGCAGTTTACACGGGACGGTGAGCGACCCTTCGGGCGCGGCGGTGCCCAACGCTTCGGTGGATCTCGAGGGGCCCTCCGGGGGACGGCGCGCGCGCACCGATATTGCCGGCGAGTACTCATTTTCCCGGCTGGCGCCGGGGCGATATTCGGTGAGGGTGACGGCCAAGGGTTTTGCCGCTGCGCGCAAGAATGTGGCTCTGGACGGCGCGGCGGTCTGGGATGTGCGGTTGGCGATTCAGACCGCGCCGCAATCCATCCGCGTGGAGGGCCCTAGCGGGCGCGTGAACACCGAGCCCGAAGGAAATGGCAGCGCGGTGGCGATAGGCGAGCGGCAGATCGCGGCGCTCTCCGACGATCCGGATGAACTTGCGCTGGAACTGCAGGCGCTGGCCGGTCCCGCGCCCGGTCCGGACGGCGGACAGGTTTACATCGATGGGTTCACGGGAGGCAATTTGCCGCCAAAGTCGGCGATCCGCGAAGTGCGCATCAATTCGAACCCATATGCGCCGGAATACGACCGGCCCGGGTTTGCGCGAATCGATATCTTCACCAAAGCCGGAAGCGAATCTCTGCACGGCCAGGCGATGACTTCGCAGAATGGCGGCGCTCTCGACACACGCAATCCGCTAGTGGGGCAGAAGCCGCCGTATCGCTCGCAACTGTACGCTGTCGATATTGCCGGCCCGCTGCGGAAGAATAAGGCGTCATTCACGCTCGATCTGCAAAAGCGGAAGATCGCCGACAACGCGGCGATCCTGGCGACCGAACCGGGTGCTCCGATCGACCAGACGTTTCCCGCGCCGCAATCGCGACTGGCGGTGAGTCCGCGAGTGGATTACGCCATCGACAGCCGCAACAGTTTGACGGTGCGTTATCAGCAGATCTGGAACAAGCTCGACAATCAGGGCGTGGGAGGTTTCAATCTGCCGTCGCAAGCGTACCGGGAAACGCAGCGCGAGCAGACCGCGCAGGTCACCGAGACTGCGACACTGAATCCGCGGCTGGTGACCGAGACGCGATTTCAGTATTTGCGGTCGAACTTGTGGGACACGGCCGCGAATGGCGCTCCGGCGATCGACGTGGTGGGTGCGTTCTTCGGCGGCGGCGCGACAGTCGGCAATTCGGGCAGCGTCACGGGGAACTGGGAAGCGTCGAGCATCACTATCTTCTCGGCCGGGAAACATACCGTGAAGTGGGGCGGACGCGCGCGCGATGCGCGGCTCAGCGACACCTCGCGCAATAATTTCGCCGGTACATACACGTTTTATACGCTGGCGCAATATGAGGGCGAGACGCCGGCGCAGTTCAGCCGCAACGCCGGCGATCCGGTGACGGAGGTGAGGCAGTCGGACCTGGGAGTCTTCGTGAGCGACGATTGGCGCACGCGATCCAACCTGACGTTGAGCTTCGGACTGCGCTACGAGACGCAGCGCAATCTGGGCGGGCGGCTGGATTTTGCGCCGCGGGCGGCGCTGGCGTGGGGTCTCGGAAAGTTGGTGGTTCGCGCGGGGGCGGGCACGTTCTACGGTCGCATTCCGCTGGCGACGACGCTCAATCGCCTGCGCTACAACGGGGTGACGCAGCAGTCGTACTTGATTCTGAACCCAGGTTTCTTTCCGGCCGTGCCGTCGATCGGCGAACTTGCGGCTGGCGGGCAGCCCCAGGATTTGCAGCCGGTGGCGGCCGGACTGGGGGCGCCGCGGGTCTACCAGGGGAGCGTGGGCATCGAGCGGCAGTTGAATTCCAAATCGCGCGTGTCGATCACGGAGATCGAGAGCCGCGGCGTCCATTTGGCGAACCAGCGCAATATCAATACACCGGTGAATGGTGTTTATCCGTTCGGCAACCAGACGATTCGATTGTTGACGGAATCGTCGGGAGTCAGCCGGCAGCATCAGTTGCTGGCGAATATTAACGGGCAATGGCACAGGCTGGTTCTTTTCGGCTTCTACGCGTTGTCTTATGGCGAGGACGACGATGAAGGATTGCCCGCCGATCCGTACAACCTGCGCGCTGAATGGGGGCCTTCGACGTATGGCGATGTGCGGCATAGAGTCGCGATGGGCGCCGACGTGCCGCTGCCGGGAAAGTGGAGCTTGAGTCCTTTTGTGGTCGCTAATAGCGGCACGCCGTACAACATTACGACGGGGCTCGATCCGGATCTCACGGGATTTCCCGAGGAGCGGCCGGCGCTGGTCGCGGGAGCGTGTCAAGGGATGGGTGAAGTGTATGCTGCGGGGTTCGGGTGTTTTGAATTGAGTCCGCCGCCGGGCGCGCCGACGATCGGGCGCAATTACGGCCGTGGACCGGCGAACGTAAATATCGCGCTGCGGGTGGCGCACACGTGGGAATTCGGGCGGGAAGGCCGCAGCGGGATGCCGGACACTGGCGGTGCGCACAGCGGTCCGCCGGCGGGCATATTTGCGACCGGCGCCAGCAGAAGGTACCAGTTGACGGTCAGCGCTTCGACCCTGAACGCGCTCAATCGCGCCAACTATTCGCCTCCCGATGGCGACTTGTCGTCCCCCTATTTCGGTCAGTACCGCAGTCTGGGAGGGCTGATCGTGATGATGCACGGCGGAATACCGACTTCGTACAACAGGAAGGTCGACGTGCAATTGCGGTTCACGTTTTGAACCTCGTTCTCCAGATGTATGCCTCCCCCTCGACGACGAACGGGACCACTATCAGAACGTCCGGAACCATAGCCACGATGATTGCCGTAATCGAGCTCCGCGCCAACCGAAAGTGCAGCGCAAAATAAATCAGCGCGCCGAGAACTGACGATGGTATCGAGAACAAGCCGCTCAGTCCAATGGTTTCCCACACACGGCTCCGCCTATGTACATAGCCAAAATAGTCCCACTCAGCCATGCCCGTCGTCCATTTCTTCCGGCACCGGCAGGTGTATCTTGGAGGACCAATCGCCTGCTGGCAGTGTGCTCTGCCGGGGTGAAGCTGTCTTGTGATGTCTCGCCCGCAGTTGTCGCAGATGTAAGCTTCCGCCCGGGCCCGAAATGCGCTCGCAGGAAGCTGCGCATCCCAGGATACTCCTGTCAGGCTCCGGCACTCCCCGCAGCGCTACCATATCAGCGTGCGCACCTACTTCCATGTCGACATGGACGCGTTTTTCGTGTCGGTGGAAGAACTGTTCGACCCCTCCTTAAAGGGCAAACCTGTGGTGGTCGGTGGGCGGCCGGACGAGCGCGGGGTGGTCTCCGCGGCGTCCTATGCGGCGCGCAAATTCGGCGTCCACTCGGCCATGCCTCTGCGGACAGCGTATAAGCTCTGCCCGCAAGCCATCTTCGTCGACGGGCATCCCGACCGGTATCGCGAGTGCTCGCACCAGGTCTATCGGGTGCTGCAATCCTTCTCGCCGCTGGTGGAGATGGCGTCGATCGACGAGGCGTATCTCGATATGACGGGCACCGAGCGCCTGTACGGCCCTCCTCTGCGGGCCGCTCACCTGCTGCATCAGCGGATGAAGGCGGAAACGCGGCTGAATTGCTCCGTGGGGATTGCGAGTTCACGGCTGGTGGCCAAGATCACTTCCGATCAGGCGAAGCCTAACGGCGTCCTGTGGGTGGTGCCGGGGCAGGAAGCGGCGTTTCTCGCGCCGCTCGATGTGCGCAAAGTGCCGGGCGTAGGCAAGGTCACCGAGAAGAATCTGCATACGCTGGGAATTCGCAAAGTGGGCGACCTCGCGCGGCTCGACGAGGGTTTTCTCGAACAGCGATTCGGAAAATGGGGCATGGCGCTGGCCGGCAAGGCGCGCGGGCTCGATGCCGGGGGGTGGTTCGACACCGAAATCTGCGCCGAAGAGGGACCGAAATCCATCAGCCACGAGCATACCTTCCATGAGGACACGGCCGACCTCGCGAAGATCGAGCCGACGCTCGCGCGGCTGTGCGAGATGGTGGGGCGGCGGCTGCGCGAGCACAAGCTGCAGGCCAGGACCATCCAGTTGAAGCTTCGCTACTCCGACTTTTCTACCATCACGCGGGCGCACTCCGTGCCGCGGGCGACGCATCTCGATACCGAGCTGTTCGAGGAGATCCGCGCGCTTTTCCAGCAGAACTGGCGGCCGGGCGCGAAGGTGCGGCTGCTCGGCGTGCATGTGTCGGGGTGGGAATCGGGCGAAGAGCAGATGGATCTGCTGGGCGGAGAACAGCACGAGCGCTGGAAGCAGGCGATGGCGGCGGCCGACCGGATGCGCGATCGTTTCGGTGAGGGGGCGGTATCGCTGGCGGCCAGCATGCGCGGGAAATTCCGCGAGCGGACGCATGAGAATCCGGTGGGGTTGCCGGGGAAGAAGAAGGAGAAGTAGCTGGGAATTCGAGGGCGAGTTCCGCTCGCCTGGGCAAGCTGAAGCATGCCCCACGTGGGACATGCTTCAGCTTGTCCATGATGGGTCTCACGCGCCCTTGAAAATGTCTTCCAGGTGCGGCCAGAGACCCTGATTCTTCAGCGAACCGGCGGCGAAAATCACGATTCCGTCGGGCTTGGCGGCGCGCGCCGCCTCGATGGCGCGGACCAACTTAGTGGGCGGATAAGTCTTGGTACCCGACTCCTCTTTGTATAAGTCCGAGGTATAGATGCCCGCGTAGATCGGGCGCTCGTGCCGCGTCCAGTCCATCTGGCGGGCGGTAATTTCGGTCAGATGCGAGCAGTAAGTGTCGAAATCGCCCAGAAAATGGCTGCGATAACTCATCGGCATGTAAGCATCGATCCAGGCGTTCCAGTCGGACCATTTCTGCCCCAGGTAACGGCCGCTCTGGATGGGATTCTTGAAGACCGCGGCGGTCATCCGGATCTTGGGATTGATGCTCTTGGAGCGTTCGTGGGCCTCGCGCACGAAGCGCGAGATCTGGTCGACGCGGTACTCATAGAAGAAGTAGCGCATATCGGGCGGCCCGCCGGCGATGGTGCGGCCGTTGAGGATGAAGTCGGCCTTTTCGCGGCGATTCATGGCTTCCCACCCGGCCGGCAGCATGTCCGGCGTGGCTTCCCAATTCGCCTCCAGACGGGGACGGACGATGTCCACCTGCTGGCGCTCGCCGAGTCCGCTTTCCCAGTGAAGCAGCGCATGGCGGGGTATGTTCTTCAGGCAGTAATCGCAGAAGCAATAACTGTCGGGCGCGACATCGCCGGCGTAGCGCACATAGTCGTGATGGATGCCATCCATCTGATAAGTGGAGACAAGCTCCTCGATGAGCGGCAGCAGCCACTGGTCGGTATAACCGGGGCGCCGGGCCGGACACATCCAAATGTTGGGGTATGCCTGATCCGGTAACTTATCGCGATCGAACAGTTTTTCGCTGTTAGTGGCCGTTCCTTCGGCGTTCAGCTGCGCCCACTCGGGGTGTTCGCGATAGGCGGCGCCGTTCTGGCCCTCGTAGAAATCGATGAGCCAGGCATGAACTTCGATGCCCTGGTCGTGAGCTTCGCGCACGAGATGCTCCACGAGATCGAAATCCCGGTATCGCGGAGAGATGAGCTGCGGCAGGCGCCGGCTGTGCCAGACCACGCTGCCGTTGCCCTCTTTGACTCCCATGACCACCTTATGGATATGGGCGCGCTTCAACTGCGCGACGAAGGCGCGGACGGAGTCGACGGTCGTGCCCGCATCGCCGGCGCCGGCCCACACGGCGTGGACTTCGCGCGGTGTGGCGGCGGGCGCCGGCTGCGGCTTTGCCTGCGCGAGGCCCAATACGCCGGTGAACGCGCCGGCGGCTTCGCGTCGGGTCAGTTTCACGCGGTCTTTACCACGGGAATCCGCGACTCCAGGGGCGGGAGCGCGGGAAAATCGGTGAACGGCGCCGACTGATACCAATAAGCGCAGGAGAAGAAATTATCGCCACGGTCGTCGGCATGGCCGTGCTCCATGGTGTGCTTGAGGTAGCGCTCGAAAGTCACCGGATTGTCGCCGTGCCAGCGGTAGCAGCAGTAGCGGCCGCCGGTGCGCTCGGCGTTGACGATCAGGGGCGCGCCGTACATGGAATATCCGAAGGGCTGCGCGCCATCGCGTCCGCCGAAATCCCAGCTGCCGAGGAAGTAATCCTCCGACCCGGTGCCGTTGATGAGCACTTTATTCTCGTCGTCGACGAAAATCATGTCGTCGCCCTCGCCCCACCAGCCGGGCGCGTTTTCGAGCACGCCGAGGGTCACGCCCATCAGGTGGCCGCGCCCGCGAGTTTCCATGTAGACGTAGTTGTTGCGGCCGTCGAGGTTCAGCTTGGCGGCATCGCCTGTGACCGGTGTGCAAGGCGCGGCCTGGCGATACTGCGCGTGGAAGTACATGGCGTCGTCAGGCAGGCTGGGCACAGTCATGTAGTCGATATTGGAATAGAACGCACCCACGGCGCCTTTGCCCTCGTTGGTGACGCTGAGTCGCGCCGACTTGCGGTACGGCATGGCGAAATAGCAGTTGAGCGACTTGCCCGGCGAGCAGGCCAGATACTCCGACTGGTAATTGAAATACGAACCCAAATTGAGGCCGAAGAAATCGCCGATGGGCGTTTCAATGCTGGGCTTGGGGTTGTCGTCCCACCAGGCGCGGAGCACCAGTTCCTTGAGATGCATATCGCTCTGCGCGGCGATGGTGAACCAGACGTGCGAAATGATGCCGGGGCCGTCGGCGCGGAAGACCTCGCGCACGCCGCCGGGGGCGATGCGCCAGGAATCGGCGTTGCCGCCGGTACGGTCGTAGCTCGATTGCTTGAGCGATTTGTAACTCTGCGCGCGGGCGTAGGCGGGGAGCAGAGGTGGCGACGAGGCGTTGGTACGGTTTTGCGGAAGCGCCGGCTGGGGCGCGGCGGCGGCCAGGCCGGTCGCGGTGAGCACGCGACGCAGGAAGCCCCTGCGGCCATTGGCCGGAATTTCGGGCGTGAGCATGGTGATATTGTAGCGAAGACAATTCCTCACCACAGAGGCACCGAGACACGGAGAAAAACAAAATCAAATTCCGAGCGCACGGAGGTGGCAGAGGCCACGGAGGCATCATGTTGGCGGGTCTCGGCGTCCCTTCGGATGATCGTCGCGCGACCAAAAGAATATTCACCGCAGAGTCGTGGAGGCGCTGAGAAGAAGCAAAAGTCAAAGTCAAGAACCGGACGGCGCTGAGGGGGTGGAGGCGTAGCTCTTCGGTGGGCTCGGGATTTGGCTTTGCCTTTGTTTTCTGTGTCTCCGTGGCTCCGTGGTGAATATTCTTCTGGGTGGCTCCAGTCGCGGGGCGCACCGGGACTAGCGAACCGCCCACGCCATGCCGTCGGGGCCAGCGCCGGTTTCGATGCGGGTAATCACGTCGAAGGTTCGCAGATCGACGACCGCGACGTTGTTGTCTCCGGTGACCGCTACGTAGGCACGCAAGCTGTCGGGAGCGATCAGGATTCCCGCCGGTTGGTGGCCGAGAGCGATCCGCTTCAGCTCCTTGGAGGTGGCGTGGTGAAGCACGAGGAGCGTGCCGGCGTCGAGATCGGTAATCAGCACCAGGCGGCCGTCGGGGGTGAACTTCAGGCGATTGGAACGCTTGGTCTGCACGCCAAAGGTGTGCACTACACGCTTGTCGGCGATGTTGATCACGGAGACGCCGCCATCGCGCGAGTGTGCGGCCCAAAGCTCCTTGCCATCGGGTGTGATGTCGAACCCTTCGGGACCTTTGCCGACTGGAACGATCGTCTGGTTCCAGGTTTGCGGGCCGTTGCGTTCGAACAGGCTGACGGTGTTCGATCCGATATTGGAGGTGAATACCGTATTCAGATTGCTCGAGACCGCAATCATGTGGGTGGTGTTCTGCCCGGTACCTTGGATCCACTCGATGCGATTCGCGATGGGGTCGTAAATTGCGAAGACCTGATTGCGCTCGGCGGTGAAATACAGTTTGCCGCCAGCGAAGGCGAGCCCGTGAGGGCCGCGGAGCACTCCGAGATCGACGCGGCGCAGTTCGCGGTGCTCCACGACGTCGATCACGGATATGGTGCTGCCGGGCGTGCTCCCCTCGCCGTAGTTGCTGACGAAGGCGAGTTTCCCATCGCCGGACGCCACGCATTCGTGCGGACCGTCGCCGGTGCGGACGGTAGCGACGACGGCGTTGGAAGCGGGGTCGACAATCGCCAGCGAACCTTCCTTGTTCACCACCAGCAGCACCGGCGAAGGCGTGCCGGCGGGCGGTGCGGCGAAGGCCAATAGGGCTAGGGACAAGATCGGCGGGAAGAGAACCCTCATAGTGGTATCGTGATCGGGTGCGCGAGGAAACGCAAGAGCGGACGGTGTGGGCTCCGGGGCGTGTGAACCTGATCGGTGAGCATATCGACTATCACGGGCTGCCGGTGCTGCCGATGGCGTTGCGGCGGCGCGTGCACGTGCGATTCCATCCGCGATCGGACCGGCGAATTGTGGCGGAGAGCCCCTCTTATGGGCGCCGCGAGTTCGCGTGGGTCGAAAGCCTCAAGCCGGTGGCGGCCGGCGACTGGGAGAACTACCTGCGAGCGGCCGCACAGGCGGTCGGCAGCAGGTGGGGCGTCCTGCACGGTGTAAGTGCCGCAATCACATCCGATCTGCCGGCGGCCGCGGGACTCTCGTCCTCGTCCGCGCTGATGGTAGCCTTCGCGCTCGCGCTACTCCAGGCGAACGGCCGCGACGCGACATTCGAGGAGTTGATGGAGATCCTGCCGGATGGCGA
>Ga0326727_10023781_pt1 | contig 11656 bp, 10 predicted proteins | sample MB2enrmetagenome_FD_207643 | JGI IMG/M metagenome (GOLD analysis project Ga0326727, IMG submission 207643) | Lab enriched peat soil microbial communities from McLean, Ithaca, NY, United States - MB29MY | ecosystem: Environmental > Terrestrial > Soil > Wetlands > Peat | place: USA: New York... | reverse complement strand
GCCTTTTTGGACATCTTCGGTCATCAAAACATCGAGGAATCCCGGTTACATCCGCCTCAGGAATTTTACGCACAGGAAGAATACGCCAACTACCTGGTGCGCAAGGATAAAATTGCCCGCGTTGAGACGGTTTTACACAAGCTGGCAGTTGATATTGTGCGTAAAGACAGCGCGGTGCGTCATGTCCAGCTTTTCGGCCATATCGTTCACCGGGACGGCTGGACTCAAGCTAATACTTTTTACAACGATGTTACCGACCTGAAAAATTCGAAGCAGGAAATCGCGGAGCAGCAGGCACTTACGGACCGCATTCTGGAGAGCACCCCAAACCCGGGGGTAGTCATCGGGCAGGACAAACGGATTATCATGGTTAATAAAGCCTTCCGGCATATGTTCGAAATGACCAGAAATAAATCGGAAGGTCGTAACATCGCGGAAATTATCCCGGTTCTACATCTCATCGAAAACATTATGCAGGTATTGTCCGGCGCCAAATCGCATTTCCAGGTGGAGTTCAAAATCAAACGTGGTTTGAAAGAAATGGTTTTTGTCGCCAAGTGCGCCGGGATGCAGAAAAATGAAGTCCTGGTCATCCTGCATGATATTACCGAAGAGCGGGAAATGCAGGAAAGGTCTATCAGACCGACCGTTTGGCCTCTTTATGTGAAATGGCGGCGGGCATCGCCCACTAATTAAATAACCCGCTAACCGGCGTCGTCGCCCTTTCGTAATTGATGCTGGAAAGCGGCGCTCCACCGCAAATCCAAGCTGACCTGGAAGCCACCAGCAGTGAAGGGCAGCGCGCGGCCAGCGCAGTCACACGTTGTCTAACCAACCAGTGGAAATCAATACCGTTATCAACGAGGTCCTGAATCTCCGTGCTTATGAGCACCGGGTAAACAACATCGAGATCGTCGCTCATTTTGCCGCCGGCCTCCCGCCAATTTTCGCCGACTGCTTCCAACTGCAGCAGGTGTTTCTTTATATCGTCTTGAACGCCGAGCAGGCTATAAACGAAGCTCACAACCGGGGGAATTTCACCGTCACCACTGAACAGGTCAACGGCAGTATCAGAATTTCATTTGCCGTTGACGGCCCGGGCATCCCGCCGGAAATTATTGACCGCATCTTCGACCCGTTCTTCACCACCAAAGATATCGGCAAGGGCATAGGCCTGGGACTGAGCATCAGCTACGGAATTATCACCAAAATGGGCGGCCGTATCTGGGCTGAAAGTCAGTACGGTCACAGCGCAACCTTCATCGTCGAATTCCCGCTGCAACAGGATAAATTACTCGGCGATACCACGCCGGCCCCGCAGCCCGACGGTTGATAACCAGCCGTCTTGTTTCAAAGAAAAAATAGCTGGCAGGGTTTTTATTCCTCTGCCAGTTATCCCACATTTCGAAAAACTTAAACTTATTTTGTGCCGGTATACCCACCGTCTTTCGCGACCGCTTTCGGCCGTGCCAGCCCGGGCAGCAGTTTGGCCATCCCCTCGCTGTTCTGATTGCACCAGCTGTAAATAATGCTGACATCCCAGCCGATGCAGAAATGCTTTACGCCCATATCCACGAACGGTTTCGCCAGTTCGAAAGAGCCGACTTCCACTCTGGGAGCGACGCCCTTTTTCAGCGCTATTTCAATCATCCGCTTCTGGATGTCCATGATTTCTGGGGAACGTGCCTGTGCCGGTTTACCATAGCTAAGGGAGAAATCGCTGGGGCCGAACTGCACCATATCCACACCCGGCACCGAGAGGATTTTCTCCAGGTTATCCATAGCGCCGGTCTTTTCAATCATCAGGGCGATGACCACGTCGTCCATCGCCTTCGCCCAGGCCTCGGGGCCGTCCGCCACATAACCGACACTGCGTCGCATGCCGTAGCCATGTACACCGCCGGCATCGGGTCGCTCCGAACGCACCACGCGGATGCAGTCTTCCACATCATCCACCGTGCGGATATCGGTGAAAAGCACGCTCTGGAATCCGGAATCGATTGCTCTTGGGGTAATAAAACCGCGTCCGTTTTCATCCACCTTCATCATCCCGCCCAGGTTGGGGAAAAGCTCGATCGCGCGGCAGAAATTATCCATTACTTCCAGACTGAACGGCGAGTATTCGCCGACATACTCGATATAATCAAAACCGCCGGATTGCCCCACCACTTCCGCCATTCCCGGCCACGGCCCGATTAAATGCATCCCCAGCGTCGGTTTCCCGGCTTTTAATAGCTCTCGCAGTCTGTTTGGTCTCACGTTTATCTCCTTATTTTTTATATTGTACTGATTCATTCGTCAATATCAATATTATGCTGGCACTGCCTCAAATATTGCAAGTTTGACCTCTTAGTGTAAAGTTCTTTTATACTGTTTAATTGTTGCTTAAATAATAATAACTTGCATGTCTATTGTCCACTTAATAATGGTGCAATTAACAGCGATTGCATTCACCGATGGATTACTAAGGGGTGTGGGGATAAGGGGTTAACTCAGGGAAGTGATTAAAGGGATGGGTCACCATGTGAGAATTACATAGTAATAATAAAAAATGCCGACTCTAACTATTAAATAATTAAAGTCTTAAGCCGCAATCCGAAATACTCTATTTCCCTTTCATAATGTGCTGAAAAAGAATATTTTGTTGATAGTAAACTCTCCCTTTCGAAAAAGGGAGATACAGAGGGATTTATTTAGGAGCCAGCATCCAATAGACGGCTTTTATTTCCCCTTCAAGAAAATACTTGCTTTCTCCAGCAGTTCCGGTATCGCTAGCTGCTGGGGGCATTTTTCCACGCACTGCTCGCATTTCGTACAGTTATCGGCTCGCTGCTCCGGTTTCATCCGCCCGTAATCCCGGCGCGGCCGGGCGGCATCGCCGTAAATCACCGCGTCGTTGTATAGATTGAAAACGCGGGGTATGTCGACGTCGTTCGGGCACGGCATACAGTACCGGCAGCCGGTACAGGCAACCGCGTTTGAGAAATAGGCATCCTTGACGCGTCCCACCAGCACCACTTCGTCTGCCGTCAGGTTGTGCGGCTGGGAATGCTCGGCGCTGGCTACATTCTCCACCACCTGCTGCATGCTGCCCATGCCGCTAAGCACGGTGCTCACTTCCAGATGGTTCCACACCCAGCGCAGCGCCCATTCCACCGGCGTTCTTTGTACGGGTGCGCTCTGCCATAGCTGCACTACTTTCTCCGGTGGCCGGGCAAGCCGCCCGCCGCGAATCGGCTCCATCACCACCACCGCTAAACCTTTTTTATGCGCGTATTCCAGCCCCTTGGTGCCGGCCTGATTCTTTTCATCCATGAAATTGTATTGAATCTGTGCTAACATCCAGTTATCGTATGCGTCAATGATTTCCTTGAAAACATCAAAATTGTCGTGGAAAGAAAATCCGAGGTACCCGATGCGCCCGTCCGCCTGCTGGCGTTCCGCCCATTTTAACACTCCCAGGTCCCGTACTTTCGCCCACTGTATTTTATTCAGGCCGTGCAGGAGGTAAAAATCAATTTTACTGTTTAATCTGCCCAGTTGTTCGTTCAGCAGCCGGTCGAAATCTGCGGCGGTCTGCACGTCCGGACACGGCAGCTTGGTGGCCACCTTCACTTTTTCATGGTAGCCGTCCCGCAGCGCTTTCTCCACGATAACCTCGCTCATACCCCGGTGGTAGCCCCACGCCGAATCAATGTAATTCACTCCGTGGTCGACGGCGTAACGTATCATCGGGATGGCCTGCGCCTCATCAATTTTGGCGTAGTCTTCATTCAAAATCGGCAAGCGCATCGCCCCGAAACCCAGCGCCGAAACCTGCCAGTCCAGCTTCCCGAACTTACGGTATTTCATCTCTCTCACCTGCCTTTTTTCTACCGCTTCAAAATCTACACAAACAATCTTGATATTATTGTAATAAAAACTGAATCAAATGACAATCAAGGTTTGACAAACCTCACCTTCCTGTTGTTTAATACCCTCACCAAATTAAAAGGATGGTTTCTCATGTTTGAAGTTTTATGTTACGGTGATTCCAATACCTGGGGCGCCGACCCCGCCACCAGCACCCGGTTTGACAGAGAAATCAGGTGGCCCGGCGTACTGCAAGAAGCTTTGGGCGCCGGTTATCATGTCATCGAGGAAGGACTGGGCGGCCGGACTACCGTCTGGGAAGACCCCGTGGAAGGGCACAAAAACGGCAAAGAATACCTCATTCCCTGCCTTTGGACCCATGCGCCGCTGGACCTCGTTATCATCATGCTGGGCACTAACGACCTCAAGAAAAAGTTCTCCGCCACCGCGCAGGACATCGCCGCCGGCGCCGGGATTCTGGTGGACATTGTCAACAAAAGCGGCACTGTCAAAAACCCAAAAACGCCAAAGGTTTTACTGATGGTGCCCCCGCCGCTGGGAAATCTCAATGGCAATGAGGAAATGTTCGAAGGGGGCAGGGAAAAGTCCCGGAAATTTTCGCAGCATTTTAAAACCATCGCCGACATGTACAGCTGCGAACTCTTCGATACCTCCACCGTCATTAAATCCAGCGATATTGACGGCATCCACTTGGACAAGGAAGCCCATCAACAACTGGGCAAAGCCGTTGCCATGGAAGTAAAAAGAATCCTAAAGTAATCTTCTTTTCCGAAGGAGTGACCATGAAAGCCGCTGTTGTCACCGGCCGCCGCCGCATTGAAATCCGGGATATTCTTATTCCCCGAGTACTGCCCGGGACCGTCCTGCTCAAGGTGAAATTATGCGCCATCTGCGGCACCGACCTGGTGTTCGTGGACGACCCACGTTTGGATAATATCCATAATTTCGAGGCCGTACTGGGCCATGAATGGGTTGGTGAAGTGGTGGAGGTTGGCGCCTGCGTTACCGGCTGGTCCGTCGGCGACCGTGCCGTTGATTTCCGAGCGAGCTGCGGGCAATGTTACTGGTGCCGTCGGGGGCTGCATCACCTCTGTACCGGCGCCCAGACCGGCATCCCCGCCTTTGAAGGCGGCATCCGCACCTCAATGACCGGCGCTATGGCCGAGTATATTCTCCGTTCCCCACAAAGCTTGAAAAGTATTATGCATGTGCCGGATAGTGTTTCGGACGAAGAAGCCGCCATGACCGAACCGCTTAATGTCGCATTGGCGCCAATCTATGAAGCCGGGATTAAACCCGGTGATTCCGTCGCTATCCTCGGGGCGGGGCACATCGGGCAGTTGACGCTGCTGGCTGCCAGAGCTACCGGAGCCGCCCCGATAATTGTCACCGATAGAATTAAATCACGCCTGGATAAAGCCCTGGAATTAGGCGCCGATTATGCGCTCAACTCCGACGCGGGCGATGTCTATCAACGCATTGTGGAAATCACCGGAGTCGGCGCCGATGTCGTTATTATCTGCATCCGCGGCGTGGATGTCCTCTCCCCGTCAATGACCGCCGCCCGTCGTGAGGGCACCGTCGCCATTGTCGGCTTCCCCAAACCCGCCGAAGTGGACCCGATTTACTGGCTGGAAAAACATTTGAAAATTATCGGCTGCGAACCGTTTCTCCGGTACAACGTGCAGGCGCTGAAAATGATGGAATACAAACGGATTAACTGCCGGCCGCTCGTCTCCGCCGTCATGCCGCTGGCGGATGTGCAACCGGCCTTTGATTCTTTGTATCAAGGTAAAAATACGCTGGTGATGCTGCAGCCGTGAAAAAAACAGTTGTACCGGAATCTTGGGCTATTGCCCTGAGCGAAACTATTATGAAACGCAACCCTGGCACCCCGCAGGACCGCCTGGCACACTGGGGGTATGTCATGGGGTACACCCTCAACGGCCTGGAAATGGTTGCCCTTTCCACCGGTGAACAACGGTATTGGGATTTTATTCAAAAAGTCATCGACCGTTTCATTGATGAAAAAGGTAATTTTACTACTGGCGTTCGGCTGGAGAGTCTGGATAATGTTATACCCGGCAATATCGTCGTCGGTCTTTACGAACGTACCGGCGACGAACGTTACCGTACTGCCGCCGGGATAATTCGCCGGGCATTTGATAGTTTCCCGCGGAACCGCGACGGCGGCTTCTGGCATAACCTGAAACTGACCGGAGAAATGTGGATTGACGGCGTCTTTATGGGCGCGATGCCGCTCCTGCGTTACGCTAAATCCATCGGGGACGCTGCACACTGCTTCGATGAAGTCGTCAAACAGATTACTGTCTTCGCCGGGCATTGTCTGAAAGGCAACAGCGGTCTTTACTACCACGCCTGGGCGGAACAGCCGGAATTGCCGCTGGTCAACGGCAAACATTGGGCTGACCCTGAAACCGGGCTCTCCCGTGAAGTCTGGAGCGAAGGACTCGGCTGGTACGCCCTCATCCTCGCCGAAACACTGGCCGTCCTTCCCAAAAATCACCCGCGCCGTAGTGAAGTCCTCGATATTTACTTGCGGCTGGCTGCCGGTTTGCGGTATACCCAGGACCGCGTCAGCGGCTGCTGGTTCCAGGTCGTGGACAAGGGCAGCAACCCCGATAATTGGACGGATAACTCCGGCAGCGCCATGTTTACTTACTCCATCCAAAAAGGCATCGAGATGGGCTTGCTGGATTCCCGTGAATTCGCCTTGGTCGTCAAAAGAGGTTATGCCGGTATCGTTGCAAATGCACAGATTAACAACGCTGGCCTCTTAGATATTTACAGTGCCTGCCAGGGGTTGGGCGTGCAGGCGAACTACAGCGATTACATCAACTTCCCCAAATCGGTTAACGCCAACGAAGCCGTCGCGGGGTTCCTCTGGGCGACAGCGCTCATTGAAAAACCCGGCTCAAAATAGGTAAAAAGTCCTTTGCTTTTAAACCCGCGGTCGCGGATTTTCGCCGGCGCAATCTCCCTCGCCTTTTGCGTAATCGGGAACATTATCAGCGATTCGATATCAATCACCCGGTTTAGCGGGTGTAAATAACGGCTCAACTGTTCGGAATAACTGATGGACGTCATCATGCTTTTGGCCGGACTGGTTTCTGCCCCCTCGACGCGGTAATCGGTGGCCTGCACCAGGATGTCGTCCGGCACCGGCTTCAGCTGCAGTTTGAACTCCAGCGCACGGTAGGCTAGCGGGCTGTGTTCCAGCACATACAGCGGATAGGCCACAAAACCCAGCTCCAGTTGCTTGTGCAGACGCTTGAAGAAATTGAAGGTCTCCATCGCGTCCGCGTCCGTTTCGCCGGGCACCCCCACGATACTGAAAACATGCACCAGGATACCGGCCTTGTGGAAGTTTTCCAGAATCAACTCAACATCTTTCAGCTTGACCCCTTTGTTGATGATGTCGTTGACCTTCTGCGACCCCGATTCCAGCCCCACATGTCCCCCGATAAAGCCGCCGGACGCTTACTACTGACAGAATTCCAGCGATTTAAAAGTCCTTTCCATACGAAAAAGCGCGGAAAACTTCATTTGGTTTTTTGTGCGGATGTTTTCGTTGGCGATTTCCTCGATGCGCTTCGGGGACAGCGAAGCATTGGTAAACCCGAGCACACCGGGTCGTATTTCTCTTTCAATGCTTTCATGTCGGCCAGCACCAGTTCGGTGCAGTATATCCGCTTCTGCTGTGCTTTGGTATCGTATGTCGGCGTGCCCTGCTGCGGATAATAGCACAAAACGCATCTTCTCCAGTAACAGGCGCTCGAAGTCTCCAGCGGTAAGGGGCTTTTCGCTCTGACCGCCGGAAATTCCGGGGTGCAGTATTAGTTGATTTCGAATTCGTTCAGCTTTTCGCCTTTGATAATCTTTCCGTTCTGCTTGTAGATGATGTTCGGCACGCCGCCGAGGTCTGTTTTTTTCTCCAGCCGTTCTATCAACTCGGTAAACGCTACTTCACCCGGCCCTTCAATCAGGCTGTCGAACATCTCCCACAGCCGCGGGTTTTTCACCATCCGGTAAGCCAGTTCGGTCACCAGCCCGCCGCCCAGTACGATATGAATATTCGGGTCCACCGATTTCATCATGTGCGCCAGCATAAAGGCCGACACCAGTTGGGATTGGCAGGTCATGAAGATGCCCCCACATTCGGGTGTTCCGCCTTCACCTGCGGCAGTACTTTTTTCCTGCAATACGGAATCAGGAAATTGTACCGATCGTCAGTCGCCGCGCGGATAATATCAGCTGTGGCCACCCCCGAATGCCATGCCGTAAAAACCCAGCCCCAGGTCAATCTGCGTGGGTAATACGCGGCATCAATTATCGCCTTGCCGCAAAGCAGCGTGTAATGCTTTAAAAAGACATCCGGCGCCAGGCGCATATATTCTTCGTCGAGGATTTTCCGGCTGCGTTCTCCGTCAGCACGAATTCTTTCTCGCTTAGTAAGGCGTAAAGCACTTTGTCCGGCTTGATTTTCGAACTGACGAATTTGATAAGCAGGGTTTTCACCACGCCCATGTTCCGGACGTATTTGTATCAGGATTTATCCCGCAGAATCCCTTCGGTCAGCAGCTGCGGCATCGCGTTACCGGAACTGTGCACCAGCGTTGACCCCAGGTCTTCCCGCATGAAACGGTTCCGGGAGGCAGAGTCCACCGACCACTGCACCCTTTCCAGCGTCGGTTCCAGGTACTCGGGGGAAAGCAGGTCGAAAAAGGCGTTCTGGTTGAGTTCCTCGAATTGGACGTCGTAACCCTGCTTTTTAATGTAAGCATAGAGTCTGGCCGAACCCAGTGAAGGGATGAAGAAATTGGCCATCGGGGCGCAAATCCAAGCTTTCATTCCGCCTATTATTCCCCATTAACTTGCAATTTTCTATACGTATGAAAGATGTACCTTAGTACTATCCGGGCAAGACCGTGGCAATAAAACAGGCAGGTGGGGTGCAGCCCACCGCTATTCAATCCATTCCAACCTTTGCCGGAATCCAGCGGTATCATATTTGTACAGGCGTCCCTGCCTGTACCTTCTGATAACTTCGGTCTGTTATTCAAACCGCAGCACGTATGACGGGAATAGCCCACGCCAAAAGCAAGCCGCCAGCCGAATCAGATTCTTTTCAGCTTCGGAAGAAGAGCCTCCCCAGCAGCGGGCTCTCGATATCAATGGCCCCTTCCTGGCAGGTCTCCTGGCAGCAGTAGCAGCGGATGCAGCGGTCGTAATAATGCTTCGGTGCTTTTGTTTTATCGTTATTCACCCAGTTCACCGCCTTCGGTTCTACCGGGCACATTCGGACACAGGTGCCGCATTGCGTGCATTTGGTTTTATCAATCACCGGGCGCGGCGTGATTTTATTCTTGATGAAAGACATCACCCGGTTACCTTTATTCGTCACCGGCGCAGTGCGGTTGACCTTGAATTTTTTATCAATCAGTGCATCCAGACTTTCCCCGACAATCTCGATGTTTTCCGTGTGGTAAGTCCCGAGCTTGGCCTTTTCGCCCAGCTTGGCGGTGGGCACGATTTCCGGATTAGCATCAATAATCCGGCAGGCAACCGCATCAATTGCAATCGGATCGGCGGAAAGCAGCAGCACGTTGAGCTGCTTCGGTTTCCCGCTTCTCGGTCCGTTGCCTTCCATCGCCGTGATGCCGTCCATCACATACAGGCGCGGCTTGATATAAGTGGTGATGTCCACCAGCATCGCCGCAAAATCATAGAGGTCCGGCAGTTTCACGTGATACTGCCCTTTCAACAGGCCCGGCACACAGCCGAACTGGTTCTTCACGGCGCCGGTGAACCGCACCAGTCCGTGGGTCTTTAGTTTCGGCAGACTGATGAGTCCGTCATTATCCAGCACCCCGTTGGCCAAAACCATTTTTTTAACCAGTAAGGCGTCTTTATGACTCACTTCCCGGCCGGCATCGAAATCCGCTAAGATAAACCCCAGCTCATCCCCCACCTGTTTCAGTCCGGCCCTACGCAAATTCGACTCGGCCTTGCCGAAACTGGGAGAATCGCCGTAGTAGACCTTTGCCCTTGTCGCCTGACACAGCTTTCCTACAGCGCCGAATACCGCCGGATGGGTGGTAACGCTCTTTTCCGGTTCGACACCTACCAGGATATTCGGTTTCAGCACGATTTTCTCGCCGGGTTTGACGAACAGGGAAATGCCGCCGAGCAGGTCAATCCCTTTTTTTACGGATTCCAGTACCTGCTGCCAATCGTAACTGTCGCAGCGTATTACCGCCACCTTCGTCTTACTCATTTTTCCCCTTCTTTTTCTGGCCGGCAAATATCGGCTAGTTCCGGCAGGCATCCGTTAATCTGAAGCGGATATCAAACAGGCAAGAAGACCGAATTACGGGGCGGTCACCGTTAATGTCACGTTCCGGCTGGTCAGTCCGGAGGCCGACGCCGTGATGTTAGCCGTACCGGCGGCGACCGCGGTCGCCAGACCGGAGGCTGAAATTGTCGCGGTTGACGGCGTGTCGCTCGACCAGGTCACCTGTGAACTGATATCCGCGGCGGAACCGTCCCAGTTAAGCCCGGTGGCCGTATATTGCTGGGTTGCGCCCACCGTTATTGCCACCGGCACCGCCGGCGTGATTACAATCGAAGACAGCGCAATTACGGTTATCGCGACCGGCGGGCTGGTCACGCCGTTCAACTGTGCGGTGATATTGGTCGTGCCGGCATTTAAGCCGGTTATCACGCTGTTGCTGACCGAAGCGACCGTCGGATTGGAACTGCCCCAGACGACATTGCTGGAAACATCCGGCGTTGTCCCATCGGAATAAGTCCCTGTTGCATCCAGCTGCATCGTAGAATGCATCGTTAAAATATTCGTCGTAGACCGTATGATTTTTACGTCAATCGAAGTTAATACCGGCGTCGTTGTTTTTGAACCGCAGGCTGTCATCATCGGAATCATGCCAGCAATCACCGCCGCTGCCACTAAACACCCTAAAAATCGTATCTGTTTTCTTTCCATCGTCGTTTTGGCTCTTCCTTCAGCAGTATTATTCCGTTAACATGAGAATTGCCCCGTTTTACGCCGTGTAGGATGCCAGCTGCTTGATTCTCTTCAGCATGTTGGGATGAGTGGTAAAGATTTCCCCGACTTTCGCCCAGAAACTCAATTTCACGTTCATCTGCCGCACTGTCAGCAGTTCATACTGGTCGATGACGCCGTCTTTGTTCCGATCAATCTGCGCCAAATCCCGGAGCTCGTTCATTGATGCCATCGGGTCGGAGACGAAGAAAGCTTTGGCGCCTTCGACCTTCTTCAGTTCTTTTTTATCCCGGGTGTGGGCGCTGCTGTTCGCCAGCTTGTACAGCGCCGTCGCCAGCTGGTTCGGCTGGTTCCCCAGTTCCACACTGCCTTTGTCCGCATAATACTCGCGGATTCTTGAGCCGTAAAGCACCAGCAGATTGGTGATGAAGTAAAATATCAAAGCGCCGACGCCGATGAGCGCGGTGTAATTGCCACTGGATTTTTGCCGGCTGTTGCCGCTGGAAAAACCGCCGTACATCGTCATGATGGCCACCCAGTACAGAATCATCGGGACTGCCGAAAGTAGGGTAATTATCGCCATGTCGCGGTGTTTGATGTGGGACATCTCATGCCCCAGCACCGCTCTCAATTCATTTTTATTCAGTAATTTCAGGATGCCCTGCGTCACACAAATCCGACCGTCTTTCTGCGTCCGTCCGTAAGCGAAGGCGTTCGGCACGTTAATCTGAGAGACGC
>Ga0326727_10023780_pt1 | contig 11656 bp, 9 predicted proteins | sample MB2enrmetagenome_FD_207643 | JGI IMG/M metagenome (GOLD analysis project Ga0326727, IMG submission 207643) | Lab enriched peat soil microbial communities from McLean, Ithaca, NY, United States - MB29MY | ecosystem: Environmental > Terrestrial > Soil > Wetlands > Peat | place: USA: New York... | reverse complement strand
CTGACCGTCCAGCCGGGCGAACTGCAGGTCGGTGCGGCTGGTGTGGAAGCGGATGGCGCCGTTGATGTGCTCGAGGTGAGTGGTGCCGAAGAACTCGCCGGAGAGGTTGACCGGCCCGGTGACGTCGGTCAGGGTGATGTCCTGAGCATGGCCCAGGATGGAGATGCCGCCGTCGATGCTGTGCGCGGAGATGGACGAACCACCGCTGTTGATGTGCAGCGTGGATTGGCCGGTGATGGCGGAGAGTTCGATGTCGCCGTGGTTGGCGGTAGCCGCGACGGAAGCTTTGAGGGACGCCACGTGGATGTCGCCGCGGTTGGCCGTGATGGTGGTTGCCGCGGAGGCGGGAACGGAGATGACAAGGTCGGCGCGCGCGCCATCCATCGATGGCATGGTAACGGTAAAGGGAGATCCCTCAAGGTTGGTGTTGGGGCTGAACTGACGCGCCTTGCTCTCCGCCTCCGAATCGGTAGAGGCATAAATCTCCTTGTGGATGGCGATGTGGATGCGGTTGTCATCGCTGGTGCCATTGACGGTCACGTCGCCACGCGGATTGACGATGGCCAGGGATGTTCCGGGCAGGAAGGCCAGGTCGAGGTTCTGGTCGCTTTCGTGCTTGTTGCCGAATAGCTCATCCAGATGGTTCTGGTCGACGTGCCAGGCGCCATCGTCCCATCGTTCGCCGGCGGCGACATGCCGTCCCACGGCGCCCGCAATCCCGAGAATCAGCAGCATCGTGATGACCCCGCCACCGACGGAGCGGCGGTAGGGCGGACGCTGCGGATCGCGCAGGTAGAGCTGGTCGAAGGCCCACTCGGCGAGCAGGATAACGCCTGCGCCGACCAGCAGCAGCGGCCACCACTGCCCGTACCATGCCCAGAAGCGGGCATGGTCGATGTGGCCGGTCTGGATCAGCAGAAAAAGAACGCCGAGCCCGATCAGCAGGATGGGGCCGAGGATGGAGCCGCGCCGTTGGCTGCGCCACTGGCAACGCATCTGGTCTCGCTGGACACGGGCGGCGGCGCGCTGGGCGCGGGCCTGGTCGCGATAGAAGCGGCGCTGGGCGCGGGGGTCGTATCCCGGCGGAGGTACAGGCGGAGGTTCTGGAGGATAGCCGGCCATGTTTATCGCCCTTCCTGGCTGCCGCCCGGTCGATCGTTCCAAGGGCCGTTGGGTGCGATCTCGGTGGAGGCCACCGGGGGCACGGGAGGTTGAGCGGCGGTTGCGCCGGGGGAGGGAGTGTAACCGGAGTAAAAGCTGCGGTTGACGAGGAGCATGACGCCGGCGGCAATGAGGTAGATCGGCCAACTCCGCGACCAAGGCAGAATGCCGAGGACGTCCAGCAGCCAGATGACTCCGGTGAGGATGATCCAGAATGAGCTGTGGACGGCCCGCGCAAGGCGCCAACGGGAAAGCTGGCCGGTGTTCTCCGCGTCGCAACCGGTGTTGAGCATCATGTGGACGAAGAGCCATACGCCAAACCCGATCAGCAGGGTTGGGCCGAAGAAGCGGCCGCGAAGGATGTGGAAGCTATTGCCGAGGAGAAAGAACAAGCCGAGGGCGATGAGCCAGATCGCTCCGGAGGGGAAGCGACGGTACGAGGGCGGATTTGGATCGGGGCATGGAGGCACGGGAGGGACCGGAGGAGTAGGTGGAATCGGCGGAATGGACGTGTAGGCGTAAGGGGCGTAACCGTAAGGCGTGTTGGGATTGGCCGGGGGGATGTTTGAACCAGCGCAGGCGGCGGGATCGGCTGCTGGCTGGCTGCTGGGATCGGGATTCGGCGGAGTTCCATAGCGCGGCGGAGCGGAGGCGCCGCCCGGCCAGGAGTTGCCGTAGCCGAAGCGCTCGGAGAGGTCATTGAGGCCGAAGGGATTGGGCAGAGGAGTGCCGTCACGACGGGCGCGCGCAGTGTGGTAGGCATCGATGACCATGTAGAGGACCCAGCCAAGGACGAACAGGTGGAAGATGCCAACTTCGTGGGACAGCGAGACCAGGACGGCGAAGATCAGCAGGTGGACGAGGCCCTTGGCGTACTGCTCGTTGTACATGGCCCCGACTCCGGGGATGAAGCCGAGCAAAGCGGCGAGGCCGGGATTGGGCTCGCCCGGAACGGGCGGCGTTCCAGCCGGAGGAAATCCAGCGCGGGAGAACGGATTGCCGGGGCCGGAAAACGGATTGCCGGTCGGTGGCGGCGTGCCTGCCACCTTGGCGGTCAGGCAGGGCTCGCAGAAGACGGACGTCCCGACGTTGCGGACGCAGTCCGGGCAGAGCGGTTTGCCGCAGTGCTGGCAGTAGGCGACGCATTCACGGTGAGGATGGTTTGCGCAGTTCATGCCAGGCCTCCTGATGGGTACGCGTAGCCGCCATTGCAGGGGCTATTGTCCCCGGCTTCGGCGATGGTGTCTCGCCGGCCATGATTAAGGTCCTCGCGGCGGCTGGTGCCGGGGGCAGGAGCAGGCTTCTTGCGCGCAGGCTGGACGCCGCCATGGCGGGGCGCGGCCTTCGGACTGGGCGGTCCGGATTGGCCGGGGCTGGGCTGCGCAGCGGGAGCGGCGATCGGCGAGCTGGCTGGCGTGTCAATCTGGCCGCCATCGGGAACATCGTTGGAATTGGAGATGCTCTCCATATCGCGAACCCGCGACTCCAGCTCATAGACCACGCGCAGACCTTCGTAATACTGAACCACGCGGGTGCTGGCCCGGTAATAGTCGCGCCTCAGGCTGCTCGGCGAGAGATCGCCGGCCTTCAGGTCCTGCGGACGAACGCCGGTAAGGTCCATGGTGAGCGCGATGGAGAAGAGGGCCATCGCGGCGGTCATAATCAGGCGCGGCTGGAGCACGATCTGGCCGAAAGCGCTTGTCCGGACGGCCGCAACCACGCGGCTGCGAAAGGGGACCACATTGCCCCTTGCCGGGACATAGCCCGGAGCAAGTGCGGCGATGCCGCCGAAGGCAGGCGCGACGGACGCACCGGTCAGCGCGGGCAGGTACTCAGCGGAGGTTTGCGCGGACGTCTGAGTGAGGATGCGCTCAAGCAGGGCGGGCGGAGGCTCCGGCGGAGGGATCCGCAGCATCTCCAGCCATGCGGCGCCGCGGCGCGCGTCGGCCAGCAACTGGCTGCACGGGTCGCACTTGGCCATGTGGAGATCGAACAGTTCCAGATCGGCGGCGGAGAGCGTGCCATCCAGCGCGTCGGCCAGCATTGCCTGGCATTGCGCGCAGTGGCCGATGTCGCCGGGCTGGTTGCCGGCAAACTTGTCGCCAAAAGCCTTGGGCGTGCCGAATTGTCTGCTGTCTGCCACTTTAGACCACCTGCCCTTCTATACGTCGCAGAAGCCTGGCAAGTTCCCCGCGGCCGCGGCTGATGCGACTCTTGACGGTGCCCTCGGGGATGCGCAGGACCTGAGCAATCTCCTTGTAGTCCATATCTTCGAGGTCGCGCAGGATGACCGCCTCGCGCAGTTCGGGTGAGAGCTGGGCCAGGGCCTGCTGGATGGAGGCTTTGAGCTCCAGGCCGGAGGCATGGGACTCCTGCGAGGGTCGCGGGTCGGCAAGGCGGTCGGCGAGGGAGGGCGCGTCTTCTCCTATGGAGAGACTGGCGTCGAGTGAATCGGTGGCACGGTCCTGGCGAGTGCGGCGGAAGTGGTCGACCAGCAGATTGCGCGCCAGCGTGGCGATCCAGGTCTGGAAGCTGCCTTTGTGGGTGTCGAAGCTGCCCAGGTTGCGATAGAGCTTGAGGAAGAGCTCCTGGGTGAGATCCTCGGCGTCGGCGCCCGATCCGGTGAAGCGATAGCAGATGGCGTAGATGCGGCGATGCTGCGAGACGACCAACTGCTGCCAGGCCTGCTGGTCGCCCGCCATGCACTGGCGGACCAGTCTGGCGAGCGTTTCCTGTGCGGCTTCCTGTTCGGGCGTGCGCTGCAAAGTTGCCTCAACCCCCGGTCGCGCCGAAGTCCGTGCGGGGGTGCGCGGAGGCAGGCTGGCCGATTGCAGAAGTTTACCGCGTGGAGCAGACGTCTGACCGGGATCCAGGGGGGCCTCCCGGCCAGGCGCGACCCGCCCGGCGGCCGCGCTCGGATTTCCCCGCGGTGTGCGGGGAAGGAACCCGGCCGTCGGCATCGCCATTTGCAGAACGCCCATGCACTGGCTATACGAACACTGGGCGGGATTGGTTCCAACGGACAGTTGCAGGTTGTGAGTTGTTGGTGCCGCGCCTGCGGGAGGAGTAGCGGGCTTGGGATGCGACTGGAAAGCTCCCTTCTGCGTTCTCCGGAGCAGTAGCGGGCTTGGGATGCGACTGGAAAGCTCCCTCCTGCGTTCTCCGGAGTAGTAGCGGGCTTGGGATGCGACTGGAAAGCTCCCTTCTGCGTTCTCCGGAGTAGCAGCGGGCTTGGGATGCGACTGGAAAGCTCCCTTCTGCGTTCTCCGGAGTAGCAGCGGGCTTTAGCCCGCGGTAAAGCACCCCGTCAAGAATGGCTTCAGCCTCGGGGACGCTACAGAAGCCAATCCGGCATCGGGTCAACCTCAACACTCCGCGCCGCCGACGAGAACGGATATAGAGCATCGTCCTCCACCAATCGCGCGACCGCCGGATTCCGATGGATGTACGCTACGCAGGCGGCGAAGGCAGCGCCGTCCGGTACACGCTTGTCGAAATGTCCGCGTTCCCAAACTTCAAACGCGCTCTTTAGGTGAAACGAGAATCCGCCTTTGATGAATTGAATCGCCTTCTCCAGAGAAACCTCAGGTGCGGGCGTAATCAGCGCATGAACGTGATCCGGCATCACCACGAATGCGTGAAGCGCAAACCGCCGCTTCGCCTGGTTCGATTTCAGCGTTTCCACCATCAACGATGCGTTCCGTTCCACCTGAAACAGCCTGCGCCTGCCCGCTGTCGAGAAGGTCGTGAAGTAGGTTCGAACTTCCTGAGGTGCGAGGCGAGATTCTGGCAGCATAGGTAGCCCGAGGCTAAAGCCTCCCTCAAAGAAACCGCTCGACCGCAGGCCAAAGCCTACTGCTACTCCGAACCAACCAGCAACAGGCAACCTGCACTTGCCCCTAGTTCTCAGTGGGCGTCTTTTCGGCGTGGTCGACGATGAGCTGTTTTACTACCGCTTTGCGCGGCTCTAACTTCAGCCCGAGCTTCTCGACCGAGGTGTAGATGGTCGAGCCCGCGCCGCCGGGATCGGAGGCCTCCGCCGCCGCGCCGCCTGGGCTCCCAGCGTTGCCACCGGTATCCGCGCCTTGCGCCCGGGCCGCCGCCATCAAGTCGGCAAGCGACAGGGTGAGCGAAACCTCGTAATGGCCGGTCAGACCCGACTCATCGACCACCCTCTTCGAACTTGGCCCTCCAAGCTGCGTGACCTGCGAAAGCAGATCGACAAACCCGGCCATGGAGATGCCAGTCCCATCGACCTGGACCACCTGGGTCGCGACGTCGATCTTCTGCTTATAGCTGCCACGTGCGCCCATGTTCACCTCGGCCGACATTCCTTTTCCGGGGTCTATGGTTTGGGTATAGCGGGCAGGGCCGTCGGGCAGGTCGATCTTCCGTTCGCCGGGCTTCAGCGGAGCGTCTTCATCAATTGGCTGGGGTGCCGGCGATTCCTTCAGCTTCGGACCGCCCTTGGCCACCACCAGCGCCAGCACCGGCTTATCCTGCGATTCGATGTGCGCCTGCAACTTGAACCGCTCCGCGAGCAGGTTCTTCAGCATTGCCGCCGCATCGTCCTTGGTCGATCCTTCGGGCAGGCGCGCCACAATATCATAGTGCTCGGTCGCCATCCAGTCCGGGCAAGTGACCTCGTACATCTTCACTTTGTAAGCGATGATGACCAGTTCCTTCAAGGACATGTAGTTGTATTCGGCGCGCAGACCATCGAGGTGCATGCCGAAGTTCGGCGTCTTGCCGGCCTGCATATCCGCGGCCAGCTTCTGCATATCCAGCGGAGCGGAGGGCCGCACCGAAGCCACGTCGAAGGTAAGGTTAGCCGCAGAAGCAGCCTGCGCCGCAGGCGGCGCAGCAGCAGGGGCAGGGGTTGGAGTGGTCTGGCAAAAGGCTGCGCCGGCTTCGAGTGACAGAAGGACGGCAAAGGTCGCTACGATTCGACTACGCATGGAGTGCCTAACTTCGACTTACGGGTTGGCTGCGTTGATGACGCCGCAGGCGATGCGATTGCCGGCGTTGCCGGTGGGGTCGGTCTTCATGTCGTCGGCCTTCTCGTGGATCATGATGGCGTGGCCGAGGACCGAAGTAGGTGCGCCGGGCGCCAGCGTCAGATAATCCACCTTGAAACTGATCTCACCGGTGTGGTCTTCGCCGATGGAGACATTCTGGGGCAGATCGCCATTGTGATGGCCCATTGGGTTCATGGTCCCGTGCTGTTTGCCATCGGGGTTGAAGTGAGCGCCGGCGCCCTTGAAGTCGGGCGCGTCGCAGACCGGATTCTGATGGATGTGGACGGCATGCTCGCCGATGGGCAGGTTCTTCAGCTTCAGCGTGATGGTAAGCTGCTTGCCCTTCTTGCCTTCCTTGAAGGAGGCGGTCCCCGCGTCCTGGCCGCTGGAGGTCGCGATGGGAATGACAAGGGTCCCATTTTTGGGCAGGCCCTGCTGGGCGTGGCCCACTTGCATGGCGAGGACAACGACAGCGAAGGCGAGGAGAGAGAGGGCGGATATCGCGAGGGCTGGACGCATCGGGCGCATGGCTATTCCTCCTGGAGCTGCGCAGACCAGCATAGCGCAGGGGATTGAAGATAGGCCAGTGGCTCGCTCGCCGGCTAGCGGCTGCCCGTGAAGACGCGCTCGCGCCGCTGTTCGCGCCTGATCAGCTTGCGGCGGCCGAGCAGTAGATCGCTCAGCCGCACCGTCCCGCGGATGGTCCCGCTGTCGCGATCGATGACCAGCAGCGACGAGAGGCCGGACGTAGCCATTTTCTCCACAGCCGCGCGTGAGGTCTCGTCGGCGAAGGCGTATACGTCGGGCAGCGGCGCTTCGGGCGCTGCTCCGCCACACTCCATCTGGCCCAGCTCCGCCATCACCTCGACCAGGCTGACCGTCTCCAGCGGATCGGTGCCGTATTCGCGCGTCAGGTGGGTGCCACGGCGGCCCAGCTTTTCGGTAAGGATCGACCGCGGCATGATCAGCGAGGTCATGGCATAGGCGGCCACGCAGCTCAGCATCACCGGCAGCAACGCAGGCAGGCAGTGGGTAATCTCCAGGCAAAATGCGATGGCCGTCAGGGGCACGCCCAGCGAGCCGGAGAGCATGGCCCCCATGCCGGCCGCGGCCCACAGCGCCTGCTGTGGCGCGCTCGCGTGCGCCGCGTGCGCGGCCAGCTCGCCCATCGCTCCACCGACCATCAGCAGTGGCGCCAGCACGCCGCCGGAAGTGCCCGAGCCGAGCGAAAACGCCCACATCAGCGACTTCGCCAACACCAGACCGAGCAGCAGGCTCAGCGGGGCGTTGCCACGCAGCAGCTCGGCGATATTGTCATAGCCCACGCCCAGGCCGCGCGGAAAGAACAGCCCACCCACGCCGATGCCGACGCCACCGATTGCCGGCCACCACATCCAATGCACCGGCAGCCGCTCGAACAGGTCTTCGAAGCCGTACATCATCCGGCTCAGCCCCGCTGCGGCGACACCGACCGCCAGCCCCAGAGCGAGTGCCGCCAACGCAACCGGTGCGGACTGCTGGTACGGCAGGTTCGGCATGGCAAACAAGGGACCAGGGCCGAGCCAAAGGACACGCACAATCTGCGCCGTGATACTGGCGAACGCGACCGGGACCAGGCTGCGCGGACGCCATTCGAAGAGCAGCAACTCCACGGCAAGCAGAATCGCCGCGAGCGGCACGGCGAACGTAGCCGACATGCCCGCGGCTGCGCCGGCAACCAGCAATGTGGTGCGCTCCGCGTCGGTCAGATGCATCCACTGCGCCACCAGGGAACCGAACGCGCCGCCGGTCATGATGATGGGACCCTCGGCGCCGAACGGGCCGCCGGAGCCGATGGAGATTGCCGCCGAGACCGGCTTCAGCACCGCGATGCTGGGCTGTACCCGCGCGCCGTTCAGCAGGATCGCCTCGATCGCCTCGGGGATGCCGTGGCCGCGAATCTTGTCCGAACCGAAGCGCGCCATCAGACCGACGATAAGGCCGCCAACAACGGGGACAATGACCATCCACGGCCCCAGCGGACTTCCGGCAGGATCCACAGACACGAGGCTAAAGCGGTGGTAGTAAAAGAGGTTGGTGCAGAGCGCGATGGCCTTTAGCAGCACCACCGCGAGCGCAGCCGCACCCACTCCGATCCCGACGGCGACGGCGGAGAGCAGCCAGACGCGCCGGTCCACCGTGAAATCGCGCAGAACCGAAGAGTGCGAGTTCAATGCGGCCTCCGGGGCTTTCGCGTCTCTGACGCCGGCAAGCTGGATTTGGATACAGTGCCCGCGGCAATCGACAGCGCGCCGTTGCGGTCCGCGGCCCGCGCCGCCTTAATGCGCTCCAGAGCGCGGATAAGTTGCGGTCCGAACTCGTCCAGTTCGCGCGCGTGGCTCGCCGATAAGGTGTTGAGGATGCCTATCCCTTTTGCGGTCGCGGAGAGAACGGTGCGGCGGCGGTCGGCAGCGTCCTCCACGCGCCGCACTAATCCCTGGGCCACGGATCGATCGGTCAACTCGACCACACTGTTCTGGCGCAGACCCAGGCGCCTCGCGAGGAAGCCGATGGTGGCTGAGCGGCCCTCAGGCAGGCCCGCGATTTGCAGCAAGAGCTGGTGTTGGCGTGGGCACAGGCCATGGTCGTGAGCCACCTTCTCGCTGAAATGCAGGAAGTCGCGAAGCTGGTACCGGAACTCGGCCAGCGCGCGCAGCAAGGCGCTTTGCGGCAAAGCTGTCGATGTGCGGCGGTCCATCCATTACATCGTATCACGATGTAATCCTCCCTGAAAATGCGCGCGATCGTGCCTGTAATGCGGCGTTGCTCTGGGCTATTGCGGGTTAGGCAGGTCGAGCTGCTGCTCCGGCTGATTGAGGTAGGGACGGAAGCAGGCGCGGCAGCGGGCCTCGTATACGCCGGCTGCGCCAACGACGACCAGCTCGCGGCTGGGGCCGAGACGCTGGGTGTGGATGGCAGGCGATCCGCAGACCATGCAGACAGCGGAGAGCTTGGTCACCTCGTCGGAGATGGCCATGAGGGCCGGAATGGGGCCGAAGGGATCGCCGGTAAAGGTGGTGTCGAGACCCGCGAGGATGATGCGCTTGCCGAGATGGACGAGTTCGACGGTGAGCTGGACGATGGCCTGGTCGAAGAACTGGGCCTCGTCGATGCCAATAACCTCAACCTCGGGGAGCAAGCCGTAGATGGTCTCGCGCAGGCGGGCGACGTTGGCGACGGTGACCGCTTCGTGGGTCTGTGCGCTGTGCGAGGCGATGGCGGTGCGGTGGTAGCGGAGGTCGATGTCCGGCTTGAAGCAGGCGACCTGCTGGCGCGCGATGCGGGCGCGCTTCAGGCGGCGGATCAGCTCTTCGCTCTTGCCGGAGAACATGGGGCCGGTGATGACTTCAATACGGCCGGGTGCGGAAGGATTCATGGTGCGGGTACCTTTGCGGGTTTGCTACGTCTGACTCCCAGCGAGCGGTGCTTTCCGGGCGGTGGAGATTGCGCTTCCACCCGGAAACATCCTACTCGCAACTCCCGCGGCGGGCTGCGGAAGGTCTGCGGGCCTCCCAAAAACCAAGCGGGGAAAGAAATCAATCGATCGGCCTGAAGATTCATGGGATACGCTGCCAATTTCAGATATGCTAGATCGCCTAAGGTTGTTTGAATCGAATTTCATTCCGACGGACGGGCCATTCCAACGGACAGGACGTGGGTATGAGCGCGAGTCGACGTGATTTCCTGCAAAACGCAATGATGGGCGGAGCATTCGCTCCTTTCCTGGGAACGGCTTCGGGACGCCGCTTCTTTGAGGGTCTGCTGGCTGCCGCAGGCCAGGCTGGCGGCTCGAGCGCCGGTGCGCAGGGTGCGCATGACTCGGAGAAGTTCTGGAGCAGCTTTGGCGCCACAGTCAACCCGCCCGCGGAATCGGGAAACCGCACGCGCGGCTTGTTTTCCCGCAAAAAGCCGGATGCAACCGCGGGTGCGGTCGATCGCCAAATTGATTTCTTCCACTACGACGCCAAGAACAACAACTTGCGTTTTGCGACCAGCATTGAGCCCAAAGAGCTGCTGGATTACAACGGCGACGTGACCGCCAGCCTGGCGGTGAATGGCTTTCGCATGGCTGCGGAAGACCGCACCCAGTTCCAACAGCTGCAGTCGGCCCAACTGCGCATCGATGTGGTGCAGACGAAGTCTTTGATGCAGGACCTGCTGGATCCGATGGCATGGACGTCGCTGGCGTCGCTGTTTCCAGACAGCTCCGGCAGTTTGCCGCCGATGCAGAACCTTAGCTTCGACCCAGGCGCCGCTTCGAAGCAGATGAAGCAGGTGATTTTGCCGGGCGGCTCGGGACAGTGGGCGGTCAATCTGTCCATGGCCCACAAAGAATCCTCGTTTGTCGGCGTCTTGAAGACCATCACCAGCGCGGTCGGCAAGTTTGCGCCGGTGGTCGGCCTGCCGCAGATCGGCGTCGAAGCATTGTCGGGATTCAGCCAGATGTATGGTGCATTCGAGCAGAGGACGACCTTCCTGCTGAACAGCTTTCCGCAGCTCGGATTCGCAACCCAGCAGGCGCGCGCTGCCGCGGCGACCCAGCAAGGATTCAATCTTGTCCCCGGCGATTACGTGCTGGTGCCCCACGCCTACACCGATCAACTGACGCCCCATCTGGACAGCCTGGAACTGCGCCAGGGGTACCTGGTGCCGAAGGGATCGCCGACCAACACTTCGATCATCGACCTGGCGCTTCCGCTGAAGCCGGATATCACGTATCTGTCGGCGACGATCGGCTTGAAGCCGATCAACCCGGCGACCGCAGGGCCGACGCCAGCGTGAGCTGAACTGATGGAGGCGGACTGGCTGACTTCCATGAAGCGATGCATAGCTATCCTGACTGTGTTGCTGAGTGTGCTGGGCAGTGCGCCGGCCCAGACGCAGCGCGCCTTGATTATCGGCATCGACACCTATCAGCCGGCGGGAACTACGGCCCAGCATGAGGCCGGCTGCACCTACGGGCGTTGCGAGCTGGGGAGCTTTGAAAATCTGGAAGGCGCGGTGAACGACGCGCAGTCGATCGCCGACGTGCTCACCGGCCCAAAGTTCGGCTTCCCTGCGGACAAGGTGGTGCTGCTGACCAACCCTGCTCCTAAACGGAGCCGGCCCGGGATGCTGGTCCTGCCGGCAGACCAGACCACGCACGACGGCGTTCTGGCGGCCATGAAGAAGTACCTGGTTGACGTGCCTCAGCGCGGGGACACGGTGGTGTTTTACTACGCCGGCCACGGGTCGCTGCGGGTGAATACGGCGGGCGAGAAGCTGACCGTCCGGGGCGAAGACGGCAAGCTGGTGTACGTGGACAGCACGCTGGTGCCGTCCGACGTCTACAAGGGCGGCTATGACGTGCGCGACCGGGAGATGACCCGCATCTTCAACGCGGCACTGGACAAAGGCGTTCATCTGACGGTGATCTTTGACAGTTGCCACAGCGGCGG
>Ga0326727_10023778_pt1 | contig 11657 bp, 10 predicted proteins | sample MB2enrmetagenome_FD_207643 | JGI IMG/M metagenome (GOLD analysis project Ga0326727, IMG submission 207643) | Lab enriched peat soil microbial communities from McLean, Ithaca, NY, United States - MB29MY | ecosystem: Environmental > Terrestrial > Soil > Wetlands > Peat | place: USA: New York... | reverse complement strand
CCGATCACCCGGAGGGAAACCTCCCGCTGGCGGGCATGGTGATTGCCAGATCGACCGGGCCCAACCAGGCGGATGGGGCAATGATCTATGACCTTGCATCGCGCTTTGGCCAGACCGTGAACCCCATGCTCCAGCAACTCTCGAGCGTCTGGCAGCCGGGCGGGCAGGCGGCGGCTTCCGGCGCGGGAGCAGCGCCTGCTGCCGGCGGATCCGCTCCGGCGGCGAGCTCCAACGCCCCCTCCCCGGCTGGCGCCGCATCCGCATCCTCCGTTCCGCTTCACCCCATCACCGCGCCGGACAACTCCGCGACCATCTCCGTGCCGGCCGGCTGGTCGATGGACCCCGCCAGCAGGATGGGAGAGCTGAGTCTGCAAGGGGCGAACGGTGAGCAGATGGGGCTATTGCTGACGAAGCCGGCGGCGGATCCATCGAATCCCTGGCAGATGAGGATGGCGGCCGCGCACTACAGCGTGATCCTGCCGGGCAGCGTGGTGTATGCATTCCGGGGCGACCCGGTAAAGGAGTTTGTGCCGCTGTTCCAGGCGTGGCGCAAGGCGAACGGCAAGGGTCCGGCGCAGATTGTGGTGAAGAGCTCGCAGTCGATGCCCACCAATCCCGGCAATCACTGCGCGGGCGCCTCGGGGCAGATGGATCTGGACGGGAAGGGAATGCAGTCCTTCACCGGCGAGATTTGCGCGAACGATCCGAATCCCCAGTACGGCAACTATGCGGTTTCGCTCACTCTCATCCTGATTCCGCTCTCGCTTGGCGACACGGAGAAGGGGCTGATGAACACGATCATCGGCTCCTACAAACCCAACCAGCAAGTGATCGGCCAAGAGGAGAACCAGTTGCTGCAGGCCAAGCAGCAGTCGGACCAGCAGACGCTGGCGGCGGCCCAGGCGAGGGTGAACCAGATCAAGCAGACCGGCGCGCAAGCAACGGCCCGATTCAACGCGACCGAAGCCGCCAACTCCGCCGAACAGTCCTCGTGGGAGGCCGGCCAGAACGCCAATGCCCAGAACAATCAGGGCTTCAGCAACTACCTGCTCGATCAGTCGGTCGTCCAGAACAACAGCACCGGCGCCCACGCTACGCTCTGGAACAACGCCGCCGACGGCCTGGTGCAGTCCAATCCCAACAAGTACTCCTACGTCAGCAACCCCAATCTCATCCCGGGAACGGATTACTGATCTTCCCGCCGCCGCCCGCTTTGCTGGAGAGCTTCGCAGCGGCCGGCGGATTGGCGGAATGAAGAGCGGCAAGACGCGCAAGCGAGCCGCCGAACGCCGGCAAGAGCTTATGCGCCACGACGGCGTCTGAGAGCCTGAATCTACTGCGACGGAGGAGGCATCGGCGCGCCGGAGAGCGCGCGGATGCGGGCAACGATGTGCTCACGGATCAGGCGCACGGTCTCGATCAGGTGAGCTCTATCGGGAGCGGGAAACTGGAAGAGCAATTCGTAGCGGTAAGCCACTGCAAAATCGTTCAATTCGCTCAGCGGCAAGGGCGTGGCAGGCAAGCGCTCCCCGGCGGCTTCAAGAGCGGTCTGGAGTCTGCCCAGATTATGCGTCAACTCAAACGGAATCGAGAGTTGCGAGAGCAGCGCCTTGATGAGCTTTTCGACTGCCTGCTGCGCGTGAAAACCAAGAATAGACTCGGGAATGCTACCCGAATGAAGGATCGCCTCGTCTTCAGCGGCCTTGATCAGAAGAACCTGTGCCTGCGTGTACGGGCTGCTGCTCATACGCTACCTGCCCATCCTGAAGAATCTTGTGATAGATCGAGTTGACCGAGCCGGAGAACTGCCCTGCGCATCCTTCGGTGGTCACGACCAGATCGATCGTCATAGGGATCTCGTCCAGCTTGCGGCGCAGATTGCGGTGAACGCTGCCTAGTTCCGGCTCGGCAGAGTCGGGCATCATCACCGCCAAATCCAGATCACTATCCCACTGGGCCTCACCGCGCGCCCAGGAGCCGAAGAGGATCACGCGGGAAGGCTGCGCGATCTCCACCGCCGTCTTCACGGCCAGATCGACCTTCTCCTTTGTAGGCCGGAGATTCTCCAGAGCGGCGCGGACCTTTTCGGCGGTCAGCATGGTTGCCTCATGGATAGTGTAGCCCGATTCGGTCCAAATCGACACGAATTGCCGGCCCCATCCTCCACCCGAGGCCCAATTCACGCCTACCGCGAGCCCGGCGTGCGCTCCAGAATGCCCAGGTTGCCGGCCATGCGCTCGGAGATGCGCATGGGGATTCGCTCCTCGTTGCCGAGGGTGAGGACCACGTACCTTCGCCACAGGAACTTCGTCCTGCCGATCCGGATTTCGTTCCAGGGAATGCGCAGCGGAGGGTGGCCGATGTGGATGGGAAACGCGGAAAGATAGAGGGCGTCGCCGGCGGCGGTGAGGCGGATGGCATTGCTATACTGCTGCCAAAACCGCATATATACCGCGTAGAGAAGCGGCCCCGCGCTCTTGGTGTGGCCGTAAGGCTCCGACGGGGCGCGGAAACGTTCCGACTGCTTGTGCCATCCGCCGATGAAGCTGCTCACGAAGGACATCAAGCACAGGAACGCTACGAACAGGGTCAGCAGGAAGAGAAACGGATAGTAATGCGACAGAGTGTTCGGGGCGGCCTGCATAATGTACCTTTTAGGATTCCGTCTCTCAGGCCGCCTTCGACACCTTCTTCGCGGCTTTGAGCAGCACGCGCAGCGCCTCGTTCACCGCATCCGCGTCGGGAAAGGCGGCGGCAACATCGGGATCAATGGGCACCATCACAACATCGCCCCTGAATCGGCCGGCATACTTTCCCCGGACGCCGCCGCTCATATCGTACTCGGGCCGCATTGTATCCTTGAACTTCTTGGATTCAGTCGCTCTCGTAGGCATCTCGTTCACTCCGCGCGGGCACTCTCGCGCTGATGATGCGAATCTCGTTCGGGTCTTCGGTGTGGGCCACCAGAATAAGCCGATGTCTGCATGGTAGCCCAAGAGTAAGGAATCTGCATTCCGCAATGGAGTGATCGGGGTCGGGTTTCGTCACCGACAGACGGTCGTCAAGGACCGTTGCGGCCTCCTCAAATGAGACCTTGTGCTGGCGGACGTTCGCCCACGCCTTGCGAGCATCCCATCGAACCTCTGGTTCCTGACCGGGCTCACGCACAGGGTTGCCCTCACACCCCCACCGGGAACGGCTTGGGGCTGGATTCGCCGGTGCACATTCTGTCGCCCATCAGGCCGCCTTCGACACCTTTTTCGCGGCTTTGAGCAGCACGCGCAGCGCCTCGTTCACCGCATCCGCGTCGGGGAAGGCCGCTGCCACATCGGGCGCCAGCGTCACCATCACCACATCCTCAGGGAAGCGCTCCACATATTTCCCACGGACGGCATGGGTAAAATCGTATTCTTTGCGCATTCCGTCTTCCATCTCAACGGGTCTAGGATTGCTGCTCATACCGTCTCCTTTCCCTGGGCTCAGCCTTTCGGGCGCTGATAAGCCGAATTGTCCGTTCATCTTCAGTATGCACCACAACCAGCGGCAGTTGCCGAAATGACTTTCCGAGGGCGAGCCTGCGCTCCTCTTCTTGAGAATGCTCCTCATCAGGGCGAATCAGCAAGAGTGGATCGCGAAAGACCGTTGCCGCCTCTTCAAAATCAACGCCATGCTTCCCCGAATTGAGCAGGGCCTTCGCCGGATCCCAGACAACCGACTGGGGCTGCATCTCACACCCCCACCGGGAACGGCTTGGGGCTGGATTCGTCGGTGTTGGCGGCCGCGCCCGTGCGCCAGCGCTCGAAGCGGCCCTGCAGCAGGCTCATCAGCCCCGTGTACCAGTAGCCGATGACGAACAGAATCAGGAACGGCGCGGTGAAGTAGTTGTGGTTCGAGAAGGTGTAGAGGATGGCGGCCATGAAGTAGAAGCCGAAGAGGATTTCGATCCAGGGGGCCAGCAGCAGGCGCTTGCGGTACTTGGCGGCCTGGGACTTTTCGCCCTTCTTGGCCACGCGGTACTTCGGTGTGCGCACAAAGGCGCTCTTGATGCCGAACAGAGCCTCCATCACCGCCACGGTGTTGGTGACCGTCAGCCCGATGCCCAGGGCCATCAGGAAGGGCAGATAGAGGAGGGTCTTCATCCAGGTCTTGGGGAAGAGTTCGCGCTCGCTCATGAGGTAAAAGACGGCGATGGAAAAGCTGGAGGCGGTGAACAAGGGCACGTCGATGAGCAGCATCTGGAACCAGCCCTGGTAGAAGCGGCAGATCATGGCCGGAATCAGCGCGGCGGACATGACAACCATGAGCGGATAACTCATGTTGGCCGTGAGGTGGTAGACGGCCTCGACCTTGATGCGCCGCGGCACGCTGGAGTGGAACATCAGGGGCAGCACCTTGATGCTGGTCTGGATGAGGCCCTTGGCCCAGCGCGCCTGCTGGGTCTTGAAGGCCGTCATCTCGATGGGCAGCTCGGAGGGGCACTCGACCTCCGGCAGGTACTTGAACTTCCAGCCCGCCAGTTGCGAGCGGTAGCTGAGGTCGGTGTCCTCGGTGAGGGTGTCGTGCTGCCAGCCGCCGCCGTCGGCGATGGCCTGGATGCGCCACATGCCGGCGGTGCCGTTGAAGTTGAAGTAGTCGCCGGAGCGCACCCGCGCGCCGTGCTCCAGCACAAAGTGGCCGTCGAGCAGGATGGCTTCGATCTGGGTCAACATGCTGTAGTCGCGGTTCATGTGCGTCCAGCGGGTCTGCACCATGCCGATCTCCGGCTCGGCAAAGTGGTGGATGACCTTCATGAGCCAGTCGGGCGGGGGCACAAAGTCGGCGTCGAAGATGGCCACGAACTCGCCCTTGGCGATCTTCAGCCCGGCGTCCAGCGCCCCGGCCTTGTATCCGTAACGATTGGTGCGGTGAATGTAGACGATGGGGTAGCCCAGCGCCGCATAGCGCTCGACAATGGCGGAGGCTACCTGCCGGGTCTCGTCGGTCGAGTCGTCCAGCACCTGAATCTCCAGCTTCTCGCGCGGGTACTCCATGGCGCAGACGGCCTCGATCAGCCGGTCGATGACGAACTGCTCGTTGAAGATGGGCAGTTGCACGGTCACCCGCGGCAGCTCGGCGAAGTGGCGGGGAGGATCGGGATGGTAGTTCTTCCGGTACTTGAAGTACAGGTAGCACATGGTGTAGCGGTGCAGGCCGTAGATGGACAGAACGATCATCACCGCGAAGTAGGGCAGGAGCACAGCCGCGTCAAAGAGATTCCAGTGGTAGAGTCCCTTGAAGGTCTGGTCGGTGGTCTGCATCGCCTTCCAGTAGTGGCGCAGGCCGCCCTGGGGCGCAAACGCCAGATGCGCGGCCGCCCGCCACGCCAGCTCCCCAAGCCGCGCCTGGAGCAGATGGGCGGCGGGATTCAGACGGGTCAAAAGCGCGGCAAACAGGGCGAGCCTCCACGACCGGGATACCGGCAATTGTAGTCGATGGCGGGCTAGGGAAGACGCAGCCGGAGAACCGCGAGCAACTCCGTTGGCGCCGTGATCCTCACGCCGCAAACAGTCGTCCCATACAAATGGCCAAAGTGCCTCTTGTCTCCTGAAACTAGATACTCAGCTTGCGCCTGCACCGCCCCAGCGAGAACTGGACGGTCCTTTTCCGGCAGCGCAGTCGCTTCGCCAACCGCGGGCAGTGCTTCGAAAGTGACGATTTGAACCGATCGCATCAGGGCTCGCAACCGCTCAATCTGGCTCACCTGGTGCAGGTTGCGCTGAACCTCGCCCATCACATAATTCGAAGTGATGAGCCGGACGCCCTCCATCTGCCAGATCAATGCGATCTCGCTACCGTCTTTCCATGCGGCGGAGATCAGCACGTTGGCATCCAGGAACAAAGTCGTGGCTGGGCCGCGCGGAAGCGTCATTCAGGCCACCGGATATGATCGATCGAATCCGGGTCGATGCCCATCCGCTCCACATCCCCGCGAGCTTCCATATAGCCGGCTTTGGTCAGTACATTGTTCAGAAAGAACTCGGCCAGCCGCTCCGGAGTGTAGATCTCCACTTCAACTGGCGTGGTGACCGCGGGACGCATGAGAATCCCGTCCTCGCGCTCTTCTATCAGCATGGGGCTTCCCTCGTCGAGCCGGTAGCGCTTGCGCAGCCTGGCTGGAATCACAATCGTTCCGCGCTTGCCGATCAGAACTGTCTGCATTGCAGAATCTCCGATATTCAGAATATCGGAAGTTCCTGCCGCTGTAAATGCCTGGCGCAAGATGCGTGAGAATTGGGATCGTTGAACAAGAATCGGCAGGCAGCCCGAAACTGGCGGGAAATGCACAGGCAAGAGGCGTACATTAGGCGAAGTAGGGATGAGGAACAAACGATGCAGTTGTTGATTGTTGGAGCCGTTGCGGTTCTTGTCGGCGTCTTGCTCGGCTACTGGTTGGGGAAATCCGCAGCACGGGCCGAGAGCCGGCTTTTGCGGGAGGTTATCGCAGGTCTGGAGAAGGAAAAGGATGAGCAGGAGACCGAATCGAAAGGGCTGCAAGAGCGTGTTACGCAACTGACGGGCGACCTCCGCGCCGTAGAGGCGAACGTCAAAGCAGAGAAAGACAAATATGCCCAGATGCAATCCGACATTGAGAGGGCATTCGGGGATCTGGCGGCAAAGGCATTGAGCGCCAACAATCAGAGCTTCCTGACTCTTGCCAAACAGGAACTAGGCGGGCAATCCAACGAGGCAAGGCAGACCCTCGAAGCCAAGGAACTGGCGATCAAGAACCTCTTGGATCCGCTTGGAGCCGCGCTCAGGAGTCTCAATGAACAGGCTCGGGATATGGAGACCAAACGCTCCGGGGCTTATTCCGAAGTGAGAACGCTGGTCGAGAGCATACAGAAGTCGATCCCTGCTTCCCTCGATGCATTGAAGAACGAGACCGCGCAGCTGATTACGGCGCTGCGTGCTCCAAAAACTCGCGGCAACTGGGGCGAGCTGCAACTGAAGCGCTGCGTGGAGTACGCGGGAATGGTGCAGTACTGTTCCTTCTCCGAGCAGGTTACCGCCCGCGACGCGGACGATAAGATTCTGCGGCCGGATATGACCATTCAACTGCCGAACGGCCGCGAAATCGTGGTGGATGCCAAAACGCCTTTGGACGCCTTCCTGGATGCTAGCGAAAACACCGATCCGGGGGCTCAAAGGATGCGCTTTGACGCCCATGCGCAACGCGTGAAGGCGCATCTGAAGGAACTATCAGGCAAGGCATATTGGAGACAATTTGAAAAGGCTCCGGATTTTGTTGTTTGCTTCTTACCTAGCGAGGCGTTATTCAGCGCGGCGCTTGAGGCCGATCCATCGCTGATTGAATTCAGCGCGCAGAACCACGTAGTGATGGCAACGCCGACGACCTTGATTGCTCTTCTGCGGGCTGTCGAATTTGGATGGCAGCAAACTGAGATTACGAAAAATGCAAAGGCTATTCACGAGATGGGCCGGACGATTTATGACAAGCTGGTAGTAGCGCAGGGGCATGTTACAAAGCTCGGGAATGCGCTCGGCAACAGCGTCGATTACTACAACAAGTTTCTCGGCACGATCGAAGGCAAGGGCGGCGTGTTTTCTTTCGGGCGGCAGCTCGGCGAAATGGCTCACGGCGATGTGGAGTTAGAGGAGGTTGCGAAACTGCAACCCGAAGTCCGGGAGATGGAGTCGCAGGAGTGGTCCCGGCCGCTGCTAACAGTTGCCGGTGGCGATTCCGATCCGACTGCGCCGAACGGTTAGCCCGATAAGTGAACGCCGCCCTAACCGCAGCCGCGACCTATTTGCTGCCAACCTGCTCGAGTATCCAGCGAACCAGTTCCTTGGCACCGCCGTAATTGTCGTACCGGGCGGGCAGTTTGCGCCCATCGGTGTATTCGTTGTAAAGCCAAGGATCGACGGTGGCGAAGACGGTTCCCTTGCCGTACTTCGCCGTGGCCATCAGGATTCCTTCGTCGTCCTGGAACAATGAAACGGCTGGAGACTTGACCGAGATGTTACATACATCCTTCATAAACAAAGTGTGCGGATTGCGGAAGATGGGACCGCCGCCGGGAACCGCGAGCTTGCCCATCTCATACGCGTCCCCCAGCACGTGCTTGCGCAGAACGCTGTTGAATTGAATGCCGAATGGATCGGAGATCAAATTGAGGCGCTCCAGGTCGGTATTCGCCGGATCGTTGGCCAGAATCATCAGCACGCCTCCGCCTTTGACCCATTCGCCAATCCGCGCCGCGTCTTCCGGCCGCACATAATTGGGGTTGGGATTCTTGATTGGAATATCGGGCGAGACGACGATGTAAACCTCCGCCCGGCTTAGCGCCGCAACCGTGGGCGCCGCATAGAGAGTTTCGGTCTCCGCGCCGAAGTTGCGGAAGATATGACCGAACAGAGAATAGCCGCTGTTGCTCCAGTCGTCCCATTTGTAGTGGAAGTAAACCTGTTGGCCGGATGCGCCGGGCCGCTTCTGGCTGCTGAACCAGCCGTCCAGCAGTACGGTCTTGCCGCGCCCAAGTCTTGCATTCGCGGCGTTCTCCATCTCCGCGCTGGCCAGCAGAAACGCGCCCACGCCCTTGGGATCGTCGGTAACTGTTTTCTCGCCGATGTAATAGGCATAGCTTCCGTCGCGGTAGGGATCGCCGCCCAGACCCGCGCTCTTCACCGTTCCGGTAAGCGAGAATGAATCGCCGGCGCCGGTCTCGATGAAATGGCTGAGAATGCCCTTGTACCCACGCTCGGCATTGGCAAGATAACTCTGAGGAAGGTAACCAAGGCGCACTCCCCTGGCCAGCGCGTAGACAAACATGCACGATGCCGATGACTCAAGATAATTCCCCTTGGCTCCGGCCTTGTCGAGCACCTGGTACCACAGGCCCGTCGCCCCATCCTGGTAGCGCGCCACAGCGGCCGCATCCCGGTTGAGTTGCTCGATCAATTGCTTCCGTCCCGCATCCTCCCGGGGATAATAGGAGAGCGTGTCCACCAGCGCCATCATGTACCAGCCCATGCCCCGCGCCCAGAATTGAGAAGATAGGCCAGTCTGCTTGTCGGCCCAGCGCTCCTGCCTCGACTCATCCCATCCGTGATACAGCAGGCCCGTCTTGGCATCGCGCGCGTGGGCGTCCATCAGCGCGAACTGGTGAGTTATATCCTCAAATGCCTCGGGATGATGAAACGTGGCGGCATATTCGGCATAGAACGGCTCAGCCATGTAAAGCCCATCCAGCCACATCTGATTCGGGTATCTCTGCTTGTGCCAGAATCCGCCGGAGGGGGTGCGCGGCTGATGGACAAGCTGCTGGTAGAGCAGCGTGGCGGCCTTTGCGTAGCGCGGGTCCTGCGTCACGCCGTATAACGACAGAAGCTGACGCCCGAGCAGGATGCTGTCAAGCTGATTCTCTTCCGGCTTGAAGGTGGGAATCGCGCCATCGGAAGTTACAAACTGATCGACCGAGCTCTCGATGTAGTTGTAGTAGCGCGGATCGGCGCTGTTCAACCAAACGGCGTCCATGCCCTCAAGAAGCGTGCCCAGCTCGTAGTTCCACACCCAGCGCGCGCCGGCGGGCGCAAAACGGCCATCCGGCCAGCGCTCGATGGCGGCGTTCGCCGCGCGCGCCGACCAGGGCCGCTCTTCGGCCTGCGCGGCGGCAAGCGTGCCGCCCGCCAATCCGGCAAACACCATCAGCGCAACCAGGATGCGATAACTCTTCATGGAAAACTCCGGGGACCTTGGCTCCGCCTTTCGGCGCGGTCCAGCGCGCGCCGTGAATCGGCGCTGCATCCACTGTAACAACTCCGGCGGGACTTGCGACTGCTTCCGTCCTGAATGCGCGAAGACTTACAAGCCTTTTTCCCAGCGCTTGGGCCGGCGGTTCTGCTGCAATATCTTCTTGCGCAGGCGCAGCGATTTGGGAGTTACCTCGACCATCTCGTCGTCGGCGATGAACTCGATGGCCTGCTCCAGGTTGAGCGTCTTATAGGGCACCAGGCGGATCGCCTCGTCGGCGGTCGAGGCGCGCATGTTAGTCATCTTCTTCTCGCGGACCACGTTCACGTCGATGTCCTTGTCGCGCGAGTGCTCGCCCACGATCATGCCTTCGTAGACCTCGACGCCCGGTCCCACGAAGAGGATGCCGCGCTCCTGCAGGCCGTTCAGCGAATAGGTGGTGGTCAGCCCCTGGCGATCGGCGATCAGCGCGCCGGTGGGCCGCTGCGGAATCTCGCCCTGGTAGGGAATGTAGCCGTCGAAGAGCGAATTCATAACAATCGTCCCGCGGGTCTCGGTGAGCATCTCGCTGCGCAGGCCGATCAGGCCGCGGCTGGGCACACGAAACTCCATGCGCACGCGGCCCGAACCGTGATTGTGCATCTTCGTCATCTCGCCCTTGCGTGGCCCCAGCTTTTCGATCACCACGCCGGTGAAGGCCTCGGGCACGTCGATGGTGAGATGTTCGACCGGCTCCAGTCGCACGCCGTCCACCGTCTTGGTCACAATCTCCGGGCGGCCGGCCATCAGCTCGAAGCTCTCGCGGCGCATCATCTCGATCAGAATCGCCAGTTGCAGCTCGCCGCGGCCCAGCACCTTGAAGCTGTCCGGCGTGCCGGTCTCCTCCACGCGAATGCCGACGTTGGTGAGCAGCTCCTTCTCCAGGCGCTCGCGCAAGTTGCGGCTGGTCACGTACTGGCCTTCGCGCCCGGCGAACGGCGAGTTGTTGACGCTGAATTGAATGGCGATGGTCGGCTCGTCGATCACGATCAGCGGCAGCGGCGACGGGTTCTCCACGCTGGTGATGGTCTCGCCGATGGTGATGCCCTCGACGCCGGCCACGGCCACAATGTCGCCCATGGTGGTTTCGGCGATCTCCGTGCGCTTGAGCCCCGAGAAGGTGAAGAGCTTGGTGATGCGCGTCTTCTGGAGCGAGCCGTCGCGCTTGGAGATGGCCACGTCGTCGCCGGCGCTGAGCGTGCCCTGGAAGACGCGGCAGATGGCGATGCGGCCAAAGTAATCGGAGTAATCGAGGTTGGTGACCAGAATCTGCAGCGTGCCTTCGGCGTCGCCGGTGGCCGCGGGGATGGTGGAGACGATGGTCTCAAAGAGCGGCTGCAGGTTCACGCCCGGCGTGGCGGGATCGAGGGTCGCCGTTCCCGCCTTGGCCACCGCGTAGAGAACCGGAAAATCCAGTTGCGATTCGTCCGCGTCGAGGTCGATGAAAAGATCGTAAATCTCGTTCAGGACCTCCTGCGGACGGGCGTCGGGGCGGTCGATCTTATTGATGACCACGATGGGCTTGAGCTTGGCTTCGAGCGCCTTGGCCAGCACGTAACGGGTCTGCGGCAGCGGGCCCTCGGCCGCGTCCACCAGCAGCATCACCCCATCCACCATCTTGAGCGCGCGCTCCACCTCGCCGCCAAAGTCGGCGTGGCCCGGCGTATCCACGATGTTGATCTTGCCGCCTTCAAAGACGATGGCCGTGTTCTTGGCCAGGATGGTGATGCCGCGCTCCCGCTCCAGCTCGTTCGAGTCCATCACCCGGTCGGCCACCTGCTCGTTGGCGCGGAAGGTTCCCGACTGGCGCAGCATGGCATCCACCAGCGTGGTCTTTCCGTGGTCCACATGGGCGATGATGGCGATA
>Ga0326727_10023776_pt1 | contig 11658 bp, 15 predicted proteins | sample MB2enrmetagenome_FD_207643 | JGI IMG/M metagenome (GOLD analysis project Ga0326727, IMG submission 207643) | Lab enriched peat soil microbial communities from McLean, Ithaca, NY, United States - MB29MY | ecosystem: Environmental > Terrestrial > Soil > Wetlands > Peat | place: USA: New York... | reverse complement strand
GAAGAAATCCGCATCGCACAATCGTTCCTGCACCGCGGCAACCATCAAAATGCTCTACCATGGACTGGAGCATCTCTCGAATCCAAGTGGATCGACCAGAGATGTGCACGGTGGCTTTTTCTTGAGGAAAAGCCACTTGGATGGTGTGGCTTCCCTCCACACCAATTCAAGAGATGCTCGGCCCCCAAACGATGGATTTTCTGCGTCAGTTCCGCGCCGCTCCCAATCTGCTCACGCTGCTGCGTCTGTTCATCATCCCGTTTCTGGTCATCACCATCCTGGACGGGCGGCACGGCCTGGCCTTTGCGCTCTTCGTGTTGGCCGGCTTCAGCGACGGCCTCGATGGCCTGGCTGCGCGCCTCACCCATCAGTACACGCGGCTCGGCCTCTATCTCGACCCCATCGCCGACAAGCTGCTGCTCAGCACGCTCTTCGTGGTGCTCACGCACATGAGTCTGGTGCCGCGCTATGTCACTGTGCTGGTCTTCAGCCGCGACCTGGGAATCCTGCTGATCGCCACCCTGCTGTTCGCCACCGGAACGCTGCGCGACTTCCGCCCCAGCCGGCTGGGCAAGTTCAACACCCTGGTGCAGATCTTCGGCCTCACCGTGGTGCTGGTGGAGCAGGTGTGGCCGTCGGTGGACGTGGTGCTGCTGCGCCTGTGGCTGCTGCGCTCCATCGCCTGGCTCGCCCCTATCTCCGCCGCGCAGTATGCCTGGATCGTGGTGCGCAGGGTGAACGCCTCCGAGGCGCAGGCCGCGGAGTAAGCAGCTCGCCGCTTCGCAGTCGGTCGCCGCTACTTCGAGCCGAAGGCCTTTGAAACGCCGTCGCCCATCCACAAGTAGTACAAAATGAACGCATCGATCAGAAGCAGGGAGAATACGGCCGGCTGCTGAAGCGCCGGTGACAGAGCTGGATTATAGAGGAACGTCCCTGAAAGCGCCGTATTAATGAACAGTCCTCGAATCGTATAGCCTAGCGTTAACCCGCAGATGGTCATAAGGAAGTAGCGTGCCGACGGCCTCAAGAACCACAATCCAATTCCAATGGCTAAGGGATAGATCGCAAAGATTGCCAGGAAGACGGCCTGTGGATTGCCGCCCCACAGGTGAGCTGTGATTCCGTGTGTTGCGATAAAGAGCATGGTTCCTGCAACATCCGAACCATGCAGAGCATCGGGGGCCTTCCACACAACGATAGCGATGAGCACAAGAACCCATGCTTTAGCGAACTGGAAGAGAGCGATCAATGTAACTGTAAAAGGACGTTCTTGCTGTCCATAAGCCATCAGGGTTTATCTCCCGATGCTTCGCGGCTGTCGGCGGCCGGGGCCTCTTCGTCTTCGTTCAGGATGTCGGCGAACTCAGCCGAATCGAAGACCTCGCCGCACAACTGGCACACAACGAACTCGGCGTCCTCCTCGCGGGCGACGACGCGGACCTGGGGATGTTTGCACGATGCCGGCATAAGGGGGTGAAGCTACGGGTTGATAAAAAGTTTGCCTTTGCCCATACCGCTTGTCAATTCTGAATTCTATCTCTGTCATACCACAATCGAGGGATCGCCTCATTGCCCCCATAAGAATTTTCCCTGGCTTTGGACGCCCTCCGGCGGCGCCGTGCGTGCGCTTTCTTGCGCCTCACCCGCCCCTGCTGGCCCTGCGCACAAAGCCCGCAAAGAGGACTTGCAACCCACCCCCCTTCCGACGTACACTAAATAGGACCAATACGGTCGGATTAGTCCTTGCCGACATAATCCCTCCGTTTCGGCCTGAATCGCAGAATCCGGCGAGAGAGGGACTCAAATGCTTCGTCTGACCAAAAAAGCGGATTACGGACTGATGGCTCTGAAGTACCTGGCCGAGCAGCCGGGCGCGAGCGCGCAGAGTCCCGCCGCGCAAAGCGCCAAGGACATCGCGCAGGCCTACCACATTCCGCCGCCGCTGCTGGCCAAGATTCTGCAGACCCTGGCGCGCGCCGGGCTTCTGGTCTCCCACGCCGGGACCAATGGAGGCTACGCGCTGGCGCGGCCCGCCTCGCAGATCTCGGCCTTCGAGGTGATCCGCGCCATCGATGGCCCGCTCTTTATCACCAGCTGCATCACCATCCACGGATCGTGCGACCTGGCCGGGCATTGCACCATCAAAGAACCGCTGCGCAAGGTGAACGACTCGATCAAGGAGCTGCTCAGCAACATCCACATCAGCGACCTCATCGAGACGGCAGAGGCCGCACGCGGCGACGAAGCCGTCGCGGTGGGCGGCAGGCTGGTGAGCATCCTGGAGTAGGTTCGCGGTTCAAGGTCCGAGGTTCGAGGGATTGGAAGTACGGAGGAGTGACGCAATGAGTCTTCAGAATGCGATCAGCCACAACGGCAATGGGAACGGCCGCAACGGCGCAGTCCCCGGCACAAACAGCACGGGGGTCGTCATCACCCATTCGACGACGCCGCTGCCCGAGGGCGTGCATCTTCCGCTCTACATGGACAACCACGCCACCACGCCGCTTGATCCGCGCGTGCTGGAAGCCATGATGCCGTACTTCACCGGCAAGTTCGGCAACGCGGCCAGCCGCAACCACCAGTTCGGCTGGGAGGCCGAGAAGGCGGTCGAGATCGCGCGCCAGCAGGTTGCCCGCCTCATCGGCGCCTCCGCCAAGGAGATCATCTTCACCTCTGGCGCGACGGAGAGCGACAACCTCGCCCTCAAGGGCATCGCCGAGATGTACCGCGAGCGCGGCAACCACATCATCACCCAGGCGACCGAGCACAAGGCCATCCTGGACACATGCAAGAAGCTGGAGAAGCAGGGCTTCCGCGTCACCTACCTGCCCGTCCAGGCTGACGGCCTCATCGACCTCGACGACCTCCGCCGCGCCATCGTCACCGAGGGGCCGGACAAAACCATCCTGGTCACCATCATGTTTGCCAACAACGAGATTGGCGTCATCCAGCCCATCGCCGAGATCGGCCGCATCTGTCACGAGAAGGGCGTCCTCTTCCACACCGACGCCGTCCAGGCCGTGGGCAAGGTCCCCGTCGACGTGCAATCCATGAACATCGACGTGTTGAGCATCTCGGCGCACAAGCTCTACGGGCCCAAGGGCGTTGGCGCGCTCTACGTTCGCCGCCGCAACCCGCGCGTGCAGATCACCGAGCAGATCAACGGCGGCGGCCACGAGCGCGGCATGCGCTCCGGCACGCTCAACGTCCCCGGAATCGTCGGCCTGGGCGCAGCCTGCGAGATCTGCAGCAGCGAGATGGCCGCCGAAGCCGTCCGCGAAACCGAGCTGCGCGACCACCTCCGCGCCAAGCTCGAAGCCGCCCTCGATTACGTCCAGGTCAACGGCAACATGGAGCACCACCTGCCCGGCAACCTCAACATGAGCTTTGTCTACGTCGAGGGCGAGTCGCTCCTCATGGGCATCAACGACATCGCCGTCTCCAGCGGTTCGGCCTGTACCTCGGCCACGCTCGAACCCAGCTACGTCCTCAAGGCCCTCGGCCTGGGCGACGAGATCGCCCACAGCTCCATCCGCTTCGGCCTGGGCCGCTTCAACACCCGCGCCGAGGTGGATTATGTAGCCGACAAGGTCATCGACGTAGTGCGCAAGCTGCGCGAGCTCAGCCCGCTCTACGAGATGGTCCAGGAAGGCATCGACCTCACCAAGATTGAATGGGCCGCGCACTAGAAATCGATCATTGAGTCGTCATTCTGGCGCAGCCAGAATCTCAGTATTTCAGCAGCGCAACGAATCTCGCGGGCCATCATCAAATATTTGGCAACCAAGGAGAGACATCATGGCATACAGCGACAAGGTAGTAGACCACTACGAGAATCCGCGCAACGTTGGCACGCTGGACAAATCGTGCGGGTCGGTTGGCACCGGGCTGGTCGGCGCGCCGGAGTGCGGCGACGTCATGCGCCTGCAGATCCGCGTCAATCCCCAGACCCAGATCATCGAGGACGCCAAGTTCAAGACCTTCGGCTGTGGCTCGGCCATCGCCAGCTCGTCGCTGGCCACCGAGTGGGTCAAGGGACGCACCGTCACGGAGGCGCTCACCATCTCCAACACCGACATCGTCAAGGAGCTTGCCCTGCCGCCGGTCAAGATTCACTGTTCGGTGCTGGCCGAGGACGCCATCCGCGCCGCCATCGGCGACTGGAAGAAGAAGAACAACGTCGCCGAAGAGGCTGTCGTTGCAGTTGCGGCAGCCAGCTAAGACACAGAAGGCAGAACGATGGCAATGGTAGCTCTACAATCCGCAACACCCACCGGCGCAGTGGCCGCGCCGCCGCCCGCGCCCGCTCCGGCGCAGCCCGCGATCGCCGCCGACGGCGAGGTCGACGGCTCCAAGGGCATCCAGGTCACGGCGCGCGCGTTGAAGCGCATCCGCACCGCCCTGGCCAAGGAACACATCTCGCCCGCATCCGGCGGCCTGCGCCTGGGCATCACCGGTGGCGGCTGCTCGGGCCTCAGCTACAGCATCCGCTTCGACTCGCAGCCCCGCGAGCGCGACCGCATCTACGCCTTCAGCCAGACCCATCTCGACCCCGCGGCCACCGGCGAGCCGCCGCTGCGCATCTTCGTCGATCCCAAGAGCTTCCTCTACCTCAGCGGCATGACGCTCGACTACGAGGAGACGCTCATGCGCCAGGCCTTCAACTTCATCAACCCCCACTCCACCAAATCCTGCGGCTGCGGCTCCAGCTTCTCCACGTAATGGGCCACGACGGACCACCCACCTACTTCGATATCTTCTCCCTCCCCGCTAAGCTCGCCATCGACCTCGCCGCGCTGGAGAAGTCTTTCTACGCCCTTAGCCGCAAGCTCCATCCCGACCGCTTCGCCTCAAAATCCCCCGAAGCCCAGGCCGCCGCGCTCGCCGAATCCTCGCGCCTCAACGACGCCTATCGCACCCTCAAAGACCCCATCGCCCGCACCGAATATCTGCTCAAGCTCGAAGGCGTGGAGCTGGAGGAGCAGTCGAAGTCCGCCACCGAGGCCGCGCGCGCCAGCGGAACAGCCAAGAAGCAGATCGTCCCCGAGGACCTGCTGGAAGAGGCCTTCGAGCTGAACATGCAGCTCGAAGAGATGCGGGCCGCCAAAAAGATGGGCGAGGAGGACCCGCAGTTGCGCAGTGATCTGCTCGCCGCCAAGGCCGGCTTCGACGCCAAGATGGCTGCCACGCAGGCGGAGCTGGAATCCCTCTGGTCAAAATGGGACGCGGCCCTGGACGCCGGCTCCAACGACGCGCCCGCAAAGCTGGCCATTCGCGATGCCATGGTCGCACTGCTCAACCGGCGAAGCTATCTGCGCAACCTGGTCCGCGATGTGAACGATGCCTTGGAAGCCTGAAGCATCTTCCCCCTGCAGAAACTCGAAAGGGGAAGGCCGCCTGGCCCTCCCCCTTCGCTCAATCCGCATCCGAGTGCATCCAACCGCAAACCCTAATGACCCTCTTCGACCGCCGGCGTAATCAGGCCGATGTTGTCCACATCCGCCTGATGGCCGAAGTCGATCACCTCCGCCACCTTTTGATAGTCAAGCGCCGGATCGCCTTTGACAAACATGACCTTCTCCTGGCGTGTGGAGAAGATCTCCACCAGCTTGGGCTCGATTTCAGATTTGTTGAAGGCTGTCTCGTTGATCTTGTACGAAGGCTCGCCCGCCCCGTTCGACAGCACCTGAACCACGATCGTGCGCTCATTCGTGTCCTGCTGAGGGTTCTTGGGCGGCTGCGGAATCAAGGTGTTCAGCCCCTTCGGCGTCACCGGCACGATCACCATGAAGATGATCAGAAGCACCAGAAGAACGTCGATCAGCGGCGTAACGTTGATCTCCGACATCGCATGATCTGTACCACCACCACCGCCCATTCCCATAGCAATCTCCTTATTCTCCCGGTCTCCCGGCCCTGCGCTGGCAGGCGCTGCCGCTTACTTCCGGATTTGCTCGTCCGATTCGTGCTTTTCGGTGAGCAGGCCAAGCTCGCTGACTCCAGCCGTCCGGATCTGGTCGACCGCAGTCATCACCTTGCCGTAGTTGGCGCGAATATCGGCCCGCAGGAAGACCTGCTTGTCGGTCTTGTTCTCCAGCTTGGCGGCGACCTTCGCTCCCAGGGTGTCGGGGTTCACCGGGTCCTGGCCAAGATACGTCTTGCCGTCGCGCGTCACTGCCACGGTGACCGCGTCTTCCTTGTTCGCGTTCTCCATCACGACCGCCGCTGTGGCCACCGGCAGGTCCACGTAGACCTTGTTGCCCAGCATGGGCGTAATGACCATGAAGATGATCAGCAGCACCAGCATCACATCCACCATCGGCGTGACGTTGATGTTGGAGTTGACTTTCTTGCCTTCTTCGCGTTTGACGATACTCATAATGGTTTGTCCCGTCCGGTTGTTCCCGGCGTGTGCCGTGGTTCCCGTCATCGCCACCGGGGTGGATGCGCCTTCGGAGGCGGTTCGCTTGCCGGCCTCCGAAGGCCATGGTTTCCAGGTGGAATCCCGCTGCTGCTTCCCTGCCTATGCCCTGCAGGGCGTCCTTCTTACCGGTGGCTCTGCTTGATGAAGTAGTCCACCAGTTCGCTGGAGCTATTGTCCATCTCGACGTCGAACGCCTCCACCTTGTTGGTGAAGAAGTTGAATGTCATGACGGCGGGGATGGCGACGAAGAGCCCGAACGCGGTGGTGACCAGGGCCTCGGAGATACCGCCGGCGACCGCGCCCAGTCCCGCGGTCTTCTGCGTGGCGATGGCCTGGAAGGCGTTCAGGATGCCGACCACGGTGCCCAGCAGGCCGATGAACGGTGCGGTCGAGCCGATGGTCGCCAGTCCGCCCAGGCCGCGCTTCAGCTTGGCATGTACGATCGCCTCAGCGCGTTCCAGTGCCCGTTGCGAGCTTTCCACCTGCTCGTCGGTGATGTTGCCGCCCGAGCCGAAGCTGCGGAACTCCTGCAGGCCCGCGGTGACGACTTCCGCCAGGTGCGACTTCTTGCTGCGGTCGCCCAGCTTGATTGCCTCGTCCAGACGGCCATCCTTCAGCGCGCCGGCAACCTTGGGCGCAAATTCGCGCGACTGCTTGCGCGCCGCGTTGAAGTACAGGTAGCGGTCAATCATGACGGCCAACGACCAGATCGACATGATGAACAGGATGATCGCGATGATGCGCGCCGGCCATCCCATGTTCTGGATCAGACCGGCGGCGCTGAAGCTGACCCCTCCACCGGTTTCCTGAAAGAACATGGCAAGCGGCGCGGGAACGTGAGCGAAGTTTGCGAGATAAGCGAGAATCACTGGAATCTTTCCTCCTGATTTCTATGCAACATTGCACTGGATCGATCTAAAAAATCCGAATTGAAAATCTGCTCTGATACCTTGCCTGCAAAATCTGATCTGCATCCCCGGCTTGCATTGAGTCGGATGCAATAACTCATTTTTTCGGTTCTGAATCTAAAGCGTGAACTGCGTGAAAAGGACGTCTGCGAGAACTGCTTCCGGCTGGCTTCAGCTGCCGAAGGTAAAGTTGACTGTTATGCTCGTCTCCACTTCGACGGGTTCGCCGTCCAGAATATAGGGTCTGTAGCGCCAGCGGCTGACCGCATCCCTGGCGGCGGTTACCAGCATCGCATTGCCGCTGATCACCGACAGCTGCTCGATCGTGCCCTGCTTGGAGATGATGGCGTGCAGGATCACTGCCCCCTGAACGTGTGCGGCCCGGGCGATCGCCGGATACACCGGCTCGGGCTTGGATATGATCATGCCGGCCACCACTCCGCTGGAGAGGTGCGTCGGCCCGGTCGGCTTTGCAACCACCCTCGGAATAACCGGTACATTGCTGCTCAAGGCGCTAAACAGGCCGCCCGCCGGACCGCCGCCGCTGCCCCCCATTCCTTGCCCCATCCCGACGACCCCCGTACCCGCCGTCGGCGGCCGATCATCCGTCACCTGCTTGATCACTTTGGGGATCTTCGCCGGGGCGTGCAGCCCGGTGTCGATCTCGGAGACGATTTTCACCTGCTCCACCTTCTGCTGCGGCGGAGGCGGAGGCGGGGGTGGGGGAGGAGGCGGAGGAGCCACCAGCAGCGCAGTCAGTGCCATCCTCGGCAGGGCATCGGGCCACATCAGCGGAATCAGCAGGATGATGGCCAGGATGGTCAGATTGAATGCGCCGGTCGCAAACATCCACCGACTTGTCTTGGTCTTCAGCTGACCGCCGGATTCCATCAAAGCGCTTTCAAACATGACAGCCTCGCAAAAAATGTTCTACCCAGCTTAGACACCGCGCCGGTTTACTTTGTTCCCGCGTCCGCGGTGCTTCGTTCCCGCGTCCGCAATGCTAATCTCCGCAGCAGCCCCGATCTGCTGAAACGGGGCCACCCATGAATCTTACACACAAACACCCACACCTGAAAACCCGGGCCTGAAGATCGGGCCGCTTACGCCCGGGCGCGCTTGGCCGGCAGGTTCGATACCTTGCCCCGGCTCTTGCGCCAGTCCTGATACGCCACCAGCATGGGCGCGGCCACCGCGATCGACGAGTAGGTCCCGATCACGATGCCCACCGTCAGCGCAAACGAGAACCCGCGCAGCACCGGGCCGCCGAAAACCAACAGGCTCAGCACGGTAAGGAAGGTCAGCCCGGAGGAGATCACGGTCCGGGTCAGCGTCTGGTTGATGCTGCGGTTCACCACATCCGGCAGCGATTCCCGGCGCGAAAGCGACAGGTTCTCGCGGATGCGGTCGAAGACCACGATGGTGTCGTTCATCGAGTACCCGATCAGGGTCAGGATGGCCGCAATCACGGTCAGCGTAATCTCCTGGTTGGTCAGGCTGAAGGCGCCCACCGTGATCAGCGTGTCGTGAAACACCGCGACCACGGCCGCAACGCCGTAGATCAGCTCGAAGCGGAACCACAGGTAGATCAGCATTCCCAGCAGCGAGTAGAGGGTGGCCAGCTCGGCCTGGTGTTGCAGTTGTGTGCCCGCCGTCGGGCCCACGATGTCGACCTTCTGGATGGTGCAGTTGGTGCCGGGGCCGCCGCAATTCAGTGCGTTTTGCACCTGCGTGCTCCCGGTGTCGTGCGCGGCGTCGGAGGCCTCGGGCAGCGAAATGACCTCGGTATTGGCAGAGCGGCCGCTGGTGTCGCTGATGGGATAGACGATGGAGTCCTTCACGCCCGCGCTCGACAGCGCCTGGCGGATGTGGGTCTCGTTGGGCGTGCTGGTGAACTGCACCTGGATCTCGGTGCCGCCCTTGAAGTCCACGCCCCGCGGGATCCCGTGCCAGAACAGCATGCTCAGCACGCCCGCCACGGAAAATATCAGCGAGAAGCCCAGGAAGTACCACTTCTTGCCCAGCCAATCGATCTTTGCGTCTCGAAACAGTTCCACTTGAAACTCCAGTTGTCAGTTGCAGGTTGCAGGTTACAGGATGTCAGTTCCAAACCGGTTCGTTTCACAACTGACAACTGACAACCTGCAACGAACAACTGCTTTTAAATCGACAATGCCGCCCCGCGTTCCTTGCGTGCCAGATTCGCGTCGAAGATCGTCCGCGAGACAAAGACGGCGGTAAACAGGTTGGCCAGCAGGCCGAAGGTGAGGGTCACCGCAAAGCCCTTCACCGGGCCCGTGCCGAAGATGAACAGGATGCCCGCCGACACGATGGTGGTGACGTGGGTGTCCACAATCGTGACCCACGCGTGGCCGAAGCCCTGCTGCACGGCCACCGCCGACGTCTTGCCGGCGCGCAGTTCTTCGCGGATGCGCTCGAAGATCAGCACATTCGAGTCCACGCCCATGCCGATGGTCAGAATCACGCCGGCGATGCCCGGCAGGGTTAGCGTGCCGCCCACAATGCCCAGGAACCCCAGCAGGATCACCAGGTTCAACATCAGCGCAAGGTCCGCATTGATGCCCGAGCCGCGGTAGTAGATCAGCATGAACACCATCACCGCCAGCATGCCGGTGATGGCCGCCACAATCCCCTGGTGGATCGATGCCTCGCCCAGGCTCGGCCCCACGGTGCGCGTCTCCAGAGTATCGATCGAGGCAGGCAGCGCGCCCGTGCGAAGCATCAGCGACAGGTTATCCACCTCGTCCTTGGTGAAGGTTCCGATGATCTCCCCGCGGTCGCGAATCGCCGAGTTGATCGATGCCACCTCGCGAATCTTGTTGCCCAGAACGATCGCCATCGAACCGGGGTTCGCGCTGTCCTTGGAGTGCTCCGAGGTGTATTTGTAGAAGCGGTTGCCGGCTTCGGTGGTCAGCGTGAAGGTGAGATTCGGTCGTCCGTTCTGGTCCGTCGAGGGCTGCGCATCGCGAAAGTCCGTTCCCTCCACCACGCTCGCCCGCTCCAACAGATATACCTCGTCGGGAGAGGTTGGCGAGATGTTGCCATGCAGCAGTTGGTCCTCCGGCGGGACCACCCCGTTGAGCGCCGTCATCGCCGCCTCATCGTTCTCGTACGGCCCGCTCACCACCGCGAACACAGCCAGCTTGGAGGTGGACTTGATGGCGTCTTCCACCCTGGCCGGATCGGAGATTCCCGGCAGTTCCACCAGCACCTCATTGCTTCCCAGGTTATACGGCTGCACCAGCGATTCGCTCACGCCAAGCGTGTTTACGCGGTCTGTGATGGTCTCGATCGAGTGGTCCAGCGTCGTCGTCTCCAGCGTACGGATCGCGCCCGGCTTCATGGTCAGCTTCTCGCTTCCGTCCGGATTCGTCGACAAGTCGTAGTTGGAATAATCGGTGCCCTCCAGCAGCGAGCGCACGTCGCTTCCCTTCTCCGCCGGAATGCCGCTGATCGTGATCTGGTCGGGATGAGCGACCCGGTCCAGCTTGTGCACCGTCGCCCCGGTGATGCCCGCCTTCTCCAGGTCCTCCTGCAGGCGCTGCACATCGCGGTCGGTGGTCGAACCCACCGCCTCTTCCACATGCACCTTCAGGACAAGATGCGTCCCGCCCTTCAGGTCGAGCCCCAGCTTGATGTGATCGGTCAGCGCCTGCTTCAGGTCGGCTGGGGTCACGCCATGCGGGATGCCCAAAAAACCATAGCAGAACACTAGCAGTATTGCGACGATGGCCGCCGTCTTGCCCTTCAGATTCTTGCTCATTGCTTCCTTTACTCAAACCCCGCGGCGGCGGCTCGGGCCGCCTTGCCCCTGACCCCTGGTCTCTTACCCCTGCTTAATCTCGTCCGGCATCGTCACCGAGGCGATGGCGCTCTTCACAAACTCCAGCTTGACGTTGTCCGGAGGAACGCGCAGTTGCACCACATCGTCTTTGACCGAGATAATCACCCCGCGAATGCCGCCGTTGGTGGTCACCCGGTCGCCGTTCTTCAGCTTGCTCAACATCTCCTGCCACTTCTTCTGCTTCCTCTGATTGGGCGCAATCATCAGGAAGTACATCAACGCGACGAAGACCAGCATCAGAAGAAGCGGCTGCGCGGAGAAAGCGTTCGATCCCATCTGATTCCATCCTTCCAACTACATTTGCTTCGTCGTCAAACCGTCGCACACCAACCATCGCCGGAGCATGCCCCGGAGTTGCGATTGGACCCGCAACCTGGCCTGGAGGTGCTTGTCGTGAAAGCTGCCGGCGGCGAACGATGGACCTTTGCCTTGCCTCGCGCAGATCAACCGCACACTTGCGC
>Ga0326727_10023774_pt1 | contig 11659 bp, 10 predicted proteins | sample MB2enrmetagenome_FD_207643 | JGI IMG/M metagenome (GOLD analysis project Ga0326727, IMG submission 207643) | Lab enriched peat soil microbial communities from McLean, Ithaca, NY, United States - MB29MY | ecosystem: Environmental > Terrestrial > Soil > Wetlands > Peat | place: USA: New York... | reverse complement strand
GGCGGCTGCCGCACTTCGGTGCGGCAGCCGATTTCTTTTGGTGCGTTGAACGGGAGGAGTTTGCGGGGATTGGCAGATCTGTGCGGGGTGTCTATCATGCAGTGAGAGTGAGTTCGGCCACGACTGTTAGCCTGGCTTCATCAGCGGTGTGAAAGAGGGGCTTGAATGATTCATCACCGTATCTTTTCCGGAATTATATTGGTGGTTTGTGCGCTGATGTGCTTGGTTTGCACCGCGCAAGACATGGTGAAGTACGAACCGACGATCGCGTCGCTCGATCAACATCAGGCGCCCCTTTGGTATAGCGATGCCAAGCTGGGTATCTTCATCCACTGGGGACTATATTCGGTGCCGGGCTGGGCTCCGCTTTCGCACCCGGGCCACGATTTTTCTTCACTAGACTATATCCGGAACAACCCCTACGCCGAGTGGTATTACAACACTATGCGTATTGATGGCTCGCCCACCCAGGCCTACCACCGCGAACACTTCGGCGCGAATTTCAACTATTACGACTTCGCGCCCGTCTTCAACCGCGAGACGAAGAAGTGGAAACCGGACGGATGGGCCAAAGTCTTTCGGCAGTCCGGCGCAAAATATGTCGTGCTCACGACAAAACATCATGAGGGCTTTACGTTATGGCCCAGTTCGGTCCCGAACCCTACGCTTCCCGCAGACCGGCAACACGCCCAGCGCGATATCGTCGGCGAGCTGACGGACGCGGTGAGGAAACAGGGGCTGCGCATGGGACTCTATTACTCCGGCGGCTACGACTGGACCTTCGTTCCGGGGCCAATCCGGACGAACGCCGAGTATCAGACAGTGAAGCCGCAGAGCGAAGAGTATGGCAAGTATGCCAACGCGCAAATTCACGAGCTGATTGAGCGCTACCATCCATCGATTTTGTGGAACGATATCGACTGGCCAAAAACGGGCAACGCTCTGGAAGTCGAGGCGGACTATTACAACGCGGTTCCGGACGGCGTCATCGACGACCGCTTCGGCATAGCTCATGCGGACTTCACTTCGCCCGAGTACAACACACCGGGCCAGATCAGCAAGAAGAAGTGGGAAGAGTGCCGAGGACTGGGCCGGTCGTTTGGTTATAACCGTGCCGAGGGCGAGGCGGAAACAATCGCTCAGGGCGCGCTGATCGCGCTGTTGGTTGACATTGTCAGCAAGAATGGAAACCTGCTGCTGGACGTGGGCCCGGAGGCCGACGGAACCATTCCTCCTGTGCAAATGGAGCGGCTCAAGGCGCTGGGCGCATGGCTCAAGCAGAACGGTGAGGCGATCTACGATACGACGCCATGGACCCAGGCGGAAGCGAAGAGCGTGGAGGGGGACGATCTGCGGTTTACGCGCAATGGGAGTGATTTGTTTGTAACGGTGCTCGGGAAACCGAAGGCGCAGACGATTACGATTCCCAATCTACCCGCGAAGGTCGGTGTGCCGATTGTGCAACTGGGCGGTACCAGTGAGCTTGCGGCGAAGGTGCAGGATAACGGAATGCGGATTGTCTTACGTGAGCCCTTGAAGGGCGACTACGCATACTCGTTCAAGCTGGCGGGTTATTTGAAATAAGAAGCGCGCTCATTGCATCCAGGCCTGGATGGTGCTTTCGATGAGGTTGCAGGCCTCGGGCAGCGCAGCGTTGACCGGGTCGCTGAACACTTCGCCTAACTCGATTGAGCCTGCGCCGATAGTCAGCGACAAAGCGTTCCGGGGCAGAGAACGATAGAGTTCGTGGCCCAGCGCGAGCAGCTCGGCTGCGTCGAGGTGGTGGGAGTTGTGTTCGGGACCGCCGGAGACAGGGTGAACGGGCGTAAGAGTGACCGAGCCGGGAAGGGAATCGACGGAGCAATCAATAAACAGGACGGACTCAGCGCGGGCAACGTCTTCGGCTAGTTCCGGAGTCCATTGATGATCGGCGATGACGCGCACGCCAGCTTGTGTTGAGAAGCGTTTCTCCGTCCACTCGGCAAGCCAAAGCCCGACACCATCATCCCCGCGTAGCGTGTTGCCGCAGGCGAGAATGAGGCATCGGGCCGGAGTCGGACTCATCAATTCAGTTTAGCGAACCACCCGGTCCACAACCTCGCCGTCAGCGTTGACGAGAGTGAGGGCCAGGGGCATTTGTCCAAAAGCGTGCGTGGAGCAACTAAGGCATGGATCGAAGGTGCGGATCACGGCCTCGATGCGGTTGAGGGCACCGGGGGTGAACTTGCCATCCTTCACATAGGCCTTGGCCGACTGAAGAACGCCCCTGTTCATGGCGTTGTTGTTATGGCCTGTGGCGACGACCAAACTGGCCCAGGTAATCTTGCCGTTTTCGTCCACCTTGTAGTGGTGGTTGAGCGTGCCGCGCGGAGCCTCGATCTGGCCAGCGCCTTCCAGGCGGTTGACGCCTGCCGTCGCGCGCACGTGCTTGTCAAGAATCCGCGGATCGGCGAGAATCTCCTCGATTTTCTCGATGCCGTAGAGAGCCTCAACCAGCCGCGCATGATGATAGTGGAAGGAGCTCTCGACCGGCCCACGGGACAATTGTTTGAACTCGGCCAGCTCCTTGTCCGCCTGTGGCGTCCCCATGGATTTGACGATGTTGAGCCGCGCCAACGGACCGACGCGATAACTGCCCTGGGGATAGCCGAGCGGTTTGTAATAGACGAACTTGGTGTAACTGTAGTTCTCGACTGCCTCGCCAATGACTTCCGTGAAGCGGCTGGCGGTGATGCCGTCCTCGATGACAGCGCCCTTGGGATCGATCAGCCGCAGCGCTCCATCGTTGATCTCGAACGACTCATCCTCGTTGATCAGACCCATGTAATTGGACGGGAAGTTAGCGAAGACCTCGATCTCCGGCTTGAAGGTGTCGGCGATTTGCTTGTAGGCCGTCAGCGCCAGCTTGAGGTTGGCATAGGCCTCAGGCAGCATGGCCAGAATCTCATCGCGGTGAGCAGAGGCGAGCGGCTCGGTGACGCCGCCGGGAACCACCCATCCGGTATGGATGCGCTTGGTGCCAAGCAACTCGATAATGTGCTGGCCAAAGCGGCGCAATCCGATACCGGCGATGCCCAGGTCAGGCCGGGCGGCCGCTACTCCGAAGATGTTGCGCGCTTTGGGGTCTGACTCCATGCCCAGCAACAGGTCAGGCGAGGAGAGATGAAAGAAGCTCAAGGCGTGCGACTGGACCAACTGGGCCAGATTCAACATCCGCCTGAGTTGCGCAGCGGTATGAGGAATGCGAACCGACATGATGGCTTCGCAGGCTTTGGCCGACGCCAGCATATGCGAGACCGGGCAGATGCCGCAGATGCGCGCCGTGAGGCTGGGCATCTCGTAGAACGGCCGGCCTTCGGAGAACTTCTCAAAGCCACGCACCTGCGTGACATGAAAATGCGCGTCTTCCACCTCGCCCTGGCTGTTGAGCTGGATGGTGATCTTGCCGTGGCCTTCGAGGCGCGTTACGGGATCGATGGTAATCGTCTGGGTCATGATTCATGCTCCAAAACGGGTGAGGGCTGAAATATCCAGCGGCGCACCGGTAACCAGCGCGGTCAGCGCTGTGTGAAAAGTATCGGCCGAGGGCGGGCAGCCGGGCAAAAAGACGTCGACTGTCACAAACTCGTGGATGGGGCGCACAATCTTGAGCAGCTTGGGCACCACGACGCAGGGAATCTGCTGCTGTGCGCTGGCGTTTTCGATATACGCCCGGTTCAGAATCGCTTCCGGCCCGAATGGGTTGCGCATCGACGGTACATTGCCGGCCACGGCGCAGTCGCCCATGGCGATCAGCATTTTGGAGTGGGCGCGAACCTTTTTGATCTTCTTTTCGTCATCTTCCGAGGCCACAGCTCCCTCGACCAAGGCAATATCCACCTCGTCGGGGAAGTCCTTGGCGTCCACGAGAGGACTGTAGACAACGTCGATCAGTTTCGCCAACTCGAGGAGCCGCTCGTCCATGTCGAGAAACGACATATGGCAGCCGGAGCATCCGTCGAGCCACACTGTTGCAACTTTCAGTTTGCTCATTGCGCTTCCCTCATAAGGTTCAGGTAAGGCAGAAAATCTGGATACTTGGGGTGATCGGAGCCGATCTTGCTCTTGTCGAAAAGGGCTCCGGTGGGGCAGACCTGCACGCACTTGCCGCAACGTGTGCAATTGGAGGCTCCCCACTCGTCATGCAGATCGGTGATGACGATGGAGTCGATGCCGCGGCCCATTACATCCCAGATATGCGCCCCTTCGATTTCGGCGCAGACCCTCACGCAGCGCGTGCAAAGGATGCAGCGGTTGTGATCCACAGTGAAGCGTTCGTGGGAGGCATCCACGCCCAGCGCAGGGTTGCGATAGGGTAGAGTGATATGGGTCAGGCCCTGGTCCTGAGCCAGCGCCTGCAACTCGCAGTGGCCATTGGAGACGCACACCGCGCAGATGTGGTTGCGCTCGGCGAAGAGCAGTTCAAGGATAATTCGACGGTGCTTGCGGAGCCGCTCCGTGTCGGTCAAAACCTCCATGCCTTCATGGATATTGGCCACGCATGCGGGCAACAACTTATTGCTGCCCTTAATCTCCACCAAACAGAGACGGCAAGCGCCCACCGCGCCCAGACCTTCGATATGGCAGAGGGTGGGAATTTTGATGTCGTTCTCCCGCGCCACATCCAGGATGGTCTGGCCCGAACGGGCGCTCACTTCCTGGCCGTCGATAATCAGAGTTTTGACGCCCATGCTTTCGCTCATGCCAATACCTCCTTCGAAGCTTCTGGCACGTGCGCTTCCATATTGCAGACGCCAGCCGGACAGCGTTTATGCACGATGTGTTCGATGTACTCGTCCTTGAAGTATTTGAGCGTGCTCAGCACGGGATTGGGCGCTGTCTGCCCCAAGCCGCAGAGGCTGGCTTCCTTGATGGTGTTGCACAAGCTCACCAGCAGATCCAGGTCTTCCATGGTTCCCGAGCCATCGCAAATGCGGCTCAACAGGGTGTACATCTGCGCCGTGCCCGCGCGGCAAGGAATGCATTTGCCGCAGGACTCCGTCATGCAGAACTCGACGAAGAAGCGCGCGACGTTCACCATGCACGAGGTGTCGTCCATAACGATCATGCCGCCCGAGCCCATAATGGAGCCGACCGCCATAAGAGCGTCGTAGCTGACGCCGAGGTCCAGCATCTCGGCGGGAATGCAGCCGCCGGAGGGACCGCCGGTCTGCACTGCCTTGAATTTATGTCCTCCGGGTACGCCGCCGCCGATGACATCAATGATCTCGCGCAGCTTGATGCCCATGGGCACTTCCACCAGGCCAGTGTTCGTGATCTTGCCGGTCAGGGCAAAGACCTTGGTCCCTTTGCTTCTCTCTGAGCCCATGTTGGCGAACCACTTGCCGCCATTGCGAATAATGGGAGCGATGTTGGCGTAGGTTTCCACGTTGTTGAGCAGTGTCGGTTTGCCCCACAAGCCGCTTACCGCCGGGTAGGGAGGCCGTGTTCTGGGCGTGCCGCGCCGGCCTTCGATGGAGGCCAGCAGCGCCGTTTCTTCGCCGCAGACAAAAGCGCCGGCGCCGAGGCGGATTTCTACATCGAAGTTAAAGGGCGTGTTGCAAATCCCGTTGCCCAAAAGGCCGCGTCGCCGCGCATCGCGCAGGGCGGTCGTCAGCCGGGCGACAGCCACGGGATACTCGGCCCGGACATAGATAAATCCTTTGCTCGCGCCTACCGCGTAGGCGGCAATTGCCATGCCTTCGATGACGCGGTGCGGGTCGCCTTCCATCACGCTGCGATCCATGAACGCTCCGGGGTCGCCCTCGTCGCCGTTGCAGACCACGTACTTCAGATCGCCACTGGCCTTGGCCACCGTTCCCCACTTCAATCCAGTGGGATAGCCGCCGCCGCCGCGTCCCCTGAGGCCGCTTTCGGTGATGCGGTGAATCACGCCATTGGGCGTCATCTCGGTCAGTGCGGTGAGCAGTGCCTTGTAACCGTCGCGAGAGATGTAATCGTCTATCTTTTCCGGGTCGATATGGCCGGCATTCTCCAGCACCACCCGTACCTGCCGGTCGAAGTGATCGTTCAAATCGCATTGCAGGTCAGGAACCGGCGCGCCGCCCAGGCTGGACACAATGGCATCCGCATGGCCGGCATTCACATGGTGATAAAGAGTTTCCTCGGGGTCAACGCGGACCAGCGGCCCGGAAGAGCACGGCCCCATGCACCCCGTGCGGCGGACGAGCACATGCTTGCCCGATGCCTCGGCAGCCTTTTCCAAGGCATCCCGCAAACGATCCGCGCCCTGGCTCATGCAGGCCAGGTCCATGCAGACGTTCACTTCAAAATCGTATTTCTCGTTTTCCTGGATGACGCTCTTTGCCACCTGTTCGAGCTCTTCGATTGTCATTCCACTGCCCACCTTTCGAGTTGCTCGAGCACCTGTTCAACGGTCATTTCGCCCACCACTTCGCCGTCGCACAAAGCCACAGGCGCTCGGCTGCACGCGCCCACGCAGCGGGCTGTCATCAGACTGATCTGGCCGTCCTTGGTTGTTTGGCCACGCGTAATGCCCAGGCGCTTTTCAGCCGCGGCCACCAGCTTGTCAGAACCCTTGATGTAGCACGCCGTTCCCGCGCAAATTGTCGCCGTGTGCTTTCCCGGCGGCTTGAGGCTGAAGTAGTGGTAAAAGGTCACCACGCCATAAGCCTGGCTCAGCGGTACACGCAGGGAGCGGGCCACAAAACGAATCGAGTCGTCGTCCAGATAACCGAACGCGGACTGCACAGTGTGGAGCGTTTCAATAAGCGCATGACGGGCAAAGCCATTCTTACGCATGGTGCCGTTGACGATCTTCCATCGATTGTCGCTGCTGGGCAGCGGCGGGGGTGTGAATGCAGCCACGAAACCTCCTGTACACGGAGCCGGAAAAGCAGCAAAGTTGTTGCCGCGACAGCACCATGTCTAACTACTTTTACGCCAAGGCGCGATTCTTATCCGTGACCACGGTCACCTGTTGTGGTAACGTATCCCCCTCTGCGGCAATGGGATAGGACGCGGGGATTGGGAACGGAGGTCTGACCATTTCCGAGCGGCGGCAGTTGAGATCCGCCGTGGAGATTCTTGGTGAAAAAAGGTCAACTGGCCGGTAGTCCCGGCCCGTGCGCCTTGCAGGATGCCGATGACGAAAACCGGTTTTCCGTAGTGCATCCATTGAAAACGCTGGAGTTCCGAGTCCGATTCCTCGCTCGGTCCACTAATCCATGCTCCCGGGAAGGCCTAGGTGCAGCTTCTGCACGGTAATGCCCTGTGCGCAGGTCATCTCTAAACGCAATCCGTTGAGTCATTTGTACTGCACAGCGGCAATCAGTCGATTGCCGAAGACGAAAGAGCTGCCCTTGCTCACCTGGCTGGCCGGAGCTGAATCTGGTAGCCGCTATAGTCGATGGTGATGATTGTCTGGCCAAGCAGAAAGCTGTCTGACACAGCTCGGGCTTGGGTAGCCATGCCAAAGCCGTTTACATTGATATATTGGCGCATCACGTGAGCCGGACCTGTGAATATCGAGGGGCTTTGCGATGTAGTTCCTTCGAGGCGGACAATCGAACCGTCCTTTGCATCCACCCACAAGGTGCCTTCAATCATATTGGGAGCCTTGCTTCTCGGGGAAATAGCCAGCGCAAAGCAATCTCTTCCATCCAGCCGCTCGATTGTGCCTGTCTTCAGCTTCATCTCATAGTTTGCTGAAGTGATCCAAGAGTGTTCCCGGATGCCGGGCAGGTTGATCTCCTTTTCATTGTCGAGGAGCGTATTCAATACATGCTTTCTGATGAATGCTGAGCCGGACTCGGAGATGATGGTGTAACTTTTTCCAGTCTCTTTCCGATAGACGGTCTTGACCGTCATTTCAGCGGCAGGATGCGCCTCATCCTTGCCTCGGTAAACAGCGTAATGCTCGGTGACTGTATAGCCTTCTACGTGATCGATTCTGGCTTTGACCGCGGCATCGACTTGTCGAATGACGGCAGCGGAGTCCGCCGGTTGCGCTGCGGAGGAGATAACGCCGAAGCATGCAAGGAGAATCGCCGCAATTGCGGTGTGCAGATCAACTTTCGGAAACATCATCTTGCCGGGACCTCCTTGTTCGCCACTTTCTTTAGATTACGCTCTTGACGGTGATCGATTCTTGTGGCCAAACGTCCGCATAGGTGCGCTATGCTGGTTTGCGGTGAGAGGCTTTCTCTTGACTGACAAAATCGATCTGGGACAAGAACCGAACACAATCGAGCGCGCGGCGCTCGTGGTGCGCGGCGTGGTGCAGGGGGTCGGCTTCCGTCCGTTTATCTACCGGCTGGCCATGGAAGAAGGTCTGGCGGGGTTTGTCGGCAACGATACCGATGGGGTGACCATCGAGATTGAAGGGCCACAGCAGCGAGTGGCTGCGTTCGTCGCCCGTCTGCGCGGAGAGCAGCCGCCCTTGGCGCGGATCGATTCGGTCACGGTGCGGGAAATGCCGCTTGCGGGCGAGACAGGTTTTCGGATTACGGCCAGCGAGGTGCTGGGCCCGGTGAGCACCGGTATTCCGGCCGATGCGGCCACCTGCCCGGATTGCCTGCGTGAGCTGCTCGACCCCCAAGACCGGCGCTACCGTTATCCGTTTCTGAACTGCACCAATTGCGGGCCGCGCTTCACCATCACACGGCGCATTCCTTACGACCGGCCGCAAACCTCGATGGCCAGGTTTCCCATGTGTCCGGAATGCCAGCGGGAGTACGACGATCCCTTGAACCGGCGCTTCCATGCGCAGCCCAATGCATGCTGGGTGTGTGGACCGCGCGTTTGGCTGGTAGGGGCAAACGGTAGATCGTGTCAGGGTACGACTTCAGTCGTGCCGAAATTGCAACATAATGAACATGGGGCTTTAGCCCCGGAGGTGTGTTTTTCGGAAGGTTCGGATTCGAAATCGGTATCTCCTGATCCAATAGAACAGACCATCAACCTCCTCCTCCATGGCCAGATCGTGGCCGTCAAAGGGATCGGCGGTTTCCACCTAAGTGTGGATGCAACAAACCAGGCAGCCGTGATGCGCCTTCGCGAGCGCAAACACCGCTATGGAAAGCCGCTGGCGGTGATGGTGCGCGATCTGGATGCGGCGCGGGCGGTGTGCACCCTGAATGCGGCGGAAGAAGCGCTGCTCTCGACCCCTGCGCGGCCCATCGTGCTCGCCGCTCGGCGCGAAGGCTCCGGGATTGCTGAGGGTGTAGCGCCGGGGATTCCCTGGCTGGGCGTCTATTTGCCTTACGCGCCCTTGCAACATCTTCTCTTTGCCGATGCGCGCGTTCGCGCGCTCGTGATGACATCAGCCAACCTCAGCGAGGAGCCCATTGCCATCGACAACGATGAGGCTCTGGCGCGCCTTGGCGGAATCGCCGATGCGTTCCTGATGCATGACCGCGAGATTCTGCAGCGCTGCGACGATTCGGTGGCCGCTGTGGTCGATGGTGCGCCGCAACTGGTTAGGCGCACGCGCGGATTTGTGCCGCTGGGCGTGCCGCTTCCATTCGATGCACCGCCAATGCTGGCGGTAGGCGGGCACCTGAAAAACGTCTTTGCGCTGGCGCGTGGGCGCTTTGCTTATCAGAGCCAGCATCTGGGTGATTTGGAAAACCTGGCCGGTCTCGAATTCTTCCGCGAATCGCTCGACCATCTCATGCGCACGTTTGAAATTGAGCCGCAGACCGTGGTCCATGATCTGCATCCCGGCTACCTCTCGACCCAGTGGGCTAAGGAATGGGCACAGGAGCGAGGACTGCCGTTGATCGCCGTGCAGCATCATCATGCGCACATTGCCGGTTGCATGGCTGAACACGGTCTTACGGGCGAGGTGATTGGCCTCGCGCTGGACGGCACCGGCTACGGAACAGATGGGAATATTTGGGGCGGGGAAGTGCTGATCGCACGGCCGGATGGTTTCAACCGATTTGCCCATCTCGATTATGTGCCCATGCCAGGCGGTGAGGCGGCGATCAAAGAGCCGTGGCGCATGGCGCTGGGGCACCTGCATGCAGCAGGTTTCGAAGCTGATTTACCCGAGACTCTGGACTTGTTAGGCGCGACGTCGAAAGAGACCCAAATTCTCGCGCGGATGATGGAGCGCGGCGTGAATGCTCCGCTCACTTCGAGTCTGGGAAGGCTCTTCGACGCGGCGGCGGCTGTTGTACTCGGGCGGCGAGAGGTGGACTATGAGGCGCAGGCGGCCATTGAACTCGAAGGTGTCGCAATAAACGAGGCGGACGAGGAGCCGGGTTATGCGATGAAGTTTATGGGTGGGGACTGGACCACGAGAGAGCCGGTGCGAATCAGCGCAGCGCCGTTATGGCATGAGTTAATCGAAGATTTGCGCGCTGGCGCGAGTAAAGCGAAGATTGCCGCGCGCTTCCACTCAGGCGTGGCTGCGGGCTTTGTGCAAGCGGCGGTGATGGCGCGTGCGGCGACAGGAATTGATAATGTCGCACTCAGCGGCGGCTGTATGCACAACCGGCGACTGGCGCGGCTGCTGCGCACGCAGTTAGAAGCTGTAGAGTTCGAAGTCTTTCAGCATCTCCAGGTCAGCCCAGGAGATGGAGGGCTGAGTTATGGCCAGGTTGCCGTGGCAGCGGCAATGCTGAATCGGTCGAAGGAACCTCTGAATAAGTCGATGTTTTGATAGTGCACGGCTTTACAGGTTGACGACCCCCCGTTGCTTTGAAAGGGCACGACTTCAGTCGTGCCGCAAATGCAACAAAAAATCGCGGGCTTTAGCCCCTGAGGGAATGTCCATCTGGCAGAGCGCACTTAATCGGAGCTTCCATGCGTCATCCGGAAAACTTAACTAACTGCTGCGCTTCTTCGCGTGGTCCCAGGATCGAAATGCGGGGGATGCGGCCGCGCACCATGGCTACCTCGTCGCAGCGATGCAGACGCGGACAGTTCTGGCAGTCCTTGAAGATCTTGTCGGGCAGCTCGGACTTATCTTCGACGGTGCGAAAACCGTATTTAAAAAAGAAGTCGGGGATCCGCGTGAACAGGCAGACGGATTGAATGCCGTGCTCTTCAGCCTCGTCGATGAGCGCCGTGAGAATGCGCCCGCCAGCGCCCTGGCTCTTTGCTCCGGGCTTGACCACGATGGAGCGCACTTCGCACAGATGCGGCCCGTAAAAGTGCAACGCGCCGCAGCCGAGGAAGACGCCGCCATCGGAAAGGGCGACGGTGAAGTCGCGGATGTTTTCGCAAACCTCCGCAAAAGAGCGCTTGAGCAGCGTGCCGTCGCCAGAATGCGAATTGACGAGGTCGCAGACATTTGTGGCGTCCGTGATCAGGGCTTTACGAACCAGCATGAACGGCCTCCTGAGTGCTGGTGTGAGCGGCAAGATCCGCAATACGTTCAGACGCTGCGGCTAACGCCTCGCGTACGCGTTCGCGCGCTGTTCCTCCGGTCACGTTGTGGCAATCGAGCGTGGCTGTGAGCGTGATGGCGGCAAAAAAATCTTCTTCGAACTCTTTGCCAAACTGGTGCAGTTCGTCCAGGCTAAGCGCGTCAAGCTCGACGCCTTTTTCCATGGCAAATCGCACCGCGTGACCCACCTTCTCGTGCGCAGTTCTGAAAGGAACGCCCTTGTGTACGAGATAAGTGGCC
>Ga0326727_10023773_pt1 | contig 11659 bp, 9 predicted proteins | sample MB2enrmetagenome_FD_207643 | JGI IMG/M metagenome (GOLD analysis project Ga0326727, IMG submission 207643) | Lab enriched peat soil microbial communities from McLean, Ithaca, NY, United States - MB29MY | ecosystem: Environmental > Terrestrial > Soil > Wetlands > Peat | place: USA: New York... | reverse complement strand
CGGACTATCTTGCCGGATCGCTCCGGGAAACTTCCCCGGACATCAGCATTCCACGAAAATGCAACATCATAAAAGTATTTTACACGGGCGATATGGGCGGCATTGTTTGCCAGTTGGATATTGGCGGTGCGGACAGCAAGAAACCGCTTATCGTTTCCATAACTCATCTCGCCGTCGATCGCCGCGTCCGGTTATCGCGCGAGATCGAATCCTATCAACGCCACCGTATCAAGAAGCTCAAGCAACAGCAGAGTCGTGATCGCTGACCCTGTCCGGCAGGGGATTTTGCCCCCGCCGAAGCGCAACGTCACAGAAAATCGCGCAGCAGCGGCACCAGCGGCCGGTCGGCCTCCGGCATGGGATAGTCGGCCAGCTTGTCCGGCCGTACCCAGGCGAGCGTCTGGCCTTCGCGCCCCTCCGGCCTTCCCTTCCAGCGCCGGCACAGGAACAGCGGCATGAGCAAGTGGAAGGTTTCGTAGGCATGCGAGGCGAAGGCGAACGCCGCCAGGCAGTGGGCGGCGACGTCGATGCCCAGCTCCTCCTGAAGTTCGCGGATCAGCGCCGCCTCGGGTGTTTCGCCCGGCGCCAGCTTGCCGCCCGGGAACTCCCACAGCCCCGCCATCTTCTTGCCTTCCGGCCGCCGCGCCAGCAGCACCCGCCCGTCCACGTCGATCAAGGCGCAGGCCGCCACCAGCAGCAGCGGCTTCGAGCCGTCCGCCATCGGCTCGGCCTCGGGGCGCCCGAACAGGTCGTCCCGCGTGGCCTCGAAGCGCAGCACCTGCTGCTCGCCGCCGCGGGCGACGAAGGTTTCGGTTCCTTCCCCCACATGCCGGAAGCCGATCCGGTGCAGCACGGCCACCGAGCGGGGATTGTCGCTGGCGACGGTCGCCACCAGAATCTGCAGGTCGAGATTGGCGAGCGCCCAGCGGGTCAACCGCGTCGCCGCCTCGCTGGCGACGCCGTGGCCCCAGAAACGGCGTCCGACCCAGTAGCCCAGCCGGCCGGTGCGGGCGGCGGCGTCGATCCGCAGGCCGATGCCGCCGACCATGATCTCGCGCTCGCCCTCGGTGCCCGCGATCACCAGGTGATAGGCCGACCCGTCCGCAAGCGACTCGCCGGCCGAGCGGATCCAGTCGTCGGCGAGGGCGCGGGAATAGGGGAAAGGCACGGCGGCGAGGTTGCGGGTGACTTCCCAGTCATTGATCAGCCGGTGCAGTTCGGCCGCGTCCTCGCTGCGGTAGGGTCGCAACGTCAGCCGCTCGGTGACCAGCGGGGCGAAGCCGGCGGAGCGGCGGGGGGCAGCCTGGGGCTTGCGGGCGGGCATGGCCGATGGGAGTGCCGCAAGCGGCGGATTGCCGCAAGGTCCGCGTTCCCCCAAGAAAATGGGTTCCAAGGGCCAGCCCTTGGTGGGGGTCCAGGGGGCAAAGCCCCCTGGCGGGGTCCGGGGCAGCGCCCCGGCAGTACCGGCGTTATCGATAGATCACCTGCGCCACCACCGTATCCACATACAGCCCGGCGGGCGTGTTCTGCCCCGGCCGCAGCAGGCCATACACCGTAAAAGCCCCGACGAACGCGCCGGAACCGGTGGTGAACGGCCCGACCACCACGCCGGCCGTTCCGTTGCCCCAGATTCTCGTATGCGCCGCATCGGTGTAAAGCTGGTAGGCCAGCGTCGCCGCGCCGTTCTTCATGGTGCGTGCCAGGATGGTACCGCTGCTGCCGGCGCCGAGCGCGATCGTGAAGGTCGTCGGGCCGGAGGAGCAGAGCACCCGAAGCGTGCCGGTATAGGCGAGCGCGGGGTTGGCCGGGTTGTAGGTGCCGAACGCGACGTTGGTGGCGGTGACGCTGCAGGAAGGCGCCGCCGCCGCCCGCCCGGCCAGCAGCACCCCGGCCAACAGCAGGCGGATCAGCGGCATGGCACGGGTCCGATGCGCGGAATGCTGTCGCGCTTCGGCACATAGGGCACCACCGCACGGCACTGCGTGCCGCCGGACAGATGCACCACCACCTCGTTGCGCGGCAGCAGATCGCGCAGATAGGCCTCGCCGTCATAGCCGACCAGGGCACCGGCGTGCCCGTTCACCTCGGCGGCCGAGCCGACCGGCAGGAAACGACCCTGGGCATCGACCAGCACGACCACCGCCGACTGGATGCGGGCGAGGCGGAAATCCGCCAACACGCCGGCCCGCTCCGGCGGCACCACGGACATGCGGGTCACCGGCGCGTCGATGTCCACCGGCAGGTTGGCGGCGTCGATGGACAGGCTGTTGCGGTCCCAGGCGTGCAGGCCCGGCACCAGCAGGCGGCCGTCATCGCCGGTGCGGCCGGCCGGGCGGTTCTCCAGCGCCACCCCCACGTCCGGCACGTCGCCACTGCGCACGACGGCGAAGCTGTCGTCGATCCAGTTGGAGGCGAACAGCGTGCCATCGGCCAGCGTGATCGCGCCGCGCGCTTCGGCCCGGCCGGCGATGGTGCCCGGCGCGTCATCGACACCGGCGGAAATCTCGCCGAAGCCGGTGCGGTAGGCGAGCGTGCCGGACTGGCGTGGGCTGCCGCCTTCCTGCAGAAATGCCTGGTAGCCGTACTCGCCGGGCGTGCGGGCCGGGCGGTCGAGTTGCGCCAGGCCGGACAGGCCGGTCTGGCGGTCCCACGACACCCCCGCCGCGCCGGTCGTGCTGCCGCCGAACTGCACCAGCACCTGCACCAACGCCCCGGCCGAGCGCGCGCCGGAGGTGGTGGCGAAGCCGGTGGCGAGCAGCGAGAACCCGTCGGCCAACACAACCGAATAGGTAGCCGTGACAGCACTATAAGTCGGGGCGATGTACAGTGCCGACGGGCTGCTGCCCAGACCTTCCGAGGCCGGCTGGCTGGCCGCGGTGGCCCGGCCGCGCTGGGCCACGTAGGCGGCCGAGAACGACCCCCAGCGGCCGAGCGACAATCCGGCATTGGCACGCCAGGCCGAGCGCAGTTGCGGCGCCCCCGTGCGTGCGGCGATGTCGCGCCAGCCCCCCGAGGCGAGCGTGGCGCTGCCGCCGACGCTGAACGGCGTGGCCTGACGCTGGACTCCGACGCTGCCGAGCATGCCCGCCTGCGCGCCGCCGCTGCCCGCCAGCGCCGCATCCAGCACGCCGAGCGTGCCGACCAGCACCGACGCCCCGGCGCCGGCCAGTCCGAGCCCGCCCATCGCCTCGACATGCGTCTCGGCCGTCAGCCAGTCGGTGACGCCATAGCGCAGCGTGCCGGCGCCGGCGGGCGGGCCATAATCCTCGCCGCGGACGCCGTAGTCGCGCCGCACCGCGCCGAGCTCGACCGAATAGGCGGCGAGTCCCGGGGTCAGCAGGGCGGGGCTGATATAAACGCTGGTCTCGGTTTCGGTCTGGTGTCCGGTGGCGTCGTTCAGCCTGACCTGAAGCGTGCCCGCGCCGGTGACGACGGGCGCCTGGCGGAACTCGAAAGGCCCGGCCGGGACCTGGCCGGTGAACTGGCGGATGCCGTTGATCATCAGGTCGGCGCTGGAGGGCAGGGCCGCCTGGCCGGTTACGGTGGGCAGCGGGAACGACACGAAATGCGGCTGCAAGCCGAAATCGGTGGCGAGTTGAACCCCGCCCAGCCGCACCGGGCGGCTCCAGGACAGGCCGCCGGTCACGGTGTCGCCCACCAGCATCCGGCGCAGCGAGCCAGGCTCCACATCGGTCCAGGCGGTGTCGAGCCGCACCACCGATTCGGTGGAGAGCCCGCCGCGGCTCTGCACGTTGGCGCTGGAGGTGAGCGTGCCGAACACGCCGAACAGGCGCGAAGCAAGCAACGCCGACTCAGTCGGCCGCCCGTTGGTGTTTAGGGCGAAAGCGTCATAGTTCAGCGTCAGTCCCGGCATGGCGGGTGATGGCGGGGGCACCGCGCCCGGCCGCACGGCCAGTTCGGCCGGGCGCAGGGCGCCGGGCGCGGCGGTGATGGACAGAATCTGGGTGCGCTCGTTCACCCGCGCCGCCACGCCGGGCAGGCTGTCGAGCCGCACCAGACCGGCGTCGTCGCGCGCGGCCCCTTCCGGCAGGCGCAGGCCGGCGGCGGCGAGATCCTCCTCGCTGACCAGCAGGGCGCCGTCGCGCTCGACAAGTTCGATCACCTGGCCGACCTGCGCGCCGTTCAGTTCGACGGCGAGCTGAAGCCGCACCTCCGCGGCGCCGGCCGGGATCGCCAGCACCAGCAGCACGGCCAGCACGGCGCCGAGCCGGAGCGGCTCACGCCTCGACGGGCAAGGTGACGGAAAGCGGGCCGCCATCGGTTTCGGCGTCCACACGCAGGCTGGCGGCAGCGATGGGACGCGCAAGCGGCACCGTCCAGCGCCGGAAGCCGCCGGCCAGCACGTAGGGAAGCTGTTCGGGAAGCTGGCCGGCGATCGTCGCGCCGCCGGCCGGGGTGACGGTCAGGCGCGACACCCGGATGCGCCGGCGGCCGCGGTTGGTGGCAATGACGGCGAGCGCGCGCCCGTCGCCGCGCCGCGCCTGCCATTGCAGGTCGGCGGCCCGCCCGCCCGAGCCGACGAACACGGGCAGCGAGACGCGCAACGCGAACTGAAGCCCGGCCCCGGCGCGGGGTTCCGGCACCTCGTCGAGCAGCATGCGAAACGCCTGTTCGGCGCCGGTGTCGCGGGTGCGGAACACCAGGCGGATGGTCTGGGTCTCGCCTTCGGGCACGCGGAAAGCGGGCGGCGAGAGACTGACAAGCTCGGTGGGAACGAGCGAATCCCCCCCTGCCTCCGGCTGGCTCCAGGCCAGCACGCGGGCCTGGATCGTGGTTTCGCCGCCGCCCTGGTTGGTCACGTCGACGGTGGTGGTGAACGGTCCGGCCGGCGCTTCGAGAAGGGTCGGCGCAAAACTGAGCTGGGCCGCCTGCGCCCGCCGCACGCTTCCCGGCAGCACCGCCAGACCACCGCCCAGGACGAGCAGCCGGCGCCCGAGGCGCATGGCAGGTGCCGGCGCGGGGTGGGCTCGCAGCCTCAGTAGGTCACCGTCACGGTGATCGTATCGGAATAGATGCCGCCGGAGGGGGGCGTCAGACCCGCAACGATCTGGCCATAGACGGTCAGGCTGGCGCTGGTGGCGGGGGCCGTGATCGTTGTTCCGATGGCGGCTGTCCCGTTCGCCCACACGCTGGTGTGGGAGGTGTCGGAATAGAGATTGTACGGCAGGAACAGGCCGCCATTGGACATGTTGCGGACCGTCGACGAGCCGCTCAGGGTGCCGTTGAGGCCGGCGTCGAGCGCCACGCTGGGCGTGAAGCTGCCGCCGCCGCTGCAGTTGACCTGGATCGTGCTGTTGGCGGTGTCGACGACGCCCGTATAGTTGGGAAAGGTCAGGTTGCCGGCCAGAACCGTGCAGGTGCCGACCACGTTCGCGGTGACCGTGAACGTGGTCTGGGCGGTGGCTGCCATCGCGGCGCTTGGCGAGGCAAACAACGCGAACGAGGCGAGCAGTTTGATGGCGCGGCGCATGACCGGGGCGACCTCCAGAGCAAGAAATTCCAGTTATGAACACGCGCGGCTGTCTCAGGGTGCCGTGACAGCCTGTTCCTGGCCAGCGCCTGCCTGTGACCGGCGGCATAGCCACGTATTCATGGGTCGTCAACAGATCCTTGGTCCGACGACGGGATCTGCTTTGTTTTTGGACGCTTCTCGCGAACGCGATGTGGCTGCAGTCGCCGATTGACACAGGGCGTGGCGTTTTGTTAGGTTACGTTTGTGTTCAGGGTTTCCCGCATGCGCCCCCACCGCCCTTCGGCAGCCGCTGCTCCCGCTCTCTGGCTGGCCGTCCTGATGCTCCTGGCCTTTCCCGCCAAGGCGGCGTTTGTCACCTTCCAGCCTGGCGATCTGCTCCGTATCGGCTTCACCATCGCCGCCGTGCCCGATGAGCTGTCCGCCCTGACCGTCAGCGTTGCCGCGCTTTTCCCCAGCTTCGACGCGGCCTTCAACAGCACCGAAACCGGCCAGATCGCGTTGTTCCGAGACGGAACCAAGCTGGCGCAGGGCGCGGTCGACAACTGGGGGGCCGACGCGCTGGGCGTCTTCACCGATCCGGCGGATGCCTCGGCCACCGCGGTGGGCGTCAACCTGGCCGACCTGCAGCCGGGCCGTTTCGCCTACCTGTTCACATTCTCGGTCAGCGCGGGCACGCTTACCTTCGATCCGACGACCATTTCGCTGGAACTCAACGTCCCCGGCGGCGCCTACTACCCGTCGCAGGATCCTGCGCTTATCGCCGAGCCGCCTGCCGCTTCGTTGCTTGCTGGCGTCCTGGTTTTGACCATTCTGCTGGTCCGTTCGGGCGGAAAAGTAACGCCAGGGCGCTGCCCTGGACCCGCCCTGCGCGCGGAGCGCGCCTGCGCCGCGACGGGTCAGTGGACCCCTTGACCCCATTACTGAGTAAGGGGTTCCAGGGGCACAGCCCTTGATGGGGGTCCAGGGGGCAAAGCCCCCTGGTGGGGCGCGGGGCAACGCCCCGTTAAGACCGGTAACTGCCGTTGATGTCGATATATCCATGCGTCAGGTCGCAGGTCCAAACCGTCGCCTGGCCGCGGCCGAGGCCGAGATCGACCTCGATATGCACCTCGCGCCCTTTCATGTGCGCCACCACCGGGCCTTCGTCATAGCCCGCCACCACGGCGCCCTCGCGTGCCATCCACACCCCGCCCATGGCCACGCTCAGCCTGTCGCGGTCGGCCGGCTCGCCGGCCTTGCCGACCGCCATCACGATGCGGCCCCAGTTGGCGTCCTCACCGGCGATCGCCGTCTTCACCAGCGGCGAATTGGCGATCGACAGCGCCACCCGCCTGGCCGATTTCTTCGACGCGGCCCCGGCCACGTCGATGCGCACCAGCTTCTGCGCGCCCTCGCCGTCGCGCACCACGGCCAGCGCAAGGTCCAGCAGCAGGTCGGATAAAGCCGCCCGGAATTCCCGCAGCACCGGGCCGCCTTTGGCCGGCACGCGCTTGTGCTTCGCCTGGCCGGTGGCGAACAGCAGCACCGTGTCGGACGTCGAGGTGTCGGAATCGACCGTGGTGCAGTTGAAACTGCCATCCACCCCCTTGCGCAGCAGGTCTTCCAGCAGCGCGGCGGGCAGCTTGGCGTCGGTGAACACGAAGCACAGCATGGTCGCCAGGTCGGGCGCGATCATGCCGCTGCCCTTGGCGAAACCTTGAAGAGTCACCGGCGTATCGCCGATCCGCGCGGTGCGCACCGCCGCCTTGGGGAAGGTGTCGGTGGTCATGATGCCGCGCGCGGCATCGGCCCAGCCATCCGCGCGCAGGGCCGCGTGCAGCCCCGGCAGGGTGGCGGTCAGCCGGGCGTGCGGCAGCACCTCGCCGATCACGCCGGTGCTGGCGAGCATCACCTCGCCCGGTTTGCAGCCGACCAACGCCGCCGCTGCCTCGGCGGTGGCGCGCGCCGCCTCGGCGCCGGCACGGCCGGTGAACACATTCGCATTGCCGGCATTCACCACCAGCGCCCCGGCCCGCCCGCCCTTCAGCGCGGTCCGGCACCAGTCCACCGGCGCGCCGGGACACTTGCTGCGCGTGAACACGCCCGCCGCCGTAGTGCCGGGTGCCAGTTCCGCCAGCACCAGGTCGGTGCGCCCCTGGTAGCGGATGCCGGCGGCGGCGGCGCCAAGCCGCACGCCGGCCAGCGGGCGCAGGTCCGGCAGATCTAGGGCGAGCGGGGAGACCGGCGGCGGCATAGCGGCTTTTCCCGGGTGGCGCTGCTTACTTTTCCTGCGACGGCGGCGGCTCGGCGCTGTCGGTCGGGCGCGGAACCGAGCCGTCGACATTGAATTTTTCCACCTTCACCCCGGCGCGGGCGCTGGCGAGCATCTTCTGCACGCCTTCCTGGATCATCCGGTTGCGCAGCTCGTCGCGGGCCTGCTCGTAGCTGGGCGGGGCGGCCGTGCGGCGCTCCTCCACCTGGATCACATGCCAGCCATAGCGGGTATGCGCCGGCTTGTCGGAAATCTCGCCGGGCTTCAGCGCGAAAGCGACCTCGGAGAACTCGGGCAGCATGTCGACCTTCTTGAACCAGCCCAGATCGCCGCCCTGCGCCGCGCCGGGGTCGCTGCTGCGGGCCTTGGCAATGGCGGCGAAGTCGCCGCCCTTCTTGAGCTCGGCGATGATGGCCACGGCGTCGGCCTCGCTGGCCACCAGGATGTGGCGGGCATGCACCTCGTCCAGGCCCGGCTTGCCGGCGATTTCGCGGTCGTAGCGGGCGCGCACGGCCTGGTCGGTCACCAGCGGGCCGACCTCGCGGTGGAACAGCGCCGATTGCAGCGCCTCGTCCTGGGCGCGGGCCATCTGGCGCCGCACCGCGGGGTCCTTGTCGAGACCCTGCTTGCGGGCCATCACCGCCACCGCCTGGCGATCGATCAGCTGGTCGATCAGGGCCGGATACAGCGTCTGCGGCGGCATGCTGCGATATTCGCCCGGCAGGCTCTGAATGGCCTCCTCGACATCGCTCAGACGGATCTCGTCGCCGTCCACCCGGGCCACCACCGGGTCGGCAGCCTGCTGCGCCGCGGCCGGCCGGGCCAGGCCGCAAGGCACCGCCAGGGCGGCGAACAGAGCAATCCGGGCGAAGTGCCGCATAGTTGGTTTCCTTCCAGAAGCGGGCCGGTGTTATGGCCGAGAACGGCAAAGGAAGGAAGGCCGGGGGGTTGCCTCCGCGCCTGCCTGCCGCGTCGTTGACCGCGCCCGCCGGGGGTTCTATCTGACGGGCCTGCCCAACTGACTGAGTGGGCGGGCAGCTCAGCGGAGAGGCGGCGGACCGGGGGGCGCTGCCACATCTGCATGGCTGAGTCCGCCCCGGAAGGCTTGTCATGTTCGCCCGCATCGCCCGCACATTTTTCGGCACGTCGAACGACCGTGCGCTCAAGGCGTACCAGCGCCGGGTGCCGGAGATCAACGCCCTGGAACCGGCCATGCAGGCGCTGTCCGATGCGGCGCTGCGCGGCAAGACGGCCGAGTTCCGGTCCCGCCTGGCGCAGGGCGCCACGCTCGACGACCTGCTGCCCGAGGCCTTCGCGGTGGTGCGCGAGGCCTCCCGGCGCACGCTCGGCATGCGGCATTTCGACGTGCAGATGATCGGCGGCATGGTGCTGCACGAGGGCAAGATCGCCGAGATGAAGACCGGCGAGGGCAAGACCCTGGTGGCCACGCTGGCGGTCTATCTCAACGCGCTTGCCGGGCAGGGCGTGCATATCGTCACGGTAAACGACTACCTGGCCAGGCGCGACGCCGAGTGGATGGGCCAGATCTACGGCTTCCTCGGCATGACCGTGGGCGTGATCGTGCATGGGCTCGACGATGCCGAGCGGCGGGCGCAGTACGCGGCCGACATCACCTATGGCACCAACAACGAGTTCGGCTTTGATTATCTGCGGGACAACATGAAGTACCGGCTGGACGACATGGTCCAGCGCGATTTCGTCTATGCCATCGTCGACGAGGTGGATTCCATCCTGATCGACGAGGCGCGCACGCCGCTGATCATCTCGGGGCCGGCCGAAGATTCCTCCGACCTTTACCGTACCGTCAACGCGGTGGTGCGCGACCTGGTGAAAGACGCCGCCACCTACGACAAGGACGAAAAATTCCGCACGGCGACGCTGACCGAAGACGGCTCGCAGCGGGTCGAGGAAATGCTGTGCGGCGCCGGTATCATTACCGAAGGCAACCTGTACGACATCTTTAACGTGACCGTGCTGCATCATGTGCAGCAGTCGCTGCGGGCCCATGCGCTGTTCGCCCGCGACGTGGACTATATCGTCCGCAACGACAAGATCGTGCTGATCGACGAGTTCACCGGCCGCATGATGGAAGGGCGCCGCTATTCCGAAGGGCTGCACCAGGCGCTGGAGGCCAAGGAAGGCGTAACGGTCCAGCCGGAAAACCAGACGCTGGCCTCGATCACCTTCCAGAACTATTTCCGGCTCTATCCCAAGCTCGCCGGCATGACCGGCACGGCCTTGACCGAGGCGGACGAATTCATCGAGATCTACCACCTCGAAGTGGTGGAAATCCCCACCAACGTGCCCTGCATCCGCCTCGACGCCGACGACGAAGTCTACCGCACCGCGGCCGAGAAGAACGAGGCGCTGGCGAAGCTGATCGAGGAGGCACGGGGGCGTCGCCAGCCGGTGCTGGTGGGCACCGTCAGCATCGAGAAAAGCGAGCACCTGTCCGGCATCCTGCAGAAGAAAAAGATTCCGCACCAGGTGCTGAACGCGCGCTATCACGAGCAGGAGGCGGTGATCATCTCCCAGGCCGGCGCGCCCGGGGCAGTAACGATCGCGACCAACATGGCCGGCCGCGGCACCGACATCAAGCTGGGCGGCAATGTCGATATGCGGCTGAAGATCGAGGCCGCCGGGATCGCCGACCCCGCCGCGCGGGCGGCGCGCGAGGCGGCCATCCGCGACGAGGTGGCGCAAGGCTACGAGACGGTGAAGCAGGCGGGCGGCCTGTTTGTGATCGGCACCGAGCGGCACGAAAGCCGGCGCATCGACAACCAGTTGCGCGGCCGGTCGGGCCGCCAGGGCGACCCCGGCGCATCGCGGTTCTTCCTGTCGCTGGACGACGACCTGATGCGCATCTTCGGCTCGGACCGGATGGGTGGCGTGCTGACCCGGCTCGGGCTGAAGGAAGGCGAGGCGATCGTCCATCCCTGGATCAACAAGGCGCTGGAGAAGGCGCAGAAGAAGGTCGAAGCGCGCAACTTCGACACCCGCAAGAACGTGCTGAAGTTCGACGACGTGATGAACGACCAGCGCCGCGAGGTGTATGCCCAGCGCCGCGAGTTCATGCGGGCGACCGACGTGGCCGAAGCGGTGGCGGACATGCGCAGCGAGATTATCGGCCAGCTGGTGGCCCGCCACATCCCCGAAAAAGCCTATGCCGAGCAGTGGGAATCGGCCGAACTGGCCGAGGAGGTGCGGCGGGTGCTGAATCTCGACCTGCCCATCGTGGACTGGGCGCGCGAGGAGGGCATGGACGAGACCGGCATTCGCGAGCGTATCGAGCAGGCGGCGGATGCGGCGATGGCGGCAAAAGCAGCCAATTTCGGCCCCGAGGTGATGCGCTTTGTCGAAAAAAGCCTGCTGCTGCAAATGCTGGACGCGGTGTGGAAGGAACACCTGCTGGCGCTCGATCATCTGCGTCAGGGCATCGGGCTGCGCGCCTATGGCCAGCGCGACCCTCTGAACGAATACAAGACCGAAGCCTTTACCCTGTTCAACGCGATGTTGGACGAGCTGAAGGAGCGCGTGACCTCCATGCTGTCGCGCGTCGAACTGGGCGGCGACACGCCGGCCGTACCGCCGCCGCCGCCGCGGTTGCTGGTGGAAAGCCATCCCGAGCCGGCGCTGGCCCTGGCCGGAGCGGAGCGGGAATACGAGATGGCGGATGGCGGGGTCACACGGCTGACGACGCAGCCGGCGCGCAGCGGGTCGGTCGATCCGAACGACCGTTCGACCTGGCGCAACAGCCCGCGTAACGCGCTATGTCCGTGTGGCAGCGGCAAGAAGTTCAAGCACTGCCATGGGCGGAGTATGTAACCCGCGATAATACTGGCCCGTGCCTCCGTCCGGGGCGCTGCCCCGGACCCCGCCAGGGGGCTTTGCCC
>Ga0326727_10023772_pt1 | contig 11659 bp, 8 predicted proteins | sample MB2enrmetagenome_FD_207643 | JGI IMG/M metagenome (GOLD analysis project Ga0326727, IMG submission 207643) | Lab enriched peat soil microbial communities from McLean, Ithaca, NY, United States - MB29MY | ecosystem: Environmental > Terrestrial > Soil > Wetlands > Peat | place: USA: New York... | reverse complement strand
ACATAGTGGTCCGAGTCGCGGAAGCCGGGAGCAACCCATAAGCCGAAGAGATTTGCGGTGTGGTAGGTGGAGTTGTTCAGCAGATCGACGTCGGCGCGCAGGGTCTTGCCAAGAGCCGAAGAAAGTTGCTTGCGATCCTGAATGGCGGCGAGGTCGGCAAGCTGTTCCTTGAGCGGATCGAGTCCTTTGGCCTCGATGGCGGATTCATCCATGAACGTGTTGTAGACGTCGGCAATCTTGCGCTTGTCGGAGCCGGCGGGCGCATTGGACTTCGCCGCCTCTTCAATGATTTCGGCGGTCCGCTTGCGGCTCAGATCGTCAAGAGTGTCGAACACATCGACAGCGGCACGGTCCGGAGGAATCTCGGTGCGCTCGATCCAGGCGCCGTTGGCGTAAAGGTAAAAATCATCGCCCGGCTTGACTGAGGGATTCATGTTGGCGACGGCAATGCCGTGCGTTGCCGCGGAGCTTGCGGCTGGAGCGGCCGCTTGTGCCCAAAGATGCGGCAGGGCAAGGCAGAACATGGCGATCAGCGCTGTTGGCGCCAGGGCCGTCGCAAGACGAATACCTCGGCGAATTGTGCGGGAATCGAAAGTCGTAAGGGGCAGACGAGAAGAAATCTGAGCCGGAAGCATCATTTTAGAAGACTACTCCTTCCTTCGCTTGGACTCACCAATTGTACATTCTGAGCGGCCGGTTAGGGACCGAAAGATTCCTCTCTGGATGGGAGCATGAATGGAACGCCGGCCTCCCGGCTGGGGTCCCCAACGAGCGGTCTTTGCTCGTTGGGGTGGCTGGCCGGCTGTAGTGTGGACCTCCCGGTCCGCGTCGCATTCAGTACTAACAGACGAAAACTTCAGCTGCCCATTTCACTTGTGCCGGATAAAGGTACCGTTGTGCAGCTCGCTCACGGCCTGCCGCAGTTCCTCCTCGGTATTCATCACAATCGGCCCGTTTGTCGTGCCGGCCAGCGAAAACCCTCCATGTTAGACTTGTGCCCGTGAGTGCAAAAGCTATTCTCTTTGCGTTGCTGCTTGCTTGCGCGGACGTTGCCTCAGCGCAGCATCAGGTGCTGCCTGACTTTCAGGCCGATCCCTCCGCCCGCGTCTTTGGCGGGCGCCTGTACGTCTACCCCTCGCACGATATTGCGGGCAGCACGGGCTGGGACATGGTGGACTGGCACGTCTTCTCCACCGATGACATGGTCCACTGGACGGATCACGGCGTGATCTTCAGCCTCAAAGACCTTACCTGGGCAGCCAAGCACGCCTGGGCGCCCGACTGCATTGAGCGCAATGGCAAGTATTACTTCTATTTCCCCGCCGACTACCAGATTGGCGTAGCCATTTCAGACTCGCCCACCGGCCCTTTCAAGGACGCGCTCGGCAAGCCGCTCATTGGCCGCGACGTAGTTCCCGGCATCGGCGTCTTCGACCCCAATATCTTCATCGACGACGACGGGCAGGCTTACCTCTACTTTGGCAACAGCCACGACAAACTGGCCGTGGTCAAGTTGAAGAAGGACATGATTACGCGCGACGGCCCCATCCAGGTTCTTGATGTGAAGAACTACCACGAGGGCATCTGGGTTCACAAGCGCAAGGGTCTTTACTACCTCAGCTATCCATCTTATGTCGGCGACAAGATCGCCAATCTGATGGAGTACAGCACTGCGAAAGGCCCGCTGGGTCCGTTCGAATACAAGGGCGTTATTCTCGACAATCGCTCGCGCAACGTCCATGGGTCCATCGTGGAGTTCAAGAAAAAGTGGTGGCTCTTCTACCATGTGCAAGGCCCCAGCCCCTACGAGCGCCGCGTTTGCGCAGCACCGCTTCACTATGCGAAGGATGGCAGTATTCTACCCATCAAGATGACGGATCCGCTGGGCCTGCCAGCGTCGCAATGACGCTAGAGCATTTTCGGAAAAGCGCAATCCGTAATTCCAGCGGCTTCCCGCCAACTCAACAGAAAAACGCGGAATGGATGGGACACGGAAGTTCACAGAAAAAAAGAGAATGCTCCAGGGTAACGTGAACTTACTTGTGCCGGATGAAGCTGCCGTTGTGCAACTCGCTCACGGCCTGCCGCAACTCCTCCTCGGTATTCATCACGATCGGCCCGTACCACGCCACCGGCTCCTCCAGCGGCTGGCCCGAGACGAGCAGAAAGCGGATGCCCTCGGGGCCGGCCTGGACGACGATCTCATCGCCGCGATCAAAGAGCACCAGCGAGTGGTTCCGTGCGTCGTAGACCGGGGTTGCGTTCGGGTCCACCGCCGACTCGGTCAGCACGGCCTGAGGCGCGGAGGCGTCGCGGAAGCTGCCCGCTCCGGCAAAGACATAAGCGAAGGCGTTGCGCGACGTCTCCACCCGGATGCGCTTGCGCCTGCCCGGCGGGATGGAGATATCCACATAGCGCGCGGCCACATGGGATTCGGTCGCTACTCCCTCGACCGGCCCCTTTTTGCCCCAGAACTCGCCGCAAATCACCCGCGCCCGGCTCCCATCGTCCTCGGTCACCTCCGGAATCGCGCTCGCAGGAATGTCCTGGTAGCGCGGGTCGGTCATCTTCAGCGCGGCGGGCAGGTTGGCCCAGAGCTGAAAGCCGTGCATGCGGCCCGCGGCGTCGCCCTTGGGCATCTCCTGGTGCAGGATTCCGCTGCCGGCGGTCATCCATTGCACGTCTCCGGCGGTCATGCGGCCCTTGTTGCCCAGGCTGTCGCCGTGCGCCACTTCGCCGGCCAGCACGTAGGTGATGGTCTCGATTCCCCGGTGGGGATGCCAGGGGAATCCAGCCACATAGTCCGCCGGATTGTCGCTGCGAAAGTCGTCCAGCAGCAGAAAGGGATCGAAGTCGGCGCTCTTTCCGAAGCCGAAGGCGCGCTGCAACTTCACGCCCGCGCCCTCGACGGTGGGTTTGGTTGTAAGAATCTGCTTCACGGGGCGAAGCGACATGGGGAACCTCCTCTGCCTTACAAATATTGGATGCGCGTAGGAGATATTCGTTGCAACAGGGATCTGGCCGGCCTTTTACTTGGCGCAAATGCGAGGCCTAAAAGCGGAATAGATAGGATGCTTTCACGAAAATCTGCTTGCCATCGTTCAGAAAGCTCGTTGACCGGGGGGTGGCAGTATTATCGGGATCGCAGCCGCCACCGGGCAAGCGATTGCATAGCGACAGGGCTAGATTTTGCAAATCGTTGTTATAGCCGACATAGACCGCAGTGCCGGGATGCGGAAGCCAGGTGAAGAGCGCCTCGCTTTGCACCTGCTTGGTCCGCTGGAGAGAAGTTTCGGCGGGATTGGCCAGCGTCGAGTCATACTCCACGATGACGCGCGCCGAGATTGCCTTTGTGAATTGATAATTGACCTTGGTGCGGAATACCTGGCTTTCGTAAACAAACGCGCCCTCGGCAACCGAGTGGTCGCGATCCAGCAGATAAATGTTATCCGCGGTTACTTGGCGGATAGGTTGCAAGGTAATATAGGCCTGCACCGTTTCCTGGTTCATCAACGAAGGATAATTCACAGGAGTCGGGGTGCAAGTCAAACTTGAGCTGGATGGAGGCGGGCAGGCAACGGGGTTGTAATTCACATTGCCGCTGCGAATGGCCTGAAGGCTGAAGTTCAGTTGACCCCATGGCGCGCCGCGAAAGACAATTCCTCCATAATTCTCCGTGAAGTTCTTGTATGCCGTGAGCAGCGGATAACTAGGCGGCCCCACCGTGTCGGAGTGCTCGCCCACAATCGGCGCAAATACAAAGTTGCGCGGCAGAACGAAAAATGGATCGAAGTTCGAGTAATGATAGACGCGGTCGCCTTGATGATTGAAGGCAATGTTCTGGTTCGTTTCAACTCCGATGGTCAGGATCTTTCTGTGCTTCGGATACCAAAGATAGTTGGAATAAGTATTGCCGTTGCGGATATTTGAGGTCTGGATGAATCCTAATTGCGTTTGAAAGCCCGTGCTGAAATCCAGGAAGTTCGATTGAAGATTGAAAGAGTGGCCGGAGCGGCTCACACTCGCGTTCCACGTCGGTCCGGCGGAGTAGCCGGGACTGTCGAGATCGCCCTTGGTCGAGCTTTCCACCCATTGCCCCACGGCCGTCCACTTGTCGGTGAAGCGCACGATAGAGTCGACTCCGCCAATGCGGTTCCATCCCTGGCCGAACTCGTAGTCGGTATACAGCGCGGAAATGCTCGACCCTTTGCCGAAATCCTGGGAGACGCGTCCCACGGCGATGGCTGCGCGTTTCTTGTAAAGCGGGTCACCCGCGCTGACGGTCTCACCGGGCTCCCGGTCGTCGATTGCCAGCAGGCCGATATTGGTGTGGCCCAGCTTGCCGGTCAGGCGCGCGCCGTACTCCGGATGCACGATATTGCGGGTGTAAAGCAGCATAATCGGCGAGGGCGTGGTGAAGAAGTTGGCATTTTCCAGAAAAAACGGACGTAACTCAGGGAAGTACACCGGATAGCGCTGGTTGACGGTGAATTGCGGCTGATCGGACTCGATGTTGCTAAAGTCCGGATTGACGGTGGCATCAAAGACAATCTTGTCCTTGAGAATGGCCTTGAACTCGCCGCCCGCGGTGCCTTCCAGGTGGCGGGAACTGAAATAGGGATTGAGGGGGTCCAGGGTCTCAAGCGTGCGCTCGTTCTGCCCCAGCACATAGGGATTGATCTGGATGTTATGCGAGCCGGTAACTCCCTCGATGCCTTTCAGCGTTTCTTCCTGGGTGAGAACGCCGGAGATATTGGCGGCCACTCGCGGCCAAAAATCGTTTTCGCTATTGCGCGGGAAGTTGCGCCCAAAGACCACGCCCCAGTCCGAGCCGCCGAGCCGAAAGCGCAGGCTGCGAAAGGGGATGGCCATCAGCGCCATCCATCCGTCGCGCGTCACTTGCCCCTCCGAGTCCCACACCTGGTCGTAACTGTAATCCTGACCCTGGTTCTCGGTCCATGCCGCATCGGCCTGCACGCCCGCCGGATTCACCGTAAAGAGCACGCCTTTGCGGTGGTCCTGAAAGGGATCGAAGAGTACCGAGACGTTATCGTCGTTCAGGATATTTTCCCGCCGCGCCAGATGTCCGCGAATCAGGTCCGCGTGATGGTCGTAACATATAAACACGAGATAGATGGTGCTCTTGGTATATCCCAGCCAGACTTCCGTCTCTTCGGTGGCGGGCTTTCCGTCGCTCGGCGAATTCTGGATAAATCCGGTAATCTTCAGCAGCTTGTCTTTCAACTCCGGCCGGGGCTTCATGCCCGCAAAGTCGGAGAGCTTCAATCCTTCGCTGAGCAGCGGCACGCGATATTCGTGATGCTCCTTGGGCGCCTGCGCGGGAGTTACAGCCGGTTTGCTGCTCTGCGCGAGCGAAGCCGCGCAGGCAATCATCCCCAGACTCACCATTACTGCCAAAGCCGTCAGCTTCATACGTTCAAGATACGCAACGCTCTTGTCTACGGTTCCTATAGCGCACTTTACTTTCATTCAGGATGGGCACTCAGTATCATTTGACGACTGCCGGGCCGCGCCGGTAGCAACAAAAATCCCGGAGCGTTTCCGCTCTCCCGCCTCACTTCACTATATACGGTTCAGCAGGCGCGTTTGTTCAAGTTGTGAAACGGAGCAGCGGACACAATATGGGCGGGTCGTGCCCATTTACAAATAGACCGCGCGGCGGTGGGCAATGCGCGTACCTTTTCCAGTTTCGTCAAGATTGATTCGTTCTACCGGCTGGCTGCCAGCAATGAAAGCGGCCGCACGCGGATTGAGTTCTCGCGTTTGCGGGTCTGTGCAATGTCATAGGAAGATTGCATACGCATCAGCGTGTCCATTCTGACACCAAAGGCCTTTTCAATGCGCAGAGCCATCTCCCCGGAGAGGTTGGCCTTGCCGTTCAGCAGGCTGGACAAAGCAGGGCGCGAGACTTGCAGCGCCGCCGCCGCCGCCGTCACGGACAAGCCTGCGGGGGCGATGATCTCTGTTCGAATGAAATCTCCAGGGTGGGGCGGATTCATGATGGGCATGGCTTCTTCTCCTTCCGAGTTAGTGGTAGTCTTCTAAATTCACGTCGTAAAGTTCGCGCCCAGTTATGTCCACGCGAAAGGTCAAGCGCCGATTCGCTGTCACGCTCAGACTCCACGCGCCCTTTCGGTCACCGGTCAGTGTATGTGCCTTCCAGGACGGGAGTGCCCGTAGTTCGTCCGCGCTATCCATCTCATCCAGGAATGTGAGCATCTTGCGGAGTTTGTCCACCGTGTCGGGCGGAACGCCCTTCACGCTGTCATCTTCGTAGAGCCTCATCAAGCCCTTATGGACGAAGTTCGTTATCTTCATCCAATAAAGTGTAGCCTGTCGCTTAACGCTTGTCAACGCCGAAAGGGCTATTCTGCGCGGCAAAGCACCCATGAGGCCGCGGGCTTATTCTCAATACAGACCTCGTGATCGACTTCTCCCAAACCGTGAAGCAGCAGGCCGACATCGTCAAGGTGATCGAGGGCTACATCCGCCTGCGCAAGGCAGGGGCGCAGAACTACACCGGCCTGTGCCCCTTTCACAAGGAAAAGTCGCCGTCGTTTTCCGTCCACGCGGTGCGGCAGTTTTACCACTGCTTCGGCTGCCAGGCCTCGGGCGACGTTTTTTCTTTTGTCGCGAAGATTGAGAACGTCGGCTTTCCCGAAGCGGTCCGCATCGTCGCGGGCAAGTGCGGCATTCCGCTGCCCAAGCGCGAGTTTTCCTCGCCGGAAGAGGCTGCCGGAGCGCGGCTGCGGGCCAAGCTGCTTGAGCTGCACGAAACCGCAACGGTCTGGTTCGAAGAGCAGATGCGCGGACCCGAAGGGGCTATCGCGCGCGAGTACCTGGCCAGCCGAGGACTGACGCCGGAAGGCATAAAAACCTTCCGCATCGGCTACGCGCCCGACAGCTTCAGCGCGCTGCGCGACCGGCTGAGCGGCATGGCCGACCAGGAGACGCTCCGCGCTTCGGGGCTTTTCAGTTCCAAAGAACAAGGCGACGGCTCGCAAGGCCCCCTCTACGACCGCTTCCGCAAGCGGGTGACCTTCCCCATCTGCAACGAGAGCGGCCGGGTGATCGCCTTCACGGCGCGGACGCTGGAGACGGGCGAGAAGGCCGGCGCCAAGTACATCAACTCGCCGGAGACGCCGCTGTATTCCAAAAGCCTGGTCCTCTTCAATCTGGACAAGGCGAAGGCGGCGATTCGCCAGATGGAGTTTGCCCTGCTCGTCGAGGGCCAGATGGACTGCATCTCGGTCTATCTGCGCGGGATACAGAACGTGATCGCCACCAGTGGAACCGCCTTCACCGAGCAGCAGGTGGCGATTCTCAAGCGCCACACCTCGCAGGTAGTGGTCAACTTCGATCCCGACGCCGCCGGCTCCAATGCCGCCGAAAAGTCCATCGCCCTGCTCACCGAGGAGGGCTTCAACATCAAGATTGTCACCCTCGACGGCGGCCTCGACCCGGACCGCTATATCCGCGAGCGCGGCGTCGAGGCTTACATGGCCGCCCTGCGCGGCGCGCGCCGCCAGGCCGATTACCTGATTGAGCGCGCGCGGCTGGCCTTCCCCGGCGCCAGCTCCGAGCAGAAGGTGAAGGCGATGAACTTCCTGTTGCCGCATATTCGCCGCATGCCGGAGAAGTTGGCCCGCGACCAGTTTGCTCACGACGCCGCGCAGAAGCTGGGCATCGATTCCGCTGTTCTCAGAGAGGAGCTACGCCAAGCCGCGCTCAAGCGCCGCGATCACATTGAAACGCGGGCCACGGCGCTGACCGGGGTTGAAAAGCTCCTACTACGGGCATTGGCCATCACCGATCCGGAGAACGAGCGCGCGCGGGGGCTTGCCGCCCAGGCGTTGGCTGAGCAGCCGGCGTGGTTTGAGCATCTGGGAGTCTTCGCGGCGTTGCAGGCGCTGGCCGCCCGCCAAGCCAACGACCCAATGGATGTGGTCGAGGATGAGGCGCAGCGGGCTTTGCTAGCTGAAACGCTGCTGGCCGAGATCCGACCTCCCGAGGAGAGCGAGGTGCAGAGCGCAATCCAGGAGATTCACGAGCGGGCCATCGTGCGCCGCCAGCGCGAGCTGCGCGAGCATATCTCCGAGGCCGAGCGCCGCGGCGACCACGCTGAGCTTGCCGTGCTGACCCAGCAAAAGCTCGATCTGGACCGCGCGCTGCGCCAGTTGCACAACCAGAGGCCGCCGGAGCGGTAGAGGCCTCTAAACCCGCGCGGAACCCCACTCGAAGTACCGCAATTCCTGAGCCTATTTGAGCGTTGCCACGTCAAATATACAGTAGCGAGAGCGGGCTGAAGGCAAGCCAGTCCGGTTTCCGGCGGTAAGGTTCTTCGAAGTTCTTGACTTCGCCCGGGTTTTTCTATAGGGAAACCAGGGCGAAAGGTGGTATTCTTGAAGTCTCTGTGAGGATATGCGCCCCTCTGCCCCAACCATGAGCTTCGGCTCGCGGGCGACCCAGGCGAAACCTGATGCGCTGTGATCCTCTTCCGAGCAACCACCCTGCAACCGCATTTTTGCGGTCGAACGCGGAGCTGTGTCCGCGGGCGCCGGTTTTGGATTTCCAGATGGAAGTCTTCTTTCAGTGCGCTCAGAACAGTCCACGCACCGTTGCGTAAATCGACTGCGCTAGACGGTGCCGCATCTGCTTTGCCGAGGAGAGTAGGTATATTTTGGCGATTGACGACAAATTTGAACCCGAACACGAGCACGAACCCGAGCATGAGCACGAGCACGACATTGACTCCCTGATTGAAGTGGGCAAGGAAAAGGGCTATCTGACCTACGGCGACGTGAACGATATGCTGCCCGATGAGATGGCTTCTTCGCCCGAGGATCTGGACGACCTGATCACCACCATCGGCACCCAGGGCATCGACCTGCTGGACGGCCCCAAGTTCCACGGCGACAAGGACTTTGAGCTGGAAGATGGCGAGGATGTCGAGCTCGACCTGACGCCGGGAACGCTGGAAAAGACCAACGATCCGGTGCGCATGTACCTGCGCGAGATGGGCACCGTGCCGCTGCTCACCCGCGAGGGCGAAGTCGAGATCGCCAAGCGCATCGAGCGCGGCCAGATGCGCGTGCTCAAGGCCATCTCGCGTTCGCCCATCGTGATTCGTGAGATTGCCGCGCTGGGCGAGGACCTCAAGCGCGGCGTGCGCAACGTCAAGGAAGTGGTGATCTTCGACGACGAGGAGCTCACCGAGGAGGTGGTGCTGGCCCGTGTCAAGTCCACCGTGGCCCGCATCGACATGCTGGTCAAGCACCAGAAGAGAATCGCCGTCCTCGAAGAGAAGCAGGCCGCGCCGGCCGCCAAAGTCAAGGCCTCCGCCGTGCGCCACACCCGCTGGCTTATCGCCCGTGAAAAGGTCCTCGTATCGCGCATCGTCCGCGAGCTCAAGTACACGCCTCTGGAGCGCAAGCGCCTGCTTGACAAGGTCAACAAGACTGTCGACACCATGCGCACCCTCGAGCGCCAGATTCGTTCGCTGGAGCAGAAGCACGAGGCCAGCAAGAGCGAGGAGCTCAAAAAGGAGTACCGCCGCCAGCAGAAGAACTGCAAGGCCGATCTGGAAAAGATTGAGGGCGAGGCCGGCGTGGTCATCGCCGAGCTCAAGCGCACCCAGCGCGAGATGATCCAGGGCGACATGGACGCCGAGCAGGCCAAGAGGGAGCTGATCGAAGCCAACCTGCGTCTGGTCGTCTCCATCGCCAAGAAGTACACCAACCGCGGCCTCCAGTTCCTCGACCTGATTCAGGAGGGCAACATCGGCCTGATGAAGGCGGTGGACAAATTCGAATACCGCCGCGGCTACAAGTTCTCCACCTACGCCACCTGGTGGATTCGCCAGGCCATCACCCGCGCCATCGCCGATCAGGCCCGCACCATCCGCATCCCGGTGCACATGATCGAGACCATCAACAAGCTGATCCGCACCTCCCGCCAACTGGTTCAGGAGCTGGGCCGCGAGCCTTCGAGCGAAGAGATCGCCAAGCGCATGGACATTCCCGTGGCCAAGGTGCGCAAGGTGCTCAAGATCGCGCAGGAGCCTATCTCGCTGGAAACCCCCATCGGCGAAGAGGAAGACTCCCACCTCGGCGACTTCATCGAGGACCGCCAGGCCGTCTCGCCCTCCGAGGCGGTCATCAGCGTCAACCTCAAAGAGTACACCTCGCAGGTTCTGCGCACGCTCACCCCGCGCGAGGAGCGCGTCATCAAGATGCGCTTCGGCCTGGAAGACGGCTCCGAGCACACGCTGGAAGAGGTCGGCCAGAGCTTCCAGGTCACCAGAGAGCGCATCCGCCAGATCGAAGCCAAGGCCCTGCGCAAACTCCGCCACCCCAGCCGCAGCCGCAAGCTGAAGGCGTTTGTCGAAGGCGTCAAGGAGATGTAGCCCGGCAGCAAGTCAGCCGCGCCGCTTTTCCACTCAGAAGCCGCAATCCGCCAGGATTGCGGCTCTATTGCAGGTCGGTCCAAACTGATCAACCCGCTACAAAGCTGTCATCCTGAGCGGAGTTTGGCGCATTTTTTGCGCCAAACGGAGTCGAAGGACCTGCGGTTGCTTTTGCCGTTGCTTTTGCCTTTCATGTTTTGAAAGGGCACGACTTCAGTCGTGCCGCAGAAGCACCAATAAAACCGGGCTTTAGCCCCTGCGGGATGATTTGCCGGAGGGAGGCGTGGGTTTCAACCCTCGCATATAGTCGCTATAACCGGCGTTGGCTTTAGCCACGGAGGACTGCGGCGTTATGCTGAATTGGAGGCACAAATGGATAGCAACCGAATCGAATCGTCTCAAACTTCCGTTGAATAGCAATCGGACGACACGGCGGCCAACCACTTCGATCACGAACTGGCCTCCTCCTATGCCGCGAATTCAGAATTGAGTTTGGAAATCATGGAAGAATTCGCAATGGTCGACCGAGATTGCATTCGCCAGATTGAAGCCAAGGCCCTGCGCAAGTTGCGCCACCCCAGCCGCAGCCGCAAGCTCAAGGCCTTCGTCGAAGGCGTCAAGGAGATGTAGTTATATGCGCGGTGGAAATGCCGCGTAGATTGCATCAATCAGCTTATACACGCCGGAGGATGGATTCATCTCCTCCGGTATTGTCTTTACTGCACGGTTGTGCGTCATGTCGGCGGCGACCGCACGCAACTTTGCAGCGCTTAAACCAGTTCTTATCAAATATGGCGGGTGGCTCCGATCCCAATGACCTTTTCCATCCATAAAATGTGGGTGCCCCCGGTCCCTCGCTGTTCAGTTCCATGACATCCTTTACACATTGTCTCTGGAGATCCTTTACACTTCCGCGAGCGCGGAGGTGGAGAGGCGATGGCGTGGAAGAGGATGGAAGTTCGGGAACAACGTGTTGAGTTTGTCGTACGGGCCTTGCGTGGTACGGAGCCGCACAGCCTGTTATGCCAGGAGTTTGGCATCTCGCGGCCCACCGGCTACTTGTGGCTGGCCCGTTATCGCGAGGGCGGCGTAGCGGCCATTGAAGAGCGCAGCCGCCGCCCGTTGCATTCGCCTACGCAGACCGAGGCCGGGCTGGAGGCGCGCATCTTGGCTCTGCGTACGGTCTATCCCGACTGGGGCGCGCGCAAGCTGGCCGTGCTGCTCGGGCGACAA
>Ga0326727_10023771_pt1 | contig 11660 bp, 10 predicted proteins | sample MB2enrmetagenome_FD_207643 | JGI IMG/M metagenome (GOLD analysis project Ga0326727, IMG submission 207643) | Lab enriched peat soil microbial communities from McLean, Ithaca, NY, United States - MB29MY | ecosystem: Environmental > Terrestrial > Soil > Wetlands > Peat | place: USA: New York... | reverse complement strand
GGAGTCCGAACCTGTTCGGTGGCACGCCTTGACCTCGGGCGTGGTTCCTAGGAATGGAACTGGAGCGCACGAACCAATCCATGGCGATCCCCATACCCCGCTTGTCCGCGTCCCCGATCCTCGACACCACGTCGATCGGACTCGTTTCCGAACCTTCGGACGGACCGGTTTCCCCCGGCGGCCCCCCTCACCGGCTCCCACCGCGCCGTGGTCCCCCGCCGCCGGGACCCGGTCCCACCGCGGGAACGTCCGTCTTCCCGGCCCGGCTCTTCAACCGTCCGAGCTCGGTCCTGGTTTACGGGTCGTGTCGACCGCTCGTCAACCTGACCCTCTTTGCCCTCGCCACGACCACGAACCCCGACCTTGAGTGGGTCGAGCTCGGCGAGCCGAAGGAGGATCGGACCCTCCTCGACCCGGTCCAGCTAGGTTGGATTCCGGAGGATCGCCTCTGGCGGGTGAACGACCTGGGTGCCCTCCAGCCCACGGCTCTGAGCCAGAACCTCTCCCTGGTCGGCACGATCCGGGCGGACGAACCCCCCGAGACCCTCGCCCAGATCACCGAGTTCTTGCGACTTCCCGACCGCTCTCAGCGGATCCTCGCTACCCGCCCCCCCGACGGCCGGCCGGGGGTGGTGGCGGTTACCGACACTCACCGCGCTGAGCGGGCATTCTCGGCGAACCGGGTTCCGTCCATCCTCACGGTGCATCGGAACGCGGGCTTCTCCGTCTTCATCGGGCACGCGGACTCGCCCGGCCCGGGCCGGAACCTGTTCGACTTCGTCTTCCACCTGAACGGCGAGAACGAAGATGCCGCGGATTGGAAGAAGCGGGAACTGGTTTGCGAGAGAGGGATCTCTTCTGGGCCCCTGCGGGAAGCGCGGCCGGTCCTTCTCGAGGACATTCCTATCGTGGCCCATGTCCTGTTCCGGGCCACCTCGTCGGAGCCGAAACGAACGTCGTCCTGATGAACTGGGACTTCGCGCCGACGGTCCGGCCGACGCGGGACCCGTATCCACGCTGGGAGCACGGGCGACTCGACACGGCGGTTGACGTGGATCGGTCGGCGTCGATTCGCGTCAGAGCGGAAACGGTCGGAGAAGGAGCCGTGCGCAGGTCCGGCGTTGAAATAGATGGACCACCATAGGTACGATCACACTCGGTCGCCGGCCGGGTAGACCTACCAAGATGCCAAAGAAGGGCCAGAAGAAGAAAAAGAGGTAACGGTCCCACTCGGGGCCGTGCCTCGGTGAGCGACACCTGGGGAGTTGCTTGCGCGGACCACCCTCCCCGCTCCGGCGAGCGGGGGATGTCCGCGGATTCCCCTACCCTAAACCATCCGATCGAAACGGTCGATAGGCCGTGGGCGCCTTCCCGTCGGTCCGATAGGCGGTCGGGCGGACAACGGGACCGTGCGACATCACCGGAGGGAGTTCCAGTGGTTCGATAGGTTCATGGCCCTCCTTCCCGGCACCTCCAACCGGTTCTCGCATGACGGGGGTCGTCCAAGGCACAGCCACCTGCACGACCTCCGCTGGCCGGGAGTGGTTCGGCCACGTTTCGGCGCAACTGCTCCTTCCCGCAGGGGCGTTCGCCTCCCTCCTCCTGGGCCTAGGCCTCCTTCTCGACCCGCTGGGACCTGCCGGTGTCTACGCGCCTTTCGTCTTGTTCGGGGTCGGAGCAGTAGCGCTGGCCGCGTACCTCTCCCTCCGTTATTGGGGGAACGTTCCGGCGCCGTCCATCACACCGGCACCGGCGGCCAGGCCTGCAGCGATCTCGTTTCCGACAAATCCGCGCGTTGGAGGTGGGACCGGGCCGTCGGACCGCCAGCCCGTCCCGATCACGGGACGAGGCTCCGAATGGCGAGTGCTCTCCGCGCCAGCGAGCCCGGGGGACGAGACTTGGCTCTCCTGGCTCCCTCGAGAACATCGACGCTTGGGTCCGGAGGGAGGCGGGGTTGCCTCGGGGGTGGTCCTTTCGCCCGGAAAGGCCGGGAATCTGGTGGCATTCCCCGTCCCGAACTACTACCATGGGGTTCGATCCGCACCGGGAACCGGCGGAACGGTCGAGCCGACGCCGCTGTCGAGAAATCCCCCGGGCATCGCCGGGAGAGACGATTCCATCACCATGCGCGAGGCTGCGGGTAACCCGACGGTTCGCGGACCGTCTCGGTCGTCGACTCGGGCATGGTCCTTCTCGGAAGAAGAGCTCGATCGCCTGTTCCCACTGACCTCGGACCACCCCTATGTCGTGCTCACCGATGCCCCCGAGAGGGTGGGAGGAGTACCTTCCTGGAAGAGAGAAGCGGGTCCGTCGACCAAAGTCCCGGCCCATCCGGATTCCCTCGCACCGTTCGCGGGAGGCCATTCGTCCGCGTCCGGAGGGGAGGGCGACCGAGGTTCCCGCCTCGGTCCGTTCGAGGAACCAGGCATCGACTGTCCCAGCAATCCCGGCTCGACGAGGGCCCCAAGCTCCGGATCCCTCGACTCCTCTCCAGGCCCCCGCGGCACGGCGGCCGAGCTGTTCCTCGAGGCGGCCAACCCCGTGCCGCCCCACCTAAGGAACGCGGACCCGTCCACACGGGTCGGAGTCCACCGGCCGGCGCGCCGTTCCGTAGACCCTGGAAGCCAGCGGTCGGTCTGTGCTTCGTGCTCGAAAGTGGTCGTGAACCTTCACATGAGCGGACCGTGCCCGAAATGCCTGCGGCCGATCTGTAACGACTGCCTTCACGACGCGTTCGCCCGCTACGGTCACGGTTGGTGCACCGACTGTTCCGCCGCGTCCGTTGTGAGACGCGCCTGACCTCGCGGGCTGTGCGTCCGGAAACAGCCGCGCCCCCCCGGAGCCACGGACCCACGACCGCCGCAGCGGCCCTCGGGCGCCGCTAGCGGCGACGCGTCTTCCGGTAGTCGGCCTCTATCGCCTTCGCGAACTGACGCCAGGCGGCGAGGGTGCTCTTCTCGATCGACCGCCGGGACGGCGGTCTTCCACCGAGGGCGGAGACGCGGCGCTTCCACGTGAGCTCGAACCGGGTCCGCTTGGGACCGAGCGAGGTCAGCTTGTAGTCGAGGCTCGCGTCGCGGTAGTTCCCCACCGAGTCCGAGTGCCAGCGGTTCGGCGGGCGCAGGGTGACCACATGCCGGGCCCACCGCCATCCGGTAGGGGTCGGTTCCAGGTCCTCGTAGACCACTCGCCGGGCCACCCGCTCGAGGATCTTCCGCTCGTACGCCTCGCCCTCGCGCCGGGCGTCATCCGGACGGAAGTCGGTGCACCAACGGAACGCGAAACCCAGCGGCACTCTCAGCACGGTCGCGATGTGATACTCTGTTTTCGGCCAGCTCGTCATGGACGCTCCAACCCGTCGGTAGGCCAATCTGGGCTATTACGCATCCCCGACCTCCCGCAGGTCGGCCCCGTTCTGAAGGACCGACTTCAGGTTCGTGAGGAAGTACGCCCAACCTTGGCAGGTCCCCCCGTAATTCTCCACCCAAGCGGGGGTCCTTCCGAAGCCGGTGTGTCGGAGGGTGAGCAGGGTCCCGCCCTTCCGTGCGGCCAGGGTGAACTCCACCTGGGTCATCCCAAGACCCTTCGCCGGCCACTCGAGCGTGAGCTTCCGGTTCGAGACGAACGCGATCACTTTGGCCCGGTGCCGATAGCCTTGCTGCCACACGAACTCGTAGGTCGCCCCGGCCTTCGGCGGCAGGCGGGCCTCCTTGAGGAACCAGCGGGCTAGCTCCGTCGGTTCGGTCAACGAACGGAAGACCTTCGTTACGGGCGCGCGGAAGAAGTAGGCCTGTCGGATCTTGAGTCTCTTCGGGGTCGGCGTCATGGATTTCGCTTCGGGGAGACCCCTCCCCATATTTCCTCCCTTGGGAGTGGATCCTCGACTTCGTCCGAACGGCCAATCACTCCGGAACCTACGCACCGCGGAACCCGACGGCCGGACACGGTCCCTTTGAACCGGCAAAGCGGAGTTGCTGGGACCGTTCAGGACGGCTCAGGATCATCGAAGGGAGGGAGGATCCGCCTCACGCGGTGCCCCCTCGACAGGAGCGCGGGTCCGGTTCCCCGTGAAGAACACCAGCGAGAGCCCGGTCACCACCAGGAGGAATCCGCCCACCTCCCAGACAGTAATCACCTCCCCGTACAGCCCTGAGCCGAGGCCCACCCCGACGAGCGGAAGCAGGTAGGTGACGAGGTTGGCCCGGCCCGGTCCGATGCGATGGTGTAGCCGGAAGTAGACAACGTACCCCAGCAAGGAGGAGAACACCACCAGGACCAGAAGTGGGCCCCAGACCGCGAGCGTGACCGGTAGCCGTTCCGGTCCCGGCGCGACGAGGATCGCGAGGGCGAGGACTCCCGCGCCGACACCGAACTGGAGCGAAAGCTGCCAGGTGCCCTCCCGTCCTCGTCCCCAACGGCGGAGGAGGACCGTCCCCAGCGGGAACACGACGAAGGCGCCCATCACGGCGACCGGCCCCATCCAGCTTCCCCCGATCCCTCCGAGGAGGCTCGGAAGGACGAGGACCAGGATGCCCAGGAACCCCACGACGATCCCCAGGATGGCCACGCGGGAGAGCCGCTCCGAGGGGAGGAGGAAGTAGGCGAAAACGACGGTTAGGATCGGCCCGGTGCCGGAGAGCACCGAGGCGTACCCGCCGGTGGTGAACTGTTCTCCCCAGTAGAGCAGCATCCCGTAGAAGCCGATGATGAGCGTCCCTCCGACCACTGCGGAGAGGAGGGCGGACCGACGGCTCGGCCACGGTTCCCGTCGCGCGAGGGCCACGAAGGCGAGAAGTCCGGCCACGAGCGCGTAGCGGGTGCCGGCGTAGAGGAACGGCGATGCGCCCGCAACGAGGCCCTCCCGGATCGCCACGTAGGCCGAGCCCCAAAGGACGGCGAGCGCGACGAGCCACAGCACGTCGGTCCGGTCGACGTGGACCGGCGCCACCGCAGGTGCTCCTATTCCCGCCGCCCCAGAACTTGCCAACCGGACGACCCTCGGCGGGGGCAACCGACGGACTCTTATTTGCGAGCGGGGAGGGGACGTTCACGAGAGAACCGGTCGGAAGGCCCACCTTGGCCGAGCGCCCGCCGGCTCCTCGGTAGGAGCGGGAATGACAGAGGAGGAGGCGGGGACCCCAGCCCCGGAGGGACGCGTCGCGTCTCGGCCGCCTCTCGTCGAGCTGGTCGACCTGCCGAAGGAGGATCGGGAGCGGGCGGTCCCGGTGCTGAAGGACGGCTTTGTCGGGATCTACCGATGGCACGCCAAGCGCACCCTTCGGAGCGCGACCTGGGTGCGGGCCGCGGTCGTCGGTGGTGAGGTCGTGGCCGTGTCGGTCCTGGAGCGGCTCGACCCCGAGGTGGGGTACGTCTACTATCTCTCCACCGCGCTGTCCCACCGTCGGGAAGGGCTTGGAGGGCTCCTGCTCGACGACGCGCTCGCGCTCTTCCGTCGGGAAGGGGCTCTCGTGGCCTACGGGGCCGCGGAAGAGGAGAACGAGGCCTCGATCGAGCTCTTCCGCTCCCGGGGATTCCGCCACGTGGAACGGAAGGAACTCGGCTTCCGGGAGGGGGGCCTAGGGGCGTGGGGCCTCCGGAGTCGCATGACCCTCGTAGGCGGAGAGGTCCTGATGGGGCTACGACTCGCTTCGCCCAAATCGTCGGCGGCGACGGCCGGAACCGTCCTCAACGGACGTGGGTAGGACGACGACTCTCGGGGGTCCCGCTGGGGACCGGGAGCGACGGCGAGCCGGCGCTACTCCACAGGGCGCATGGAACGTTCGCTCGGATGCCAAGCGAACCCCTTCCAGGGCGCCGGGATCTCCCAGTCGAAGGCGCTGATCGTCGTCAGTAGGAACTCGCGCTGAACTCCGAGTCGGGTCAACTCCTCTCCGACCCGCGCGCGCCACCGTTCGGTCGCTTCTTCCACCGACGAGGTGCCGGAGGGGGCCGGAAAGTCCGGATAGATGACGAGCACGGTGAGCAGCGCTCCGGACTTGACGACCGAGGGAAGGTCGTGTTCCACGATCGAATCGGTGGCCACCTTGACCTCCCGGATGGCGACCGCGGGCCGGTCCGGGATTCCGTGCCAGAACCACATCAGTTGCGGGAGGTCGGTCCCACCCGTGGCCTGAACGAGCCCGAAGTCCCGGGCGAGCGAGCCCAGGAACGCGGCGAACGTGCGGTTCCACTCCTCGTACGTGTACTCCGGTCGGCTGGGAGGCGAGCTCCCGGGGGCTACCACGAACCGGCGATGTCGGTCGTAGAAGAGCCCGAGCGCGGTCCTCGGGTCGCCCGCCGACTCATCGAACTGCGACCGGAACCGGGCGAGCCATTCTTTGGCGTAGATCACGTCCGAGGGGAGCTCTCCGTTCATGGGGTCTTGTCCGTCCTTCCCACCCCACGGGAGCGAATCCTCACCCTCGACATCGTTCGGAGAGGGCTTTGAACCGGGACTTTAGGCATTCGGTCCTCAGGAGACGGGATCTCCCCAGGTTCTCTCGCGGCTCAGCGAGGGAACGGACGCCCCCGAGAACCGGATCCGCCTAACCGACAGCCTTCTCGATCGCGGCGCCTGCCTCGAGATACCAGGGAATTTCTTCCGGGGCGAATGACGCGCCGGTCCGCAGCTCACCCGACGGCAGGCCCTTCTCGATCACAAGATGGGCCTTTCGCCACTCGTCGGCGGACTCGACGTCCAACCTCAGCGCGAGGGCGTAGCCGTACCGACCTTCGTACGGCGGCGGAAGCGAGGTGGTGATGATCGAGATGCCATTTCGGGGGAACACGTCCATGAGGGCGCGGAGGCGGTCGGGGTCGCTGGGATAGAACAGGCGAACCCGGTTCGTGTTCGCCACGACGATGGCTCGGGGAGCTGGCGACGCTTCGCCTTCGTCGAGCATGCGCTGAATGCGCGGCGGCAAGAGGAGGAAGTGGTCGAGCGCGACCCGTTCCGTCATCGCTCCCTCGGGACGGATCATGGAGTCGAACGTCTCGCGCGAGACTCGGGGTCCCTCGCCCAGGTCCGTGACCGAGACCGGCGCGGGGACCCGGGTGTCGGGGAGGATGCGGTGGACCCAGGATTCCTCGACCGAGGGCTCGGCCGCGGTCTCACGGACGGTGATCCATCGGAACGACGGGTCGATGAACTTGGCGATGGCGAACGCCAGGACATGGCCCGCCCGACGGCTCCGGCTCCATACGTAGTAGGAGAAGGGGGTGGTGCGGAACTCCTGGGGAAGGTCGACCATCGTACCCGGTGTGGGTTAGACCATGTACTTCAGGTTCGGGCCGCACGATAAACTCTCTAGGTCCTACCGTTCACCGAATAGACCGTCGAGAAGGGCCTCTTCGGCGGTCGGCGAGAGGGGGGGGCGCCTTCGCGCCCCGGACCGGATACTCAGCGCGCCCGAACGTTCTCGGCCCACGGAGAAGGGCGTGTCGAGCGGGTTTGACGGGGAGTTTATTCCCGCGCACTCTGCCCCATCGGCGATGACTGTCACGGACGCCACTCAGGACAAGCGGGCTGACCTCGCCGGCCCGGGGATCGGCACGTACGAAGAGGTCGACCGCGTGCTGCCCGGAGACTACGAACCGCTTCTCTCTCCTCGTCTCACCCAACACGCGATCTACGCCGTGAAGAACTACATCGAGGAGCACCTGTGCAAGGAGCTCAACCTGATGATGGTCCAGGTGCCGCTCATCGTCGAGAGCGAGAGCGGCGTCAACGACATGCTCGACCGCGACGGCTCCCGAACGCCGGTCCAATTCCACATCTCGAACGACCGGGACCTGCACCCCGTGGACGCCCAGGTCGTCCAGGCGGCGACCAAGTGGAAGCGGATGGCGCTCAAGCAGTTCGACCTTCAGTCAGGCGAGGGGCTCCTCACCGACATGCGCGCCGTGAGGAAGGACTACTTCCTGGACCACGACCACAGCGCCTACGTCGACCAGTGGGACTGGGAGAAGGCGATCACGGTCGAGGACCGGAACCTGGACTACCTCAAGGACACCGTCCGCCGCATCTGGAAGGTGATCACGGGCGCGCAGAAGCACGTCCAGCGGCTCTTCCCGCAGCTCAAGGACCCGCGCTATCCGAACCTGCCGGACGAGATCCACTTCCTGCACGCGGAGGACCTCCTCGACGCCTACCCGGACCTCCCGCGCAAGCAGCGCGAGACCGCGATCCTGCAGAAGCACCCGGCGGTGTTCCTGATCGGGATCGGCTGGCCGCTCAAGGACGGGTTCCCCCACGAGATGCGCGCCGCCGACTACGATGACTGGGTCACCGAGACCCGCTCCGAGGATGGTCGCTCGATGCACGGCCTGAACGGAGATATCCTCACGTGGAACCCCGTCACCCGGCGCCGGCACGAGCTCATGTCCGGTGGGATCCGGGTGACCGCGGAGACCCTCCGCCAACAGCTCTCGATGTCGGGCCAGCTCGACTTCCTCAAGTTCCCGTACCACCAGGCGATCCTGAACGGCCAGATACCGCTCAGCATCGGCAGCGGCATCGGGCAGGGCCGGACGCAGATGCTCCTCCTCCGCAAGGCCCACATCGGCGAGGTCACGGTCACGGTCTGGCCGAAGAAGCTGCGAGAGATCAGCGCGCGGCACAACATCCACGTACTGACGTAGGCGGCCGGTTTCGAGGGGACACGATTTCCCTCACGCCACCTGCTGAGCCCCGGTTCTTACCGCCCTGAACCGTTATCAGGACCCGCGGGCCATTCCGTCGAGAACGGCCATGGGGATCCCGGGTGCCACCGTCGCGCAGCTCCTGCGGGAGGGAGACGAACACCGTTGCGACGGCCCCCCGGACAACTGCGTGCGGGTCCGGGCCCTCGCGAACCTTCCGACGCGTTTCGGCGAGTACCAGGCCGTGGCGTTCGAGAACTGCGTCGACCGGCAGGACCACGCCGCGTTCGTCCACGGGGACGTGTTCGAGCAGGAGGACGTGCCGGTTCGGGTCCACTCCGAGTGCCTGACGGGGGATGCGATCGGCTCGCTGCGGTGCGACTGCCGGGACCAGCTCCTCGAATCGCTCTCACGGATCGGAAAGATGGAGCGTGGGATCGTCCTCTACCTTCGGCAGGAGGGACGCGGCATCGGCTTCGTCAACAAGATCCGTGCCTACCAGCTCCAGGACTCGGGATACGACACCGTCCAGGCGAACGAGCTGCTCGGCTTCCGCCCCGACGAGCGCGACTACGAGATCGCGGCCCACATGCTTTCGGCGCTGCACGTCCGTTCCATTCGGATCATGACGAACAACCCGGTGAAGGTCCAGGAGCTCGAGCGGCACGGGGTTCGGATCAGCGGGCGGATCCCGGTCGAGATCCCGCCGAACGAGATCAACCGTCCCTATCTCGAGACCAAGCGCGACCGGATGGGCCACCTGATCGTGGTCGAGCAGGAAGACGACCTCACCGACTACGGGACGTCGTCGTCCAAGTAGGACCCCACCGGGCGAGTGGGTGGTCGTGCTCACCGGTTCCCCCTGGGCGTTCGGAAGAAAACAAGAGTCACCCCGGGCCGGTCCGGCCCGGGGGAGAGGAAAGGGTTGCTTCGTTCGGTCGTCCGAAAGGGCCTAGCTCGGCGGCGATCCCCCGGCGGGCGGTCCCTCGCTCCAGGCTCCTGAGCTCCCCGAGGCGGGAGGCGCCCCTCCGGTCGACTCCGCCGGAGGCGGGGTCCACGCCTGGGCGGGCGCGGCGGCCTGCTTCGGCTCACGCCGGCGCAGCAGGAACAGGGCCAGGAGGCCGAGCACGAGCGCGATCACCGCGATCGCGATCAGCACCGCGAGCCACGTGTTGAAGGTGTCCGTCGACACGACCGAGGTCGTGGTGTTCGGCGTGAAGCTGACCGACACTCCGGCCGGAGCCCCGCTTACCTTCACCGAGGTCGTCCCGCTCGAGAGCGAGTAGCCGCTCACGTTCGCCACGCTGATGGCGTACGTCCCGTTCGCGAGGAAGAACGTGATCGACGTCCCCGTGGAGGCCTGGGTGGCCCCGTTCACGGTCGCCGACCAGCTCTGGCCGCTCGAGAGGCCGCTCTCCGTCACCGTCACCGCGTAGGTCACGGCGGTGAACGCGACCGAGAGGCTGTACGGCCCCGAGACCGCGATGCTGCCACCCGACGGCGACGCCGTGTAGCCCGCGACCGTCGGGATCTGGTAGTCGAACGTGCCATCCCCTACGACGACCGTCACCGTGGACGTGGTCGACGTGCCGGTCACTCCATCCACGATCGCCGACCAGGAGGTCCCGGTTGGGAGACCCGTCTCGGTCAGCGTCACGGTGTTCGCCGGTGAGTAGACCAGGTTCTCGGTAACGTATCCACCGGTCGCCACCACGCTCCCCGACGCGGGGGTCTCCGTGTAGTTCGCGACCGTGCCCGCGGTGAACGAGTAGGTTCCCGGTAGGACGTAGAAGGCCATCCAGGTGTTCGCCGTCGACTGGACGACGCCGTTGAACGTCACCGACCAGGTGACGCCCGAGGCGAGTCCCTCTTCGTTGAAGGTCACTTGGACGGTTCCCTCAGGTCCCCCGAGCGGATAGTAGTCGTAGATTCCGCCACCGAGCGGGTAGGGAGCTAGGTCGCCGTAGATGTTGTAGGTGTGCCAGTCGGCCCAGTAGTTCCCCACGCCTTCGAAGTAGAAGTAGTTCTGATCGCCCGCGGCATACGGCAACGCCTGGATGTGCGCCGCACTGTAGCTGCCGGTCGCGCCGTTGTCGCCGATGAACGTGTTGTCGTAGACGAAGTTGTAGTCGCCGTAGTAGATCGCGACCCCGTAGCTCGTGCAGTCGACGAACGCGCTCATCGTGATGGTGTTGTAGTACGCATCCTCGTTGAGCTCGATCCCGACAACGTCCTTGAACGCCCCGATGTTGGTGAACGTCCCGTATTGGGTTTCGTTCAGCACGATCGCGTACGTGCTCGACGTCGCGTTGAGGTTGTCCACTCCCACGTAGTACGAGTCGAAGTCGAAGTACGCCGCGGGGTAGGTGGTGGCGACAACGTTCGAGATCGAGTCCAGGTAGTCGCCCGCGGTTACGACCGCGGCGACCGCAGGCAGACCGAACGGGTTGCCATCGCTCCATGGGCTCGAGAGCGTGGCGTTCGTCGCCGTGACCCCGCTGACATACGTCCAGTCAGAGTCCTCGGAGAAGACCCCGACGGACATGTTCGTGGCCGTGACGGTGCTGACCGTGGTCCAGGTCGAGCGATCCGAGATCCAGACGCCGACCGACTCGGCCGAGGCCCAGACCGTGCTCACCGTCGTCTGGCCCGAGTCCTCGACCTCGACGCCGATCGACCCGTTCAAGGCGGAGACTTGGCTGACCGAGGTGAAGGTGGACTCCACCACGGCGACTCCGACGCTGACCAGCATCACTGGGTCCGAGGCCACGACGTTCGTGACCGAGACGCTGCTCGAACCGAGCACAACCACACCGGTAGAGCCCCCCGAAACGGTCACGCCCGTGACCGAGATGTCGCTCGAGCCCTCGACGAACACGCCGACCCCGTCCATGGACGCCGTGACCGTGGTGACGGTGGCCGTCGTCCAAGCTCCGAACTCGACGCCGCCGCTCTCGTTGATGCCCGCGACGTTGGTGACCGTGGCGACGGAACCGTCCTCAAGGAAGACCGCGGGACCG
>Ga0326727_10023770_pt1 | contig 11660 bp, 10 predicted proteins | sample MB2enrmetagenome_FD_207643 | JGI IMG/M metagenome (GOLD analysis project Ga0326727, IMG submission 207643) | Lab enriched peat soil microbial communities from McLean, Ithaca, NY, United States - MB29MY | ecosystem: Environmental > Terrestrial > Soil > Wetlands > Peat | place: USA: New York... | reverse complement strand
TCGCCGCATTCTGGCATCTCACCGAACACATCGGTATGATGTATAATTCGAATGATCAGCGGCTCTGCACCCGAGGTGTCAAGGTTACGCGGTTCGTGAAGTTCCTCTACGGCGGTCTCGACGAGCACGTTGAGCATCATCTCTTCCCGGCCGTTCCCTCGCGCAACCTGACCCGGCTCCGCGAGGCTCTCGACTACCCAATCCCGGAGCGGCACAACGTCATAGAGTGCTGGCGGGAGATTCTTGCAATCGCCAGACACAAGGAGAAGCAGCCCGTTGACGAATTCGTTCCCGGGATGTAGCGGACTGACAGAGTACGGTTCCAGCTCCGGAGGCGATCACAGCCGACCGGGGACATGAGTAAGATAAACAATGGCACTTACCTTTGTCCGTTTCTCGATCATCAGGGATTATTACTTTGCAAAACCCTGTAGTGTTCTGAGAGTCTTTTCTCGCGCCCTTGTCCACTTCACTGCGGCAGTGCTCGTGAGTTTACGAGCATTCACCGAGGGTTTCTTGAGCGTTCTTGAGGTCCCTGTCCTGGTTCACAGTCCGGGAGACACCCTCGAGCTGCGAGATGACGAACTGGCATAGCTCTCGCGCTTCTGCCCGATCAGACATCGGCGGAATCCGAATGGTCCCTTCGTATACTGTGGAAGTCTCGCGGGGTGAGGAGTCTCGTGTGCCGCTCGACTACTTTATTCAACTCGCACGTCATCTGGCAAAGCGGAACTGGTCGGACAAGAAGCGCTCCCAAGAGCAAGCGAACGAGGCACGGAGGTTCAACGCGACGAGCGACCCCGTCGAAAAGAGCTTCTTCTTGCGGATGCACCAGCAAAGCGGCGGCTATCGGTATCAATAAGGGTGTCCCGCGACAGTCGCCAGTAGATCTCGGCCAGTTCTTGGTCAGACTGTGCCGTTGGAAGCGTGCTCATGAGGAGGTCGACGCTTTCCGTATTCTTGTCAGCAAAGCTCAACTCATCCGAGCGCTGCAGATAGTCGGGCAGTGCTTGGAGCAATGCAACCGAAAGTGTGAGGAACGCGCCAAGGGCCAGCACTTTCTTCATAGTCCCGCCTTTCGTTTCCATCGCCCATCACCACCGGCGTCAATGGCTTTGCGTCCGAGGGAGACCGCCCCTCTGTATTGCCAAAGGAAATGGGCCAGCCGGGAACCTGCTCGTAGAGCTGACCGAGGACAAACCAAGGGCCGCTGAATCGCGGGTCCAGCTGCACCGATCTGACAAGGAGTTTGCGAATCGGCTCGGCCTGGGACAGAGAAGGGTGGCTTCCGCCAGCCTGCCCCTCCCGCCCGATGCTGGAAGCTTTCCAGAAATAGCCCCGCGCGTTGTTCGGATCAAGCGCGATTACTTTGTCCGCATATGATTCACCCTTCGTGTAGGGCAAGCAACACGTCACTTTTTTCCGTCGCCTATCGGCGACTGGCGGTCATTGTCCCGCGGAGCAGGTAAAGCCACGAAAGAGCTTTCGTTGCACTATCCCCGGCTAAACGATTCCCCGGCGGCGCGTATTTCAATGAAGCGCAAGATTATACCTTGAGGCTTCACTGGATCATCCAGCTCTTTGACGGAAAAACCCGCCCGGGGTACGGTGGACCGGAACGCTCGCACCGGGGAGGATACACACAATTCCCTCTGTGCTTACGCCGGATGCGTATATCCGTCTCTGTCTCTTTTCGCGGAAGCCGAAAAGGACAGCGTGCGAAAGGTTCTCTGGCGATCGTGCACAAAATCAACCGAGTTTCCCTCAGCCGCGCAATCCCGGGTTCCCTGGTTTCTCCTTGCGAGATGGAGCGTGGCAGCAAAAAGTTAAAAAGCGATTAAGGGCAGAAGCGGCGCCTTTCCTTTCCCCGATTCCCCGCGATATAACTATGGCATGAAAGCGGCGAGCTTTCTCTTCTATATAATTGCTTACACGATCGGGGTGCTGAACCTCGCCGTTCTTTGGGCGCTCTACTCCCGCGACCGCGAGCCGACCTACCGGCGCGAGTTTTTCCTCATGCTCTCCTTCGCCGTGAACCTCCTGTGCCGCATTGTCGAGAACTATCAAGGAACGATGGGATTCAACATGGTGGTCGGCAAGATCCTGTACTGTGGCATCTTCCTTTCCACCGGCCTCATGACGTGGGCCCTTCCCGTCTACATTCACGGCTTCAGTCCGCATCGGCTGTCGCGCGCCCTCGACAAGGGGTTCGCAGCGGCCGGCATCATCTTCGCCTTGACGGCGATCTGCGAGAAGATACTCTTCGGAAGAGACGAGGGCGGGTACGCATCCTTCTTTTTCCTGATGGCCGTTGTTCTCTATTCGATCGGCAACGGTGTCTATAGGAGCATCCGCGACCAGGCGAAAGTTCGGGCGAGCGGCACCTCGACTATGGCGCTCAAGATCGGGATCGTCACTGTCGTTCTCTTTCCTTTGATCATCGCCTGCGACTTCTTCGGCGCGCAAATACCTATCCTCGACGAGATTTTCCCGACCGGCTTCTACGCGATCTCGATCATCTTCCTCCTCTGGAGCGCCCTGATGCTCGGCGAGCGAGCGCCCACCCTGTTTGCGGGCCCATCTCGCGTGCCTGATTCCTCTGCGGCACTTGATCCCGATCCGGGGGCCATACTTCGCTTCCACATTTCGGAGCGGGAGCGCGAGGTTCTCGTCCTTCTCCTGCGGGGCAAGAGCTATACCGAAATCGCGGATTTGCTCTGCATCTCCCTCGCCACCGTGAAAACCCATGTGAGCCACATCTACAAGAAGGTCGGCGTGGGCAGCAAGATGCAGCTCGCCCACACCCTGATGTCGGCATGAGTCCGCCGCTTCCTCCAAATCAACCGAAAGGTTGATGCGATTCAAGAGAAAAGACGATATCGCGGTCCCTGGCCGCGGGATAGCATGGAAACCTCATGCAAACCATGCGATCCGCGATCAGCCTTATTCCGATCTTTGCGTCCTTCGCCCTGCCCGTCCCCCTGATCGGGGCTTCCGGTGACGACGTTCTTGTCGCCAAGCTGAAGATCGATATCGACGGCTTCCTCTATAGCGTTGATTCGGTCACTGCGACGTCGTGCCTTCTCGACGGTCCCGACCAGGGGCGCCCGGGCACCGTTAGTGGACTAGGCTTCCGCAATTTCTATATCGCCGCGCTGGGCGCCTCGAGCTCGGCCCTCACGCCATTTTTCCGCTTCGACCTGGCGGACGACGAGGCCCATCGAGTCCGCGGCGGTTATGCCGCCTCGGAGCTCGCCTTCGACCGCTTCGCGTCGTTCCAGGCGGAGCTCGACCTCGAGGTCCTTCGCTTTCCCCTCGGCATCATCTCCGGGATCGGCTTGAGGCCTTTCGTTTACGCGGATTTAGTCGCCGGAAGTCGCTTCTCGGAGCCCTCCGCCTTCGCCCCGACCTATTCCGCCCATGGCGCGGACCTGCGGATTCTCTTAGGGAGCCCTGTTTTCGTCGTAGCCTCGCTGAGTTGCGGATTTTCCGCGGACGGTCGTCCGCTTTTTTGCCTGAATATCGATTGAGCACTCCACAGTGCAAGGAGAAGACCACATGACCACTTCCCGACTATTCGCCCTCCTCCTTATGTTCGCCGCCCCCGCCCTTTTCGCCCAAGCCGTGGTCCCCCGCTACGACGCGCTGGTTTTCAAGGCGATGGAGAAGAGCTACGACGAGTTGGGCGGCCTCGCGCTGATCGCGAAGGCTTCCGGCGACCCTCAAGCCGCGCTCGTTCGGGGCATCGTCTACCACAACCTTTCACTTCTCGGCCTGGAGCGCTATGTGGAGCAGGCCAAGGCCACCTTCGAACCCCTCCTCCCTGATCCCCTCGCAATGGGCTACTACGGCAGCGTTATTACCGTCCAAGGTGGTTTCGCCTCGAGGCGAAAAAACTTCGCTTCCGCGGCATCCCTTCTCCTCGAGGGCTCCACCTGGATCGACAAGGCTGTGGCCGCCGCTCCCGATGCCCTGCCGCTGCGAATCCTCCGCCTCGACAATGGCATCCAGACCTCGCGAGGCTCGCCCTACAAGCGTTACGAAACGATCAAGACCGACCTCGACGCCCTTCTCGCGGCGGCGCCGAGCATGGACCCGGACATCCAGGCGACGGTGTACTTCCTGGGCGGAGAGTACTACCTCGCGATGAAAAAAACCTCCGACGCGCTCGCCATGTACGATAAGGCCTCTCGCGCGGCGCCCGATTCGAAGTCCGGCAGACAGGCGGCGAAGAAGCTCGCCGTATTGGAGAATTAGAATGCCGATAGAAGCCCTCCTACTGGGCCTCTCGACGGGCACCTACTGCGTAATGAGCTGCGCCCCCTACGCACTGCCTCTCCTGGTCGCGGAGGGCTCCGGCTTGCGAAGGAACGCCGTCCTGGTGGGCGTTTTCCTGACGGGCCGCCTCGTGGGCTACCTCGCGGTGGGCGCGGTTCTCGGCGCCGTCGGTGCCTACGCCCTCCGCTACGTTCCGCCCAGGGCTGAGATAGCGCTCGCCGCCATAGGCTACATGGTCGCCGGGGCCTTCCTGATCCTCCAAGGCATTTCCTACACGGGAAGGGCTCACCGGCTTTGCGCCGCAGTCAAGGCGGGTGCAGCCGGCAGAAACGCGGGTGTTTTAGGCCTCGCGTCGGGCTTCTCGCTCTGCCCTCCGTTCGTCGCCGCGGCTGGCCGTGTCTTCGCGCTCTCCTCAGGGAGCACAGCTGGGACCGTCGGCGGCGGGCTTCTCGGGCTCCTCTACTTTGCCTGCTTCTTCGTGGGCACTTCGGTCTTTTTCCTTCCCCTCTTCGGTCTCCCCTTCGCGAAACGCGGCGTCGAGGGCCTGCGCCGCGTGGCGAGGGTCACGATGATCATGTTAGGCCTCTACTTCTTTTTCGCCCTCGGCATATTCAGGCTGGTCGCATGAACGGCCAGTTGGAGCATTCGATGGAAAACCGACAGACGATACTCGACCCCGCACTCCGCTTGCTCGGCCTGGCAGAGCCGCTGGCCTCCGACAAGGACCGGGCCTCGCTTCCCGTGGCGCTAGTCGTCACCGCCTTCGCGGGCTACTGGACCCTCTTCTTCGTGATGGGGCTCTCGAAAGTCAGCCTCGGCGCACTCCTGGTGAGCGTCTGGTTTATCGGTCTTTTCTACCTCATCATCCGTTCGGGGAAGCCGGCGGTATACCGGCGGGTCTTCTTCGTGTCGATCGCCCTCTTCTTCTTCCCGAGCTTCATCGCGAATCTCGTGGCGGCCCGGGGAAGCATGGCGTTGAGCGCGCAGGATATCTTTGCCAACGAGACGCCGTACTGCCACATCGTGAGCACTATGACCGTCCTGCCGTGGGCGCTCACGCGGACGGTGATCTTCCCGGGGCGGCTCACGGGGAGCTACGCGTCCATATATTCGATGCTCGCCATCTGGCTCGTGGCGAGCCTCACGCTCGGACGGGGCTGGTGCGCCTGGGTCTGCTTCTACGGCGGATGGGACGATCTTTTCTCCCGGGCGCGGAAGAGGGCCCTGATCAGCCTCGAGGGCAAGGAGGCGAGCGTGCGCCGCTTCAGCTATGCGATGCTGGCCTTCGTTGCCCTCGCCTCTCTCGCGAGCCTTTCGGCCGTTTATTGCGTCTGGCTTTGTCCCTTCAAGCTCGTTACCGAGTACCCCGCGATAACAGGCTTCACCGGCTACCTTGCGACAATGATCTTCATCCTGGCATTCTTCGGCCTCGTCGTCGTGATGCCGGCGCTGACGCGCAAGCGCTTCCAGTGCGCCGCATACTGCCCCTTCGGAGCGCTGCAGGGCCTGATCGACGGGATAAGCCCCTTCCGCATCCGCATCGACACAGCGGCCTGCATCGGCTGTGGCGCCTGCGCCCGCGTCTGCCCCGTGCTCGCGATCGACAAAGCTCTCATCGAAGCGAAGAAGGCGGTACCCCACCTGAACTGCGTGAAATGCGGCGAATGTGTCGCCGCATGCCCCAGGGGCGCTATCCGCCTCGCCTTCCGGATAGCCTCGGCGCCGCTCGTCGCCCCTGCGGCCGCGATCACAGCGAAGGCGGACAAGGCGCCGAGCACCTCGGCTCGCGAAAGAAGGATGGGCGCGATGCTCGCCGAGATCGTCCAGCCGCGCATCCTCTTCGCGACGACGGCGTTCGTCTTCGGCATGGTGATCTCGTCGTCCTTCGCAGTCCGCTCGGTCGGCATGGTGATCGTCGCAGTGGCCGGCCTCTTTACGGGAGGGCGCTGAGATGCGGCAACCCGGCTGTTTTTTCAAGCGACACTGGCAAGGGGCGGCGGGCGCGGCCATCGGCGTTTTCTTCCTGATTGCGACACCGCTGTCGTTCATCAACGGGGCCGTACTCCAGAAGACGCTCGAAGCGGTTCTCCACCTCAGGATAGACCCCAGCTATTCGGGGGGCGAGGTCATGGCCGTATTCCGCGACCGCGCGCGAGACGATGTCGGGGCGGGCACGCTCGAGTATCCGCTCGCCGACGAGTTCCAGAACGGGCACGCACTGGATTTGATCAAATACACCGTCCACGAGCCCGTCGTTGACTCCCGAAACGGCGGCTTTGCGAATGCGGATCGCGGCTCGTATTGGCAAGTCGACGTGCTCATGGCGGACCGCGGGCCGGCCTGTGTCCACCTCTATATCGATACCGGCGGAGGCGCCTTGGGCTCAACCCAATCCGCCACGTCGCGGAGCGAGCTCGTCCGCTTCGACCCGGCTCATCCCTGGGACCTCTTCGTCGAGATCGATTTCAAGGACGCGCGGGCCTTCGTCGAAAATGTCTCCAAGACGATCCACCGCCCGCTCACCGTGTTCTCCTTCTCCGAGCGGCGCGGACTCGCTGTCCGCCTGCCCCTCGACATCCCCGAAGTCCAGCGCGTGCTGGACGGTCGCTCGACATGGCACTACGTGCTGGTCGGCGCCTACGACGACTATGCCCCCGGACATTTCATGAAGACCCAGGCAAACGCCAGTCTCCATGCCGGCGGCGGCTCGGTCTCTTCTCTCGAGCCCCGCGTCTACGACTGCCTCGTTCCCCGCGGCGTGAACAAGGCGAAGATGCTCTCTTCCTACGATGATTCCTCGGGCCGCCTCGCCACCGTCGAGCCGGTCGAGGCTCGCAAAGGCGTTGCCCCGGCGGCAAGCGACGAGAAGCGAATCGCCGCACTCGAAGCGTCGGCAGCTGCGGACGCGCACGCCGCCAACGCGGCTCTTCTCCGCGACATCCAGAACAAAACCGGACTCCAGCGGGCCGTCGCTCTGTTCCAGGCCGGCAGGGACGCCGAGGCCCGCGCTGCCTTCACTGCCATCCTCGCTACGGCACCTGAAGACCCGCGCGCCCTCGCCTACCAGGGCGCCCTAACCGCCAAGGAAGGCGGGGCCACCAAAAATCTCGGCGCGGCCATCCGTTTCGTCAACGAAGGCTTCGCGCTGATGGACCGGGCGGTGGCACTCGACCAGAAGGCGGGCACGCCCTTCGCCGACCCACTCGTGGCGCGGGGCATGGTGGCCATCAGCGTGCCGGAAACGGTGTTCAACAAATCGGCGCAAGGCGCGGAGGACTTCGGCGCGGCCGCTGCATGGTTCGAGGGCGCCGGACCAGACTTCGCCGAGACGTGCGCAGAGATGTTCGTAGACCAGGGAATCGCCTTCGAACGCGCAAGCGAGGCGGAAGCGGCCGAAATCTCCTTCATCAAAGCGGCGTCGCTCGACCCGAAAAAGGCCTCGACGATCCTGCAACTCGTGAAGCGGGGATACGAAGAGTAGGACACCACCACCAGAGCGCTCAGGCCATACAGCATCGATGTTGCTTACTCCCGCCATGCGCATTCTCTGCGGTGCCATTGGTGCTTAAACCGGCCTGAGGCGGTAGCGGTAATTGCTCGAGTATTCTGGTCCATCCTTGAGTTCCGTGTCGCGCTTCTTACTGGAAGAGCGGGGCCATTATCATTCGCTTCATAAGATTCTGCCTGGCCCTACGCACCCACCCCGCTGCGGACTGTTGAGGGGCCACGTTCGGCGGCAAATAGACCTTCTCTGAGGCTTGACCAAAAAGCATCTTCCTACAAAAAGTTTTGCACAATTACAATACTGGCCATCAGCAAAATGCTACTATTGGGCGTTATGAGAGGAAAGACACTTTCCGAACTCGCCAGCTCCGCGTTCAAAGAACACCGCAGGCTCGTTGCGCCTCTGGCCGGTTTTCCCGGCGTAGAGATGATCGGAAGCACTATCAAGCTGGCACAGCAGAACTTCGGCGAGCATTACAAGGCCATCCGAAGCCTGGTAGACAGCTACTCCCCGGACCTGGTCTTTCCACTGATGGACCTGTCCGTGGAAGCCAACGCACTTGGCCGTTACACCGTCTTCCCGCGTGGCGAATCGGCAACGGTCCCCAAAGACACTTTCGACATGGAAGAGCTCGAAAGCCTCTCGAGGATTAACATCACATTCGACACGAGGCTTATGGGCTATGTAGAAACGATCAAGATGATGAGTGTCTCCCTGCCCCCTTCCATTCTTAAGGGAGCGTACGTCGTAGGGCCTTTTACTCTGGCGGCGCTCATGATGGGGGCGGACGAGGCGGTCATCTCGACAATCCTCGACACAGAAAAACTGCACCGGCTATGTCACTTTACTACAGAGCGCATCCAGGAATACGTGCAGTTGCTCCTTGCTTCAGGTGCGGATGTCATCTGCATACTTGAGCCAACAGGTGTGATGCTCAGCCCCGAACAGTTTTCCGAGTTTTCCGCTATCTACATCCACCACATCACGACGAGCTTCAAGTATAGCGGAGCGAACTTCGTCTACCACACCTGCGGGAACACAATGCACCTCGCCGAGAAAATGGCGCGCGCCGGAGTGCAAGGAGTAAGTCTCGATTCGAGGGATGCTGGCGTCGACCTGCCCGCAATTGCCGAACGATTGCCCCAGGACGTCGCGGTAATCGGGAACATTAGCCCCGCGACAACCATGCGATTTGCAACTCCAGCCGAAGTTCGCAAGGAGGTTGGTGAGCTGCTGAAAGAGATGGAACGGTTTCCGAACTTCGTGCTGAGCACCGGATGCGATCTTCCTCAGGAAACGCCCCCGCAGAACATTCGCGCTTTCATGGAGGCCGGCCGCGCTTGGTAGCCGCGGCGAGGACAGATGCCTGCAAGTGCAGCATTAATCAGCATCATATAGACCGCCAGCCAACGGGCAAGAGTTCCACTGGAATCTATGAAAGCTTTTCGACGAGCTCCCGGCCGTAATGCACGGAATCCGCGCCGCTCGTACGTTCCTCTGCGCTGCGCGTTGGGTACGCGATGATACGCGCCCGGATGCCCGGGAGACGGCTCCCAAGAAGCACCCGGAGCATCGGCGGTATCGCGAGGCGGGCGCTACCAGTGTCGCCCTGTTCACGTTTCCCAAGACCGATCGATTCGGATGGCTTCTTCACGACAGGATCTGATGGCTGATTACTCGCAGGGGGTAGTTCTCGAGGCCGACAACCCGCTTCGATACGCGAATCTCTCCGTGTTCGTGGCGCCTGCGCCAAGGCCCGAAGAGAGGCTTTTCGAGCGGCGCCTGCGAGACCGGGCCGGCGAGCAACAAGCCGGATTGGACGTCAGCGAGCGACCAGCGTCCCAACAGGTGACACTAAAGGACTCGGGAAAATGCAGGTTCAGGTCTGGGCCGGCCTACAGGTGGGTTGGCAGCGGATACACCATGTATATTCCTTTGGTTTGGCACGTGACAAAGAAACTCATCCGACACGGAAACAGCGCTGCCTTGGTTATCGATAAGGCTACCGCGGCAAGAGTGCGAAGCCAAATGCGGTTGCGGAATCACGCAGGCGGGAGTCCAGGCAAGCAATCTCGATTGGCTCCTCAACTGCGTCCCTAATCTCACACGCCGTCGCAAGGTGAATCGCGTCAACGCTGCGGAGGCGCCCAAACTTTCGGTCAGCCCTGATGCGCCCGGCGATGCGTTCGTCAACGATGCGAAACTGCACCGCTTTCATCAGAGAGTCCATAAAGCGCCAGACGTCGGCGCGGACTTTGTGACGATGAAGGGCGACCACGGTCTCGACATGCAGAAGGATAGACGAGAAGCGCAAGTGTTTAGCGTCCCAATAAGGCTTGTACTCATCAGACCCTGGCTCAGCAAACAAGAGAGAAAGCAAAAAACTGGTATCGATGTAAACAGCGGTCATCTAAATCGTTCCTCTCGTTGTTCGTCAAGAGTTGCACGCCAGTTGCCACGGGGCTTTGAGGTGCGAGCTTTTCGGACAAGCGCTGTAAAATTGGGAACGCAGTCGGTCTTGGCTGGCAAAAGCAGCCCTCGCGAAGTGAGCTCTGTGATATAGTGGTCAATCCGTTCTGCGGGGAGGCTCGTTGACCGAGCACGAATCTCCGCAATTGGAGTATTACGGTCCAGTACGACAACCGTTTCTCCCTTTCGGACAATTCCCAGATAATGAGAAAGGCGATTTTTGAGCTCTCGGATTTTGACAGCGACCGTGTCATTAATGTAGACACCGAGGCTACAAATTTCGAGATGCCATAAACGACCGAGCCCTGAACACGGTTGGAGGTTCCGCGAGCTCGGTTCAGAAATTGCAGCTATTTTCATTCCTGTGTCCTGCCACTCCCCGGCACCGAAAAAGCTTTGATTTCTGGAGCAGAAGCGAAATACCTTTACCGTGTCACTTTCCTGCAAGTTATCGTTAACGAGCGGTATTTTCCGATCTGGAAAGAACAGCTCTTCTTTCCCCATGGTAGCTCGTAACTTCCATAGGAGACTGTGGGAAGATGGGCCAACTGAGTTATGAATGTTGAATCCCAAAATCACGCTTCTAGCTTGTGAAAGCTGAAGCGACGGTTCCCATACTATAACGTCTTCTATCGCCCCTTGCAGCTCTTCGCAGCTAACTCGTCGCTCATTAGGGCGGCTCTCAGGGTCAGAGTCAAGTTCAGAGTTGTCCGGCGGCTGTCGCGCTAATGCACCCATTTGGAAAGGGAACGTATCGTCAAGACGTCGTATCCAGCACCAGAATGTTCACAGAGTGCGGTTCGGCCTCCACGGCATTCCGGCCCGGCTTCCGCTCGTCTATCCGCACGTCATGTGGCCGCGCGACGGTATTGCAGGCGTCCTTGTGCGCTCCGGTCAGCACATGCATCGCCACCGGCGTGTATGCGCCCGCGTCCACCTTCAAGGAAACGACGCGGTCCGGGTGGCGATTGACGATGGAGACGCAGAGCCTGCCGGTGGCGCCGTCCAGGGTGGCGGCTGCGTCGAGCGCAGCCAACCGGACGGCCTTGCCGCCCGGCGCGGCCTCAAATGAATCGTCTGACTCGAGCCAGCTGTCCACGACAGTGTCACCCATACAGTTCGTGAAAAGGTCGAACACATAATACGTAGGGCGCAGCACGATGCCGCCGCGATGAGTGAATATGCAGCCGCGCGCGTTGACGGCGGGAGCGAAGTTGGCCATGCCTACGGTGCTGCAATGCCGAAGGCACTCGTTGAGGAAGCAGGCCGAAAACACCGCGTCGGCCATCGTGTAGTCCTCGTTGCGGTCGTTCTCGTCGCGGGGTTTGAGATATTCCTCGGAAGTTGTGCCCTTCACGACGTTTGGGTGGTGCCAGCCACGCAGGTTCCACTCGTCGAAGGCGATGCG
>Ga0326727_10023769_pt1 | contig 11660 bp, 12 predicted proteins | sample MB2enrmetagenome_FD_207643 | JGI IMG/M metagenome (GOLD analysis project Ga0326727, IMG submission 207643) | Lab enriched peat soil microbial communities from McLean, Ithaca, NY, United States - MB29MY | ecosystem: Environmental > Terrestrial > Soil > Wetlands > Peat | place: USA: New York... | reverse complement strand
AGCGGCCAGACGCCCGGTCCACGGGCCAAGTGCCATGTATCCAGTCCTTAACCAGTCAGCAGTTTGGTGAAGATGTCCCGGGCATTGGCCTCGGCCTGCTGGTATTCCTCCGGACTAAGCCCGGCGCCCAAGGCCACCTTGCGGCGCAAATCCTGGGAAATTATGTCCTGGGGGCCGTGGGCGTCGTTATTTATGAGCAGCTTGGCCCCGGTGAGCCTGGCCATGACGGCCACGTGGCCGTTGGTCAGGCTATGGCCCTTGCGCGTGGAAATCTCCAGGAAAACCCCGTTGTTGGCGGCCAGCCTGGCCTCGTCCTCGGTTATGAGCCCCGGGTGGGCCAGGATGTCCGCCCCGCCCTCGATGGCCGCCAGATTGGTGCCCTGGGCCACCGGCTCCACTATGGTCTCCCCGTGCACCACCACCAGTTCGGCCCCGGCCTGGCGGGCCTGGGCGATGAGGCCCGGGATCAGGGGCGGGGGCACATGGGTGAGCTCCACCCCGGCGGCCACGCCTATGTCCAGGTATGGGGCGGTCTCGTCCACGAAACGCCGCATGTTTTCCAGGATGAGATAGAGGTTTGACAGGTCGGCGTGGTCGGTCATGGCCATGGCCCGGTATCCGGCCTTGGCCGCCCGCCTGGCCAGCTCCGAGGGGATGAGTTCGCCGTCGGAAAAGGTGGTGTGGGTGTGCAGGTCAATCACTTGGGGCTCACATCTTGTACTTGGTCTCATCCAAGTTGAAGCGTTCCAAAATCTCGCTCCATTTGTCGCCTTCCTCGTTGGCCAGCACGGGCTTGGCCTTGGATTCGCTCAGGCTGTCCAGCACCTGGGGGCTGACCAGTATCGGAGCCCCGGCCCGCAGGGCCAGGGCCACGGCGTCCGAGGGCCGGGCGTCGATCTCCAGGCTCTTCGCGCCCTGGTCCACGACCACCGTGGCGAAGTAAGTGCCCTCGCGCAGGTCCGTGACGGCCACGTGGCGCACCTTGCCGCCCATGAGGCCGATGACGCTCAACATGAGGTCATGGGTCATGGGCCGGGGCAGCTTGACCTGGTTCAGGGTCAGCGAGATGGCCATGGCCTCCATGGCCCCGATCCATATGGGCAGGCTGGTCTTATCCTCCTTGTCCTTGAGGATGAGCACCGGAGCCTGGGTTTCCTCGTCCAGGGCCAATCCGAAAACGTTCATCTCGATCATATGGCCACCTCCCCCCACAGGGAATGCCTCTTGGCCGCGGTGATGAGCACGTCCAACATTTCGCCCGTGAGGTCTCGGGCCGGCGAGCCGGCGAAATTCACCACCCGGCCCCCGTCATCCTTAGCGCGCCAGACCTGAACCTCGCCGTTGCGGCTTTGCCCCGGGCCTTCCACCAGCACCGCGGAGGTTTTGCCGGTCAATAGCCGCAACATGGACTCTTGCTGGCTGTTTTGCAAGGCCAGAAGTTCGGCGAAACGCCAGGACTTTATCTCCTGGGGCACCTTGGGCTCCATTTTCGCCGCGGCCACCCCGGGGCGCTCACCGTACATGAAGCAAAAAGAGCTTTCAAACCCGGCCTGGCGCACCAGGTCCAGGGTGGCCCGGAAATCGGCCTCGGTCTCGCCCGGAAAACCCACGATTATGTCCGTGGTCAGGCAGATGTCCGGCCGGGCCTTCCTCAGGGCCTGCACCTTGGCCAGATAATCCCTGGCCGTGTACTTGCGGCCCATGCGGGCCAGCACCGCGTCCGAGCCGGACTGCACCGGCAGGTGCAGCCCCCCGCACAAATTGGGCAGCTCGCCGTAGGCCGCGATGACCTCCGGGGCCAGATCCTTGGGGTGGGAGGTGGTGAAGCGCAGGCGCCTGAGCCCGGGTATGGCCGCCACCTGTCGCAGCAGCGAGGAGAACCCCCCGGCTCCCTGGCCCAGGTCCTGGCCGTAGCTGTTCACGTTCTGGCCCAGCAGGGTTATCTCCTTGGCCCCCAGGTCCACCAGGCGGTGGCATTCCTCCAGCACCGCCCCGGGGGTCCGGGATTTCTGTCGGCCCCGGGTGTAGGGCACGATGCAATAGGCGCAGAAATTGTCGCAGCCCTGCATGATGTTCACGAAGGCCAGGGGCGGCGTGCTCCCGGCCGGCCAGGCCGGATCGCGCTCCACGTAGGTCTCGGTGAAATCGAGTAGCGACAGGCGCAACCTTGGCTCCCTGGCCAGCCTGGCCAGGGCCTGGGGGGTCTGGCCCACGCCGTCCGTGCCAAAGACCAGGCGCACGAAGGGGAAACGGTCCCAGAGTTTGGTGCCCACCTGCTGGGCCACGCAGCCGCCCACGGCGCAGAACACGGATTCGTCCCGCAGCAGATGTTGGCTCAGCCGGCCAAGATGGCTGTACAGCTTCTGTTCCGGCTTATCGCGCACGCTGCAGGTGTTGACCAGGAAGACCGAGGCCTCATCCGGGCAGACCTCTTGCCAGCCCAGGCCCTGCAAGGCCCGGGTGAGCCAGGTGGAATCGGCCGCGTTCATCTGGCAGCCAAAGGTGGTGACGTTGAACTTCATGCCGGGCAACCTAGTCATCACTTGGGGGCAGGTAAAGACCGACTGGCTAAAAAGGCCATAAAAGGGCTGCTAAGACCACCAGGAGGCGAAGCGGGCCAGGATCAGGTCCACGGCCCTGGTCATATCCAGGCCCTCCTCCAGGATCAGCTCGGCCCGCTGGTCCTCCTCGAAGGGCACGTCCACGCCGATCACCTGGCCCAAGCCCTCGAACTTCTGGCCCGTGGCCTTGCGCTTGACGGCCTTGGCGTACAACCCGGCCATGATCATGCCCTGGGGCCTGACGGCCTCGCGGGCCATGGCCGTGGCCACCCGGCAGCGCAAGTGCACCTCGGCGAACCTGGGGATACGCTCCCGGGCGTAGCGGCGCATGGCCAGCTCCGGGGCGGTGGCGTCCATTAGCACCAGGCGGCCCTGCCCGGCCAGAACCGCGGCCTCGTCCGCGAACATGCGGTAGGCCCCGTGGCGCTCCTCCTGGCTGTAACCGGAAAAAGTCCCGTAGCCGCGACGCCGGGCGTCCATCTCCAAGAGTTCGGCCTCCACGCCTTTGGCCGCCAGGGCCTTTTTCACGGCCAAGGCCAGGGTGGACTTGCCGCAGCCCGGCAGGCCCGTGAACCACAGGGCGGCACCGGTCTTGGCCGGGGAAGAGGCGTGGCCCTTAAGATCGGCGGACATCAGTCCAGGTACTTGTTGATGTTTTTCCAATCGAAGCGTTCATCGTCCAGCACCCGCAGCATGAAGTTGAAAAGGCCTCGGCGCACGGTTTCGGGATGGCGCGGATACCATTGCGGCGAGGCTATGACCAAGGCCCGGAACACGTAGAACGGGGCGATGACCGAAAGCATCTCCTGGTCACCCGAGGCCTCCAGGTACTTCTCCCAGAAGGCCGTGTACAGCCGCGCGAAGTCACCGGAGAGCCTGGGCTTGTCCGTCTGGCCGTAGAGCCCGAAAAGAAGGAAGTTCAGGCTCATGGTGGCCACGTCGTCCGCGGGTTCGCCGAATTCGCCCCGGCTGCGGTCCAGGACGTTGAAGTCCAACCCGGCTTTATCCTTGAGCACCATGGTGTTCCAGGGATGGAAGTCCCCGTGCACCACGCTCAGGCGGCTGGTGTACTTCCTGAGTTTCCAGCGCCAGTCCACCACCTTTTTCTCCAGGGACTGGAACTGCTTGGGCTTGAAAAGCTCGTAGGGGTATGGATAGGAGTCCACCAGGCCGAAGATGCACTCCGAGGCCCCGATCAGGTTTCTGATGCGCCGCAGGTAAAGGTCCGGGTCGTCGATCTTGTCCGCATGGATCTGGGCCAGCCACAGGGCGAATTTCTCGGCCAGGGCCAGGTCTTCTTCCCGGACCCCTTCCCGGCCGATGCGCTCCAGGTCCTCGTAATAGTCGTGGCCCTCCACGAAATCGTAAAGGATGAAAAATTCCTTGGGCTCGGTCACGGCCAGCATGGCGTCGCGCTCGTCGAAATAGCCCAGGCCCACGGGCTTGACGTGCTTGGGCAGCCGGCCGGCCGTGGCGTGCTGGAACATCAATATGGCCGCCCGGTCCCAGTAGAACTGGTGGCCGTACTTGTCGCCGCGCATGACCGAGAGCACCACGGTCCTGGCCCGGCCCGCCACCACGAACTCGATGCGCAGGGGCTTGCCGTAGCCGAAGTCCTTCATGCCCTGGGAGCCGGCCTGGCCGATTTCTCCCAGCCAGGAGAGCCTGGCCGATTCCCCGAAGGTCTGGCGCAGGTACTGCTGGATCTTGTCCGCTGTTATGCGCAGCGGCGGCCTTTCCTCGGTGCCCTTGCGCATGGTGGCCTCCTACGGCTGGTCGCTGAAATTTTCGCGATAGCGCTCCCAAAAATCTTCAAGGGTGAAGGCATGTTCCTGGGTGCCCTGCTCCTCCACGCAATAGGCCGCGGCCACCGCGCCCATCCTGGCGGCCGTGGCCAAGGGCCGATCCATGGTCAGGCCCTTGATGAACCCGGCCCGGAAGGCGTCCCCGGCCCCGGTGGGGTCCGCGACCCTGGCCGGACAGGCCGAAGGCACGCGGGTTTCCGTGCCCTTCTCGCTGATGAGCGATCCGTCCCCGCCCAGAGTGGTTATCAAGACGTCCACCCGGTGCAGGATGGCCTCCCGGGAAAGCCCGGTGGAATTCATGATGAGCTGGAGTTCGTAGTCGTTGGTGATCAGGTAGCTGGCCCCGGTGAGCATCTCGGCCAGATCCTCCCCGGGAAAGGCCGTGATGTTCTGGCCCGGGTCGAAAAAGAAGGGGATGCCCAGTTCCTTGTACTTGGCGCAGTAGTGCTTCATGTCCGCCAGGCAGCCCGGGGCCACTATGGCCAGGGTGTCCTTGGGGTCGAAACCGTCCACGGCGTATCCGGACTGGTGATTCATGGCCCCGGGGTTGAAACCGGTGATCTGATTGTCGGTCATGTCCGTGGTGATGTAGGCCCCGGCCGTGAATTCCTCGGGCACCAGGCGCACGGCCTCCAGGGACAGGCCCAGCTTGGCCATCCGGGCCGCGTAGGGTTCGAAATCCTTGCCGGCCGAGGCGATGACCGTGGGCCTTTCCCCGAGTAGCGACAGGGTGTAGGCGATGTTCCCGGCCGTGCCCCCGAATTTTTCCGTCAAGCCGTTCACCACGAAACAGACGTTGAGGATATGCAGCTTGTCAGGCAGAAGATGATCGGAGAATTTGCCCGGAAAGGTCATGATCCGGTCGTAGGCCAGTGAGCCGGAAACTAGGATACGCATCAAGGCTCCTTTGGGGTTCGGGTTTCGGCGGCGATCCAGTCCAGAAAATCGGGGTTGCCGTCAACCAGGGGTAAAAACACCACGCAGGGCACTTCATAGGAATGCAGGGCCTTCACCCGCTCGGTCACGGCCCGGGCCAGATCCCCGCGGGTCTTGGCGATGAAGGCCGCCTCGGCGGATTCTTGCACCCGGCCCTGCCACCAGTACAAGGAATGCAGGTTGTCCACGATGTTCACGCAGGCCACCAGCCTTTCCTCCACCAGGGTCCGGCCGATGGCCAGGGCCTCGGCCTTGTCCTTGGCGGTGACGTACACGAATAAGGCGGTTTCGGGGGCGAAGGGCATGGTTTGTCCTCCTGAGCGAGCATACGCGAGTTGGGCCGGTTTGCAATGCCGCCAATGGCCGGGCCAGGCCGGTTGCCGGGCCCGGGCAATGCGGATAGGATGAGCCCATGAACCGGCGGGCCACGCTCATGAGCTACTTCCAGGCCATGCACCTGGCCCTGGGAGACAGCGGCTGGTGGCCGGCCAAAACTCCCTTCGCGGTCATGCTCGGGGCCGTGCTCACCCAGAACACCTCCTGGAAAGGCGTGGCCAAGGCCATGGCCAACCTGGAGGCCGAAGACCTGCTGGACCCGGCGGCCTTGCGCGATCTTCCCGTGGCCCGCCTGGAGGAACTAATTCGGCCGGCCGGGTATTTCCGGCTCAAGGCCAAGCGCCTGGGCAACCTCCTTGATTATCTGGACCAGGCCTGCGCCTTTGACCTCGCGGCCCTCAAGGCCCGGGACATGGCCGAGCTGCGCCAAGAACTTCTGGGGGTCAGCGGCATCGGCCCGGAAACCGCGGATTCCATTCTGCTCTACGCCCTGGGCCAGCCCAGTTTCGTGATAGACGCCTACACCCGGCGCATCCTGTCCCGCCACGGCCTGGTGCCGGCGGACGAGCCCTACGAGGACTTGCGCGATTTTTTCATGGACGCCCTGGACCACGATCCGGCCCTGTTCAACGAATTCCATGCCCTGCTGGTCCGGGTGGGGCACCATTTCTGCAAACCAGGAAAGCCCCTGTGCGCCATCTGCCCCTTGGATTCATTCCCGCACTGATCCTGGCCCTGGGCCTGGCCTCGTCGGCCCCGGCCCAGGGACCGCAGGATCTGCTCCCGGCCCTGGAGAACAGGCCCGCGGACGAAGCCGGCCGGTTCTCCTTGCGCCTGAGCCTGGCCGAACGCCTGGAGCGCCCGGACCTGGCCAGGCTGGAGGACGCCGCCCAATCGCTCTCGGCCAGGGTCAAGGCCCAGGACGAGCGGCTGTCCCTGGCCAAGGCCGATTCGGAAAGACTGCTCATTGAGCGGGCCGCCCTGGAAAACGAGATCAAGGCCAAGAGCGCCAGGCTGCAAAACCTTTTGCCCGAGTTGTGGACCACCTCCATCGCGGTCAAGGCCGGCATGGACTCGGCCGTGTCCCCGTGGGACGAGGCCGACCGGCGCCTGGCCTGGCTTGGCGCGGCCTATGCGGCGGCCAATCAGGAACTGGCCCGCCAGAAGGAAAAGTCCGCGGAACTGACCCGGAACCTGGCCCAGCAGGAAGAGCTGCGAGCCCAGACAACCCAGTTGTACGAACAGCTGGAAGGCACCAAGGATTCCCTGCTCGAGGCCAAGCTCAGGCTGCTCAAGGAAGTCATGGCCGTGCGCCGGGACCAGGCCGGGGAGCGGGAAATGCTGCGCCGGGTGCTCGGCCTGCTGGTGGAGATGAACTTCCAGCCACAGCCTTTCTCCAATCAGTCCCTGGACAAAAACCAAGAAACTCTTATCTGGCCGGTCGAGGGCCCCTTGCTGGCCCCCTTCGCCCCCCAGGACACCCCGCCCCGGACCGGGGTCTGGCTGGCGGCCGGGCCGGGCGGCAAGGTGGTGGCCTCGGCCGGAGGCAAGGTGGCCTACAATGACAACATCCGGGGTCTGGGCCGGGTGACCATATTGAGCCACGGGCAGGATACTTTCACGATTTACGGCAACTTGGCTAAAAGCCCCCTCAAGCTCGGCCAGCGATTGGCGGCTGGCGAAGCCTTGGGGCAGGCGGACCAATACCCGGCGGGAGGCGGCCCGGCGCTTTATTTCGAATTGCGTTTTCGGGAGAAACCCATTAACCCCACCGGATGGTTCGCCTTAAGTCCGTAAACGTTTCCGGATAAAGACGGCCCTGGCCATTGGGCCCGACAGGCCTGGCGTTTTTGGCCGCGCCCGGGCAGGCGTGCGGCCTTTCCCGTTGGAGGGATACCATGTTTCGATTGTCCAAGGCATTTCCCGCGATTTTGATAGCTTTACTGCTTCTGAGCGCCGGATATTCCCGGGCCGATGAAGACCGTTTCGCCCCGCTGAAGCGCTTCAGCCAAGTGCTGGAGCAGGTGGAAACCCACTACGTCAAGAACGTGACCCGCAGCGAGCTGATCGACGGGGCCATCACCGGCATGCTTCAGCAGCTCGACCCGCACTCCAGTTTCCTGTCCAAGGAAGATTTCAAGGAGATGCAGGAGAGCACCTCGGGCGAGTTCTCGGGCATCGGCATCGAGATCAGCGTGGAGAACGGCCACATCGTGGTCATATCCCCCATTGACGACACCCCGGCGGACAAGGCCGGGCTCAAGGCCGGGGACACCATCCTGGAGATCGACGGACAGTCCACCCAGGACATGACCTTGAACGACGCCGTGGCCCGGATACGCGGCGCCAAGGGCAAGGCCGTGACCCTGACCATAGTACACAAGAGCAGCCAAAAGGCCGATAAGCTCAAGATCGTGCGGGAGACCATTCCCATCGTTTCCGTGAAGAGCACCGAGCTGGACGACGGCTACCTGCTCCTGCGCCTGACCCGCTTCAACGAAAACACCACCACCGAACTCAAGGACGCGGTTGCGGCCTACGGTAAGACCGGCAAGACCTTGAGCGGCATCATCCTGGACCTGCGCAACAATCCCGGCGGGCTGCTCGATCAGGCCGTGAGCGTTTCCGACTTCTTCATACCCAAGGGCCGCATCGTGTCCATCAAGGGCAAAAAGGAAGAGATGCGCAAGGATTACGACGCCAAGGGCGACGCGGTCCTGCCCGACACGCCCATGGTGGTGCTAATCAACGCCGGTTCGGCCTCGGCCTCGGAGATCGTGGCCGGCGCCCTGCAAGACAACAAGCGGGGCATCCTGGTGGGCGACAAGACCTTCGGCAAGGGCTCGGTGCAGACCGTGATCCCCTTGAACGACGGCTCCGGCATCAAGCTGACCACGGCCCTTTATTACACGCCCAGCGGCCGGTCCATCCAGGCCGAGGGCATAGAGCCGGACTACAAGGTTCCCTTGGCGGAAACCGACAAGGACACCTTTGCCCAGGGCCACCAGTTCCGGGAGCGCGACCTCTCGCGTCACCTGGACGGCGCCACCCGCAAGACCTCCGATGCCTCAGAGGCCAAGCAGAAGATCAAGGAACTCCTGGATAAGGACAACCAGCTCAAGCTGGCCCTGGAACTGGCGAAGATTGCCCCGGCCATAACCGCCAGCATGAAGTGACATGACCGCTAAACGCCCCGGCCCCACTCCCCGGCGGCGCAAGAAGTCAGGCAAGCGCGGCCAGTCGGACAGACTGGCCGTGCTTTATTTCTTCCTGGGCCTGGCTCTGGCCGCGGGTCTCATCTACTTCGGCCAAAACCTTCTGAGCGGGACTAAGACCTACCTGCCGGCCAAGCCCTCGGCCCAGGCCACGAAGCCCGAGCCCATGCTGGCCCTGGTCCTGGACGCAACTGGCGCGGACCAGGACCAGGTGCGCGACATCCAGGGTTTGAAACTGCCCATCACCATATTGCCCGCCCAAGGCCAGGCCCACACCCGCGAGGTTCAGGACCTGCTGGCCCGGGCCGTGCAACTCGACGGAGAGCCCGGAGCCCAGGCGGCCATGTGGCAGCTGAAACAGGCCGAACGCCTGGCCCTGAGCCAGGGCCGGGCAGTGGCCGTGGCCCATGCCAAGCCGGAGACCGCGGCCGCCCTGGCCTCCTGGAGCGTGCGCCGGGATGGGCGGGTGAAGCTGGTGCCCCTGTCCAAGCTCATCCAGGCCGGGCCGGGGCAGGCGAATTGACAAGGTTCGGCCGGTTGGCTAGACAAAATCATGGGGATGGAGTTCCCCCTTGAACCGCTGTGACGCTGATGACTCCTGCCGATAAGCCTGGCGGAGTGATATTATACCACGCCTTGAGCGTGGTTTTTTCGTTCGAGAGGTTAAATAGGTTCAATGGATAGCCCAGGCAAGTTAAGGTTCGGCCTGCCCAAGGCCGTGGTCCGGCTGGGCTGGATCAGCTTTTTCACCGATGTGGCCTCGGAAATGGCCTATCCGGTGGTGCCTCTTTTCCTGACCGTGGGGCTGGGAGCCCCGGTGGTGGTCCTGGGGGCCATGGAGGGCCTGGCCGAGGGGCTGGTCAGCCTGATGAAGGGACTCACCGGATGGCACAGCGACAAGATGGGCCGCCGGGTCCCCTATATCCGCTGGGGCTACGCCTTGGGGGCTGTTTCCAAGCCTCTCATGGCCACGGCCCTGGCCTGGCCCCTGGTGTTCGCGGCCAGATGCCTGGACCGCCTGGGCAAGGGCCTGCGCACCACGGCCAGGGACGCCTATATCGCGGACGCCGCACAGCCTGCTCGGGCCGGCCGGGCTTACGGCTTTCACCGCATGATGGACACGGCCGGGGCCTTGCTCGGCGTGCTCCTGGCCGCCGGGCTCCTGAGCATGCTGCCCGGCCATTACCGGACCATCTTTCTGATAGCCACCCTGCCCGGCCTGGCCGCGATGTGGCTGACCTTCAAGCTCCGGGAAAGACCGCGCGCGGAGAGGACTGTTCCCCAGGCTCAGGTCCAGGGCAAACCCTGGTCCGGGCTGCCCAAGCCCTTCTGGACCACCCTCGGCCTGCTTCTGGTCTTCGCCTTTGCCAACTCCTCCGACACCCTGCTCATCCTGCGGGCCAAGAACCTGGGCCTTACCGACGTGCAGTCCATCCTGGCCTACACCCTTTTCAACCTGGTCTATGCGGCCAGCGCCTACCCCCTGGGCCACCTGAGCGACCGTTTCGGCCGCTGGCCCGTGGTCTTGGCCGGCTGGACCGTCTACGCCGCGGTGTATTTCGGCTTCGCCTTGGCCGACATGGACGCGGTGTGGTGGCTGTTCCCGGTATACGGGCTTTTCATGGGGGCCACCGACGGCGTGGGCCGGGCCCTCATCCGGGACCATATCCCCGAGGATAAAAAGGGCATGGGGCTGGGCCTGTTCCACATGTCCACCGGCTTCATGGCCTTGGCCGGCAGCCTGACGGCCGGCCTGCTGTGGGATCAGGTCGGCCCCGAGGCCCCGTTCATGCTCGGCGGGGCCGTGGCCTTGCTGGCGGTTCTCGCGGCCCTGCTGGCCGGACCCAAACTCAGGCGACCACGGCCATGACCAGCCCTGAAAACCTCCTGGCCGAGTCCCTGGTCCTGGGCCTTCCCCTGGCTCAAGCCGGCATCTTCCGGGACGTGCTCTTCGACCTTTGGGCCCAGATCAAGGATCACCCCGGCTCCTTTCTGCGCCTTCACGGCCAGGCCTTGACCCTGCAAGGCCTTAAGGAGGCCCTGGCCACCCTGGACAGCGGGGAAACGCCTGTAGACCGAAAGATCGCCCGTCCCGAGGCCGAGCCCATGCCCGGCCGGCCCGGCCGGGACCTGGGGGCCGGCCGGGAGCAACCGGAAGCCGCCATTCCCCCGACAAGCTACGCCGACATCGGAGGCTTGGACCAGGCCATGCAGGAGCTGCGGGAGGCCCTGGAACTGCCCCTGAAACATCACGAGGTCCTTTCGGGCTTAGGCCTGCCCTTGTGCCGGGGCGTGCTCCTATACGGCCCGCCGGGATGCGGCAAGACGCTCATGGCCAGGGCCGTGGCCCACGAGTCCGGGGCCAAATTTTTCGCGGTGAGCGGCCCGGAACTGATCAGCAAATGGCACGGGGAATCCGAGGAGAACCTGCGCAAGCTCTTTTCCCAGGCCCAAAAACACCAGCCGTCCATCGTGTTTTTCGACGAGATCGACGCCGTGGCCCAGGCCCGTTCCGCGGACGAGAGCCTGCGCCTCGATTCCCGGTTCACGGCCCAACTGCTGACCATCATGGACGGCATCTTCGAACTGGGCCGGGTTTTCGTGCTGGGGGCCACCAACCGCATGGATCTTCTGGACCAGGCCCTGCTTAGGCCGGGGCGTTTCGACCGCATCATCGCCGTGCCCCTGCCCGGACGCGAAGGCCGCCTGAGCATCCTGAACATTCACGCGAGCGGCCTGCCCCTGGCCCAAGACGTGGGCCTGAAGGAATTGGCCGAGGCCCTGGAAGGAGCCAGTGGGGCGGACAT
>Ga0326727_10023768_pt1 | contig 11661 bp, 12 predicted proteins | sample MB2enrmetagenome_FD_207643 | JGI IMG/M metagenome (GOLD analysis project Ga0326727, IMG submission 207643) | Lab enriched peat soil microbial communities from McLean, Ithaca, NY, United States - MB29MY | ecosystem: Environmental > Terrestrial > Soil > Wetlands > Peat | place: USA: New York... | reverse complement strand
TTCTTCCGACTCACGTTTGGACCTGGAGGAGTCAAAAGCCTCTATGACAAGCGACAACAATGGGACGTATTGCGGACAGACAAATTCGAAGGTGGGGAGGTATTGGAGTTTACAGCTCCTGGACGTGCATGGGAAGACGTTGAGACGGTCGGAATACAGAATTTCGACAGAACTGCGAACCATGAGTTTGGATTCACGAGTCTAATTAAGAGTCCGGTCCGTATAACTGCCCTGCGCGAAGCGCACTTCGACAACTTTTCCCTTAGAGAGTTTTTCCACATTTATAATGAGGTAGATCGGGTAGACATCGAGATCGAGATCCTTAACTGGAAGGGGACTAAGTCGAGAGAACTACGTGTCGCATTCCCAATTAATCTTGACGAGGCACGTCTTAGTTACGAAGTCCCCTTCGGGACTGTAGAAATAGGAAAGGACGAGCTAGACTTCTCTCTATTGTCTTTGGACGCATATGGGGAATTGGCGCAGTTCTCCCCAAAGTACTATGGTGGTGCAGGCGCACTCGCATTCAGAGAAGCCATCAATTGGATAGATGCTTCATCACCGAACTACTCCAGCGCTGGATGTCTGGCAGCCTCTGACATGACGCTCCACGTTTTCCGAGACGAAACCGACCAGCCGGTCTCGTACCCAGTATTGCAGCACGTATTGCTGTCAGTGAGACAGAGCCTCGCTTGGAACCCCGAATACTGGTGCACGCAGGAGGGAAACCATCGATACCGGATGGCACTGTTCCCGCATGGCGGAGACTGGCGGTTGCGTTATCGCGAAGGTATCGGCTTTAACTACCGTCTAATTGCGTTTGTTGGTCAAGAATCGGCGGGCGTTCAGGGTTCGTCAGTTTCTGATACGGAGTCGTTTTTGCGCCTTGAGCCGAGAAACCTAGTCTTAACGGCCATGAAGAAGAGCGAAGATGACGATCACATAGTGCTGCGCTTTTACGAGGCAGAGGGAAATGAGTCGGTGGCGCGCGTAAGCCTCAGTGTGCCAATTCGTCACGCGTGGCGAGTTAGTTTGATCGAGGAAGACGGGGACGCGATACCGCCGCTTGGTGATGGGTCAATAGAACTCGCTGTTTCGCCGTGGGAGATCGTCACATTGAAGGTTGCAATATGAGCGGTCTCCAGTTAAAGGATTTGATTAGCGAACTCGGCGACGCGCTCCCTATGACGCTCACAGCGACGGCAACCCTGAGAAACGACGAGCTAACCTTCGACATCACCCTATACCGTATCGCTATTCGGGGGACTACAGGGTGTGGGCCGACTCACTAGCGCACGCGGAATTCGCAAACTTGGAGCTCGCTCCATGTTGCGTCTCTACGCGCTTGGAGCCACCTGTTACCTTCTACTTGCCGTATTCGGGCCGGTGCAATTGACAGCCATTGGATTCGCTGCAGGCGGCTTCTTTACTTCGGTCCTCATCACTTTGCTGTTCAGCGGGGCCCTTCACACCTTCAAAGAGTCGCAGGGAAGGCTTTCCGGTATGCTGGTTACGGCGTCGATCGGCGGTGGAATCATTCTTCCTTTCGTGGGCTTGAGCGCAGATCACTTCGGCATCCGCGCCGCCATGATGGTTTCGCTGCTCTATTTTCTGTATGTACTTGCGGTTGCGTTCGTCGGGAGAGCTGAATATGAATGACATCCAAAGTGATTGGGAGAAAGAAAACAAAGTCTGGATTGGCGTGGACATTGGCGGCACCAAAACTGCCGTTGTGCTCTCATCCAAGCCGCCGACTGTGCTTGAGCGCATTGAGTTTCTTACCTTGCCGGACCATGGCCCAGAACGGACAATTGACCTGATCAAGCAATCCATTCATCAGCTTATTAACTCAACGGGCATCGAAGGTTCCCGACTGGGCGCCATTGGCGTCAGTTGTGGGGGCCCTTTGGATCAGGCCGCAGGCGTGATTCAGGCGCCGCCCAACCTGGCCACATGGGTCGATGTGCCTATTACATCCATACTCCATGGAGAGTTCGGAATCGATTGCATAGTGGAGAACGACGCAAACGCCGGGGCAGTTGCCGAACATCGATTTGGAGCTGGGCAAGGGACGCGCCACATGGTCTTCCTCACCATGGGGACTGGGATAGGCGCGGGAATCATCGTCGATGGTCGTCTGTATCGCGGAATTTCGAATATGGCCGGTGAAATTGGGCATGTCCGACTCACTCCCTCCGGACCGGTCGGATACGACAAGGCGGGATCGGTCGAGGGCTGGGCCAGTGGCGGCGGTATGGCGCAGGTGGCAGCCGACGAGGTTGCGGCCGCAATCCAGCGTAATGAGCCCACACTGCTCGCCACGAAGTTCAATAGTTATAGAGTTTTGACCGCAAAGGATGTTGCTGATGCTTTTCAGCATCGAGACGCGCTTGCAGAGCGCATCATTCAGAGCACTGGAAGCCGTCTGGGTGAGGCATTGGCCATTCTTGTCGATCTCTTCAACCCGGAACGCATAGTCATCGGAGGGCTAGCCATGCGGCTGGGTGAGAGCCTTCTAGAACCCGCGCGCCGCGTAATGGAGCGTGAGGCACTGCCGGCTTCTGCGAAGATCTGCCAGATTGTTCCCGCCGCGCTCGGAGAAACCATTGGCGATGTAGCGGCGATTTGCGTAGCCATGGGTTTCATGTCGAGTGAGTCACAAGTACCTTCAGATAGCAGCGAGACCCACCCTATAGCCACGAAGAATCAAAGTGTCCATGCGCTAATTGATGTTTCTGGCAAGGCATGAGCGAGGCGTGAAATACTGTGCCGACGATTTATCCGGTACGAACTTACGGATTATAAGGTGATTGTGTGAGAGGAATAGGTTGAAGATGAAGGATTTGTTTAGGAAGCAGATGGGGCAGTTTATAGCGACCTTGCAAGGCACCATGGACGATCCGAATATCGCAGAGGCCATCGTGAGCGCCGGGAAACTGACCGCAGCCGCGATGAAAAATGGTCACAAACTAATGGTGGCTGGTAATGGCGGCTCTGCTGCGGATGCGCAACATTTGGTTGCAGAGTTTGTGTCGCGCCTCACTGTCGATCGCCCCGCGTTGCGCGCGATTGCACTTACGACAGACACATCTATTCTCACGGCAATAGGCAATGACTTCTCTTATGACAATGTCTTCGAGCGCCAGATTGAAGCACTGGGTCAGAACGGTGATATCTTTTTGGGTATCTCTACGTCAGGCAACTCGACCAATTTGGTTAAGGCGCTGAAGCTCTGCAAGCAACTCGGCATCACGACGGTCGGGTACATAGGCTGTGGGGGAGGCAAGATGGCGCCGCTATGTGACATCGCTCTAGTTGTTCCATCGGACATCACGATGAATATTCAGGAGGCGCATCTTGCGCTTGAGCACATCTATTGCATGGCCGTGGAGCGGTTCTACTTTAGTGGAGATGTCGGGAATGCTGGACGAGTATCATGCGAATAGTTCACGCTGATCGGCTGTGGAATTGACACGAGTTCTATTGAATCAAAGGAGATTTATGAGTCGCTCAGATGCAGATTCGCCAAAGTCTTTGACGCGCCGCAGTGTTCTCAAAGTCGACCGCATTCTTGACGCCATGACCGATTGTACGTACAATCGGTCATGGCGTCAAGAATGGATACACCGAGGAGACGGTGATGCAAGAAGTTTTTGCCGGAGTCGACGTGGGCGGAACGCGAATCAAGATTGGCCTCGCCGACAACGCGGGACGTTTGCTCTCATGCGAGATTCTCGAGACCGCGGAGTGCAGAGATGCCGAGAGCTTGCTCGAAAATGTTGGGGCAAAGATTGAGGCCCTGGCTCGTGCTGCCTCGGCCGCTGTCAAGGGAGCGGGCATTGGGTGTCCGGGCCGGATTGATTTCGCATCGGGCAAAGTTGTCTGGCTCAAAAGTAAATTGGAGTTTCTTGAAGGCATCCCGCTCGCGCGACGGCTTGGCGCCCGGCTCGCGTGCCCAGTGGCGTGCGACAACGACGTGAATACGATCCTGGCCGGAGAAATGCGGTTTGGCGCAGGCAGGGGTTACCGGGATGTCGTCGGCCTGACGGTGGGTACCGGCATTGGCGGCGCGATTGTGCTCGGTGGATGCATGATGCGCGGAAAAAACTGGGCAACCGGCCACTTCGGTTACATGTCACTCGATCCCCGAGGCGCCCCGCATGTCTGTGGGAACACGGGAATCGTTGAGGAGTTTGCCTCGCACAGCGGAATCCTGCGCCAGGTGCGCCGATCGCTTGAGGCAGGCGAGAAATCTTCCCTAACCGAATCGCTTACCCGTGGGGAGGAGCCAGGTCTGCGCGAGCTGTTTGACGCGGCAGAGGCGGGTGACCCGCTTGGCCGCCGCTTGGCGGACCGGCTGACATCTGACTTGGGAGTGCTGATTGCCAACCTGATTTACGCGCTGGACCCTGAGCTTGTCCTCGTCGGAGGCGGTATTGTGAACCACCGCCCTGGTGTCCTCGACGCCATCCGGTGCGAAGTGGCCGGGCGAATCAACTTCCTTCCACCTGGCGCTACCGAGGTTTTGCCGATGGCATTGGCAGATACCGCCGGGGTGCTTGGCGGCGTGGCTCTAGCAATGGATGCCATTACTCAAACTGAACCGGGCTTCCGCGCCCAAGGAGAAAAAAGGTGACAAAGGAAAAGACAATCCAGATGCCCCGCTGGGCAAAGCGAATCATGAGCAAACACGGGATCAGCGAGCCACCCGCCGCGGGCGTTGTTCCGGACTGGTTGCGTGTAGAGGTAGAGGAAGTGCCGCTTTGGTACATTATTCGCGAAGCACAAGAGGTTCGCAGCGCCCATCCGTACCTTCTTGTCGACGAATTGCGCAAGCAGCCCGGGCAATGGCGCGAGATCATAAGCACCTTGCAGCCAGCCATTTGCGCCGCCGCAGAAGCCATTGTCGCGCGGGGAGTCAAGGAGATCATCTTCACGGGTTGCGGATCCGCCTTCTTTACAGCGCTACACGGTGATTTTGTGGTGGAACGGCTGAGTGGCATTCGCTGCCGCGCAGTGGAGTCCTTCGAGCTTCTCAATTATTTTCCGGAAGTTGACCCGGAGCATACGTTGGTGATTGCGCACTCAGGCACGGGAGGCAGTATCGAGACCCGCGATGCGCTCCAGGAGGCTCGCTCGCGTGGATGCCTTACGCTCGCGATCATCAACACTCCGGGAAGCCCGCTTGGGGTTCTCGCCGAGCACTCGCTTTGCTACGAGACGGCCCAGGGGTGCGGTCCCTGCATCAGCGTCATCAGTACCAGAATATTGATGCAGACGTTGCTTGGGCTTGAACTCGGACGGCTGATGGGCCACGATCCCGAACGGATTTCAGCTCTCCACTCGCAGATCGGGCGCTGCGTCGAAATCGGCGAAGCTTTCCTGAGCACGCAGGAGGCAGCAGTCCGCTCACTCGCGGAACGCCATAAGGACACAGCCTCCTTCTTCCTTGTTGGCACTGGACCAAATTACTTTTCGGCCCGCGAGGGCACGCTCAAGATTGAGGAGGAAAGCATCTGCGTCAGCAAAGCCTATCGGCCAGGCGACTTCCATCACGACGTGATCTCTATCCTGGGGCCGACCAACTGCACAATCGCGATTGCCGGCAACGAGGCTACAAATCCGCGCATCGCCGACTGCCTGGATGTCGCGCGGGCGGCAGAGTCGGGGACGGTCGCCGTTGTCTTCGGCGGCAATGACTCGCTCGCGTCCCACGCAGAGCACGTGATTCGGCTCGAGGGTGGTATCGATGAGTTGCTCACGCCGATCCCGTTGACACTGGTATTCCAGCTATTCGGCTATTATCGCGGAGTCGCGCGCGGCTTCAACCCCGACACATTGCGCACGGATCATTGGCCGAATGCCAAAGCCTGGATCACGGCTTTTCCCATTGGGACACACTGAGGAAGACATGAAGCTTGCACCATTTCATGCCGTCATCTTCGATTGCGACGGTGTGCTGGTTGATAGTGAGAGGCTAGGGCTGCGCTCGTTGCAACAGGTGTTGCATGAGGTTGGTGTTGAGCGCTCGCTCGATTTTCTCGCTTGCTTCTCCGGCCGCAGCCACAGCGAGACGCTCGCCGAACTGGAAGCGGAGTCCGGCGAGCCCTTGCTTGCGATGGGCATCGCGGAGCGGATGGACAATTGCTACATCAATCTAGTAGGGGTGGAAGGATTACAACTCTGCTCAGGAGTACCTCAACTGCTGTCGTGGCTGTCAACCAGGCGGATTCCCTTTACGCTGGCTTCCTCTGGTCCACGCAGGAAGGTGCTTTTTAGTTTGCAAAGTGCGGGCCTCGCGTCAGCCTTTCAGCATTTCATTTGCGGGGACGACACCGCGCGTGCGAAGCCACGCCAGATCTGTATCTCGCGGCCGCCGCACTCATTGGCGTAGACCCCTCGGAATGCCTGGCAATCGAGGATGCACCCCATGGGGTGCGATCGGCATGCGCAGCAGGCATGTAAATCGTTGCCGTAACAACGAGCTACGGGTCAAGTGAGCTCGCGGAACCCAACCTCATAGTGGACTCGTTGTCGCTCCTGCCGCACCATTTTCCTGGTTCTCCAGGCTTCGCGACTTGAGAAGTATCCGGGTTTGCGCAAACTGACATTTGGGAGGTCTCCCGATGCTTGTGGCGTTGATGCTCGTACTGCTGGCCGGCGGAACGAGCGGAAGTTTTGCCGTGCCAATGAAGCACATACGCTGCTGGCAGTGGGAGCACACCTGGCTCGCGTGGTCGTTTCTCGGGATGCTTGTCATTCCGGTGGCCGTAGCTGTGGTGACCGTCCCCGACTTAGGGGCAGTGTACCGCGCAGCGGGGCTCGAGTCGTTTGCGCTCACGGTGCTCTACGGAATGATCTGGGGGGCGGGTACGGTCCTCTTAGGCCTGGGTATCACGCGGGTCGGACTCGCGCTCAGTTTCGGAATCGTTATCGGAACTTCTTCGTCGCTTGGTACCATAATACCGTTGGTGATGCTGCACCGCGACCGGCTTCTTACTGCCGCCGGCCTGTTAATGCTCGCCGGCGTAGGCGTCATCCAAGGCGGAGTCGCGGCTGGCGCGCGGGCTGGCTTGCTGCGCGAGGCGGCAGCTCAAGAACGCCGAGGTGGTTCCTTTATGGTCGGCCTTATTATCTGCCTGTTTTCAGGTCTGGGTTCCAGTTTCATGAGCCTGGCGCTCAACGAATCCACACCGATATCCAGGGCCGCGGAAAGCCTCGGAGCGTCCCAAGCCGTCTCCCTGAATGCCGTCTGGCCCGTACTCCTGGGTGGAGGGCTTGCCGTCAATGCCGTATACTGCGTTTTTTTGCTGGTTCGCAGGGGCAATGCCGGATGCTTCGCAGAGTTCACTGGGGCCAATATCGGATTGGTCGTGGTGATGGCCGTGCTGTGGTCGGGCAGTAATTTCGTCTATAGCGCGGGCGCGAGGAGGATGGGTTCGCTTGGCCTAATCCTCGGTTGGCCCATCTTCATGGCAGTGATTGTGCTGACTGCGAACGCTTGGGGGCTTCTGATGGGCGAGTGGCGGAGTGCCGGACGGCAAGCGACTAAATGGGCGGCGGCGGGTTGTTTACTGCTTATTGTGGGCATCTGGATAATAGCCTTGGCCGGAAACGTGTCATAAGGAGTGCACGCGTTGCAGCTCTGGCGGCGGAGAAAGGAGATCCTACCGTGAAAGCACGAATACGCGACAACGGGCGCATTGACCGCTCCACCCCTATGCCGCTGTATTTTCAGATCGCAGAACATCTCCGCCATTACATGATCACACAGAAGATGAGCCAAGGGGATCTGCTCACTACGGACGAGCATGTGCAGGCGGAGTTCGGAGTGAGCCGCGCTACTGCGCGCAAGGCAATCGACGAACTGGTTGATGAAGGACTCGTAGAACGCGTCACCGGGAAAGGTACTTTTGTTACAGAGCCGCGGCTACAAGTACCACTGCCGGCGATGCTGAGCTTTACGGAGGAAATTTTGCGTCGCGGCATGCGCCCGAGTTCGCGAATCGTATCCGTCGGATGGGTCCCGGCCAGCGAGCGAGTAGCTCATGTTCTCAGCCTCGACGCCACCGCACGCGCGCTCCGTCTTGAACGCATCCGATACGCCGACTCCGAGCCGATTCTGCAGACTGTAGATATATTGCCTGAGTGGCTCGGGATTGGACCAGAAGAAGACTTCTCGGGCTCGCTCTACGAACTAATGGAGTCGCATGGTATCCGGCTTGCCGAATGCCAGAATCTCATTGAGGCGGCCGCAACGGATCGTTACCTGAGCGGACTGCTCCTGGTAAAGAGGGGTTTCCCCATATTGGCACTACAGCGTACAACCTACGATACCAAGGGCCGGCCAGTTCTTTACGAAGAGGCTGCGTGCCGTGGCGACATGTACAGCTATGCGATCCGCCTTGCTCGCCAGCGGCGCAACACCAGTTCGACACCATACCAACCGCAAAAGGGGAAAAGAGGGAGGCAAGATTAAGCAGAGAAAGACATTCTTGGGAGGATTGGTGACTACGGGCGGTATTTCTTCTGAAGGATCTGCATAGTCTCCGCCTGATTCGCAAGTGGCTGCCGGTTGGAATGGAGGAAGTTGGGAGGTCAAGGTAAGTGGCAAGGGGCTGGCAAGTCCATCTGCTCTCCAACTATGAAGCAGAAGGCGTCGGCCGCTACGCCGGCGGATGGAACGAGGGCGCCGAGTACCGAGTTTATTTTTATATCGTCCTGGATGTGCCGGCTTCAAGCGTCCAAACCTGGAGCGGCGGCTCGCTAACTTCCGCACAGGAAGCTTCGGTCGCCGGAGACCGGCCTCTCGGTGTCGTCTTCAACTTTCCAACTCGCGCGGGCCAGGCTGTGTAGGCCAAGGTGGGGATTTCGTTCATCAGCGCCGAGCAGGCGCGCCGGAACGTGCGGCAGGAGGCTTCCGCGTGGAACTTCGATGCTGTTCGCCGGGACGCGGTCCACAGCTGGAATCAGGCATTATCCCGAATTCAGCCTCATGGCGAAACCGACTCGAAGCGCATTCAGTTTTACACCGCGATGTATCACACCATGCTCATACCATCCGATCGCACCGGCGAGAATCCCGGCTGGCAATAGAAGGAACCTTACTATGACGACTACTACACAATATGGGATACGTTTCGTAGCTCTGGGCCCCTACTTACTCTTATTGCGCTACACTAACACTCACTCTGGTACAAATTCCCGGGCAGGCCACCAACAGCATACGCCACCCCATAACTTTGCATGCCCTCCAAGTCCTGCGCTCTATTGCAACTCGATCGCAGTGGCGTGTCCAGCATCGATCCTCAGCGCAGTGACCGGCCCAAATCGATCCGTCCCTGCAACCCAGGTGCGAACACCAACCTCTCCAGACCGCACCCATCGCACTCCGCTCACCTTCACCCGATGCGCCGCCGTCCCGTGAACGCGGATAAGAAACGTCTGTGCCGCTGGTTTGAAGCTGCCCGTGGGCGGCCTGAAATCAATTGTCACCCTCGCTGCGCTCCCCACCGCGGCAATCTCCTGCCGAAAGAAGGCGCCCTTCTCATAGTCGTAGGTCGCACCATCATCCTCGTAGTAGCTGAACCCGGCAGGCTCGCTCGCCGGATAAACATCCAGAGCCACTTCCTCAGGATGCATCGCATCCGTGGCGCTGCCGACGGGACCTGTAGCCACAATCGAACCTGCCCGCACAAACAGCGGTATGTCGCTCCAGCTTTCGGTATCGACCGCCCACGAAATAGATTGCAGACCTGCCCACTGTTTGCCGCTCGCGTAGTCCCACCAGGTCCCGGCGGGCAAATAGATGGATTTCGTCGCCTTCTCTTCCATGACCGGCGCAACTAGCAGGGCATCTCCAAACATCCACTCATCCGTCTGCGCCGAGGCCGTCGCATCATCTGGAAATATCCAGCTCAACGGCCGTACCAAGCCAACCCCGCTCGCGGCCCCCTCCGCCTCCGTCGCGTAGATATATGGCAGCAGCGAATAGCGCAACTGGATCGCCCTGGCCGCCGCCTGCGCGGTTGGCCCATATACCCATGGCTGCCGCTTCTCATTGTGGTCCCCATGGACCCGGAATATTGGGACAAACGCTGCGAACTCAATCCATCGTGCATAATTCTCCGGCGATGGATGTCCATGGAATCCACCCGTGTCCATGCTCCAATGCTCCTCCCCGACATTCAGCGCCGCCAGCATTCGCACTGGTTGCTCTGCCATGCTTTCGCTGCCGGACTTGATGTCGCCCGACCACTCCGCGTACCCGTAGCGTTGCGAACCAAGATAGAAATTACGGTTGATCGTCCAAATCCGCTTGTCCGAGTGTGCGCGCTGTCCATCGTACTCCGCGCGAGCCATGTTAAAGTGCTGAAGATCGTTGAACCGGAACTCCTGTTTGTTGACTATGTCGGTGCGGTCCGCTTCATCGTTCCAAAAGGCCTCCACGCCGCTGTCGAACACCGGCTGCAAGTGCTCCCAGAACCATGTGCGCGTCTCCGCCAAGTTGAAGTTCAAATCCCGCGATGGACGGTGCGTGACGTAGTCGATCGTCTCAGGCTCGTTGGGATACCAGAATCCGTGTTGGTCCGCGTACAAAGCAGCCTCATCCAACTCCGTAGTTGATCCCGGTTTGTACAGCAGTATTCGCGGCTTCATGATCCCCGTCAGGTGAACTCCCAAAGCCCGCATGTCCGTCGCGAACTTCCCGCTTGCGCCGTTCGGAAACAGGTCGGGTGCGATGTTGCCTGGTCCCGACGTACTGTTCCACCGCCACTCCCCGTAGTTGTCCTCGCCCCATGCCTTCCAGTCGAAGTCCAGGATGAAGCCGTCCAGCGGTATCTGCTCCGTGCGATAGCGCCCCACAATGTTGCGTATCTCCGCCTCGCTCGAGCCCCATTGTCCATTCAGGAAGCCCAGCGTCCACCGCGGCGGCATGGGCGAGTGCCCGCTCAAATCCGCCAACCCCCTGCGCGTCTCCAAAGGATTGCCCACGACAATAAAGAACTCAGTCTCCTGCCGCGAGCCGCCGTGAAATCCCACCCTCTCCCCGTCGATCGAGAAGATGCCCCCGACCGAATCGACCAGGACTGCGTATTTCCGCGTGAAGAACAGCGGCGCTCCGCCGTTGCCCTGGATACCAGCCGAAACCGCTACCTCGCCGCTCCGTTTCAGCGGGGCATTCCTCACATTCCTATCGATGCCATTGACTCCATAAACCGGGTCGTTATCCTTCCGCACAAACTGTATCGTGTGTGTAGACGCATCTTTCAGCAGGTCCTCTTCTCTAAGCAACACTGCCCCATGCCCGTCCGCCACGGTCAACGAAAACTCCGGCCCCGGCTTCAAGGTTGCAACGAGCCGGGAGGTCTGAACAATCCTCGCTGTCCCCGAGCGTCGTAACTGCAAATCTGTTATGGTTACTGGATGGAATCCGGGATCCATCACCGGCGTCCTCGCATCCCCCACTCCATCGGGCTTAACATCAACCCGCAGGATATCCGGTTCCACCACGGACACCTCCACGGTGTTCGTTCCCTGTATGGCTCTGAAGCCGACAGCGAGTTGCTGTATTCTGCCCTGCTGCGCCGATGCAGGCAACACAACTCCGAAAAGCATCAGTAGCTCCGATAAGCGCAACAGCGCACTTGCTGCGGCTTT
>Ga0326727_10023767_pt1 | contig 11661 bp, 10 predicted proteins | sample MB2enrmetagenome_FD_207643 | JGI IMG/M metagenome (GOLD analysis project Ga0326727, IMG submission 207643) | Lab enriched peat soil microbial communities from McLean, Ithaca, NY, United States - MB29MY | ecosystem: Environmental > Terrestrial > Soil > Wetlands > Peat | place: USA: New York... | reverse complement strand
CTAAAGGAAATGCAACGGTGGTGTTCACCGCAACGCTTCAGGTGGACCTGGAAAAGATGTCGCTGGGCAGTGCGTTCGAGTGCGTGACCCATGAGGATGAGATCGCGGCGTATGGTAAGGTTCATGAGACGGGGCAGGAAGCGATGTCTCAGGAGATCCGGTAGCGGCGCTGGGTTGCATGTCCGAGGCTGGCGTTGCGCGGGCTTTTGAAAGATTCGCATAAGGCTCGTTTCCCGAGCCGCCGGCCCACGCGAATGATCGTCTTGCTCATCGTTGCCGGTGCGGCGCTTTTACCGATGGGCAGCCGGCGGAGAGCAAAATGCAATTCCGAAAACCTGAGTGGCTGGATAGCGCTGTCGGCGTCGCGGGCCTGATTTTGTCGATGCTTGCGCTGCTGGTGGGATCGAATCTTTCGGCCCGAGGCGCGGCGTACGGAGCATTGAGTTTCAGCGTCTTTATTATTCTTGTCTCCGTAATCTTTCGCCCCCGCCATTCCTTCAAGACGATCCCAGCAGAGGATAGAGCCGCTTTTCTTGAGACGGCAGCGCGCTCCGCCGAGGAGATCATCGTTGTTAATCCCGGTGGGAGAGATTTCGATTTCGGAAATTATGTGGGCCACGCCCTCGATGAAAGCGTGCGCATTTCCGTTATAGGATGTGCGCCGGCGATTCAGGAACTGATCAAGCTGCTCGAGGGGTCCTTGCAGGAGCGGTTCTTGAAGGCTGTTTATTTATCCGAATCCCTCTCCGATGAGCCTGTAATTTGCGTCGCCTCGCGCGATCATCGAAGGCTGATCATTATGGTTCTCTCGGAGCGCGAAACGCTGGCCTTCCAGCTCTGGGATCCGCCGCTGGTAAAAGTGGTTCTTAATCTCGTTCGACGAGAACATCATCCGCATCGCAGCTTTGCCCGCTTGGACGATGCTTCGGACGGGCGCAAGCTGCTTGACGCTTTCGATACCGAGCAGCGCAAGTACTTGCGCAACTTTGAGACGCTTCGCCAGGGCTACGTAACTTATTACGGAACCGATGTGCAGCAGTTGCAATCGAAGCTGGTGGAGAGCGGACTATTCAAGCGTATCGACACACTGGACATTACAACTTCGCCATCCCTGCTTCTTCTGAGAAAAAGATATCTCGAGGCAAACGGCGCCTACATTGAGAAAGGCGGAATCGTCCGCCGTGTTTACATGATCGAGGAACCAAAGCAGCGCGATGCGCAATTCATGGCGGACCTGGGCCGGCTGGTTACCCTTCAGCGCGCGATGGGCGTTGCCCTGGGGCTGGTTCTGATCGAAGACCTGGAACCCAGCCTGCGAAAAGACTTCATTCTTTTTGACGACGCCCTTGCTCTGGTCGAAGATCGCCAGGCGAATCTCGACTACACTCTGGCGCAGAGCACTGCGTACTTCGACAGGACGTCGCTGTCTCGTTACCGGGAACACTTCAACTCCGTGTGGGATCGCCCGATCCGGGGCTGGACGCCGTCCGAGAGGCTGGAGAAGATATTTCCGCAATCGGGCGACGGCGGGTTAGCAAGTTCACCTGTGAGCCAAAAGCCGGAGACTCTTTCGTAGCGGTCTCTGTTTTGCGGGTGGGGTGATTCGAGTGTGGATTTCCGGGCCCAGGGAGCACGAAATTCCTGCGCACCCGCGCCTCGCCGTCCTCACCCGTCGCGCCGTGTTAGCCTGACATTTCGCGCACATTGAACGCTTAATGCCTCGCAGGAGCACGAATTCTCATGCATGCCAATCATGCCAATCATTTCAATTTGATTGCCGCGGCGCACGCGGCGATGATCGAGAACGGATTTCAGCCGGATTTTCCCGCGGGAACCGACGCGGAGTTGGCGGCCATCGCGGCGCAAGCTGCGCCTGTTGCCGCTGACGGCGTTGCTGATTTGCGCAACCTGCTCTGGTCGTCGATCGACAACGACACTTCGAAGGATCTCGATCAGATTGAGTGGGCCGAGCAGTTGGCCGACGGCCGCATTCGGGTGCTGGTGGGCGTGGCCGACGTGGATGCGCGAGTTCAGAAGGGAACGTTGCTCGACACGCATGCGCAGAGCGAGACCACCTCGGTCTACACGGGCGTCTCGATCTTTCCCATGCTGCCCACGGCGCTTTCGGAAGGCATTACGTCGCTGAATGAGAACGAAGACCGCCTGGCCATTGTGATCGAAGTCTCGATTGCGGCCGATGGGACCGCGTCCGATGGAAAAGCTTACCGCGCGCTGGTGCGCAATGGCGCGCAACTGGCCTATCCGGGCGTGGGCGCATGGCTTGAGGGCAAGGGCGAAGCTCCGGCCAAAGTGGCTGCAAGCACCGAGCTTGCCGCGCAGCTCAAATTGCAGGACGCGGCTGCCCAACGCATGGGCGGCAACCGCTTCCAGCACGGAGCGCTCGATCTTGAGACCATCGAGACGCACCCGGTGCTGGTTACCGATCAGATTGTGGGCATTGCGCCGGTGCCAAAAAATCGCGCAACGTCGCTGATCGAGGAGTTCATGATCGCGGCCAACGGCGTGATCGCGCGCACGTTTGAGGATGCGGGCCTGGCCTCGATTCGACGCGTTGTGCGCACGCCGAAGCGCTGGGACCGCATTGTTGAATTAGCCAAGGCAAAGGGATACACGCTGCCCGCCGAGCCTGACTCGAAGGCGCTGAACGACGTTCTGCTGGCGGAGAAGCAAAAGGATCCGGATCACTTTCCCGATGTTTCTCTCACCGTGATCAAGCTGCTGGGTTCCGGCGAATATATCCTGGTAAAGCCCAACCAACCCTCGCCCGGCCACTTTGGCCTGGCGGTGCAAGACTACACGCACTCGACTGCGCCGAACCGGCGCTTTCCTGACGTGGTGACGCAGCGGCTGCTGAAGGCGTGGCTCGGCCACACCGCGGCGCCCTACTCCGAAGATCAGCTGAACGCAATTGCAGAACGATGCACGGAACGGGAAGATGCCGCGCGCAAAGTGGAGCGGGATATGCGCAAGCGCATCGCGGCCGTGGTGCTGCATCCGCATATCGGCCAGAGTTACCAGGCCATAGTGACGGGCGTGAATCACTACGGAACGTTTGTGCGCACGCTCGATCCGCACGTGGAAGGTATGTTGGTGCAGGGTGGCAAGGGCCTGGATGTGGGCGACCGCGTTACGGTCAAGCTGGTATCGACCGATCCGGAGCGGGGCTTCATCGATTTTGCGGCGTAAGGCTCTCCGGAGGAGCGGCCGGTGAGAGGGTTCCGGGACGCAGCACCCTTCAGGGGCTAAAGCCCTCCGTTTATTTGAGGCGTTTGCGGCACGACTGAACAGCTTGCGGAAAAAGTCGGAATTCGAACCCCGGCGCAAAAAAAACATCCCTCAGCGGCTGAAGCCGGAGGCCTTTTGTTGTACTTATTGGCACGGATAAATCCGTGCCCTTTCAAAACGGCGGCTTTGGACAGTTTATCCGCAGCCTGTAAAGTTGTGCCCTGATACAAAACGGACAGCCGCAGAGGATTTTCAGCAAGCTCTCGACTCGTGCCTTGTTGCAAGACTCCCTGCTGAAGAAGTTTTCCGCAATTTGTCAGGGCCATGAACATTTCGGGACTCCCGGTGAAAAAACGGAGAAGACCGCGCAGGTTTGGCGGTTTGGTGTGCGATTCTGGCCGGGTAAGGCAAGTTCTTGGGTCCGGCGAGGGTTGAGAGACGTCTAACGAGAAGACACTGTCAATTTTTCATTGGTAGCTGGCTCGCGGAGTGCTCGCATGGGCCCCGTTCGAGCTAATCAAAGATGAACGGCGCTCCATGCCGGTTTGCCCACAAGGTGAGTCGCGCGGATCGGCTGCCCACTTTAAAAACAGGTGGTTGAATGGTTCAGAAAGTTTGTCGAGTTGCCGTGCGATTTACTGGGACGGTCTTGCTTGGAGCATGTCCGTGTCTTTTTGCGCAGGGGACGGTAGGTGCCACGGCTCCTGAAGTGGTTGCCGCGCAGAGCGAAGCCGAGCTTCCTGACTCTCCGACGCCCCAGATCGAGTTAGCTTCCGCCGCGGATTCGCAGTCAGGCCCGGCGCAGAATGCGCAGCAGCCGGGGACGGGAGCGGCTCCGGCTTCAGGCAGCGCCGCGCAGACGAGTTCCGGCTCGCAGAGCAGTTCAAGTTCGCAGAGTCCCGCTCAACAGCCAAGTACGCAGGAGAGCCAACACCAGAAAGCCGAAGAACAGATCAAGGAGCAGGAACATCAGCGCGTGGCGGGAATCGTTCCTTCGTTCAACGTCAGCTACCGCAGCGATGCCGTCTCACTCACTTCCGCGCAGAAGTTCAAGTTACAATTCCGCGCCGCCATCGACCCTTACACTTTTTCGATCGCGGCGATCGTCGCAGGCCTTGGCGAGGCCGAAGACTCGAACTCCGGATTTGGCTGGGGGCCCGGAGGATACGGGAAACGCGTCGCCGCCGCTTACGGAGATAACGTGATCGGCAACACGCTCGGCAACGCACTTTTGCCGTCCATCCTTCACCAGGACCCGCGTTACTTCCGTCTGGGCCACGGCTCTGTAGGCCGCCGATTCCTCTACGCCTTTGCCACTACGTTCATCTGCAAGCACGACAACACCGGCAAATGGGAGCCCAACTATTCGAACGTTCTGGGCAACATGATTGCCGGCGAGATCTCAAATTTTTACACTCCGGGCGGGGACGCCAGCGACGCCACGCAGGCAATCGAAACCGGCTTTACGGTGACCTTTGAGGGCGCCTTTGGCTCGGAACTCCAGGAGTTCTGGCCAGACATCTCGCGCAAGTTCTTCCACAAAGATCCGACCCACGGTCTGGATGCGCAGGCGCGCGCCGCGGACGCAGCAGCGAAGCAGAAAAAGCAGCAACAGGAGACGCAGAAACATCAGTAATAAGTGCCGGGTGCGGGCGCACAGAGGCTCATTGGGCGCGAGGCAATGCTGGTGCGAGATGCCGCTCGCATTCACGGCGGTCACGAATTGCGGCCGGGAGAGAGAGGCAGTTTATCTCCCGAAATCCGAGCTATCCTCGGGCCACGCGAATGCGTCAGAATCAGAACAGGTTTGAAAATAACTACTCGACTTCTCCAGGAGATTCCCCCATGGCATTTATTTTTCGCTCCGGGAAATTATTCTCGCGACGCGCTTCGGTGTGGCGAGCGTTTGCCGTTTTACCGATCGCTGGACTCATGGCTTGCGCAAATCTGGCGGCGCAGCAGGCGGCGAGCGAGAATCCTCAGCCTGTTGTTGCAGCCGATTCACACGCAACGCCTCCCGCGCCGGATGCGGCCTCGCAGGTTGCGCCTCCTGCATCGCAACCCTCCAGCATGAGCGGAGCTGCGCCCGAGAATCAGCCGGCGCCCAGCGCGCAGGGGGAATCGAGTGGGCAGCAAACCAAGCGCATTCTGGGTATCGTGCCTAACTTTCGCGCGGTCAGCGCCAATGAAAAGCTGCCGCCCGAGACCATCAAAGAAAAGTTTATGGACGCGACCCAGGACTCGTTCGATTATTCTTCGATCTTCTTCCCGGCGGTGATTGCGGGCTGGAATATGGATAAGCGCGCAACACCGGAGTTCCATCAGGGCGCGGCGGGCTACGCGCGCTACTTTTGGCATGCGGCGGTGGACCAAACCAGCGAGAATTATATGGTCGAGTTTATTTTTCCCACGGTGACCCGCGAAGATTCGCGCTACTATACGCTGGGCCACGGCGGGTTCTTGAAACGCACGGGCTATGCTCTGAGCCGCGCTGTGATTACGCGTTCCGATTCAGGAGGCGAAGTCTTCAACATCAGCGAGGTTTTTGGCGCCGGCTCCGCTGCAGGCATCTCGAATCTCTATTACCCTTCGGCGTCGCGGTCGGTTGGCGCAACCGGATCGCAATGGGCGCTGGACGTCGGGATCGATGCAGGCACTTTTTGGTTCAGGGAGTTCTGGCCCGACATCAACCGGCATATCTTTCACAACAAGTACGGCCAATAGGATCGCATTGGTGTTGAAGGCGGCACCGACAGAATTGCTTAAAACTTCCTGTTGCGTCAGCCGATTGCTTGGAAGCGCAGAGCTGCGGCAAAGGCCCGGGCCTGAAGGCTCTCGAAATCCGCACCGTTTCGGGGGCTGAAGCCCCCTGCAGAATCCTCGATCTGCGACTCAAGTATTCGGAACCGCGACGGATTCGCGTTTGCGATCACTTTCGCTTCTGGCGGAGCGAGGGGTTGGGCGGGAAGGGGCGGCGGGGCGGATAGTAAACCGCCTTGGCAGGAACCGAGACGGTGGTGCGCTCAGGGTAGCGAAGCGCGGTGAGATGGCCGCCGTAGGCGCATCCAGTATCGAGATTGACGGTGTTGTTCAGCCACGTGGGCTGGCTCACCGGGGTGTGTCCGTGGGCCACGAGCGCGCGGCCGCGATATTTTTCCGCCCAATTCCCGCGCACAGCCATGCCCGCCGCATCCTTTTCGCCGGTCAGGTCTCCGTGCAGGGCAAAGGCGCGCGCCGCGGCCGAGGAACGGCCCTGCAGCGATTGCTTGAGTCCCGCATGCGCGATCACCAATCGGCCCAGGTCGAGGACCAGGTGGCTGGGCAGGGCATCGAGAAAATCCGCCACCGCGGCGCGAAAGCTCTTGGGTTCTTTTGCCAGTTGATCGAGCGTGCGCGTCATGCCGCGCGTGACCCGCACCGCGCCGCCGCGCAGTACGCGCACCAGTTCCGCATCGCGATTGCCGGCCACGCACAGCGCCGCGCCGTCGCGCGCCATGCCCATCACGAGGCGCAGGACTGCCGGCGCAGCCGGACCGCGATCCACCAGGTCGCCGACAAAGGCCAGCGTCCGCCCCGGTGGCGGAGTCACATGGAACTCCTTGCCCGCCCGCTCCACGCGGTAGCCCATGGCCTTGAGGAGCGCCAGCAGTTCGGCAAGGCAGCCGTGCACATCGCCGACGATATCGAACGGCCCGCGCCGCTTGCGAAAGGCGAGCGGGTCGCGCGTTTCGACAAGTTTGGGTCGCGATGCGGTCTTCCGCTTCGCTGCCGGCTGTTTCTTTTTCTCGCGCTGCGCCATCGACTATCAGTTTAGGACAATGGCTGCAACGTCTGTGCGGTATCATTCCTGCACCGGAAAAATGCCGACCGGGGGCCGCTTGAACGAGGCCCCGGCGGAGGAGGATTGAAGCAAGTCATGGACAGCTCCGCAGTTGTGACCGTTTTTGTCGTTGTTGCCGGCATCGTAGCGATCTTTGTGCTGGTCACGATTCTTAAAACCATGTACACCGTGCGCACTTATACCGCGGGCATCGTAGAGCGCTTCGGCAAGTACAACCGCATTGCGCGGCCCGGCCTGCAGTTCCTGGTGCCGTGGTGCGAGACCGTGCGCTTTATCGATCTGCAGGTGCGGCAGGCGGCGGTCAACGTCGAAACCAAAACCAAAGACAACGTCTTTGTGACCATTCCTGTTTCGGTGCAGTATCAGGTCGTCGAAGAGAAGGTTTTTGACGCATATTACAAGCTGAGCGATCCGCAACGGCAGATCGAGAGCTACGTCTTCAACTCGATTTTGGGCCACGTGCCCACGCTCACGCTCGACGAAGCCTTCGAGCAGATGCAGCAGATCTCTGTTGCGGTCAAGAAGGATCTCGACGAGGTGATGGACACCTTTGGCTACAACATTCTGCGGGCGCTGGTGACGGACATTGTGCCCGACGCCAAGGTGAAGGCGGCAATGAACGACATCAACGCGGCGCAGCGCGAGCAGATTGCGGCCCAGGCGCGAGGCGAAGCGGACAAAATCCTGAAGGTGAAGCAGGCCGAGGCCGAAGCCGAGTCGAAGGCGTTGCAGGGCGATGGCGTTGCGCGTCAGCGGCAGGCGATCATCAAGGGATTGCAGTCGTCGGTGGAGCAGTTCAAATCCGCCGTCGAAGGCTCGACGGCCCGCGACGTGATGGCCATGGTGCTTCTGACGCAGTACTTCGACACCATGCGCGAGGTGGGCGTGATGGGCAAGTCGGCGACGATTTTTCTGCCCAGTTCGCCGGGGACGGTGAATGACTTGATGACGCAGATTATGGCGGGGTTTCAGACGGTGAAGCAGCCGTAAGGCAGGGAGCGAGCCACCCCATCGAGCAAAAGCGGTTTTATTGCGATGAGCGCGTGGGCGCAAAGAGTGGGATAGCACGACACGATCCGACGCCCGGATCGATAATGAATATCAGCATCGTGCATCCACACCCTTTCGACGTGCTCATCCTCGGCGCTGGCGCGGCGGGCCTCATGGCCGGCATTGAAGCCGGCCGCCGCGGCCGCCGCGTTGCGGTCCTTGAGCGCGCCAGCCGCCCCGGCAAAAAAATCCTCATCTCCGGCGGCGGACGCTCCAACTTCACCAACCTCCACACCCGCCCCGGCAACTTCCTCTCCGCAAATCCTCACTTCGCCAAGTCGGCGCTGGCCCGTTACACGCCCGCCGACTTCATCCATCTCGTCGACCGCCATGGCATCGCCTGGCACGAAAAGACGCTGGGTCAGCTCTTCTGCGATGGCTCCGCGCAGCAGATCGTCGACATGCTCATGCGCGAGTGCGCGGAGGCTGGCGTGCGCGTCCTCGTCTCCACCGCCATCCACGAAGTGCGCCGCGACGATTCCTCCGGCGCATTCACCGTCGCCGTCGAAAACGCCGTCTACACCGCGCCCGCGCTCATCGTCGCCACCGGCGGGCTGTCCATTCCTAAAATCGGCGCAACCGCTTTCGGCTTCGATCTCGCCCGCCAGTTCGGCATCCCCGTCGAACCCTGCCGCCCCGCTCTCGTTCCCCTCACTTTTTCCATTCCCGATCACGCGCATTTCGCCGATCTCGCCGGCATCTCTGCGCCCGTCCTCGCCACCGTGGGCAAGCGCAGCTTCCGCGAGAAGATGCTCTTCACCCATCGCGGTCTCAGCGGCCCCGCCATCCTGCAAGTCTCGTCCTATTGGAAGCCGCCGGAACCCATCCACATCGACTGGGCGCCCGGCCGCCAACTGCTCGCGCCTCTGCGCGCGCCCCACGCACGCCGCGATCTCACCGCGCTCAAAGCGGCACTGCGCATCCATCTACCCGCCCGCCTCGCCGACCGGCTGGCTGAAGTGGCCGCGCCCCAGGGCTGGACCAACCATGCCCTCGACGAGCTTGAACGCCGCCTGCACAGCTTCGCCTTCACCCCCGCCGGCACCGAGGGCTACCAGAAGGCCGAAGTCACCGCCGGCGGCGTCAGCACCGCCGCGCTCTCCGCGCAAACCATGGAGTGCCGCTCCATCCCCGGCCTCTATTTCATTGGAGAAGTGGTCGACGTCACCGGCCAACTCGGCGGCTTCAACTTCCAGTGGGCATGGGCCTCCGCCTCCGCCGCCGGCCGCGCCGTCTGATGGTTCCTCATGACCGCCTCGCAGAGGACGGTCTGCCCAACTCGCGCCGGGTCCCCCATCCTTTCCAGACTGTTACGAAACTCCATTTGGAGCAGGGTTTTGTAAAAGGGCACGGCTTTAGCCGGGCCACAATGCAATGGATGAAGAAGGGCGGGCTTCAGCCCCTGCTGCTTTGGCTTGCCAGCAATGAACGCGATCTACGAGTTTAGTAGCCGGGTGCCCCCGGTCCCTCGCCTTTGGGGACCGGGGATACTACGAACCGCAGCTCGATCCATGCGGGGTGCCCCATCCATTCCGCGTCTTGTGCGGAATGGGTGGGATAGCACAGACTCACAGCTCACAATACGGTTCCTAACTCCGCCAGCCCCGCTAACTCCGCTCGCAACCCCTCACCGCACCGGCCGCCACTTCAACAAAAACTCCGTCAGCGCCCCCGACTCCAAATGCCGCATGTCTTCGAACTCGCCGTTCTTCTGGCTATAGAGCAACTCGCCATGCTCGCCCAAAACCGCCAACGCAGGCACGCCCCTCCTCAGCGGAACCCCGTACCTCTCCGCCAAATCCAGATTCGCGTCCATGCGCCCGATATTGATGTCCACCAGCACAAAATTCTCCTCCAGAATCGTCCGGTTCCGCGCGTCGTGGAAATAAATATCCAGCACCTGGCAATCAGGACACCAGTTGCCGCCAAAATCCAGTAGCACCCGCCGGTGCGTTGCCGCCGCCGTCTTCAGCGCCGCCGCCAAATCCGCCCGCGCTTGCGACGGATCAGGATAAATCGTGCGATCGGCCGCCCTGGCTCCGCCACAAACCAACGCCACGAGCGCCGCCAGAACCATCAGCTTAGCTGTCTTCATCGTGAATCCTCCGTGCTGTTTTCAGGATGCCACAACCGCGCTCACTTTGGCTGCTGCTCGCGGCTTGCGAATTGGACCGCAGGCGCGCACTTCCGTGCGACGGTCCGGAGTTCGACCGAGGCCCCAACGCGCCTTTCCTTCCTGCATAACGGAATTGCAGTATCATGGTTGGCAGCTTTTCGCTTCAGAACTGCTATAGCGTGAGGTTCGCAATGAACGCTCCTGGACCGCGTATTCTCGTCCTTTTCTCCGTAGCCCTGCTTCTTACCGGCCTCTGTGCTGCACAGCCAAGCGCAGACCTCATGGGTGCTGTGTGGAGCAACGACATCGCCAAAGTGAAGCTCCTCATCTCGGTCGGTGTAGACGTTAACGCCAAAGACGAGACGGGCCTCAGTCCGCTCGGGGTCGCGATTACCCTGAAAGAAAACCAGATTGCGAAGCTGCTGATTGACGATGGCGCGTCGGTGAACGGCGCGAGCTCGGACGCCCATTCACCGCTGATGTCCGCGGCCCGCATCGGCGACATCGACATTGTCAAGCTCTTGGTCGCAAAGGGCGCCGACGTCAACGCGACCACCTCGCAAGGCGAAACCGCGCTCTCGCTCGCCGAAGCGGCAGGCCAGAAGGAAGTTGTTGCCTTCCTGAAGCAGTCGGGGGCCTCCTCGGAAGCAGCCCTCGCCCCCGGCGATCCGATATTCCGCCTGCAACCGCCTCCCACTGAGCCTGAGTTGGCAATGTACCGCAAGCTCATGGCAACCAGCCCTGCGGAACTCGCGCCATTCCTTGCTATGAGAAGGTACTTCCGCCAGTTGGACGCGCGCTTCCCGGATCATCAAATCGATTGGACGAAAGCGCCAAAGCCCCCGGACGGATTGAAGATGGACTACACGTTGGACTTCCGCGAACAGTTGGTGTACATGGAGATGCAGAACGCGTTCGATTTAAGCGACCATTAAACTGCACCCGCCGGTCGCGGGATGAGCGATCTGTCCCCCGAACCAGCGCCGGGCTCTTTTGTGCGACAATAAAAAGCTGAGAATGCGCGCCGAAACTCCCCGCGCGCGGAGGAACGTTCGATGGGCGATCTGCTTCAGCCATGGCATCTTATTTTGCTGGCGATCGTGGTCTTTCTGCTCTTCGGCGCCAAGCGTCTGCCGGAGCTGGGTAAAGGCCTCGGCGAGGGCCTCAAGGGATTTAAAGAGGGCATGAAGGGCATCACCGATCCAGCGCCCTCAGCCCCAGCCCCGCAGGCTCCCGTTCAGCAGGCCGCCGTCAGCAACGTGCCGCAAAGCTCATCTCCGGGCAAAGCCAACTATCGCTGCCCAAGTTGCAAAAACATCCTCACCGCCAGCTCCCCGAATCCGGCCGCTGCTGAAGACAAAGGCTTCTGCCCCGAATGCGGCAGCCAGTTCGATAAAAAGTCCGCGCA
>Ga0326727_10023766_pt1 | contig 11661 bp, 10 predicted proteins | sample MB2enrmetagenome_FD_207643 | JGI IMG/M metagenome (GOLD analysis project Ga0326727, IMG submission 207643) | Lab enriched peat soil microbial communities from McLean, Ithaca, NY, United States - MB29MY | ecosystem: Environmental > Terrestrial > Soil > Wetlands > Peat | place: USA: New York... | reverse complement strand
CGTCAGTCCCATCCACCGTCAGGTCGGCATGAACGGCTGAGGGCCTCACAATAGCCAGGCTGGTGGGCCTGACCGTGGCCTCGTACTGGTAGCGGACCGACTCCGGAGTGCGTCCGCGCTCTTCCACGTCGCGCTTGAGGCGGCGCTTGAAGCACAACTCATCCGGCGTGTCTATATAGATGCGCAAATTATAGAAAGGTAACAGATCGGAGAAATAAAGCGCGAAAAGGCCCTCGACCAGCAGGAAGGCGCTGGGCTGCACGGTCTCAGTCAAGCCGGTTCCGGTGGGACCGAGTACGCGGGTGTGTGTGGAAAAGTCGTAGAGGGGGCGCTCGATGGGCTGGCCCGCGGCAAGAGCCTTGATGTGAACGGTCAGCAGCGGAATCTCGAGCAGCGCGGGGTCGTCGAAGTTCTGCTTAACGCGCTCGGCCAGGGTCAGGTGAGCCAGGTCGAGGTAATAGTTGTCGAAGTGGAAGTGCACGCCGCCCAGGGTCCGGGCCAGCTCTGCTGCCAGGGTAGTCTTGCCGGAGCCGGAGCACCCGGCAATGGCCAGGACGACGGGCGGGAAGGGCAGGCGGTCGCTGCGCGCGCCGGAGTCGCTTTCGGTTCTCTCGCTCACGGTTCAGGCTCCTGCAACGCGGCAATTTTAGGCGCCAGCCGCTCCAGGAGCCGGGCCAGGCGCTGCTCGACCTGTCGGCCGGCCTCAAACACCTCCTCATGGCTCAGAGAGGGCGCGTCTACGCTGGCGGCCGGGTTGGTGACACAGGAAATCCCGAGGACCTCCAGGCCCATGTGGCGGGCGACAATGGTCTCCGGAACGGTGGACATGCCCACCAGCGTAGCGCCCAGAGCGCGGAAGGCGCGAATCTCCGCGGGCGTCTCATAGCTGGGGCCGCTGACGGCGATGTAGACGCCTCCATCTTCGAGATGGAAACCTTCGGCGGCGGCGGCATCCAGGGCCAGAATGCGAAGCCGCTTGCTGTAAGCCTCGGTCATATCAAAGAAGCGCAGGCCCGCGCCTTTTCGGTAGGCAAATCGTGGCTCGTTGGATCCGATCAGCGGGTTCCATCCCATCAGGTTGATGTGGTCGGCCAGAGCCACAAGCTGGCCCACGCGGTAGCCCTCGGCAATGCCCCCGGCGGCGTTGGTCAGAATGACCGCCTTGACCCCCAGCGCGCCCAGAACGCGCATGGGAAAGGTGACCTGCTGCGGCGTATACCCCTCGTAGAAATGCACCCGGCCCTGCATCACGACGACCGGCGTCCCACCGAGCAAGCCGGCCACGATGCGCCCCGAGTGGCCCGCTACGGTGGATTGGGGAAAGTGGGGAATCGCGGAGTAGGGGACTATCGCCGGCTCGGCAACGGTATCGGCCACCGCGCCCAGCCCGGAGCCCAGCACGATGCCGATTTTGGGAGAGAGGCCGCCGAGTCTTTCACGGAGGAAGGCGGCGGCTTCGTTGACTTGATCGAAGTAGGTCATCTTCGGGTCTGACTTTGCGCTCTTGAGATTTTACAGGTCCGGGGTGAAGGAAATTTCAGACGAGTTTTCAACCGGCCGGCCAGACCTCCGGCGCCAGCGTGACTACACAGCACCCCAGCGAATAGTTGAACCAGAAATGCTCGGTAGTGGGGGTTGCAAAGAATCCTTCCAGATTGCGCCGCCGGGATACTTCGGCCACAAATGCCTGAGGGCCGTAAAAGAGCGTGAAGAAACTGTCCCAATCCACCGTCAGCAGAAAAGATGCATCCGGCGCCGCCAGAGTTCCGCGGCCGGGGAACGAAATTTCGCGGCTTCCGAGCTTCGATACATTGAGCCGCTGGATGGGATCGGCATGCGGAAACTCAGGCACGAAGATCAGCTCATCCAGGCCGGCAGCTATAAAGGCATGGAGAAAATCATCTTGCAGCAAAGGCTCGAACCGGCCCTCCGTGGGCATCCAGACGGAACCGGATTGCAGAAAGCTGGTAAGCGCATCACTGGCCGGAAGGTCGCGCAACTCCTCGCCGATCGAGCCGATGGAGGTCAGCAGCGCCTGATTCACCTTGGCGCAGGCGCTCAACCCCGTTTGCGCGGCAACCTGGGCCCAGGGAACCTTTGTTCCCTGGCTCAGAATCTGCTCGTCGCTGGGATATTGCTTCTCCGCCTTCCAGGAAAGAGGCTCCGGAACGCCGACAAAGGGGTGCAGGATGACGTAGACGGACTCGAAGCGGCCTCCGTAGGCCTCCGCAAGCGGCGCATCGTAGGGCGGGTAGACAAAGCGTTCGTAGTCCACTCATTCAGGATAACAAAGCAAGATTGGAGCGGGAATCTTCGAATCATGGCTGTGTGCAACTAAGAACAACCGCAGGTCCTTCGACTCGTCCGCCGCGGCGGACTTCGCTCAGGATGACAGATTATGGGGAGGGCCAAGGACAAAGGGCGCGGTGAGAGGATAGAGCATACGCTGTATTACGGTTTCTGGAGGACACAAAGCATGAAAGAGATTGTCGCCGTGATCTTCGGATTGGGGCTGGGCTGCAACGCCCTGCTCTTTGTGCCCCAGGTATTGGCAGTCTGGCGCAAGAAGAGCGACGAGGGCATCTCGCTGATTACATTCGGCGGCTTCAGCGTCTTGCAAATCATTGGGTTCGTCCATGGACTCTACCAGCACGACCTGGCGCTGATCCTCGGCATGGCGGCTAGTTTTCTAACCTGCGGATCGGTGACTGCATTAACTATCTTCTACCGTATCAGGCGATTGCGGACAATTACTTAAGAACTAGTTGAGGTTCATAGGCTCTTAGGTACCCTCCCCTCGCAGCGTCTTCGTTTGCCGCTAGGGTGGGATGGTGAAAGGGGTCTATTTCAGCCGAATCTTGTCAGTAACAATCCGCCCACGCCATCCTGGAGAAAATGGGCCAACATGCCCGGCCGCAAACTCTTCCGCCACCAGGCGAGAGTTCCAAACATGCAGCCATAGACGGCGATGATGACGATCTGTCTTGGACCCTGGTAGGCGTGGGCAGCTCCGAAGACGATGCCTTGCAGAACGATTCCGGCCGCGATATTTCCGGTCCATGCGGTGAACTGGCGTTGCAGATAGCCGCGGAAGATCAACTCCTCGCAGATGCCCGCGGTAAGCGCCAGAAGCATCCAGACCGCGATCTCAATCCTTGTGTGGGGGAGCAGATTCTTGATGGACGACGCATCGGCCGTGGCGTGGAAGATGCGGCCCAGAACAAATCCGATGATTCCCAGAACGATGTTTGCGGCAATCAGGTAGGCGATTGCCAAGCCAAGATCGAGAGCGATGGAGCGCAGATTGGGAGAGTTTCGGCCGGTCAGGGTTCTGAGCGATGCGCCTTGCCAACGGGCGCCCAGAGCGATGAAGGCCACCATCAGCCATTCAATGACCATGGTGATCAGGTAGCCAGTCAACCGGGTATGCGCTTGCCCCATGCGATGGACGCCGAGCATCGACATGGCGAGCGTGACGAGAGTGAGAATCAGCAGCAAGCCGATCGTGTGCCAGACCGGCGCTATGGCCGTCGATTCAGGCCGCGCCTGAAGCAAATCCAGGGTGTTGTCCGGTGTCTCTGACATTTCGTTCCTTTCAGTCTGTTGGGTCTCAGTGACAAGATGAGCCGTTACCCCAGAAAAATTCCCGCAATGGAGGCGGAGATCAGGTTGGCCATGGTTCCGGCCAGCATGGCGCGGATGCCCAGCTTGGCCAGGTCGTTGCGCCGCTCGGGAACCAGCGCGCCGATGCCGCCGATCTGCATTCCGATGGAACCCAGGTTGGCGAATCCGCATAGGGCAAACGTCGCGATAGTGAAAGAGCGCGGGGCCAACGTAGCCTTCTGCGCGCCCAGCGAGATGTAGGCGATAAATTCATTGAGCGCCATGCGCGTGCCGAGCAGGTTGCCGATGGCGGAGCAATCGTGCCAGGGAACGCCGATGAGCCAGGCCACGGGCGCAAAGAGAAAGCCGAGGATCTGGCCCAGCGAGCTGGGAACCCAGTGCATATAGGCGAGCCCGTGGGTCCAGCCGAGCAGGCCGTCGAGCAGGGCCACCAGGGCCAGGAAGCTGATAAGCATGATGGCCACGTTGAGGGCCAGCTTGCCTCCGTCGATGGTGCCGCGGGCGATGGCGCCGATAAAGTTTTCCTCCTGGTGCAGCTCGTCCTTGGGGATGACGACCTTGCCTTCGGTGGCGGGAACCTCGGTTTCAGGCACCATCATCTTGGCCAGCAGGATGGTGCCGGGCGCGGTCATGATGACGGCGGAGAGCAGGTGGCGGGCCTCGACGCCCTGGGCGATATAGGCCGCCATGATGCCGCCCGAGACGTGTGCCATGCCGCTGGTCATGATGGTCATCAGCTCGCTGCGCGTGGCGTTTCTCAGAAACGGCCGGATGGTCAGCGGTGCCTCGGTCTGGCCCATGAAGATCGATGCCGCCACGTTCATGCTCTCGGCACCGCTGATGCGCATGGTCTTGAGCATGATCCAGGCCATGCCACGGATGAGAATCTGCATGACCCCGATGTGATAGAGCAGCGCGAAGAAGGCGGAGATGTAAATGATGGTGGGCAGCACCTGGAAGGCGAAGATGGCGCCCAGGTTAGGCGGCGTCCCTGGCAGCAGATTGCCGAACAAACCGGAATTGGGAAGGCCGAACTGGCCAAAGAGAACCTTGGTTCCCGCGAAGGTGCAGGCCAGCATGGCGTTGACCACGCCGCCGGCCCAGGTCATGGCGCGCTGCCCGTAGTCGAAGCGCAACACCAGAAAGGCGAAGACGATCTGCAGGCCGATGCCCCATGCTACCGTGCGCCAGCGGATGCGCTTGCGGTCGGTTGAAAACAGCCAGGCCGCCAGCAGCACGGCGAGAATTCCCAGCACTCCGGTATATCGTTCCAAAGCGAACACTCCTTAAAAACAGTTTCTAGCTGCTAGCTCCCAGCTGATAGCTTATGCTTGCAAAACGAAGACGCTTCCAAATTCTCAGAAATTTCCGAGCCTCGGGAATGTAAGTCTGCATTATATTGTGATTGGGTTCCCGGAGGTTGAGGATGGATAGAGCGGCTATTCACTCGTTCATGACGCGATTTCTCTATGGCGTCGTATCCAGCATATCGGCGGACGGCACTCCGCAGTCCGCGCTGGTCGGCATCGCGACGACTCCTGAACTGGAGATCATCTTCGATACAGTCAAGTCCTCCAGGAAGTATTCGAATTTGATCGAGCACCCGTCGTGTTCTTTTGTCGTGGGATGGGGTGGAGAGCAGACGGTTCAGTTCGAGGGCGTTGCTTTCGAGCCTGGCGGTGTGGAGTTGAAACGCTACCAAGAGGCGTACTTTTCGGCATGGCCCGATGGCCCGGCACGCATGAGTTGGCCTGGAATCACCTATTTCGTGGTGCGGCCCAAATGGATTCGATATAGCGACTTCGACCAATCGCCACCGTTGATTGTGGAGATCGCATTTCCTGTTGATTCTATTCATGCCAAAAACGGTTCACCGGTAACGCGTAATAACTAGTTAGCACAACTAGGAATTTGAAGTTGCACTAAGGTGAGCTTCCGCCGTTGCGCGGGTGAAGATGCGGCTGACCAAAGGCACCACCTGCGGTGGGGCTGGAGATAGAACAATCGCCTGATGAAGAATCTCCTCCGGCTCAGCAAGAAGCGCGGGGCTGGTGGCGTAGAGGGTGGCGAGTGGCTGGCCCTTCACGACGCGCGCTCCGCGGCGGGCGTGAAAGTCGATGCCGGCATGGGGATCAACCGGTTCTCCGGCTTTCTCACGGCCCGCGCCGGTGCGCTGCACGGCCCAGCCGAGCTGGGTGGTGTCCATGGCGTAGATGAAGCCGCTCTCCCAGGCGTTCAGAACCTGGGTTGCGCCCGGCTTGTGGAAGGCCGCGGACAAGTCGAAGACAGAAATGTCCCCGCCCTGGGCCTCGATCATGGCGAAAAATACCTTAAGCGCGGAGCCGTCCGCAATTGCCGCCTCGGCCCGCGCATATCCCATTTCTGCCGTCTCCGCTTTTCCGCCCAGGGCGATCATCCATCCGGCCAGAATCAGCGACAATTCGCGCAGGTCTTCGCTCTCTGCCGGCCGCTTGCCGCGGAGCAGCTCGACGGCCTCGACCAGCTCGATCCAGTTGCCGGCGGCGTGGCCCAGAGGCTGGCTCATGTCGGTGAGCAGGGCCACGGTGCGCGTTCCGGCGGCTTCGGCGGTGGTCACCATCAGGCTGGCCAGGTACTCGGTATCCTCCATCTTGCGAAGGAATGCGCCGGAGCCGGTTTTCACGTCCAGGACCAGGGCGTTCAGTCCGGCGGCGAGCTTCTTGCTCAGGATCGACGCGCAGATCAGCCCCGGGCTCTCGATGGTGGCGGTGCGGTCGCGCAGGGCATAGAGAACGCGGTCGGCGGGGACCAGGGCAGGAGTCTGGCCGACGATGGAGGCGCCGCAACGGGCCAGAACTGCCTCAAATTCCTGCAACGATAGCGCGGTTCGGTAGCCGGGGATGGCTTCCAGCTTGTCCAGTGTGCCGCCGCTGTGGCCCAGGGCGCGTCCGCTGATCATGGGCACGGCCAGGCCGCAGGCCGCCGCGATGGGCGCCACCAGGAAGCTGGTCTTGTCGCCCACGCCGCCGGTGGAGTGCTTATCGACCGCGACTTTGCCCAGGCGGGCAGGCGAGAATTTTTCTCCCGAGTCGCGCATGGCCAGGGTCAGGGCGTGGATTTCGTTTAGCGAGAGGCCGCGCAGCCAGGCGGCCATCAGCCAGGCGGAGAGCTGCTCCAGCGGGATCGAGCCGTTAGCCGCGCCGTTGACCAGGAAGCCGATTTCGCGGGCGTCGAGCACAACGCCATCGCGCGTTTTGCGAAGAATGTCGATGGTGTGGAGCGGGATCGGGACAGGCATGACAGGATGGGCCTCGGTTGATTAACTCTTGAGATTATCGCAAGCGGGGCCAAAGAGTCTCAAAGCGTGCGCTCTAAGATCTTTGCGCTGGGGAGTACAGCATCGATCAGGCCTTCATAAGCTTGGATGGCTCGTTCGATTCTGAACTCATCAATAAAGGCATGAGCAAAGCGCTCACCCTGCCGGAGAACCTCAAGCGCCTTGAGCAAGCTGGCGGCAAGGGCAGTGGAGGAGATTTCCGGAGCCAGCCACGCGCCGGGCTGGCTGCGCAACAGCTCCACAAGACCTTCCGAGGCCGGCAAAGCCACGATGGGAAGTCCTCCCGCGGCCGCTTCCAGCAAAGCGTTGGGCAGTCCTTCGTGCCGCGACGAAAGAACAAAGAGGCTGGCCCCCGGAAAGTATGCGGCGGGACAGTCAACGTGACCCGCGAAGTGAACCGCGGCTTCGATGCCAAGCTCCCGGCGCTGAGACTTTAACGCCGCCTCCTCGGAACCTGCGCCTGCGATAACCAGATCGGCGTGGGGAAATCGCTCACGCACCATAGGCAGCGCGTGCAGCAGCAGATCGAATCCTTTCTCCCGCGAGAGCCTGCCGACCGCCAGCAGATGAGGGCCGGGGCCGCTCCAGAGGCTCGGATTCTCTTCCGCGCTCGCCCGAATGGCTTCCACATTCACGGGATTTGGCAACACCGACAGCCGCTCATCCGCAACTCCAAGTTCGCGGGCAAGCTCCACGGCCATGGCCCGTGTCTGGCAAATCACCCGATCCGCACGGCGATAGAGCAGCCGGTACAGCAGGCGTGTGGCGCGCGGCAGGCCCGCAGAGGCCGAAATACTCCCATTCTGCCGCACCAGCGTGCGCGTTCCCGGCGGGAAAAAGGGCCGCAATAACAAAACCAGAAAGTTCAAGTGCGCCATTCCGGATAAAATGACATCCGGTTTCACCCTGTGAATCAATCTGAGCAACCCTAAGGCTCCGTTGCGCACCCTCCGAGCGCCCAACGGGTGGAGTGTCACACCAAGCGGCAGTGCTTCCGGTCCGGCATCCGCTTGTGTGACCACTCCCAGGTGCAGTTCGTATTTTTCGCGCGAGAGGCCTCTGGCCAGGAGAGCGGTCACTTGCTCCGCGCCGCCGCCGCCAAGATGCGGAATCAGCAGGAGAACCCGTGGGCGTGGATCTGAGGGCATGTAGACCCTTTTCAAGAGCAAATTAAGTAAGTATAAAGCGGATATGGGCTACAACCTGTAGTGGTCAATATTATACACACACAATTTTACTCCTTGACATTGTAAGGCAGTAAGATGTTTCCTGATTGTATTGAATTTGTTCTCTCCGGCGACGGACCACGTTTACAGGTTCCTGTCTGCGTTGCACGAGGAGAAGCGGCTGAGACGCCATGTGGGAGTGGATGTGAGGCAGATGTTACCTTGCCAGAGCTCCCATGAACATAGACTCCCTATTGCGTCGAGCGCGTTTCCTTCATGCGTCACCGATACCGATTTCGGCTCGGGGCGCGAACGGCCTCTTGGCTGGAGTGACTCGTGCTCAATCGCAGCGTGGATATTGCTCTTACAGGGTTGCCGCTCACCGTTCCCAAACTTCGAAACCAGGTTCCAGGTTCGGCGAATTATCCTGCGCATCCGCCTCATATTGTCATTGGCATCACCCATCCGCAGACCTGTCTGGTTCTTGGCGGCCGTTTGCGCACTCTGCGCGAGGCAGGTTTTCGGGTTACGCTGATTTCAAGCCCCGGCCAGTTGCTCGACCACACGGCCGCAAGCGAAGGTGTTGAGCCGATTGCGCTTCCCATGCGGCGTGCTATCGCGCCGCTTGCGGATCTGGTGTCGCTGGCGCGGCTTTGGTGGCTGCTGCGCCGGCTTAAGCCGGATCTGACCGAATTCAGCACTCCCAAGGCCGGGCTGCTGGGTACTCTGGCAGCCCGGCTTGCCGGCGTGCCAAATCGCGTCTACATGCTGCGCGGCCTGAAGCTTGAAACCTGTACCGGATTCAAGCGCCGGATTTTGATGGCGGCAGAACAGACGGCCTCCGCTTGCTCACAGATTGTGCTGTGCAACAGCGAGAGCCTGCGCGCCAAAGCTCAGGCGATGGGATTGGCGCCCGCCGAAAAATTGCGCCTGCTCGGAGACGGCAGCAGCAACGGCGTCGACCTGGAGCGGTTCTCGCTTGGTCCAAGCGACGTGAGAAAGCGGCTAGGCCTTCCACGCAAGGCTCCGGTTGTCGGTTATGTAGGGCGGCTGACTCGCGATAAGGGCCTGCCCGAACTGATCGACGCCTTCGATGCCGTTCTGAAAGCAGAGCCGGAAGCGCGCCTTCTGCTGGTGGGCTGGTTCGACGCCTCCGAAGATGCATTGAGCGACGGATTGCGCGCGCGCATCAAAGACCATCCGCGCATTCATTGCACCGGCTTCGTTGACGATACCGCGCCCTACTATCGGGCCATGGACATGCTGGTTCTGCCCACCTGGAGGGAGGGATTTCCAAACGTCGTGCTGGAGGCCGCGGCAACCGGAATCCCCGTCATCACCACGCTCTGCACCGGCTCGCGCGACTCCGTCGTGCCCGAGGTTACTGGATTGCTGATCCCGCCCGGATACCCGGAAGCCATCTTCGAGGCAGTTCTCTCCCTGCTTCGCAATCCTGCCCGGCGGCGCCGCATGGGCGTGGCCGCGCGGGCCTGGGTTCTGGAACACTATGTCGATGAACGCGTACTGGGGCTTACCGTGGCGTTTTACAAGAGCCTGATGATACAGGCAAGGGCTGGACAGGCAGGCCCATCTTTTCAAGGCGTTGGCCGCGTTGCCAGTTTGACCACGGAGCAGATTGCGGACGCGCCTGTTTAGGGAGCAGGCGCTCGCAGCGTGTGCGCCGCGCCCTCGGCCGCGCGCAGCACCTCGCCGGGAACAATGCCCAGAACCAGCGTAGCTGCAACCGCAAGCATCAAGGCCGCGCCCACCGCCACGCCAACCTGTGGCGCGGGAAGTGCGGCTTCGCCTTTCCCTAGATCCGGATGCTGCGCCGCTGCCAGAGCCAGGCGTAGGTAGTAAGCCGCCGCCAATCCCGAGTTCAACAGCCCGATGATGGTCAACCAAATCGCTCCACCGCCCACCGCCGCGGTGAAGGAGTAAAACTTGCCGAAGAACCCGCCGGTGAAGGGAATCCCTACCAGCGAGATTAAGAAGAAAATCAGCAGGCTGCCCAGCAGCGGCGAGCGATAGATGAGTCCGCGAAAATCCTGCACCAGGGGCAGCCTGTCGTCGTATCCGCTGACCAGCGTAACCACGGCAAAGATGCCTACATTCATGGCCGCGTAAGCCGCGGTGTAGAAGGCGGCGGCGGCTATGCCGCTGCTTCCGAGTCCGGCGAAGGCGGCCAGCAGGTAACCGGCATGGGCGATTGCGGAGTAGGCGAGCATCCGCTTCACGTTCTGCTGGCGCAGCGCGGCCAGGTTGCCCACGGTCATCGAAAGCACAGCCACAATCCACAGCAGCGGCGACCATAGGGAGCGTAGCGAGGGAAACAGCTCGTAGACCACGCGCAACAGCAGCGCGAAGGCCGCGGCCTTGGGAGCGGTGGAGAGCAGCGCCACCACTGGCGTGGGCGCGCCCTCGTATACGTCCGGGGTCCACACGTGGAAGGGCGCGGCCGAAACTTTGAAGAGAATGCCCACCAGCATCAGCGCCAGGGCCGCCAGAACGAATGCGTGATTCGGCGCGGAGGGCGCGAGATGAGCGATCGAGTAGATTTGCGTGGTCCCGGTGGCGCCGAAGATCATCGCCACGCCGTAAAGCAGGAAGGCGGTGGCGAAGGAGCCGAGCAGGAAGTACTTGATGGCCGCTTCGGGGCCTCGGCCCGTCTGCTTGCGATAGCCGGCCAGGACGTATGTGGAGATGGACGAGATCTCAAGGGCGATGAAGACCAACAAAAGCTCGACCGCGCCGGTAAGCAAACACATGCCTACCGCGCCGAAGACGATGAGCGCATAGAACTCGCCCTGGTGATGGCTGTCCTCGGGCAGCGTGTCGAGCGAGAGCAGCAGAGTCACCAGCACGATACCGCAGATAAGCACGTGGAAGAAGATGGTGAAGGCGCTGGTCTCAACCGTGGAGTAGAAGCCGGTCCCCTGGGGCAGAGAGAGCTGCCACAGGCTGGCCCAGAGCGCCAGAGTGGTTCCAAACGCGGCAACCCAGCCCAGCGGACGGCGCGCCCATCCGGGAGGCAGTGACGCATCGAGCAGCATCACCAGCACGCCCGTCAGGGTCAGGATGACCTCGGGAAGGATGCGGAAGATGTCGGGAACGGGATTCACCGCTGGCCTCCCGCGCGCGCCGGTTGAGGTTCGCGATCTCCCGCGCTGATGCGAAACGCGGATCCTCCGGCTTCCTTCCCCTTGGGCAAGCTCAGGTTTCGGTCGCTCAGGATGACAGCCGATTGGTTCGGTTGCGGAAGGTGGACGCCCGTCTCGATCGACGGCAGCCACAGCGACGGCGCCAGCCCCATGACCAGCATCAGCACGGTCAGCGGCCACAGTACGGACAGCTCGCAAAAGCGCAAATCTACGGCAGGCTTCGATTGAGCCAGCGCGCTCTCCGGCCCGTAGAAGAGCCGCTGCACCAGCCACAGCATGTAGGCCGGGGCCAGAATCATGCCCAGCGAGGCTGCAATCGCCCAGCCGCGGCTCAGGCCAGTAAAAGTGCTGAAGAGGATCATGAACTCGCCCACAAAACCGTTCAGCATGGGCA
>Ga0326727_10023765_pt1 | contig 11662 bp, 7 predicted proteins | sample MB2enrmetagenome_FD_207643 | JGI IMG/M metagenome (GOLD analysis project Ga0326727, IMG submission 207643) | Lab enriched peat soil microbial communities from McLean, Ithaca, NY, United States - MB29MY | ecosystem: Environmental > Terrestrial > Soil > Wetlands > Peat | place: USA: New York... | reverse complement strand
CAACCGGACCTTCGGCAACACCGCAGTTTCCGGCGGCAAGCCATGGTTCAATCCGGCCTCGTTTGCCAACCCAGTAGAGCCGGCGTTCAGCACCGCAAATACGGCCATCGCCTCGCCGGTCTTCGCAAACACCCACCGCAACGAGTTCCGCGGGCCTGGCACTGGTGTCGTCAACGCGAGCATGTTTAAGGGCTTCCGCGTATACCGTGAGAGCGAATTCAAGGCCGGCGTAGAAGTGTTCAACCTCTTCAATCACCCGTATCTGAACCTGAACAGCCCGGGCGCCACCGTGCCCACGACGGCTAACGTCAACGCCGGCAACTACGGAACGTTCGGTTTGATCACCTCCTTCGGACCGCCGTACTCCCAGACGCAGGGCGCGCGTTCGATGCAGTTCAGCGGAAAGTTCAACTTCTAACCCGTGAATGTTGTAATCCGTGAATGACAATTTGTGCGGCAGCTCTTTCACGAGCTGCCGCACATTTTTTTGCCGGAAGCGGAGGAATGCCAGGCCGTTCGAGAACGCAGCTTACTGCTTGTTGAGGTCGTAGTTCATGTAGACGACATGGGTCTGGAGATACTCATCCAGGCCGTGCCTGCCGTCGGCGCCGCCAATGCCGGACTTGCGCCATCCAGCGTGGAAGCCCTGCATGGCCTCGAAGTTCTCGCGATTCACATAGGTTTCGCCGAACTTCAACTCGTTCGAAGCTCGCATGGCCGCATCCAGGCTGCGCGTGTAAATGGAGGAGGTCAATCCATACTCGCAGTCGTTGGCATAGCCGATAGCTTCATCGAGGGTTCTGAAGGTGGCGATGGGCAACACCGGCCCGAAGGTTTCCTTCTGCATGATGCCGGTCTCCTGTCGGCAGTGGGTCAGCACCGTGGGCTGGTAGTAGTAGCCGGTCCGGCTCTCGTAGTTGCCGCCGCACTTCAGTTCGGCTCCGTCCTTGAGCGCCTGCTCCACGGCCGCATGCACCAGCTCCCGCTGCCGCTTGCTCACCAGCGGTCCCATCTCGGTATCCGCCGCAAGTGGATCGCCGACCACCGTTTGCCGCATGGCGGCCACGATCTTTTCAGTGAATTCTTTGGCGGCCGATTCGTGGACATAAACCCGCTCGGCGCAGTTGCACACCTGCCCGGTGTTGATGATGCGCGAGGCCCGGATGGCGCGAACGGCGAGGTCGATGTCCGCGTCGCCCATTACGATGGCCGGCGCCTTGCCGCCCAGCTCGAGCGAAACCTTGGTCACGTTGTCGGCTGCCGCACGCATCACGGCGACGCCGCCCTCTACGCTGCCCGTCAGGCTGACCATGCCCACCTTCGGATGGCTGGCCAGCGCCTTGCCCACCACCGGGCCGGAGCCGGAGACCAGATTGAAGACGCCTTTGGGCAGCGACGACTGGGCTACCAGCCGCACAAACTCAAAGGCATTGTTGGGAGTTTCGCTGCTGGGCTTGATCACGATGGTGTTGCCGGTGACCAGGGCGGGCGCCATCTTGCGCACGATCAAAAAGAAGGGGAAGTTCCAGGGCAGAATGCCGGCTATCACGCCGATGGGCATCTTGTAGAGCAGAATGTTCTCGCCGGGTCGATCGCTCTGGATGATCTCGCCTTCATAGCGGCGGGCAAACTCCGCCATGTAATCCAGGTAGTCGGCCGAAAAGTCCACCTCAACCTGGGCGAGCGCGAGAATCTTGCCCTGCTCCTCGGTGATGACGCGGGCCAGGGATTCGCGGTTGGCGCGAATCAGCATGGCAATCTCCCGCAGGTAGCCCGCCCGGCGGATTGCCGGCAGCGAGGCCCAGCTCTTCTGCGCCCTCTCCGCGGCCAGCACGGCCCGGTTCACGTCTTCCACCGTGCAGGCTGGAAACTCTGAGATCACTTTCTCGGATGCGGGGTTTACCACCTGCAGCGCGCTGGCAGACGCCACAAATTCACCGTCGATCAGCATCTCGTAGCGTTGAACACTCATCTCGGTTGCGCTCATAAGAACAAGTCCTTTCTGCATTTCCGTCCCAGGGGGGAAGACCTGGCGCCGAGGGGCCTTGGCGACCACCCCTGCGATGAAACCAGTCCAAGAAGATCCCCAGGCGCGGATTGCGTGCACGCGCCGGAGCCGAGACCATGATAGTTCGTTGCATGCGAAGGGGAAAGAGGGAGCAGATTTCAAAAGCTGGTCAACGCCACTCTGACGAGGCAGCTTCGCCGGCTGCCCCGTCAAGCGGAATCGCTTACCCCTGGTTCAGGAACTTCATGAGATTGTCGTAGCTGATCCGCAGGCTTTCCAGTGGCGGCCGGTCCGTCTGGTCCTGCTCCACAAACATGTAGGGAACATGATCCTTGCCGGTAATGCGCAGAATCGCCGTCCAGTCCAGCGTGCCCAGGCCCACTTCGGTAAAGTGCGCGGAGCCCGGACCCGTATCCAGCGAAGTCGGCACATTCGGCTTGCGATCCTTCACGTGCAGCGACTGGATGCGGTGACCATATTTGCGCAGCATGGCCACCGGATCGTGCCCCGCCTGCGCCACCCAGTAGCAGTCCATCTGCCACTGCACCAGTGAGGGGTCGGTATTCTGCAACAGGATTTCCAGGCCCGTGATGCCGCCGTATTCCTTGAACTCCACGTTGTGGTTATGGAAGCCGAACTTCATGCCCATCGTCTTCGCCTTGGCGCCCCAGGCGTTGTACTGGTCGGCCCCGCGCTTGTATCCATCGGCGGAGTTGGCGATGTTCGCGGGGATGATCGAGCAGACAACGCACTCCGCCCCAAGGTCCTTCGCATAATCGAACCGGGAATCGAAGTCGTTGTATCCAAAATGCGCGCTCGGCGCCGCCAGGCCGGCATCCAGAATGGCCGCGCGCAGCTCCTTGGCGCTCATCTTGTACTCCGCCACATAAGTTTCCACATTTTGATAGCCGATCTTGCGGATCGCCTTCAGCGTTCCCGGCAGGTCGTCCATCAGGCTGCGCACGGTGTAAAGCTGGACACCCAATGGCCGGTCAGCCTTTTTAGCAAAGGCCAGCGGCTCCAGACCCATTGCGGCCGCCCCGGCTGCCGCGCTGCCAAGGAACTCTCTTCTCGTTTGCACTGTGAACTCTCCTCTCCACTGCGGGACCTGAATTGAGCGCTTTCAAGGGCAGCATCAATCTATTTCAATCGTTTAAACCTGTCAACGGCAAACCCAGCTCGGCACAATCGGGTCGGAGCCGAGTTGCGGTCACATACCCTGAACGGCGCCAAAGCCGATTGAACGGCCCGCGGCAGTCACGCATCGACTCACTTCCGGGGCTGATTCCACGGCCAATGGTCAGGTTACGCGCCGCGTTCTTGTTCCGAACGCATGTCGCCATTGACATCCGGAGCGCCACGGAAGATACTGTCTCGCAATCTTCACTTTGTGTCTTCGATTTGTTGGAGTTCTGCGTCGCATCGTAGTACCGGGGGTTTGTGTAACCTGCGAGGCGGCAATTACAGTTGACCCGCTCACCAGCGAAAGGAGCGGTCATGCTTTCTGCCGGTCGGAGAGAACGATCTCGTCTCATCTGTGTTGCCGTCTTTCTGGCGGCGCTGCTTGCGGTTCAAGGATATGCGCAAGCGCCGCCATCGATTCCCCCAGACGTGCAGGCCATCATGAACAAGCTCAGTTCCGGAAAGCCCATCACCCCGCAGGAGCAGCAGCGGCTCCAGTCGTGGGGCCAATCGATGGCCAAGGGAATGACTCCCTCTGCCGCTGCATCGGGCGCCGCGTCCCCATCGAACGGCTCGCCACTGCAGGGGCAGCCGGGCGCCGGCAAGATCTCCTTTACGCAGCTCTGCCCAAAGCCCTCGAGCGTCGCAATGCCCTCCACGCCGCCCACCGCCAGTGAATACCGCGCTCTTGTCCAGAGTCTGGCCGCGCGATATGGCGCCAAGCTTGACGCCCAAACCCGCATTGGAATCGATGGCGCCCTGACGCAGGCCGGCGCCAACGCCGGCTCCTTGCCTGCGCTGCTCGTGGTTGCCGGAGCCATCAATGAAGCCGTGTACGCCGGCGCTGTTGCCGCCGAGCGCAACCCGCTCGACGTGAATGCCGCAAACAATCTCGGCGTCAGCCTTGACCAGGCCGGCGATTACCCTGATGCGGCCCGCGTGCTTCTTTATCTCACTTCGATGCGGCCGCAATCGCCGCTCGTCGGCGTGAATCTGGCCTGGACCTATTTCAATGCCGGCTCGGCCTCAGCGGCAAAGAAGCAGTTCCTGCGCGCCCAGGGCCTCGGACCCGATATGGCCGCTCCCGAGGAAGGTCAGGGACTGATTGTCGGCTGCCAGGGCGATATGAGGTCGGCCAATACCCTGCTCGGCTCATCACTGAAGAAGGGCTATTCCACTGCAGGTGCCGTCGGCCTTGTGGCGACGCAGCAGGCGCTGCAATCAGAGTCCGGCTCGGCTACCGATGCCGGTTGGACGCCGCCGGAATCGGAACCGCCCCCGAATGCCGATACGATGATCCCCGATCTGAAAGTGCCCGAGCATCTCCAGTATTCCCCGGATTATGCAGCCGCCCTGACTCAGCTCCGGCAGCATTCCCAGTCCCGGTTCGTCGACCTGGAGAACCAGATGATGGCGGCGGGGCAGCGCGTAGTCGCCATCAACCAGCGCGGCCGGCAGCAAGGCGAGGGGGCAATTAACCTGCCCCTCACCTTTGAGGCCGAGCTCTTCGAGTTCAAAGAAGTGGTCGACCTCTCCTACTACGCTCGTTTCCGCAACATGGATCAGGTCAACAAGCAGGTCACCCAGGCCATGAACGCGAACGAGGAAACCACCGTTACCACCATGGGTGGCGATTCTCGGCAATTCGAGCAACTCAACACACAAATGACACAAATGCAGAAGGAAGCGGACGGCTGCGGCTCGAACGGGGCCTGCTGGGAAAAATATGAGCAACAGTTAAAAGATGTATTGGCGCAGGTGGACCAGCTCAGTTATCAGATGTGTTTGCATTCGAAGCAATCGATCGACGGAAGTTACATACAAACTCATAAACTGTGGAAAACCCAATGGGATGACTTCCGCCCTGCTTCCGCCGACCTCTACGCCTTTACCGATCCCATCCTCAAGCGCGTTTGGGTGCCGGCACTCTACGATTTCCTCTCGCTGCAGCGCGAAGCCATGGTGTATTCCCTTTACACTCCCCTGGCAGGCGCAGCCGCAGGACTGGTCAAAATGGGCGATGCCTACAGAGACATGAAGTGCGTGCCTCCGCCCCCCAAAGAGACCAAGGAAGAAGCCAGCCCGCCCGACTTACCCAAGGAAACTCCGCCGCCCTGCCCTCTGGGAAATGGCATAGGCTTTGGGCTTCTCGTTGTTTCCGTCCACCTGGGTTGCGATTCCGCTTCCATCGAAGGAGGAGAGGCGCTCAAGTTCAAGGCGAGCCGCAATTTCCCCACTCACTCCACCACGCTTTGGGCCGGCGTGGGCGCGGGCGCCTCGGTCGGCGTTGACGCGCCCATGCTGGGTTCCTTGACGCCCAAAGCTTCTCTCTCCGCCGAGGCCGGCCTCGGCGTCACCATCGGGCAGAACGGCACCGTCTCCGATGTATTCGTCAGTTCCGATCTGTCGGCGAAGGTCTCTGCCGGAAAAATCGACACCGGTCCCATTAGCCTGCCGCAGCCCGGCACTTCCATCGGCATGTCCGCCTCCGGCGTCTATTCCCTTGAAAACGGCGCCACGCTCAGCGGAAACATCGCCGGCATCATCGGCGGAACCATCCATTAAGCCGGCTGCCCCGCTGTCGGCGCGTGTTTGTTTCTGCAGCTAGCAAACTCCCACCCGCACCAATCACCAGCCGCCCAACCCGATGAGCCCCGTGTCAGCACACGACTTCACTTGTGCCGCGTATGCAGCGAGATGAGAGTGGGCATTAGCCCCTGCGGGTCCAAAACGAAGACAGGCGCGCCCCATCTGGGCGTCAGGGCGCCCATCTTGCGCGCCGCTCCGGGGACTGATGCGTAACCTAACTCTTCCTGGAGGTAACGGCGGAGAACGCGGTTACCACTTGGGTTACTCGTTTGCCGCCGCAGAGTGGACACGCCACGCCGCCCTTTTCGAGTTCCGCGATGTGCAGAGTCTGGGTGAACTCCTTGTTGCAGTCCTGACAGAGGAAAACGTATGTGCACATGGTCGCTCTCCAGCCATATGATAGCGCCGCTGGTTGTCTGCGGAAAGCCTGATTGACCGTTCTCAGTGTTTTTAGATCGGCGCGTTCCTTTCTCCTGGATTACGGACGACTCGGAAGCATGGGAAACCTTATTTCACTTGGCCACAATCAGGTTGCTGGGCCCAGGCAGCTTGATCAGGCGTGTTTCGGTGAATCCCGCGGCCTCCATCCATGAGGTATATTCAACCTCGCTGTAACTGGCGCCGGCCTCGGTGCCGACCAGCATGTTCAGTGAGAACAGCGCCGCGTGTTGCGGCCCGGTCTTGTCGGGATTGAGGATGAAGTCCTGCACAACCAGGCGGCCGTTCGGCGCCAGTGCCCGGCGGGCACGGCGGAAGATATCCAGGTTTTGCTCCTCTGAAAACATATGGCAGATCGCGTTCAACATGATGACATCGTAGCCAAAGCCGAAATTGTCGCGCAGCATGTCTCCAGCGCGAAGGCTGACTTGTGCTGCGACGCCTGCCCTGCTGACGTATTCCGTCGTGAGCAGCACTACTTCCGGTAGATCGAGGATCTCGCACCTCACATCGGGAGATGCCTTTGCGAACGCGATGGAGTAGGCGCCGGAGCCGCCCCCCAGATCGAGGATGCGGCGAACACCGCTGGTGCCTAGAGCCTTCACCACAAGTGGGGCGCGGTCTTTGGAGTTGCGCTGCATGCCGGCAATGAAGTTGGATGTCCATTCGGATGCATTGTCCTGATAGATCGGAACACGCGTGCCACGACGTACCGCTTCGGTCAGTGTGCTCCAGCGATGCCAGATGTTGGCTGTGTGCAGCAGGCCGCTGCGGTGGTTGTCTTTTGCCCCCTGAACAAAGAACCGTGCGGACTCGGGCGTGTTCCTGTATTCGTCACCGCTCTTCGAGAGCAGTCCGAGAGCGACAAGCGCGTTCAGCAGCATGGCTACAGCGCGAGCATCCGCGTGCACCCGGGTCCCGATCTGTTCAGCACTGGCCCCCTCCCCGACGGCGGTAAAGATGTCGAGTTCAAGGGCCGTGAGAATGCAACGGCTCGGCATGTAGCCGCGGATCATCTCATTCAGGCGGTCGGGGAACGTTCCTGCTTGGTCGCGGGCAGCCATCGCTTGACGGAAATGCTCCCCATGCTCCATCGACATGGCCTTCATCGCGGAGGCGTCGTTCCACATGAGCCGATCGACGGGTTTGCCATTGAGCAGATGCTGACCGGCGATTTCAGGTATATCGGACGGTTGCACGCGCCGGTACCATACCCCTTCCGGGTAGACCACCATCACGGGCCCCTCATCGCACAGGCCCATGCAGCCGCAGGTAGTGAGTTGCACATCGCCGCCGAGGCCGCGTGCCTCTATCTCGCGATCCAACTCATTGAGCACTGCGAACGACCCGTTGGCCGCGCACGAGGGTACCCCTTCCGGCTTCTGTTGTGTGCAGACGAAGAGATGAAAGCGGAATGGTTCCATCGCGATCTCCCATCAGAGATCAATGTTAACGCTTCATCTTTGCTGCCGCAGAGGCCGGCTCGGGGAATCTCAGCTGCCTTGAGGCAGAAACCACTCTGAACAACAGCCCGCCCGATATCAACGAGAGCCAAGGTCGCGAACAGAATGGCGGATACGGCCTGCGGGCACTCGTTCGCTCTGAGGAAACCCAGGTGCTGGAGCCTCAACCTGCATCTGCTGGCGCGTCCTGGGCCCCTGCGCAGGGAACAACTTGCACCGGGCACAGGAACCGGGTGGCTGAATTGTTCCAGAGATTCGGCTCTAGTGTCATGAGTCAAAAGTTCCCATCACAAATCGAACCGGCAAGACTTGCGGCGCCGCCTTGCCATTGCAGTGAACGACGACTGAGGTCTCATCCCACCGCACCATTCCGCTGACTTGCTGACTCGCTATTCCCGCGAAGCGGGAGCTGACTCGCTGCCGTTATCCAAAGACTTCAACGAATTTATGCGATGAACTTCAGATTCACCGCACTAGCGTCCATTACCCCTACTGCAACGTCCCTCCCACATAGTTGATTCCCTGGTCCGGATGGCGCGGGTCCATCACCTCGAAGACCACGTCATCGCCCGTCTTCAGCTTCCCTACCACGGCATCGAACTGTTCCCTGGTGCCGGTGGCCTGCTTGTTCACGCGGGTGATCACCAGGCCCGGCTCCAGTCCCTGCAGGTCGGCGAACGAGCCGGTGCGGACCGACTCGATGAGCACGCCCTGGCTGTGCAGCTTGGCCGCCGTCGCAGGCGATACCTCGCGAACCACCAGCCCCAGCTTGGTCTCTCCGGCATCTCCCTGGTTCTCCTGGTTGGACTCAGCCTGGTTGTTGCCCAGGTCCGCAAACACCTTGTCGCGGTCGCCGATGGTCACCGTCGTATCGGCCTGCTTGCCGTCCCGCATGTAACCCAGGCGAACGGTCGAGCCTGGCCTGCGGCTGGCGATCTCGTCCACCAGGTCATTGCCGTCCTTGATGCTCCGCCCATCGATGGAGATGATGATGTCGCCCGCCTTCAGGCCGGACTTGTCCGCCGGTCCGCCCGGCTGAACTTCCTGCACCAGCACCCCGTTCTTGAACCCGTAGACCCGATTCACGGCCCCCGAAAGTCCTTCGCGGAACTGGATGCCGATCGACCCGCGCGTCACCTTGTGGCTGGGGCTGATCAGATCGTTGTACACCTGCACCACTGTGTTAGACGGCATCGCGAAACCAATGCCCTGGTAGCCGGCCGACTGCGTATAAATGGCCGTATTCACCCCGATCACTTCGCCGTTCATGTTCAGCAGAGGCCCGCCGGAGTTGCCCGGATTGATGGCCGCGTCGGTCTGAATGAAATGCTGGAACTGCCCGCCGGCGCCCGGGTCGATGGTCCGGTTCTTGGCCGAGATGATTCCCGCCGTCACCGTTTGTGACAGCGCAAACGGGCTGCCGATAGCTTCCACCCAGTCTCCCACTGAGGAGGTATCGGAATTGCCCAGCCTCACCGTCGGCAGCGGCGTGCTGGTATCGATCTTGATCACCGCCAGGTCGGTGGCCTTGTCGGTGCCGATCACCCGCGCCGGACGCCCCAGGTCCTGGGTGTCAGGATCGGTGGAAAGCTTCACGTAGATCTTGTCGGCCTTCTCCACTACGTGGAAATTCGTGATGATGTACCCCTTGGGATCGACGATGAATCCCGACCCCAGAGATTCCTGCACTCCTCCGCCCTGGTCGCCGCCGTCAGGCGAGGGAATCTGCCCGCCGAAAAAGCGGTTGAAAAAGTCCTGGAAATTGTCCGAACCCTGCCCCTGGCCCGGCTGCTGATCGTCGTCGCCGTTGTCGCCGTTGCCGGGAGCCTGCGGATTGGGCTGAACCTTGAAGTGGAAGTTCCGCCCGCCTTTGTTCGCCGTCTGCTTGGGCAGCGTCTCGGTGTTGATGTTCACCACCGCCGGTCCCACCTCCCGCGCTATCTTCACAAACTCATTGGGGGCCACGGCGGAGTTGACCACCTTGAGCGGAGTAGCGTCTGTGCTGTTGTTTTGCTGCTCCTGCCCGCGTACCCCGTGAACCGCAAAGGATCCGGCCACAATCAAGGCCGAGAGCGTAGCTAATAGTACAAATGCTGATGCCAGACGGCGCGAACGCAACCGTTCGAAGAGCGATTTCATGGATTTCGATGACCTCGTTAGGTGACCAACCTTGCGGCTGGAATGTTGACTGCACCAGCTCTTAGTATAGCCAGTCGCGGCCAAACTCGTCCGGCCCGGTGAAACCCTCGCCGGCGCTCAAGCCTGAAAGGCGCGGGCTTTACCCTGAAGCGTGCGGGCTTCAGCTTGAAAAGTACGGGCTTCAGGCTGAAGGGTACGGGCTTCAGCCCGTACATCAAATCAAGCAATAAAACCGCGGGCTTTACAGGCTGCGGAAAAACTCATTCGGAGTTGCAAGAAGTGTCAGGGCACGACCGGGGCACCGGAGAGCCGGGGCGCCGGGGCGCCCTCTGGGCCGGGCCGGGCCGGGCCGGGCCGGGCCGGGTCGCGTGCCGCAAAAGCAGCAAAATCAACGTGGGCTTTATTGAGGACTGCATAAGTAATGTCCGGACAAACGCGCCGGAGGCGCAGAGTTGGTTAGCCCCGCGCTTCAGCGTGGGGAAATGGGATTCCACAAGTTCGTTACGGAGTCCCGTAGGGACGGCGCAAGAACATTATTTATGCAGGAACCAATAGCCCCTGAGGGACCGCCCCTTCAAACTGACCCACCACCAAGCTCTTGCGTGGCCCTGAGCAAAGGATCGCCCCTTCCGCTTAGACGCCCCTGGACTCAAAAGAGTTGCGGAAGGCCGCTCTGCCTACTGAGCCCGAACACCGCCCAAATAAACCTGCCGCCCCGCCACAAACGTCTCCAGCACCCTGGTCTTCAAAATCTCCGCCGCGGCAACCCGGTAAACGTCTCGATCCACCAGGATGAAATCCGCATCGAACCCGGGCGCGAGTTTACCTTTCCGCGCCTCGGCAAATTCGGCGTAGGCCGAGCCCTGCGTGTAGGCGTAGAGCGCCTGCCCGCGGCTGATCCTGTTCTCGGGGAAATAGCTCCTGGTCCCGGCCTCGTTCATGCGCGTTACCGCCGCGTACAGCCCGCGAAACGGCGTGATCGGCTCCACCGGGTAGTCGGTACCGAAGGCCAGCGGCACGCCCGCATCGAGAAACGCCTTCCACGCGTAAGAATAAGCCGCGCGCCTCGGCCCCAGCCGCGCTTCGGCCCAATTCATGTCCGTCAGCAGGTGGCTGGGCTGCATCGACGCAATCACGCCCAGCTTGACGAACCGCGGAATGTCGCCCGGATCCACCACCTGCGCATGCTCAATCCGGTTGCGGGCCCTCACAGAGGTCGAAGGAGGGTAGCACGGCGATCCGTCCTTCAACTTGCATTGAGAAAAAGGCGGTTTTGGCTGAGCGCCGTCACTCGAACATGGAACCTTTTCATCCCACACCTCATACGGCTGGCCGGCAGGGCGGCAAGGACCGGGAGAGAGCGCTGTGGAGTATTGCGGCTGCTCGGATTCTTCAAACGCGTCTAAGGCCATTGCGGCGGCTCTATCGCCGATGGCGTGGAAGCCGAGTTGGAATCCGAAAAGGGCGCGTTCGGCGGCCATCTTATCTAATTCTGTTGGCGAATACTGTGGCAGGCCGGTGTTGCCCGGATCGTCGGAATACGGTGCTTTCAGCGCCGCGGTGCGCGAGCCCAGCGATCCGTCCATGAAGCCTTTCAACATCCCGGTGTGCAGCAAGGTATCGTTCAGGTCGTGGTGATTGCGCATTCTGATTAGATCGAGCAACGGCGCCTTGAAGGGCAGCCACTCCGTAATGCGCAGATTGAGCTTGCCTTCCTTCTCCAGCTCCTCGAAGACCAGAAAATCCTCCCAGTCGCTGAAGTCCTGCACGCTGGTCACCCCGTGCATCAGCGCGTCGGCAATGGCCAGCTCGTCGCCGCGCCTGCGCTCGGCGTGGCTGGGCT
>Ga0326727_10023761_pt1 | contig 11665 bp, 9 predicted proteins | sample MB2enrmetagenome_FD_207643 | JGI IMG/M metagenome (GOLD analysis project Ga0326727, IMG submission 207643) | Lab enriched peat soil microbial communities from McLean, Ithaca, NY, United States - MB29MY | ecosystem: Environmental > Terrestrial > Soil > Wetlands > Peat | place: USA: New York... | reverse complement strand
ACTTCGTCGATATTGCGCTGAATGCGCGCCATGTACTGCGCGGTCAGCCGCTCCAGCTCCGTCTGCAACTGGCCGTTTTCTTTGTCGATGGTGCTCTCGAATTCCTTCAGGCGCTGGTCTTCCCCGTTCTCGTAGTCGTTCAGCGCGCGCTGCCGCAGCATCGCGTCCTGCAGCAGGTCTTCCACGGGGATTCCCGCCGTCTCGATGGCCATCATCACCGAGCAGCGCTTGGTTTCATGCGACATGCCGGCCAGATGCGGGCTGTTCAGCATCTCCGCGACTTTGAGGATTCCATATACCATGCGCGGTGGCTGCGCCGGTGCGGTTTTGTAGATTTCGTCGAACGTCCGCAACGCGTCGAGAGACCGGGTGCGGACGGCGTTCAGGCTCGGCGTCGGGAACGATATCCGCTCGCTCCCAATCTCCCCAGCCGCCTGCGTGTGAGTAAATTTGGCCGGCGCCGCTGCGTTGGAATCGCGGCTCTCCTTAGGCGAAGCGTCGGTCCCGTAACTGAAGTGAAGGATCTTTTTGAACATGCAAGGCTCCGTAGTGTAGTCGTAACCCGCGACATCGCGCCTGACAAATCGTCCGGCTGATGCATTGCCCGGATTTCGGTGAAGTAGTAGTTCGAGAGAGGTATTTTCTCGATAAAAATCGATGAAATTACCCGTTCGGGAAGAACAGAGTACCGCCTTCAGCGCAGCAAGTTTACGACTATCCCCGACGGCTCCGCAGCGGTATGGTACACGCGCTCGGTGGCCACCCGGAAGTCCCCGGGCTTCGCCGTGTAGATGTCCAGGAACTGCTGCGGGTTGCGGTCCACCAGCGGGAACCACGTGCTCTGAATCTGCACCATGATGCGATGGCCGCGCCGGAACGAGTGGTTGACGTCCGGCATGGTGAACTCCACCTTCGTCACCTGACCCGGCGTGAACGGTTCCGGCTTCGAATAACTGTTCCGGAACTTGCCGCGCATCACCTCGCCGCGCACAAGCTGCTCATAGCCGGCCATCACCAGCCCCGCCGGATTCGGATCGGGATTGGGGAAATTGGCGGGATACACGTCGATCAGCTTCACCACGAAATCCGCATCGGTCCCCGAGGTTGAGACATGCAGGCTCGGCGCCACCGCACCGGCCATCACCACGTCGCCCGCCAGCAGCTCCGACTCCCACGTCAGCACGTCCGTCCGCGTGCCCGCGCAGCGCTGGTCCTCCACCATGTATTCGCGCGTCATGCCCGCCGCCTGCCCGCAGATGAACGGCACCGGCTTGTTGGGATCGCTCACGTATTCGTCGAAAGCCGGCGATTCGCCCGCCGCCGGCGGATCGAACGTCAGCTTCCCGCCCGCGTGCAGATACAGCGTGCGCGGCTCGGAGTTCTTCGGCGGCCACGCATCGTACGGGCGCCACACGTTGCTGCCCGTCTCGAACATCACCGCCTTGGGAAGATTCGGCTCGCCTTTGCCCTTCAGGTAGTACTCGAAGAAAGGAAACTCGATGCTCTCGCGGAAGTATTCGGCGGTCTTCGCGTTGAAGCTCACCGGCCCCAGGCGGTCGCCTTCCGAGCGCTCCCATCCGCCGTGAAACCACGGGCCCATCACCAAAACGTTGACATCCGCGTGCCCCTGCTTCTCGATGGAGCGGAAAGTCTCCAGCGTGCCGAACAAGTCCTCCGCGTCGAACCAGCCGCCCACCGTGAGCACCGCCGGCTTGACGTTCCTCAGATGCGGGCGCAGATTGCGCGCCTGCCAGAACTCGTCGTACGTGCCGTGCTGCAGCGCCTCGTTCCAGAAGGCCACGCGGCCCTTGAGGTACTTGTCCTGGGTGCCCTCCATCGTGCCCATGTCCAGATAGAACTGGTAGCCGGTGTCCGGAATGGTGAACGAACGCGGCGGATACTTCTCCAGCGGCTCCGGGCGCGCCATGCCGAACTCGGAGAAGAAGCGAAACGCATGCGGCAGCCAGAACGCGCCGTTGTGATGAAAATCGTCGCCGATGAACCAGTCCGTGATGGGCGCCTGCGGCGAGGACGCGCGCAGCGCGGGATGCGCGTGCACCAGGCCGGCGGCGGCGTAGAAGCCAGGATACGAAATCCCCCACTGTCCCACCTTTCCGTTGTTGCCGGGGACGTGTTTCGTCAGCCACTCGATGGTGTCCCACGTGTCCGTGCTTTCGTCCGTGTCGGCCGGCCCGCGCCGGTTCTCGACAATGGGCCGCATGTCCACGAAATCGCCTTCGGACATGTAGCGCCCGCGCACATCCTGATACACAAAGATGTATTTCGCTTTGGCGAAGAGCTCGGAAGGGCCCAGCTTGTCCGGATAGTTGTCCTCCCCATACGGCTCCAGTCCATAAGGCGTGCGTTCCAGCAGGATGGGCCACGCCTGCGCCATGTCCTTGGGCGCGTAAACGGCGGTGAACAGCCGTTTCCCGTCGCGCATGGGGATGTTGAATTCGCTCTTGGTGTAGTTGGCGCGAATGAACTCGACGCCCTGGCCGACGAGCGCAAGGGCCGGGAAAAGAAGAACCAGCGCGGCTCGCAACATGGAACTACCAGCGTAGCCGATCTACTGCAGGGTGCTGAAAAAGGCCCTCACAGGCTGAAGCCTGTGCCACCATGTGCTGCCGGGTCACTGATAATTGGTGGCACAGACTTTAGTCGGTGGTCCGAATGGGAGGTGCCTGGGCCTTTTTTCAGCATCCTGTTACTGCCCCAGGTACTTCATCACCACCGACACTCTCCGGTTGCGGCTGTTGGCCGTATCGTTGGCGATCAATGCGCGCCGGTCGGCGTAGCCGCGAATCTCCGACACCTGATCGGACCGCAGGCCGTCGGCCACCATGATGCGGCGCGCCATGTTGGCGCGGTCGAAGGAAAGCTCCCAGTTGCCGTAGGCGTTCGCCGACTGGGACCGAAACCCGCGCGAATCGGTGTGCCCTTCGATGGCCACCTCGTTCGGCATGGCCCTCAGTTGCTCCGCCAGCAGCCCGAACATGCGCTCTCCAGCAGCGGTGGGCCGCGGGCTGCCCGATTCGAAGAACATGCCGCCGTCGTTTTCGATCAGCTCGATGCGCAGGCCCTCGCCGGTGACGGTGAACTGAACGTATTTGGAAAGCCCTTTCAGCTCCGGCATCCGGCGCATGGCCTGTTCCAGTTCCTCGCGCAGCCGGCGGACGTTGGCCTCGTCCACCGAAAGCGCTTCGCCGGTGCCCGCATGCGCGGAACCGGTCAGCCGATGGAACCCGCGCGGATCGCGAAAATAGCCGGCCACCGATTCGCGCACGTCGCGCGAGGAGCTGACCAGCCACAACACGATGAACAGCGCCATCAACGCCGTCACGAAATCGGCGTAGGCCACCTTCCAGGCGCCGCCGCGGTGCGTTTCCTGTTCCTCGAATTCCCCATGCGGGCTCATGAAGCCTCGGCCGCGCTCTCCGGCGCTTCCACCTTCTGCTCCTGGCCGGGATGGAAAGCCGGTATTTTCGCCCGGCGCAGGTGCCGCTCCATGGCGTCGAAAGACGGCCGCAGATCCAGCGGAATCGAACGGCGGCCCGATTCGGCGGCTATCATCGGCGATGCGCCATGAAAGAACCCGGCGATCGCCGCGCGTATGACCTGCAGATATTCCGCCCGTTCCCGGTTCAGGCACTCGAGGTGGCTGGCCAGCGGCCCCACCACTCCGTAACACAGCAGAATCCCGAGGAACGTCCCCACCAGCGCCGCCGCCACCTTTTGCCCGATTTCCGAAGCCGGACCGCCCAGCGCGCGCATGGTCACTACCACCCCCAGCACGGCGGCCACGATGCCCAGCCCAGGCAGCGAATCCGCGAGGCTTCCCAGCATTCGCGCCGGCTGATTCCGCCCCGCGCGCTGCACCTCGATGTCCAGCGACATGAGCCGCTCCAGATCCGCGCCGTCCAGCCCCGCGGCGATGGCGATGCGCCACGAGTCGCAGATGAAGTCCAGCGCGACTTTGTCCGCCAGCACCCTCCGGCAGGGGCGAAAGATCTCGCTCTTGTGCGGCGATTCGACGTGCGGCTCCAGCGCCGATACGCCCGCCCGCCGGCTGAACTGAAACAGCACGTAGAGCAATCGCAGAACCGCCAGGTAACCCTCCGCGTCGAGGCCATGCCGCCGCCGCACCGAGGCTACCGCGGCCGCCAGTATGCGCAGATTCCGCCGGGGATTCGAAACCAGCAGAATCCCCAGCGCCCCGCCGCAGATGATCAGCAGCTCGGATGGCTGCAGCAGCACGAAGATGCTGCCGCGCTCCATCAGATAGCCGGCCAGCACCGAGCCCAGCACCACCACTAATCCGGCCAGGATCAGCATGCAGGAGCCCCGTGGGTATAGGTGAACGGACGCATCGGCAAATCGCGCAATCTCCGAGTGGATCGGTATTCATATCGGCAGGCGCGCGCGTTTTTGTGAGCCTCTGTGTGCCAAAAACGCCTCCCCGTCCTCTCTCTCAATTCACTCTCCGGCCGATGAGTACCGCGAGAGGTGGATCGTTTTGACCCTGAACAGACAAATCGCCCTGACCTGCGGCGCGCTGGTCGCCTGCACGGCCGTAACCGGCCTCGTTTCCCTGTGGGGACTCGAGAAGCTGAACGGATATGTCGAGGAAATCACTACCGATTCGCTTCCCGGCAGCATCTCGGTTCTGCGCATCGACGGTCTGGTGAAGGAGCTTCGCGGCGACGCCTGGAAACAAATGGCCAGCGCCGATCCCGCCCTGAAGGCGCAAATGGAAACGAAGATCGAGGACCTGAAGGGGCAGACGTACCAGGAGATCGCGCACTATCGTACTACCATCACCACCGATGAAGACCGCCAGTTGTTCGCGCCGATTCAGGGGACCTTCGAGAACTACGTCCAGGCGTGGTATGCCGCGGCCTCGCTCAGCCGCGAGGGCAAAACGCGGGAGGCTGCCGAAACCTACCAGAGCCGGGCGGACCCGCAGTATCGGGCGCTGCAGCAACAACTGAAGGCCGAAGTGGATCTCAACCTCAGAAACGCCGACGCCAACGGCTCGGCTGCCGGACCCGCCTCGCAAAGAGCACGCGTTTTCACCCTCGTTACCTTGCTGCTGGCCGTTGTGGCGGGCGTTGTGCTGGCCACCTGGGTGATTCGCAAACTGGTGCGGACCCTGCGCTCCGCCGCCGAACAGATCGATTCCGGCGCGCAACAAATGGCCGCCGCCGCCACGCAGGTGGCCAGCGCCAGCAATACGCTCGCGCAGGATGCCACGCACCAGGCTGCTTCGGTGGAGGAGACCTCCGCGTCCACGCACGAAATCGCCGCCCTGACCCAGAAGAACGCCGAGTCCACGCGTCACGCGTCGTCCCTGATGGAACGGGCCATCCCCATCGTTGTCGAAGTGGATACCGCCCATCAGGAACTGGGCGCCAGCATGACCGAGCTGCAGAATTCCTCGCAGAAGATGTCGCGCATCAACCGCGTCATCGACGAAATCGCCTTTCAGACCAATATTCTGGCGCTCAATGCCGCGGTCGAAGCCGCGCGCGCCGGCGAGGCCGGCCTGGGATTCGCCGTCGTCGCCGACGAAGTCCGCACCCTCGCCGCCCGGGCCGCCGATGCCTCCCGCGAAACCTCGGGCCTCATCGAAGAATCGCTGCGCAACGCCGGCGAGAGCCGCACCCGGCTCGACAGAGTCCTCGAGGCTATGGCCGCCAACAAGAAGAACGCCGACGAGGTAAAGGTTTCCATCGACGAAATCAACGTCAGCACCCAGGAACAGGCCCGCGGTCTGGAGCAGATCGCCGCCGGAGTCTCCCAGATCGAGCAGGTTACCCAGCGCGCCGCCGCCACCGCCGAGGAGAGCGCCTCCGCGTCCCAGCAGCTCTCCGCGCAGTGCCAGCAACTGAAGAGCGTCGCCGCCCAGCTCAACGCGCTCGTGCGCGGCTGACAGTGGGACACGCGGCGTCGGCCGCGTGGCACAGGCTGAAGCCTGTGCCACCATGTGCCAGCAGGTCCCTGATACCAGGTAGCACAGACTTTAGTCTGTGGACGCGGCGTTAGCCGCGTCGGCGGCTCACACCGGGACCGGCTCAAGGGACAGCATCAACCGGCTTCGCGGCGTGTGATATACACGCCACCGTCCCGTCGGTGGCGCGGCGCAGGCCCCTTCGTCCACCTCGAAATATTCGCCGCCGATCACATAGGCGCATTTCATGTGCGCTTCGCCCCACAGCCGGGCCAGGCCCAGACCCTTCTGCTCTTCGCGGCTGAGCACCATGCGGCCGTCCCGGAAAGCCACCTTCCCGGCGGACAGGTCCATCATGAGCAGCGCGATCAACCTGACGCTCTGCAGGATGGACAGCAGCAGGGCTCCGGCCGTGATCAGCGTGATGCCGAGCGCAACCAGCGTCGAGGCGCCGGGCATCCCAAACCACATGGCCATTCTCAGGATGAACCGCGGCACCGCGATGCGTATAACGAAAAGGAGCCAGCCGATCATGGCCTTACCGGTGTAGCGGACCGGGCGCAGGGCGCGTCCAAACAGACGGCACAGGGCGGAGCCGCAGACAGTGCGAGCTGAGAAAAGCCGGCGGTCGGCTCCGTTGTGCCGGCGTTGACTCAGGAGCCGCGCCATCTGCCCATTGCCGATTCGGCCATTGCGCTTGTCGGCCGGCCGGCACACGGCGGAGCCGCCCACAGTGCGAGCCGAGCAAAGCCGGCGCTCCGCTCCTTTGTGCCGGCGTTTACTCAGGAGATCCAACCATGGTGAAACCCGCCGAACGGGCGAGCTCGGGCAGAGGATCGTGTTCCTGAGCATCGTGCGTGACGTACTCGATATAGGACATTTGCTCTCCGGGAAACATCCGGACTGCTTGTATATCGGCGAGCACGGTTGGTAAGTTGACGGGCGGCCTGATGAATCGGCGCCCCGCCACCGGCAACTCGCGCCCGCATTATGGTTTATACATTGTTAAGGGCTGGCGGAAACCGCGCCAGTCTCCGTGCGTCAGTGGGATAAGAGGAATGCCGTGGCGTCCAACGCCGAGAAGTCCAGCGAAGTTCACCTCAACGGACAGACCATCATCGACGAACTGATCCGCAACATGGAACTGGGCCGGTTCGAAATGGCTTACAGCGTCCTGCTACCCTGCGTCTTCGCCATTTATTTGCACCCCGACGACCACGCGCGCCTGTCCGGCATTTTCCCGCTCATCATTGAGGATGCGCGTCGCGCGCTGGGCGCCCGCGTCACCGAAATGAACCGCGGGCGCGGGGCTTTCGGGCTCGGCCGCTCGAAGAAAGCGGAGAAAGAGCACCGCATCGCCTCGCCCAACTGGGTCATCGAGTTCTATCCCGACACGGAAGGCTCGGTCCCCCAGGGCGACGTGGAGATTCACTCCGAGCTGAACGAAGCCGCCCAGCCGGCCTTTCGCGGCACTAAGACCACCCTGCTGGGCCGCGAGCCCTCGGTCACTTCGCGGCGCACCGGAGCGACGCAGGAAGTCGTGCGCCCCGAGCCGGCCTGGGCCGAAATTCGCTACGAGGACGACTCCGGCCCTCAGTTATATCTGGTAACCCAGAATATGGTCCGCGTCGGCCGCGGCGGCGACGATGCGCTGATGGACGTCGCGCTTTACGCCAGCGACGAAGTCTCCCGCGAACACCTCACCCTCCGCCGCGAGGCCGCCACCGGTCAGTTCCTCATCACCGACCGCAGCACCAATGGCACCTGGGTCAACGGCCGTCGTCTGAAGAAGGGCGTCGAAGAGCCGCTCCCCGAGCGCGCCGAGATCGGCGTGGGCGAAGTTCTCACCCTCCAGTTCGAGGCGAAGCGATGAACATTCCCCCCGGCGCGAACGTAGTGTTTGTGGTGACCTTTTGCGCGGTGGCTCTGGCGCTGGTGCTGAGCAACATTCTCAAACGCCGCCGGTCATGAGCACGGCTACCGCATTTCGATCCGCCACTGCCAGCGACCCCGGCCTCGCGCGGGACCGCAATGAGGACCGCGTCTACGCCGACGATTCGCGCGGAATCTATCTCGTCGTGGACGGCCTCGGCGGTCATCCCGCCGGCGACCGCGCCGCCGACATCGCCGTCTCCACCATTCCGCGCGAACTGGAACTGGCCACCGGCGACATCGAGCGCCGCATCCGCCACGCTATCGCCGCCGCCAACAACGCCATCTTCGAAGCTGCGCAGTCCGATCCCGATTGCCACGGCATGGCCTGCGTCCTCACGCTCGCCGTTGCCGAAGCCGACCGTGTCACCGTCGGCCACGTCGGCGATTCGCGCCTCTATCTGGCGTGGAACGGCATGGTGCGCAAGATCACTTCCGACCACTCGCCCGTGGGCGAGCGCGAGGACAGCGGCGAGATCACCGAAAGCGACGCCATGGCCCACCCGCGCCGCAACGAAGTCTTCCGCGACGCCGGCACCCAGCCTCACGAGCCCGGCGACGAAGGCTTCATCGAGGTTCGCTCCTTTGCCTTTCATCCCGACGCCGCCATGCTGCTCTGCACCGACGGCCTCAGCGACGTCCTCACCTCCGCGCGCATCAGCTCCATCGTCGAGCTGTTCGATGGCGACGCCGACCGCACCGCCGCGGCGCTGGTGGAAGCGGCGAACCGCGCCGGAGGCATCGACAACGTCAGCGTCATCTTCATTCCCGGTCCGGAGTTCCTCGGCGCGCAGTCGCCGCAAATGCTGCAGGCGCGCGAGCGTCACGCTATCACGCGCATGCGTGGCCGGCGCTGGCCGCGTTACTGGTTGAGCCGTTTTCCCTGGCTGCTGGCGGGCATCGCCGCCGGAATGGCCGCGTGGGCGCTCATGGAGCGCTACTCTCCGCGCCCCCATCCCACGCCGCATATCATCCACGTGCAGCCTGGCGACCCCGCTGCTCTCTCCAAAGCTCTCGGGTCCGCGCACCCCGGCGACGTCGTCCAGCTCGCGCCCGGCAGCTACACCGGACCCGTCGACGTACCCGAAGGCGTGACGCTCAGCGGACCCACGCGCGGACGAGCGACAGTTGGAGCGCCCGGCATATCGTCCGCGGGAGCGCCCGGCGTGTCGCCGGCTGGAGCGCCCGGCATATCGTCCGCAGGAGCGCCCATCGTGCCGCCGGCTGGAGCGCCCGGCGTGCCGCCGTCAGGAGAGAAGAAATAGCCGTGCCCGCCGTTCTCGCCGCGAAGCAGTTTGGGAAATATCAGATCCTGCGCAAGCTCGGCCGCAGCATGAGCGACGTCTACCTCGCCCAGGACGAAACGGCCAATCGCCAGGTGGTGCTCAAGATTGTCGAGCACGCCTCCGACGCCTCCACCGACGCGCTGATCGCCGCCGAGCGCCGCGGCGCAGTGATCCAGCATGAGCTGCACGGGCTCGACGCGCGCATCCTCGAGGTCTTCGAATACGGCGAGCAGGACAACTGCTTTTTCGTCGCCATGGAATACTGCGAGGGCCTCAGCCTCGCGCAGATTCTCGCCCGCGAAAGCCGCCTCATTCCGTCGCGCGCCGTGCGCTACGCCGCCGAGGTGGCCAGCCAGCTCCACACGCTGCACTCGTTCCAGGCCGAAATCGACGGCCGCAAGCGCGCCATCGTCCACGGCGACATCAAACCCGCCAACATCCAGATCGACCCGTCGGACAGCGCGCGCCTGCTCGACTTCGGCATCGCCAAAACCATCACCGCCACCCACAACCTCACCAGCCACAACCTCGGCAGTCCCGCGTACTGCTCGCCGGAGCGGCTGAACAATGCGCAGGTGGATCCCGGCGCCGATCTGTGGGCTCTCGGCGTCACGCTGTATGAGCTGGTCGCCGGCATTCCGCCCTATCAGGCGCAGACCACGCGGCGTCTGGAGAATCTGATTCAGTCGCGCCGGCCGCCGCGCGCGCTTCCCTCCGATTGCCCCGCGCCGCTGAAAGCCATCGTCGCCAAAGCTCTCGCCGCCGACCCGGCCCATCGCTACGCCACCGCCGCGGCCTTCGAGGAAGACCTTCGCGCGTTTCTCCGGAAACGTCCCACCGTTGCCGAAACCGAGCCGCTGCCCACCTGGGATTCCAACGCCACCCTGGCGAAGAAAAAGCCCACGGCCGCGCGCCGTTCCCAATGGATGCCGAAGCTCACGCAATGGGCCCGCGAGGCCAATCGCACTATCTGGGCGCTGGCCGCCGGACTCATTGCCGGCCTCATCGTGCTCATTCCGCCGGCGTATCTGTATCGCTTCTGGGTGGAAGCCGAGCCGCTCCGCGCCGCGCAGGACTATTCGCAGAAGTCCGTCGCCGATATCGCCTCCGACTGGCAGCTTTATAAAGGATTGCAACAGCAGAATCGCTTCCTCGCCGCCGCCTCGCCCATTTCCTGGATCGAGCCCACGCTGCGCTCGCGCCTGCTCACCACGGCGCAAAGCATCATCGACGATTACCGCGCCAGCCCCGATCCCGCGCTCGATCACTTCGATTGGGAAAAAGCGCAGATCTGTCTTCGCCGCGCGCTGGAGATCAGCCCTTCGGACAAAAAAGCTCAGGCCCGCGAGGCGATCTGCGACGGCTACCTGCTCATGATGCGCAACGCCGGCCCGGCCGTTCTCACCACCGGCGCGGAAGCCGATTTCGACCGCGCCGCTTCGCTCGATCGCCACTGGCCCGATCCGCACCTTGCGCTCGCACGGCTGAACGCCTACGGCTACCACAACGCCGGTCAAACGGCCGCCGAGCTCACCGCCGCCGATCACCTGGGCTTCCAGTCGGGCCCGCGCGAAATCGAGATGCAGGCCGACGCCTTCTTCTATCGCGCCCAGCAGGAATTCCGAACGGCCTTGCGGGAAACGAAGATGGCCGAGCCCCGGCGCCGCCGCATGCTCCTGCAGGCCCGCCGCGATTTCCATCGCGCGCGCGAGCTTTACGAGCCGATCTCCGGTTACTCCAACGTGGCCGACACCCTCGAAAAGCTGGACAGCGACGAAACGGCCGAACAGCACTGGGAAGAGCAGCGCGCCGCCGCCCACGTTCACACCCGCTCGCGCTACGTTCACGGCAAAACATGGCGGTAACAAAGAGCTGGGATCACAAAGTCCGCGTCGAGCTGGCGCAGGTGGAAACCGCCGCCCGCCGCCAGAGCCGCGCCGGTACATGGTGGCTGCTGCTGACCACCCTGCTCGCCGCCTGCGGGCTTGCCCTCGTCTTCTTCACCAAAACCCAGCATTTCGCCGGCGACCAGGCCAGCCTCGCATCCGGCGCTCTGGTCAACCTGAACACCGTCTCCAGCGCCGATCAGCTTCTTCCTTATCTCGAAACTTGGCGCGATCCCGCCGAGCGCCAGGCCGCCGCCGAAAAGCTGTTCGATTTTCTGCAGCACTCGCGTCCTTTGCCCAACGTCGGCGCACTCGCCCGCCGCCCGCTGCGTTTCCCCGTCGCGAAGCTGAAGCCGCTCATGATCGTCCGCACACCCCAGGAATTCCGCCGCGAATATCTGAAATGGATGAGCATTTATCTGGGCGCGTTCCTCTTCGTGCACCTGCTCTGGCGCGTGCGCGGATTCCGCGGCGACCCCGCTCTGCTCCCCGGTATCCAGTTGCTCAGCGCCATGGGCCTCATCCTCGCCGTCAGCCTGAAGGACCCGCTGCGCGACACCATGGAGTTCCGGAAATTCGCCTGGGGCGTCGCCGCCGGCTGCCTCCTTCTG
>Ga0326727_10023759_pt1 | contig 11665 bp, 10 predicted proteins | sample MB2enrmetagenome_FD_207643 | JGI IMG/M metagenome (GOLD analysis project Ga0326727, IMG submission 207643) | Lab enriched peat soil microbial communities from McLean, Ithaca, NY, United States - MB29MY | ecosystem: Environmental > Terrestrial > Soil > Wetlands > Peat | place: USA: New York... | reverse complement strand
CTACAAACGCGCCAACCTGCTGCTCGCGGACATGCAGCGCCTCGCCGCCATGATCAACGACCCCAAGCGCCCCGTGCAGTTTCTCTTCGCCGGCAAGGCCCATCCCCACGACGAGCCCGGCAAGCGTGTGCTCCAGCAGATCGCCGAGATGATGCACGACTCCGAACTCGGCGACAAGTTTGTCTTCATCGAGGACTACGACATCAACGTGGGTCGTCATCTGGTCCAGGGCGTCGATGTCTGGCTCAACAATCCGCGCCGTCCGCTCGAGGCCTCCGGCACCAGCGGCCAAAAGGTCATCCTCAATGGCGGCCTCAACCTCTCCGTGCTCGATGGCTGGTGGGCCGAGGCCTACGACGGCTTCAACGGCTTCGCCATCGGCGGCGGCCGCGTCCATTCAAATCTGGACGTCCACGACAGCCGCGACGGCGAAGATCTCTACCGCGTCCTCCGCGACGAACTGATCCCGCTCTTCTACCATCGCGATAAGGACGGCCTGCCCCGCAGCTGGATCAAGCGCATGAAGCGCACCATCCGCACCCTGGGCTGGCGCTTCTCCGCCGACCGCATGGTCATGGACTACACCCAGAAGTGCTACATCCCCGCCGCTGGAGGCACCTCCAGCGAAATCCGCCCGCCCTGCTAGTAGAGCGTTCTGTAGAAAGACAGTCGACTTGTCGGCACGAATCTCCGCGCGGCGATCAGTGCCTCGGCGATTCGTCTGTTCTGTTCCCTGCAAGATCAAGGCATAGCGGGAAGTGTGCTGAGGTAATGCACCAGATTGTCCAGGTCTGCCTGCGAGAGCTTACCGGCGTAGGGAGGCATGGGGTTGGGAGTGCCGGCGGCGGTTTTGGCAGGAGGAGTGACAATAGCCGCTCGTATCTGGTCCGGAGTGCGCCGTGTTCCCACTCCGTTCAAGTTGGGCCCAATCTCCCCACCCGCGTCTCCGACGCGATGGCACAGGAGGCAGTTGTTGTTGGCGATGAGGCTCTTTGCGCGGTCGGCGCTCGAGGCATTCGGTGTCGCCGACGCACTTGCGGTCGCCGCAGGCGCGGCCGGCTGCGCAGCCGGAGCCGAAACCGCCATGCCCAATGGGGTCAGGCGCACAAGACGACCGGGATTCGCGTCTTCGATCGCCCATAAGGCTCCATCGGGTGCGACCTCCACATCCCGGACTCTAAAGCCCAGGCTCCAGCGATCGACCGCCTGCGCGCCTCCTTTGCCGTCAAAAACAATGCGGACGAGCGCCATGGTTGCCAGGCCGCTGACAAAGCCCGAGCCGTTCCACTGCGGGAACATCGCGCCTTTGTAGAACATGAGGTTGCCCGGCGCGATCACCGGGACCCAGTAGATCACCGGCTTGGCCAGGTCGGGGCGCGTATCCGGGCTGGGGATCGGGACGCCGTTGTAGTTCATTCCGTAGGAGACCAGCGGCCAGCCATAGTTCTTGCCGGGCTCGATCAGGTTCAGCTCGTCTCCGCCGCGCGGGCCATGTTCAACCTCCCACAAGCGTCCGTCCGGCGCAAAGGCCAGGCCATACGGAGTGCGGATGCCGATGGCCCATGTCTCCGCTGGGGTCAGGTTGGGGCCGGGGAAGGTGTACGTCCGAACCACCGGGGCCGTCTTCGCAGCCTCCGTATCCGAGGGCGGATTAATCACGGGCACCGTGGCCGCGCCGGTCTTGCCTGCCATGGGATTGCCCGGTGCCGGTTTGCCATCCAGCGTCAGCCGCAGCACCTTGCCCAGCGGCTGGTCGGGGTCCTGGGCCGGCGTCATGCGCTGCCGATCGCCAACCGTGAGGAAGAGGTACTTGCTGTCCGGAGAGAAGGCGACCTCCGCGCCGAACTGTCCGCCGTTACCCCGCTCGCCGTCCCGCCAGATGACCTGGAGCCCCTCTAAGCTCGCAGAAACGTTGCTCGCCGCATCCTTGCCGATCACTAAACGGGCCCGCGCCAGCGCAAGGCTCGAACCACCCGGCTCGCCGGGTTCGGAGTAGGTGAGGTAAACGTTGTGGTCCTGGGCATAGTGCGGCGAGAGGTAGACGCCCAGCATTCCACCCTGACCCTGCCACAGGACCGCCGGAACGTTCGCCACCGGCGTCTTTGCTCCCTGCTGGGTCACCAGCTCCAGAGCGCCAACCTTCTCGGTGATCAGCATCCGCCCGTCGGGCAGGAAAGCAATCTTCCAGGGCAGACTCAACGTCGTGATCTGAGTGACATTGAAGGGCAGGTTTGGGTCTGACTTCTGCTCGCCTGCGTTAACCTGCGCCGATGCGCTGCTCGAAGCCATGGCCAGGAATAGCCCCGCGCTTATAAAGCTCTTCATCATGTCGTTCCTTGATCGAGAGAGATTTGGATAGCAAGACTATATACGCAGCGCCTACGCATGTGGCCGCAATCTTTGACCTTAGAATATCGCGCTTAGGCGGTTTGCGGGATTACGAATCGGCCGAAGTCGCCTTTCGAAGGTGTGTGGCTGAAACCTGCCCCTAAAGTCCCCTTTCCACTCCGCACTCCATCGTCTACGATGATGTCTGAACCGGTGATGAAACGGCGCCCCATCCTCCGCCCCGCTCTGGCGATGCTGGCAGTCAGCACGCTGGCGTCTCTGCCGGCCTACGCCGCCGAGCACATCACCCTGCGCAACGGGGCCGAGTTAGACTGCGTCCGCCGCGAGCCCCTGGGCGACCGCGTCCGCCTCTATCTCATTACCTCCACCCCAGCCGCCTCCGCCGACGCCAACTACGTCGAAGTCTCCGCCAGCGCCGTACTCCGCGTCGAGTCCATCCCCGATCCGCCTCCGCCGCCCGCCGCTGCTTCGGCTCCTGCGGCCGAGGTCGGTGCCCCCCATCTCGCCCCTGAGATATGGGTTGGGAATCCCGGGCGACCTGCTTCTTCGTCTTCCGCTCCCTTCACCCCCGCCCAGATGACACAGATGCTCGCCCGCGCCGGTGCAGCCCACAACATCGACGCCGATCTGCTCGCCAGCGTCGTCCAGGCGGAGAGCGCCGGCAATCCCTTCGCCGTCTCCCGCGCCGGCGCGCAGGGACTAATGCAGCTCATGCCGTCCACCGCGTCACAGCTAAATGTGCACAACAGCTTCCAGCCCGAGGAAAACATCGGCGGCGGCACCGCCTATCTCGACCAGCTGCTCACCCGCTACGACCCCAACAACGACGCCCGCGGCCTCGCCCTCGCCGTCGCTGCCTATAACGCCGGCCCCGCCGCGGTTGACCGCTATCACGGCATCCCGCCCTACCCCGAGACCCGCGCCTATGTCGCTCGCATCATCCGCGAGTTCAACCGCCGCAAGCGCGCCGCGAGCACCTCGCATCCAGCCCTCGCAGCAGCCAACGCGAAGTAGCCAACCCACCTCGCCGGAGATCAGCCCCATGAAACGCCGCAACGGCCTCGTCTGGCTCTCGCTCCTGTTGCTGCTGGCGATCGTCGTCTTCGTCAACCGCGGCCGCATCCAGTTCGACTGGGCCACCTTCTGGCTGCAACTCCGCGACATCAGTTGGCCGCACATCGCTGCCGCCGTCGCCCTCATCTACTCCACTTACTGGCTGCGCTCGCTGCGCTGGTCGGTGTTTCTCTCCGCCACCAAGAAGGTCTCGCCGTGGTCGCTGGTCGGCCCGCAGTTCATCGGCTTCACCGCGGTCGCCCTCTTCGGCCGCCTCGCCGACGTCATCCGCCCCGCGCTGGTCGCCAAACGCGTCCAGCTCTCCATCGCGTCGCAGGTCGCCGTCTACACCATCGAGCGCATGTTCGACCTCGGCGCCGCCGCCATCATCTTCTCCGCCGCCCTGCTCTTCGCGCCCAGCAACCTGCCCCACCACGAGATCTTCACCGAAGCCGGTCGCATCTCCCTCAAATTCATTGCCGCCTTCGCTATCATCGCCGTCGTGATCAGAGCCTACGGGGAAGCCATCGCATCCGCCGTCCACGCGGTCCTTCACCCGCTCTCCAAGCCCATCGCCGACAGCGTCGCCACCAAGATTCGCGGCTTCCGTGATGGCCTCAACGCCATCGCCTCCGCCCAGGACTTCGTCATCGTCACCCTCATCTCGCTATCCATGTGGGCGCTCATCGGTCTCGCCTACGTGCAAACCCTGCACGCCTTCGTCGCCACGCCCCAGCTCGCCACCATCTCCTTCTCCTACACCATGCTGTTGATGGGCGCCAGCATCATCGCCTCAGCGTTTCAGTTACCCATCATCGGCTGGTTCACCCAGATCGCCGCAACCGCAACCATCATGCATGAGTCCTACAACGCGCCCATCGAAGCCGCAACCGCCTGCGGCGCGCTCCTGCTCTTCGTCACCTTCCTGTCGATCATCCCCGCCGGCCTCATCGCCGCCCGGCTCAACCACGTCAGCCTGAAGAAAGTCGCCGCGGAATCCGCCGCCGCCGCAGAAGCCCCCGCCGAACCAGTTGTTCCTACCCAATCGACTTTGTGATCCCCACAAAGCTGTCATCCTGAGCGAAGCGATAGATCCCCGTATTTTGAAATCAAAGCCAACTATACTTCGTGGCAGCGGCGCGCCTGGGGAAGTCGGCACGCTAAAGAGGAGGAGTAGTCATGGGCAAGAGGCAGATAATGGAACACTATGGCGCAAAGCTAACGAACTATCGATGGAGTTGGGACGGCGTCAGAAAGGATGGATCAGTCATCTTCCTTGGCTGGAAGGACGAGGTGAAGCAAAACCGCGACAACACTTTCGAGTGCAGGATCAGAGAGGATAGCCATCCTGCGAACGTCAAGCTTGGGGGACAGGAGCGGGAGCGACACATCGTGGAGATTCTGAAACGGGACTCCGCGGCCTACTTACTGATTGCCATTGCCAAAGACGAGCACGCGATTACAAGACGGATCGAAAAGGTCGAAGAGACACTCTTCCCCGTTCGACTTGTGCGAAGGGGATCAGAAGTGTTCGCCGTCTCGACCACTCAGCGAGGCCTCGCACCCACCCTCGAACCTTGAACCTTGGACCTCGAACCTGTCTCCCCTATCGCTTACACTTGTATCCGCTGCGCACGGCGCATCTGGAAGGAAACCCGGCAATGACCCGAACCGCGCTGCCATCGGGCAGGACCATCATTCTGCTTGTATTCGCCAGCCTCGCCATCGGTGTTCGCACCGCAGTGCCGCAGAACGCCCAACCCAAAGCGCCCGAGTTCGAGGCGGTAACCATCCGGCCGAGCGACCGCACCGACCTTGGCGGAGCATGGGGAGTCTTTAGAAACGAATATTCCTCAAGGAACACGCCCCTCTCTTACGTCATCCTTCAGGCCTACCTCGGCTTCCGCCCGTCGAGCGACAGATTGCAAGGGGCGCCAGCCTGGGTTACGACCGACCGGTACTTCATCACCGCGAAGGCGGACGACGCCACTGCCGACTCCTGGAAAGGCCTGCGGCAGGCGCAGCAGATCGCGATTGTCGCGCCGATGCTCCGAAAGATGCTGGAAGACCGCTGCAAGCTGGTCGCGCACACCGTTCCGACGGAGCTTCAGGGCTACGCGTTGGTGCTGGGCAAGCACCCCTTGAAGATAAAGGAGTGGAAGCCGGACGAGCCGCTGCCAAAGAGTAATTATGGAATCTTTGAAGGCGGTTCGATGATCACCTACTCCCAGCCCGACGATCCATTTCCCAGCACCACCTTCCTGAAGTTCACGATTGCCCAACTCATCGAATTCGTCGGTGGTGGAGGACCGCCGATTCTTGACCAGACCGGCCTGACCGGAACCTACGACATCGTGCTTCCGCGCCTGTGGTCTCCTCCACCCCCGCCGGCCGAAGGCTCCAGTCCCGCTGCGCAGTCGGGCCCACCCCCCGATGTCGCCCACATCTTCGACTGGCAATCTGTCGGCCTTGAAATGAAGCCGGTCAAGGTCCCCGGGCTCAACCTCGTCATCGACCACATCGAGCGCCCCAGCGAGAATTAGTGGCACTCCTTGTCATCGCTTACACTGGTAGCCGTCGCCTTTCGTCTCAAGAGGAACCCCTGTGCCTGCCACGCCTCGCCCACTCGATCTCGTCCCCCATCGCCGCTACAATCCTCTGCTGCGCGAGTGGATCCTGGTCTCGCCGCAGCGCACCCAGCGCCCCTGGCAGGGCGAAACCTCAAAGTCCGCGCCCATCGCAAGCCTGGCCTACGACCCCACCTGTTATCTCTGTCCCGGCAACGCACGCTCCGGAGGCGTCCACAATCCCGACTACAAATCCGTCTTCGCCTTCGACAACGACTTCCCCGCGCTGCTTCCTGACGAGCAACCCGTTCCCGCGCCATCGCCCGACGACTCCCCACTCCTCGTCGCCGAGCCGGAGCGCGGTATCTGCCGCGTCCTCTGCTTCCATCCCAACCACTCCCTCACCCTCGCCCGCATGACCGTCCCCGAAATCGCAACCGTCGTCGATGCCTGGGCCTTCGAGACCGCTGCCCTGGGCGAGCGTCCCTTCATCAACCACGTCCAGATCTTCGAGAACCGCGGCGCCATGATGGGCGCGTCCAATCCCCATCCCCACTGCCAGATCTGGGCCACCGAACACATCCCCGACGAATCCCTGCGCGAGCTCGCCGCCCAGCAGGAGTACCACGCCGAACACCAGTCCTGCCTGCTCTGCGACTACCTCGCCACCGAAGTCACCCAGCAGGCCCGCATCGTGGTCGAGAACGACCTCTTCGTCGCCCTGGTTCCTTACTGGGCCGTCTGGCCGTTCGAGACGCTGGTCCTGCCCCGCCGCCACCTCGGCGACTTCACCGCGCTCACCCCCGCCGAACGCACCGCCCTCGCTGCCATCCTCAAAGCCGTCACCACCCGCTACGACAATCTCTTCCAGGTCCCGTTTCCCTATTGCCTGGGCTTCCACCAGCGCCCCACCCACGGCCAGGACAACGGCTGTATGCACTTCCACGCCCACTTCTATCCGCCGCTGCTGCGCTCCGCCGAGATCCGCAAGTTCATGGTCGGCTTTGAGATGTTCGCCCAGCCCCAGCGCGACCTCACACCGGAGACCGCCGCCGCCCGCCTCCGCGCCCTCCCCGACAAGCACTACGCCGACTAAACTTGAGCTCGCCCAAAGAGAAAGTCCCCCATGCAAACTCCCGCTGAACTCGCTGCCCTCCACTTCGCCTCCTACAACGTCCCCGGCCAGCTTTACGCCGCGCCCGGGCGCGTCAACCTCATCGGCGAGCACACCGACTACTGCGACGGCTTCGTCATGCCCGCGGCCATCGACTTCTCCACCATCGTCGCCCTCTCCCACCGCAGCGACGGCCGCATCCTCGCCCACTCCGTCAACTTCGACGAGCGCCTCGACCAGTCCGTCTCCGAGCTGCTCGCCGGCCGCACCCGCCACTGGTCCGACTACCCCGCAGGCGTGCTCTGGGCGCTGCGCGAGCACGGCGTCCCCATCGACAACGGCTTCTCCCTCACCATCGCCGGCAACGTCCCGCTGGGCGCCGGCCTCAGCTCGTCGGCTTCCGTCGAAGTCGCCACCGCCTTTGCCGTCCTCGGCGCCACCAGCTACGATCTTCCGCTCAAGCAAATAGCCCTGCTCTGCCAGCGCGCGGAGAACGCCTTCGTCGGCGCCAACGTCGGTATCATGGACCAGTTCGTCGCCTGCTGTGGCCAGCAGGACCACGCCGTCATGATCGATTGCCGTTCGCTCGAGTACACCCTCGCGCCCATCCCGCCCGACATCCGTATCGTCATCTGCAACTCCATGGTGAAGCATGACAACACCGGCGCCTACAACACCCGCCGCGCCGAGATGGAAGCCGGCCTGCGCATCCTGCAACAGCACCGGCCGGAGATCAAGGCCTTGCGCGATGCCACCGTCGATGACCTTGCCCGCTGGGGCAGCGAGATGACCCCGGAGTCGCTGCGCCGCTGCCGCCACGTCATCACCGAGGACACCCGCGTCCTTGCCGCCGTCGAGGCCTTCCGGAACTCCGACCTCACCCGCTTCGGCGAACTGATGCATGAAGCCCAACTCAGCTTCCGAGACGACTTCCAGGCCTCCTGCCCGGAGATCGACACCCTCATCGCCCTCGCCGAAAAACAGCCCGGCTGCTTCGGCGCGCGCCTCACTGGCGGAGGCTTCGGCGGCTGCACCGTCAACCTCGTCGCCGCCGATCGCGCCGCCGCCTTCACCAAAGCCATGCGCGCGGGCTACCTCGAAGCCACCGGCATCGCCGCCGAGATCTACACCTCGCGCGCCTCCGCCGGCGCCCACGCGATCCTGCTGTAACAACAGTAGGACGGGGTAGCATGAAGGGCATGGATCACGACGGATATTGGTATAAATACCTGGCAGCGCGCCACGATCTTGATATTGAAATAGGCTTTTCCCTTCTATTTGCCGTACTAATCTCTCTTCTTACCGGAAAGACCCTCGTGAAGTTTCGAGGGATAGTGTCCGAGTCCGAGGACCCAAAGACATACTGGGAAGCTGTAATCGCCCTTTTGGTACTTGGGGGTGTATTCATTGGCTTGTATGCCTTTGGGCCATCCTAAGCGGTGGGAATCAGCAGAGGATTATCAAATTGACGCACTACCGCTGTCCGCTGTCACATCCCTCCGACTTCGCCGCAGCGTACAATTCCCGGCATTCCACACCATCAAGGATTGCCCGCCATGTCCAGCAAGCTCGAAGAAATCTCGATCCAGCGCAAGCGCGCTCACACCAAACTCCTGGCCAACGCCTCCAAGGTCTACGACTGCTTCCTCACCATGGAGCGGATCGCTTACACCGAAGGCGCATTGAGCAAGAAGCACAAGGAGTTGATCGGCCTGGGCATCGCCCTGGTCAAGGACTGCGAATCCGGTATGCAATGGCACGTCGAGCAGGCCAGAATCGCCGGCGCAACCTTCGAGGAGCTGCTTGAAGCCATCGAAGTGGCCATCGAAATGGGAGGCGGGCCCGCCGTCGTCTCCGCCCGCTTCGCGCTCGAAGTGATGGAGAGCATCGGCGTCAGGCCTTCGCGCTAGCAGCAAAAAGGCCCGGCGCGCGGCCGGGCCATGTCTTGCTGAACGCAATCTTACTTCTTCGCAGGAGCAGCCTTATGCGCCGCCGCAGGCTTCGCAGCGGGCTTGGTCGCAGCCTTCGGCAGCACCACCTCGCCATCGCTCATGGTAATCATGATCGGCTTGGGCGTGAAGGAGTCATAGGTCCCGCTCACTGTGACCGTCTGGCCCACCGCCGTCGCCGCGGCAATCGCGTCCGCCTGCTTCTGGGCTGCGGCGACTGCCTTGGTATGGGCCAGCTTCTGCGCAGCGGTCGCGGTCGGCTTCAGATCGGGGACCGGATCCGGCGCGGTCAGGTTGAAGGTAAAGTCGGCCGTCTTCGACTGCACCGCACCGGTAGAAATCGCAACCTGAAGCTGCGTCGGCGTCGATGCTATCACCAGCACTCCGGGGAACTGGGCCGATTTGCCCTTGATCGCGTCCCACACCTTCTGCACCTGGTCGGGCGTGCCGTTCTCCAGAATGAACTCCCGGTCATCGGGCGCCAGCACTCCCAGGTCGGGAGTGTCCTTCAAGACGCCGGCAATGATGTCGGCCGGAGTCGGCGCAGGTTTGATGGATGCAAAGAGCCCGTCCGGCGGATTCAGATTCGCTTGCGCCGCCGCGGCAAACGCATCGTATCCGTCGTCGTCGTGGCCGTGATACTGGTGGTAGCAATACTTCGCCGTAGGCGCAATCTGGCTCTTATAGGGCTCAGGCGCGTAGGCAACAAACCGGGATGCGTAGAACGCGCAATTCAGGTAGTCGGGCGGAGTGGAGAACTCGTAAGCCAGAGCCAACTGGTAAGTATCCGGCAATTGCCCCTGCTTCGGGTCCTCGGTCTGGGCAATCGGAACATACGCCAGTTCCTTCTTGTAAGCGTCAATGGCCGTCGCGCCGTCCTTCTTGTTCAGCGCGTCCTCGCCGATGATGCTGTAAAAAATTGGGAACGCAGTGTCCTGAATCTGCTTGAAGGCGGCGTCCGCCATGCTCGCGGGCTTGGTTGCAGCCAGTCCCTTCTTCGCATAGCTGGCGGCTGCATCCAGACCAGCCTGTTTGCCTGCCGCGTCAGTCACCGCCTCCGCATTCTGCTTGCGTAAAAATGCCTCGAAAAAAAGTCCCCGCAGATTGTTTGGATCGGCCTGCAGAAGGCGGTCGGCCGCATCCAGGGCCTTCGTCGGATCGCTCGCCTGCATGTAGGTCTGCATCAGGATTTCCAGCGTGACATCCTTCACGCACGTCTGAGGATACTGCGTCAGATACGCTTCGATCGCCGCTGCCTTGGCCTTCGGGTCAGTCTGCGTGATCGCATTGTTGTAGACCGCGGCCTCGGCTGCAGGCATCTGCACCTGGCCGCCGACCAGCGCGCAGCCTCCCGCCGAAGCAGCACCACCGGCAGACGCGTCGGCCTGCCCCAATGCAGGCAGACCCCATACAATTCCTGCACACGCCAGGAGAGAGGCTAACACGACCTTCTTCATTCAGATACTCCTCAATCAAAACCTTTTTTTGATTTGCCTGCCGCCGGTGAGCCCGGAGTCAAGATAGTTCTCACTTCTGTGCGTGAACCTGGTCTGCCGTTGCCGCAAGCGCGGTTGCAACGCATACGATGTCGATTATAGGAAGGCGGATGTCCTATGGCAAGTTCGTCTTGTAACATCCCGTAACCGGGCGATTCACGTTTTGTCGTCCGGCCTCCTCCCGCGCCGCAATAAATCTTCCTCCAGCCCGCCTGTCCGCATCCAATCCTCTGCGGATGTCAGGTGCGGTACACTGAATCCTGTTCGGGCTGCATCCGCGGTTTCTAGAGTCGGAGCGGCACTGGAGAAGAAGATTATGAGCATCACCCAGCTTCGCGCCGGCGGGGCCACCCCGTTGTCCCTGCCTCGCGTCACCGCCGACGCTCTCCGCCAGCAAAAACTCGCCGGCCATCCCATCACCGCTCTGACGGCATACGACTACCCCACCGCGCGCCTGGTCGACGAGGCCGGCATCGACATGGTGCTGGTCGGCGACTCGCTCGGCATGGTCATGCTGGGATATGAAAATACTTTGCCGGTAACGGTAGCCGAGATGCTCCACCATACCCGCGCAGTGGCCCGCGCCCTGCGCCGCGCCTTCCTCGTCGCGGACATGCCCTACGGCTCCTACCACGCCTCCCTGCGCGATGCCACCCGCAACGCCCTCCGCTTCATCAAGGAGGCAGGCGCCCAGGCCGTCAAGATCGAAGGTGGCTCGCAGCGCGCCAAACTCGTCAGACGGCTTACCGACGCCGAGGTTCCCGTGGTCGCCCACATCGGCCTCACCCCACAATCCGTCCACAGCATGGGAGGCTATCGCGTCCAGGGCAAATCGCTCGATGCCATGGACCGCCTCTCCGCCGACGCGCGCGCGCTTGAAGATGCCGGCGCGGTCGCCATCGTGCTTGAGGGCATCCCCCGCGAGCTCGCCGCCCGCATCACCCACGAGCTCCCCATCCCCACCATCGGCATCGGCGCCGGCCCCGACTGCGACGGCCAGATCCTCGTCTTCCACGATCTCTTCAACCTCACCTTCGCGCCCGCCGCCAAGTTCACCCGCCAGTATGCCGATGGCGCCGCCTTCTTCAGTTCTGCGTTAGACCAGTATCGCGACGACGTCGCCCAACGCAAGTTCCC
>Ga0326727_10023758_pt1 | contig 11667 bp, 9 predicted proteins | sample MB2enrmetagenome_FD_207643 | JGI IMG/M metagenome (GOLD analysis project Ga0326727, IMG submission 207643) | Lab enriched peat soil microbial communities from McLean, Ithaca, NY, United States - MB29MY | ecosystem: Environmental > Terrestrial > Soil > Wetlands > Peat | place: USA: New York... | reverse complement strand
GGTTGCACGGTTCGGGGAAACACTTGCGGACGAGTTGAAACCTTTTCGAATAGATGTCAACCTGATCGCTCCCGGAGCTCTAAACACGCGAATGTTGGAGGAAGTGCTGAAAGCGGGTCCGCAGAAGGTCGGCGAGCAGTTCTATCTATCCGCTCTCAAGCAAAAGGAATCTGGTGGAACGCCACTCGAGGTCGGCGCAAGTCTCTGCGTATATCTGGCGTCAAGCAACGGGGACGGCGTGACCGGCAAGCTTATCAGCGCACAATGGGATCCGTGGCGTCGGCTAGAGGAGTTCAAGGACGACCTGATGGCCACTGACGTCTACACATTACGCCGGATTGTGCCTACCGACCGCGGGAAGAAATGGGATTGCCAATGAGGGTGGCAATCGTCGGTTGCGGCGCTGTCGGTCGTAAGCGGGCTGGGGCAATTTCCGGTGGTGTCGTGGTCATGTGCTGCGATCTGGACTTCGAGCGTGCCCAAGAACTGGCGCGAAGCTGCACAGCTCGGGTGACCAGCGACTGGGAAGAAGCCGCCTCTAGTCCAGAAATCGATGTTGTCATCGTTTCCACAACCCACAATATGCTCCCACGCGTTGCGGAATTGGCCGCCGCGGCGGGCAAGCATGTGCTGATTGAAAAGCCTGGGGCGCGTCGCGCCGCCGAACTCGATCCCGTCAAGGTGGCGGCAAGTCGCACTGGTGCATTAGTTCGAATAGGGTTCAATCATCGGTACCATCGTGCCTTTCGGAAGGCTAGGGAGATTTTGGAGACTGGTGTCCTTGGCGACCTAATGTTTCTTCGATCGCGTTACGGTCACGGTGGGCGAATTGGGTATGACAAAGAATGGCGCGCCAATCCGGAGATTTCCGGGGGAGGGGAAGGAATCGACCAGGGAATGCACCTCATCGACCTCGCAAGGTGGCTTCTGGGCGAAATCGAGCACGTGGAAGGCCACGCAGCAACCTATTACTGGGATATGCCGGTTGACGACAATTCGTTCTATCTGCTCCGCACTGCCACCAACCAAACCGCCTTCCTCCATGCCAGCTGTACCGACTGGAAGAACACTTTTAGTTTTGAGATCTACGGAAAGGCCGGCAAACTTGAGATCTCCGGGCTTGGTGGTAGTTACGGCGTCGAACGTCTCTTCCATTACCAGATGACGCCGACAATGGGTCCGCCGGAGACAACAATCTATGAGTTCCCAATGGACGATGACTCTTGGGATCGCGAGTGGCAAGCATTCGCCGAGGACATCCGTGCCAACCGCCCCCCGAATCCAGGCATCGAAGATGCACAATCAGCACTGCGAGTAGTCGAGGAAATCTACCGGAAGAGCACGCAGTTCATCTAATCGATTAAGTCTGATCAGTCATTTTCTTCACTGAGATATACGACTCCGCATCGCCACATTCGAATAAAGACAAAACGAAATGATCATCACCCGCAGTCCCTTAAGGATCTCGCTCGGTGGCGGGGGTACCGACCTTCCTTCTTACTATCGCGAACACGGTGGCTTCGTTCTGTCCGCTGCCATCGATCGATACGTCTACATTACACTCCACGAGACCTTTGTTGACTATTTGATCGTCAAATACTCGGAGATGGAGAAGGTCGAAACCGTCGATCAGCTAGCACATCCCCTAATCCGCGAGGCGCTCAAGCTCACCGATATGCCTGCACCGGGTCTGGAGATCGCTTCCATGTCTGATATTCCGGCAGGTACTGGTTTGGGTTCGTCTGGAAGCTTCACCACGGGACTTCTTTATGCGCTCTACACGTTCAAACACGAAACCATTTCCAAGCGCAATTTAGCGGAGATGGCTTGCCGCATCGAAATCGATATTCTCGGTGAGCCGATCGGAAAGCAAGATCAGTACATTTCGTCTTTCGGAGGTATTACGTGCTTTGAGTTCCAGCCGGACGGTGCGGTTGACGTGGAACCTCTGCAAGTTAGCGCAGAAACGCTGGCCAACATCGAGGACAACCTCGTGTTGTTTTTCACCGGGGTTTCTCGATCCGCATCAAACATCCTCCGCGATCAAGACGTTCGCAGCAAACGGGGTGATGAAGAAATGATGAACAACCTGCACTTTGTCAAGCGCTTGGGATATGAGAGTAAGGCAGCCCTTGAGGCAGGTGATCTCCGTGCTTTCGCCGAAATTATGGATTCTCACTGGCAGCACAAGAAGAAACGGTCCGCCGGTATGACCAACGGTTGTATCAACGACTACTATGAACTCGCAATGAATAATGGTGCCTTGGGCGGGAAGCTGATCGGCGCCGGCGGCGGAGGTTTTCTAATGTTCTACACCGAAGAGAAGACCAGGTTGCGGCGAGCGATGAACAGTGCCTGTCTTCGCGAGCTGCGATGTCAGTTCGATTTTGAAGGCACCAGGGTTATCACGCAATCTTAGGGCGTTTTCAATCAACTATGTTACCTGCTGCGATTTTGGCCGGCGGTCTAGCGACTCGCCTCCGTCCGCTAACCGAGGTTACCCCCAAGTCTCTGATTTTGATCCATGGAGAGCCCTTTATCGCGCACCAACTCCGGCTTGTGAGAAATCGAGGAGTAGAACGAGTAGTCCTTTGCGTGGGTTTCCTCGGAGAGAAGATTCGAGAGTTTGTTTCAAACGGCGAGAAATTCGGCCTATCGATCGACTATTGTTGGGACGGTGCGGTCCCTCAGGGTACAGCGGGAGCGCTACGGAAGGCATCACCGCTGCTTGGAGATGCGTTCTTCGTCGTGTATGGAGACGCCTACCTTCCGTGCAATTATCGGGCCGTCGAAGATGCATTCTTCCGTTCCCGGAAATCGGCTCTCATGACGATCTTTCGGAACGAAGGGAGGTGGGGTGCTAGTAACGTTGAATTCGTCAACGAGCAAATCCTAGCCTACGACAAACTTCATCTCACTCCGCGCATGCACCACATCGACTATGGTTTGGGAGTCTTTCTGCAGTCCGCACTTGCAGCAGTCCCGGACGGTCCATGTGATTTGTCAACGGTGTACCAAGGCCTCTTACAGCGCAATGATCTTGCCTCGTTCCACGTGAGTGAGCGATTCTATGAAGTCGGGTCATTTGACGGGATTGAATCCTTCTCGAAGCTGAAATTGGAAAACTATGAGTGAATTTTGCCGCCAGTATCTTCTCGAGGCTGAACAGATCATTACTCACATCGACGTTGAATCAGTGGAGAGTGTGATTTCCCTGCTGGCCGAGACCCGAGATAAAAGGGGAAGGTTATTCGTCCTGGGAGTGGGAGGCAGTGCTGCGAATGCTTCTCATGCAGTGAACGACTTCCGAAAGATTGCAGGGATCGAGGCATACACCCCGACCGACAATGTCTCAGAGCTCACCGCACGCACCAACGACGAAGGCTGGCATAGCACCTTCGAGGGATGGCTCCGCGTCAGTCGTCTGCAATCAGACGACTGCGTGCTGGTACTCTCCGTTGGCGGAGGGAGTGTCGAGAAGGGTGTGAGTCCGAATCTAGTGGTGGCTCTGCAATACGCCTGCTCCGTTGGTGCCAAAATCGCGGCGATTGTTGGAAGAGATGGCGGACATGCGGCCAAAACAGCTCACGCGTTTGTTCTGATACCAACCGTCAACATGGCACACGTGACACCCCACAGCGAAGCATTCCAGGCGCTTGTTTGGCACCTGATGGTATCTCATCCCCGTTTGAAACGGGCAGAAACGAAATGGGAATCGACCCAATAAGTCACCCGCCCCGTCGGGCTGTATTCCTGGACCGCGACGGTGTGCTCAATCGGGCTGTTCTGCGTAATGGACGGCCTTATCCCCCATCGACACTAGAAGAATTCAACATCCTGCCTGACGCCCTCGAGGTCGTATCAATGTTGAGGCTGCGGGGATTCTTGATCTACGTTGTCACGAACCAGCCTGATGTCGGACGAGGAACACAACACAGGAGCGTTGTTGAATCAATGCACGCTTCGCTGCTTAGAGCCCTGCCTTTGCATGGAATTTACGTTTGCTATCACGACGACTCGGATCAGTGTCAGTGTCGAAAACCAAAACCCGGGCTGTTGCTATTAGCAGGTGCCGAGAACAACCTCTGTTTGCAAAAAAGTTTCATTGTAGGCGATCGCTGGCGTGACATCGATTGTGGCCATGCAGCAGAATGCACCACCATTCTAATTGATAGGGGATACGACGAACTCCTACGGAAGCAGCCCCACTTCCGTGCGCCGGACCTGAGAACCGCCGCCACCATAATCTCCTCGCACTAAAGGAATAACTGATGACTACGACCGCCGTTAGACTTGCCCCGGATGCTCTGATTGGGCGCCGCGATCCGATCACGTCACTAAAAGTGAAACTTTTCGCCGACGGCGCTGATCGGGCTGAAATGCTGGAAATGTACTCCAGCCATTGTATTCAGGGGTTTACCACCAACCCAACCCTTATGCGCAAGGCTGGAGTTAGGGACTATGAGGCGTTCGCGCGCGACATCTTGGCTTGCATTCCGGACCGCCCGATATCTCTGGAGGTTTTCGCGGACGACTTTCAGGAAATGGAAAGGCAAGCCCGCAAAATAGCGAGTTGGGGCCACAACGTCTTTGTGAAAATTCCGATTACAAATACCAGAGGGGAGTCTTCGATTCCTTTGGTACGTCGACTGAGCCAAGACGGGATTCGCGTCAATGTCACAGCGTTGATGACGCTACAGCAGGTCTTCTCCGTCTGCACAGTTGTTGAGAGGATGGCATCCGCGTACATTTCGGTATTTGCTGGGCGCATCGCGGATACTGGGCGTGACCCATTACCAATCATGTCGGCAGCCGTTGAGATGCTCAAGTGCACGCCCGGTGTTGAACTAATATGGGCCAGTCCACGCGAATTGCTAAACGTAAGTCAGGCGGACTCAGTGGGCTGTCACATAATCACCGCTAGCCGAGACATTATCAACAAGCTAAGCCTCCTGAGTAGAGACCTATCTGAATACTCGCTCGAAACGGTTCGCATGTTTCACACTGACGCTCGCGCCTCAGGATTTGAGATCTGATAGCGCCATAGGAGGTTCGGGTTGATTCGAGCGGAATGATATGGCGCCCATTCGCCAAAAGCTTTTCTGTATGTTCGACTTTACTACGTTGTTCGTGGGCTACATGAGCGCTTCGTGGTTCGCGACCTTCCTTCGTTTGCGTTTGTCCCTTGGTACGGTTTCTGGCGATGGCGGAGGGTTTGGAACTGCGATGGTCGACGGTCGACTCCCGCCTCCCCACGAATGCCTTTGGATGTTTGTTATTGTCGCGCCGACTTCTTTGATCTGTACTGAGATTTTGGGTGGGCATCGCGCCATTCGTGACCAGCGCCCGATTCTGATTCTTCTATGTGGCGTTATGTCGGCAGCGGCTAGTGTAATGATGCTCATGACCATGTGTATTGCCCTCAAGACGCCGCGTTACAGCGGACTAGTTCTATTCACCGTTGCGGCCGAGACCGGCTTCGCCATCTGTTTTTCTCGTTTTGTTGCCCGAGCATGGTTTCATTACGCTGTTCGAGAAGGAATGTATGCCCAGAACATAGCTATCGTTGGCTGGCCAGACGCCGCAATATTGCTGGCACAACGACTTAAGAAGGCAGGGTCGCCCTCGGAGTGTAGGATCGTCGGGTATTTTTCACTGGTTCCTAACGCGGGGACCCTGACTGTTGGTGGTGGCATGGCCTTGCAGGTTCTCGGAGGTTTGCAGGATTTGGAGGATGTGCTCCTGAACGTGGCGATCCAGCGAATCATTGTCGTTCTGCCGGAAGCCGACAACCACTGGCTAAGTAGAGTAATCAGAACATGCGACTACTTTCGCATCACTATAGAAATATTACCGGAGGCTGTATTGACGGCGTGCCTCAGGGACCTCGTTCCGCTGGCGAGCAAGGAGCTCACCGGAATTCCCTCGCTAACACTTTCGTCGCCCGATGCTGAATCCGACTGGCTTTACGTTAAGCGAGTCCTAGACGTCTTTGTGAGTGGGACCCTACTGATCGTGCTGGCACCGGTGTTTCTCCTCGTAGCGTGCGCAATCAAGCTGACAACGCCACATTTACCAGTATTCTATCCATGGCGCGTCGTCGGGAGTCGAGGTCGTAGGTTTACAGGCTATAAGTTCACCACGATGGTGGCGGACGCTGAAGCTCGGCGCGAAGAACTTGCCGCTTTAAATGAGATGACTGGGCCCGTGTTCAAAATTGCCAACGACCCGCGGGTGACCCCTTTGGGAAAGTTCTTGAGGAAGTACAGCGTGAACGAGTTACCTCAACTGTGGAGTGTGTTTAAGGGGGATATGAGCTTGGTTGGACCTAGGCCAGCAGCCCCTTGTGAACTGGAGGGTTACGAACCATGGCAAAAACGAAAACTCAGTGCGCAGCCCGGAATCACTTGTCTCTGGCAGGTGAGAGGGCGAAACCGCATTAGCAACTTCGACGAGTGGGTTCGCATGGATCTCGAATATATCCGAAACAGGTCGCTTTGGATCGACTTGAAGATCCTCGCTAGGACCGCCTGGGTGGTTGTACGGGGCAGTGGCTGTTGATTAATGACCTCATCGCACAAACGACGCTGGACAACAAAGCAAAGTGGTTGGCAGCTTCGGAGGAAAGGTCTTTCCTGCCCTGCGAACAGAGAAGAAGGGATTGTTTGTCGCACTTCAAGTCCACCTGATCGGGCATCGAGAGTCTCATTGGATGAGAAGGCCGTTTGGTAGGACCGCGTCTTCAGCGCCGGTAGTCACCCAAACCGCCGCAGGTTGAGCCAGGCCGACCTGAGCGGTTATCGGTACTGTGAGGGTCGTGGGACTCAGAACAGTCGCTGGCCCCGCTATCAGGCCCGTGCTGTTGTTTACCCGAGTCACGCCTTGGACGAAATTCGTATTCAGACCTGTGACAATTATCGTGGAGGTTGTGCCGTTAGTCATCGTAGCAGGGTTCAAGCCGATGATCATTGGAGTGTCTCGCGGCAGGAGCTGATTAAGCCCACCGCGCGCTATGAAGACCGCCATTTCGGCCCTGTTGACCGGGTCATTAGGACAATACATCGCTGGCTCACATCCAGACGTGATCTCATCTTCCATCATCCGCTGTATCCATGCGAATCCGAATTGCTGCTGGGAGACGTCCTTAAAATAAGCGCTTACCGGGTACGAAAATACAGTTGATGATCCATAACGGGCTCGAACAATGAAGATGGCGACTTGCGCGCGAGTTATAGGACTGTCCGGGCAGTAGTTCCCTCCACCGCAACCCGTGGTAATTCCAAGCTCCTGAAGCTTCTGTATCCAGGCAAAGCCAAAATCATTTTGCGAGACATCAGAGAAATGAGGCGTGTTTGAATAGCTCCCCGAGAATGGATCGTGACCCAAAATCGTCCGGACCACGAAAATCGCCATTTGCGCTCGCGTCACGGGCTCGGTTGGGCAGTAGTCAAGCGGCACGCTACTGCACCCCTTCGTTATTCCTTTAGCTAACAGCAAATTTGCCGCGCTAAAATAATACGCACCATAAGAAACATCGAAGAAGGGCGAGACTTGTGTGTCCACGAAAAGAGAACCGGCGGACCCATAGTAGTAAGGGGTCGGAGCGTCCTCTGAGGCGGGCGAAAACAGCGTCTTGCTGACTCCTCCCAACGTCTCTTGAACTAGAACGTCGTACTCAGGTTCAAACGAGTTTGTTCGGAACGAGTCAACGGATAGAGAAGATTCCAGGTTTTCGAACATCGGAATACTTGCTGGGATCGCTACGAAAACACAGCCGACGACTCCCAATAGCTCGGTGGCCGCGCCGCTGTCGTTTAGTAATACTGGCGAAAGTGAGCCCTCAATTTTTAGGCCCAGATCCCACAAGCTACCACCCGATACGTGGACATGAGGATTAGTGTCCCAATTCTCGGGGTCCAGATGACGTGCGAAAACGTTCTGATCAGTAAACGTCATTCCCGAGTATCCACATACGCTCTCCAGAAACACCGTAGAGCCAAAAGCTACTGAGGTATTTGCGTAACCTATCTGTGCCGCGTTTGTCAGAACAAGAGTACTTGACGAGTTATCTATGAAATTCGTGTCCGGGAACTTGGCGCTCTCCCACCCGTTCGGCCCCAGCACCCAAAAATTCGTCGATAGACCTAGGTTCTCAATGAAAACGGTGTCCGCAAAGACATTATCAATTTGTACGGCGGGGTGCCCACTCGGAAACTGCCCATTTAGAGGTACCAATACAGCACCGAGAGATAGGAAACGCTCAATACTTCCACGGATGTGAATTGTGTCTGAGATCGGGTAAATGCCATGCGGAAGATAAACAGTGGGGAAGCCTGAATCTATAGCCGATTGAATGGAAGGAGCGCAATCAAAGGTCGATATTTGCACCAGCGGGTCGAAAGGCTGCGCGCCCCATGTAACGACGTTCGTCCAATTCGCAAAATCATTGTCTGTATAGGTCGGCGTTTCCTCCACCGGAAGGTTTAGCGATGTCGGCGCCGTCGAAGAGAACAGCATTGTCGGCGTGGTAGACGTCCATTCCGCTAATGAAGCCCCGGGCACTACTTGGTTTCCTTGACTCACGACTGATTGGTAACCGCTTGTTGAGGTGTTACGAAGAAAGAGGGTCGGTACACCCGCATTCCCAAGCTGGATTGCGCTCATTGATGGTGCTCCGCCCACGAGCGTGCTATCGACCAAACTTACTACGCCGGCGATGCCCGGTATCCTGACAGCTGGAACGGAGTTATTGCTTTGGAGGTCCCGGATCGACGCAGATCCGTCAATTGCGTCGATGCCTGAGACAGATTGGCGGGAGAGCCTGATATGTTCCATCCAGACTCCGAGTGAATTCGCGATTGGGATTGCCGTCTGAAACCCTTCTATGTCGACGCCGGAGACCAAAAGGGGTCCTTCGAAGGCTCGTTGAAGATTGAGCCCATATAGACCGCTTCCGTCATTGGAAATAATTGATACTCCGCTGACACGTGTGTCATTGCTTCCAATGTAGTCAATACCAACTACTCCGGGGTTGTTAGACCCTGTGTTAACAGTAAGGCCCATGATATTGTTTTGGAATGCCGTGTTCCCGCCGCCGAGCGCATTATAGGTACTGCTGGACGGATTGTTAGTCCCATTATCGGCGGCCGTATAGATGGTGGCAGCAGGGTTGGCAGGGTCTTGGAAGCCCGGGGCACTATCAATCAGCTGAATTATCGTTGCGTTCTCGTTTTGACCCTGAAGCGTGATATACGAATTCCAGTTGCCTGCGTTGTCCACATAGTAGAGTGTGCCGCTAACCAGATATACGCCGCAAGGCAGGTACAGAATTCTGGGCCCAAATGGCCCAATGTTGTCACTGATTGCTCTCTGGAGTATGGCCGTGTTGTCCGTGGCACCATCTCCTTTCGCAAAGTATGGAGCCTCTGTCACAACTACAACGCCCGAGTCGGGAGGGTAAATCACGTCAGTCGCGGAACAACCTGAGATAGTACCTTTGGTTGCCACGCGAGATGGTTTCTGGGTGGAAGCGGCAGCTGCGTTCGCCAAGTAGCTAAGTTCCGCGTGTCCATAACCGGGCAGTTCGAATAGGAGAATTGCTGTGTGGACGGCTTTAAGTAAGAGGCGATTACAGTGCTTTGGCGCCCGGCTCGAGGGTCTCTGCTGACCTTTAAGACCGCACCTGGGCGGAGGATGGCAATAGGCTTGCATAATGTCCTATCGTCGGAAGGCATGAGGAACTGTAGCCGGCGAATGGTCGTCGCAGGTTTTGAAAGTCGTTGGCCAAATCGGCAAGGGCGGAGGCATTGAGATCGAGTCCATCCAACTGGATTCGGGTTTATGCGACATGAAAAGTGGATGTCCGCGTTGCTTCCAGGCTTTCCGTGGTTTTCAAAGCGTCCGTTTGACGGTAAGCGTTTGAGCAAACCATTGCCAAGGCCCCGTTATCGCGAGGCAGCCCATTTCTCGGGCGTAAGATGAGCGACCTCAGAGAGCATCCGGCGATTCATACCCGGCAACACTTCACTTGGATATTGCTTTGCCGACACGCGCAGCCTTCGGCAGGATTCCTTAACCGATAAGGTGGCGGCTACCTTCGGTCCGGATTGGGCACTGCCGACGTGCAGCCAGTTCTTCCGTCCCAACGCTGTCGGGCGCATGGAGTTCTCAGCCAGGTTGTTGGATAACCCAACCTCCGCGTAGTCGAAGCACCTCCGCAACTTCGCCCACTGATTCAGGGTGTACGTCACCGCCTGCCCCAGTGCGCTTTTCGGCAGCACCGCCCGCGACAACAGCAAGCACTCCGCGTGAATCTCCTCCGCCCACGATTCCGCGTGCTCCCGCCGCAAAGCGATCCGTGCCTCCGCGCTCATTTCCCGTTGGCGTGCATGCCGATCCACCAGAAACAGTGCGTCCATTCGCGTCACCATTTTGATGGCCTCTCCGTCTTGCTGATTGACCTTCACCGCATCCACGAACTTACGCCGCGCATGCGCCCAACATCCTACGTGAACCAGGTTCGCCCCGCCCACGCCGTCATAACCTTGATAGCCGTCGGTTTGCAGGATACCTTCCCAAGTTCCCAGGAATCTGCGCGGACCCTCCCGCCCGCGACCTAGCTGGAAATCGAAAACAGTCTCTCCTCCCGGCTTACCGTATTGCCATAAGTAAGCTTGGTGGTCCGCGCCGCGGTGGTCGTTCATCTGCACCGGCACAGTGGCCTCATCAGCCTGTAAATACGCTGCGCCCAGTAGGTTCTGTCGCATAGCTGCCACCACGGGCTGCAGTAACTCACCCACGCGCATCACCCAGCCGTCCAATGTCACTCGTCCGATATCGATCCCCGCTTCGCGCTCCAACATCGCAGCCTGCCGGTACAGAGGTAAGTGATCACAGTACTTGGACACTACCGTTTGGATCACCACCTGGTCGCTCGCCAGGCCCTTTTCGACGATGCGCTCCGGCAGCGGCGCAGCAGTCACGGCGCCGCCTGTGCAACTCCGGCAGACGCGCTTCTCGCGCTTGGTTACGCGGACGAAGTAGCGCGCCGGCTCCACATCCAGCTGCTCGCTTTCGTCGTAGCCGAGAACCGCCGTCTCACTCCCACAAGCCGCGCAACTGCTGCTGGGGCACGGAATCACTTGCTCCACGCGTGGAAGATTTTCCGGCAATGGCCGGCGTCCCGGATGCGAACGCCGCGGCTCGCGGGGCGGCATGCGATCCATCGGCGGGCGGCTCGATTCGGCTTCCACCTCCTCGCCCGTAACACCTGGCTCCTGCTCGATCAGCAGTTCCAGTTGTAAGTCGCTCAAGGTCTCGCTGCGCGGCCCCAGCATCTTGATTCTTTGTCGCCGCAAACGCTCTTCCAGTACTTGAATTTTCAAGTGCGCCCATTGCAGTTCGCGCTCTAGAGAGGCGATGCGCACTTGCGGGTCAAGGGCTGTCATAGGGAGAAATTCAATGATACGGAAAATGACGAAAATGTTCTAGACCTTTTGCGCCGATTTCTTTATCTTGTGCTCTTTTTTTTATGCGGAACGCCGATACCAATCGCGTGGCTTGGTCTGCTTGAGATCCAATCCATTGATGAGCATGGCCAGTTCCTCTGCTCGCATCGTTACGCTGCGTGTGTTCTGTCCGGCGGGCCATCGAAACCGGCCTTTCTCC
>Ga0326727_10023757_pt1 | contig 11667 bp, 9 predicted proteins | sample MB2enrmetagenome_FD_207643 | JGI IMG/M metagenome (GOLD analysis project Ga0326727, IMG submission 207643) | Lab enriched peat soil microbial communities from McLean, Ithaca, NY, United States - MB29MY | ecosystem: Environmental > Terrestrial > Soil > Wetlands > Peat | place: USA: New York... | reverse complement strand
CTTGAACGCCGCTGTATGGTTCCTGCGTGGACGTCTGCTCATCTGCTCTCCTCTTCTCAGCCATCTTAGGCCGCCGAAGAACAGAACTCCCACTTACCCCCTGTCCGAATTTGCGGTACCGGCTCTACGCACTCGACGTCCTCCTGCTCGAAGAGCCCGAGAACCATTTGAGCCATGTCCACATGCACAAGCTCATCGAACGTATCCGGGCATCAGCCAAGAAACAACTTTTCATCGCTACCCACAGCAGCTTTATTGCGACGAGGCTCGGTCTCAAAAAGGTTGTAATCTTGAATGAGAAAGACCCATCCAAACCAGCTTCACTTAAGGATCTCGACCAAGAGACCGCAGACTTCTTCATGAAGGCTCCGGACAACAACCTTCTAGAGCTCGCGCTGTGCAAGAAGGCAATCCTTGTCGAGGGCGACGCCGAATTCATTCTCATGGACGCGCTCTATAAGAACAGTGCCAAGGGTGCCTGCACCTATGCAGATGGTGTCCACGTGCTTTCCATCGACGGTACAAGCTTCAAGCGCTACCTCGAACTAGCCAAGCTGCTCGGCATCAAAATCGCGGTCATACGCGACAACGATGGCGACTACCAAACGAAGTGCGTCGCTAGCTATGCCGATTTCACCTCGGCTTCTATTCAGATTTTCGCGGACGCGAACAACGCGCGGTACACCTTTGAAGTCTGCACCTACGAAGACAACAAACAAATTTGCGAAGATCTCTTCTCGGCGGGGCGCAAGAATCTGACCGTGCAAGAATACATGTTGAAGAATAAGACAGAAGCGGCGCTACAGTTGCTTGAGAAAAAGGCCCCGGACCTTATCACGCCAAAGTACATCCGAGAGGCAGTTGCATGGATAAGAGCGTAATCCTTGCGGTTGCCGGCTCGGGCAAGACCTCTCGTCTAGTTGCAAGTCTTGACGAAAAACAGCGCTTCCTCATCGTCACCTATACCGAATTGAATCACAAGAATATACATAGCAAGATTATCCAGCGGTTCGGTTATTTTCCAGCGAACATCACCCTCTACACCTATTTCAGGTTCCTGCATGGATTCTGCTACCGGCCATTCCTTCGGTCGAGAAAAAACACAAAAGGCTTAACATTCAAGTTCCCGCCAACATTCCCTAAATTCAAACTGACAGACGACCGGCGCTACATTTCCTCCGGCCGGCGGCTTTACGCCAACCGGCTCGCCAAATTCATCGAACAGTCCAACCTAATGAGAGCCGTCGTAACTCGCATGGAGAAATATTTTGATGCCTTTATGGTGGACGAAGTCCAGGACTTCGCAGGGTATGACTTTAGCTTCCTAATGGCAATCAGCAATGCCAAGATGGACGTCATGTTTGTCGGCGATTTCTTCCAACACACGTTTGATACGAGCCGCGACGGGAATGTGAACGCAAGCCTCCATGATGACTACTCGGCCTACCAAGTCAGGTTGAGAGCCGAAAAGCTAAACGTCGATATAAACAGCCTCAAGAAGAGCTACAGATGCAGTAAAGACGTCTGTGACTTCATCACCAAGAAGATCGGCATCTCTATAGAGGCCAACGATGATCGGGAGAGCGTAGTCAGGTTCGAGGATGACCCAGCAGCGGCGCTTGCAATATATAAAGATCCAAAGACGGTGAAGCTCTTCTACCAGGAACATCATAAGTACGCCTGCTACTCACAAAACTGGGGGGCATCAAAGGGCGTAGATAACTACCAAGACGTGTGCGTAGTCCTGAATCCAGACAATGTAAGAGCTTTGCGCCTCGGAAGCTTCAGCGAAATCAATGTCAAGACGCGCAATAAGCTCTACGTTGCTTGTTCAAGAGCAAGGGGCAACCTGACTTTCGTCCCTGAATCCCTGCTCAAGGCCCACAAGCGAGCGTAATATATTTGAAATGGACACCGGGGAAGGACTCGAACCTCCGACCTCCGCCTGGATCCGAGAAGCCCCATCTGGACAATGGCCCTTCTTCTCGGATCGCTTACGGTGCTCTATCCACTGAGCTACCCGGTGAGCATGTATCCTGCCTCTGATTTTTTGACTGCGTCTCTTCGGCTCAAATTCGTTGAAGCTGCACTCTCGAGCCGTTCGACGAGACCGCTCATATCAAAGCAGCGAACTTTTGGCCTCCCCTGCTGCTGTGCGCGCGCAGGTAGCCGTGTGATCAAGCCCTTCTTCTCTAAATCATGGAGATGCCTTTCAACCGTGCGCCTGCTGAGATTGACTCGTTGGGCGAGAAGTTGCGGAGAAGGGTAAGGGAGATTATGCGGACCCCACCAATGCATGGAGAGATTCAGCAATATAACGACGTCAATACAATCAATTTTTAAATGGCTCTGAGCCCGAAATAGCACGTTTGGAATGATTTGGAAGCCAGCCCTCCCCGCCTTGCCCCATTTTTCTAATTGCGTTGTGGCTGCAAATCCCTCCTTCCCCTGAGTACCGTTAGGGACGTGGACGAGTTGTCCTTCGCCGAGCATAGGACGATTTAAGCACAGAATCGGAGCCAGAAGCTATTAATATTAATATCAGCGACGTTAATGGCGCATTTTTTGAGAAAAACGAACTACATTTGAAGTCGCCGGGGTGCCCCGATGTCCGTTATTCCCTAAATATCATGCGGAGAAACGACAATCGAACGCGTAACTTCGGGGTTCTGTTCGGAAACCTGGTGACTGAGTCAGGGAACCTCGAAGCGGACCCAGTCTCTTTGAGTTCTATAGCCAATAAGCGCCGCCCAAGCCGGGCGGCGTGCCCGTCGGGTGGGCCAAAGATGCTGCGCCTGCCGGATGGCAGGCGCCGCGCAAGAGGGAGGGCAGATGGGCAGTGACACAAAAAATGCGGAGCCCAGGTTTCAGGCTCCGCTATCCCTGCGGTCGGAAACTCTAGGATTGGATTGAGAGAATTGCCCGTTTCATCACGGGCATGCCGTACTCTTTGAGTTTGCGGTAAATGGTCGTCTTGCCGATGCCGAGCATGTGGGCCGCTTTCTGGCGATCCCCTCGGCTTCTATCGAGCGCGGCTTGGATAAGCGTTCTTTCCATTTCCGCCAACGAAGGGAAATTGTCGGGGGCTTCGATGCGCCGATGGGCCTCGGATGCCGAGAGAGACAAACCCGCGCATTTCAGGCAAGGTTGTTCGACAGGCACCAAAACCTCGCGGATGACCGGCACTTCGACCAGTTCTTTTTGAATAACCGGCACGGGCTTTTCGACTTCAACGAATTCGACGACGGGCGCGGGCAACGCTCGGCGGCAGCGGCGACACGTCTCGGCCTCCCACTGCGTCAGTTCGCAGTTCCCGCATCGGACGCGCTTTCGCCGCTCGATGGGGGACACTGGCGGGTGGTAGTTCGATTCCGCGAATTGCTGGTGCGCGGAAGACTGATATGTTAAATCAAGATCGGCGGTGTGCATTGGGGTTCTCCTGAATCTGGGTGTGCATCGTTGGTACGGGGGGCGGTGTTCCAAGCACCGCCCCAGGAACAGGCAATGGGCGGGAAACCTTGCGGAGCAAATGTGCGGCTCCGCAAGGTTACGGCTACGCCACTGCCCTTGCCTTTGCTGATTTGGGATGCGACTTGACTGGCGGTTTTGGCACAGCCTTCTTCGCAGCTTTCACCTTGTCCTTCGCTGCGAACTCCTGCTTGACCTTCGCAGCGATGGCGTCGGTATCCACCTTGTACAGCGCTGCGGCTTCGTTCAACACCTGCGTCGTCTGTTGACGGGCGGTGGTGAGCAGGATGGTCAGTTCGACCAACACGCTGCCCAACACGCTCTCCTCGGCGCGGCGCAAATAGGAGGCAAACAGCTTGGCAATAGAATTGCTGTCTTTCTCCCGCTTGACGCCGCGCTGCTTGGCAACCATCTCCAAGCGGCGCTCGTCCACAAGCGCGGCCAGCCGCTCGGTGACAAACAGCAGGTCGCGCTTCATCAGGCGCACAGGTACGGCTTCGGCTATGGCAGCGAGTACGCGGATGCCGGTGGTGTTGGCAATCGCCTCCTCGCGCCGCTGCTTCTCCTGTGCTGCTTTCTGCGCTGCGTCGGCCTGAACCCGCTGCCGCTGCTGCTTCTTGGGGTGATGCACCGGGCAATCAGGATTGGCGCACACCTTGCGGAGTTCGCCTTTCTCGCTGCCATCGGCAACGATGGCTTCGGTGATGAATTTGCATGTCTTGTATTCCGGGGCGTCCTGCTGGTATTTGTTCTTCGGCTTTTCCTGCCGGATTTCGACATACTGGTTGCGGGGTACAACCGGGCTGCCTTCGGGGGGTTTACCGTAGGCGGTCGTGATCTGTACCAGCTTGGGTTTCGCTGCCACGGTCTGCTTTACGTGCGCATCCACCTTGGCCGCATAGCAACCGGGATCGGAGCAGGAATCGTGCTTGGCTGCGATGCCCTCGAAGAGCAGCGTATTGTGGCCGGTGCGCTTGGGACATTCAACGCAGGAACCCGCATCGGGCACAAGTGTTGAATCCTCTTTCGAGAAGGGCGCGGTGGCCAGCTCCAAGAGGATGTTGCGCTCAATCCATTCCCGAAGATGGCGAACCGGCAACAAGATGCGCTTTGCCTTGCTCCCGCCCGTGTAGCTCTCCTGCCAGCACGCGGCAAGGGCTTCCTCCTGCTGCTCGGGTTGAAGTTTTGCCAAGAGCAGCGCATGGCCCAAGCCGATTTCATCCTTGGTGAAGGCTTCGACGGCTGCGGGCGCAAGCTCGGTCAAGCGGAGTCGAGAGGCCACGTACCCGGCGCTCTTTCCACATTTGGCCGCGATGAGTTCGATGGAATACTTCGGCTCCTCAAGGCGCAAGAGCGCAGCAAAGCCCTGCGCCTCGTGGAGCGGATGCACGTCCTGACGCTGGAGGTTTTCGACTAGCTGCGCCTCCAACACCTGAGCATCGGTCATCTCGCGGATGCAGACGGGGACGGTATCTTTCTCGGCAATCGCCGCGCCACGGTAGCGGCGCGCTCCGAAGACGATCTCGAAGCGGCGCTCCGCGCGGGGCCGAACCAGCAAGGGCGACAAGACGCCATGCTCGCGGATGCTGGCGGCGAGTTCTCGCATCGCATCTTCATCGAACGTCTGGCGCGGGTTGGTGGCGGATTCGACCAGCCAATCAAGCGGCAGGTCGCGGTATTCGGTGGCGTGATTCACAGTCGATTCCATGATGTTTTGCTCCTTTCGAGCGGTTGAAACACGTTAGGCAAAAGAGCGGGCGCGCTTGCCCCACCCGCCCGGACGGGAAGGGTCAGCGTTGGGTGTGCCGCTTATCGAAGGCTTGGATTATGCCTTGACTGCGGAGATTCCGGTCCCATTCGGCGGCGAATCGTTCGTGCTGCGCGAACAGGTCGGGGTGGAAGATGTAATTGCCGTCAGCAAGCAAGCGGGAATACTGCTCGACGCCGACGTAATCGTTGCGCCAGTAGTACGGCACAAGCTCGGCGCGGGCGAGGGGCGCTTTGGTCAACTCGAAACACATCTCGGGATCGCGCATCAGGTCGCCATTCTGTTCCCCATAGTGCGCAACCGATAATCCGGGTGACCCGAGCGGACCCGGCTCCGGTGTTGCTTCGATCACGAGCGGCAGATACGGAGGGTTTTCGATCCGCAGGTAGAACTCGCGGCGATACCCTCCGGCCTTTTCGAGAAGCTGGAGAACGGTCTTCATCACGCCACCTCCGCAACGGCCTCGCTTGCGAAGGCTGCACCCTCCGGGCGGACGGCCCGGAGGATGGTGGAAGCGGTGCGCTGGATGACTTCAAGGCTTTCGGCCAAGAGCGTTGCGTTGCCCGCGTACATCTGGATGTAATCGCTCGAAGCGTTGCCCATCTCCAAGCCAACCGCCTGGCCCACGATGAAGGCCACGGCCTCGGCTTCCGTCTCGCGCACGGTCTGCGTGGTCATGGTCCGACGCTCGGCCTTGTGTAGAAGCTCATGCGCCGTCTCGTGAACCAAACTGACGAATTCCTCAGCCTTCGACTGGCCGGGGAGCAAGGCGATCTTTCCGCCGTAGCTGACGCCAAGGGCCGGGGCGATTTTCTCGTTGAATTCGAGCGCGATGTTCTGCTGCGCGAGGAAATCGATCAGCCGGTCGCGGTGCTCGCCCACTTCGCCGGTGATGCTGTGGTCAAACTCCGGCAAGTCCGCGCCTTCCGTCTGCGCCACATCGAACACATACACGGCGCGGAAGCCGATCAGCACAGACTGAGGCTTGGTTTCCGGTTCCGGCACGGCGGCTGTGTCTTTCCGGTTGCGCCGGTATCCGACCATCGGAGCGAGAATTTGGATGCCCTTCTCGCCCCGCTTCACGAAGCGGCGCATCTCGTTCCATTTGCGGATGCCCGCCACGCGCGTAGCTGTCGGGCGCTGTCTGGCGATCTGCAAGATGTTCCCGAAAGAGTAGGAATGGAAACGAGCCATTGCGTTCAGGTACGCGGTCAGGGTTTCGCTCTTGCCTGCCTCAAGCTGCCGGATGAGGTAGTCCACGGCCTGCTTGATGAGCAGCTGCGTCGGGTTATCGCGCTGTGTGGTGCGCTGCTGATAGGGCGAGTCGCTGCGGCTCCGCTGCGCCGCATTTTTACTGTGCGGCGCGGCGTTCCGGCTGTGGGTTGCGCCGTTGCTGGCGGCGCTGGTTGCTGCGATGGGGAATGGCATGTTGTGCTCCTGCGATAGCCCCGAAGGGCCGATTGGCGTCCAGAAGCAAGAGCACCCAAGCCCAAATTTTTTCGTTGAGAGCTCCCGCTTCATGGCTCTTCGCAACGGGCGGAGGCGGAAGGTTCGGTCAAGGGCGCCGTTTCGGTGGCGTTTATCGCAGCGCAGCGGAGACCCTTGACGGGTTCTTCCGCTTCTGCCAGGCCCGTTGCCTGAAGCGGGGGCGCTCGGACGAGAAAAGAATTTTGGTTGTCTTCTTTATTGCTGTACGCTAGTACGCACGTCGGGGCCGGGCGTTGCGGGGCAGGATACAGGCCCCGCTGAGATGGGTAGCGCAAGACGCCGGAAAGATCGGCGGCTGGAGCGAGGGAAGGGACACCTTCCCTTAAAGAAATTCTCGAATCCTAATTGCGAAGAAATCTCTGTGCGGTAGAAGAGGTAATGCTGGACCTGAGCAATTTAGTTGGTTCTGATCTTCCTTGCAATCCTCGTCGTACCCATTGCCGTTTTGGCCACTCAAGGCTCTCTTGGCCAAATCGTCTTCGCCAGGGATCGAAGCAGAGAGGCACCAGGCCTAGCTAGCTGTCCCTGTGCCTTCTCCCAGGGGAAGCATGTCCTCCTCAAGCGAGCCGCTGATCCGTACTTATGACGTGCTGAGCTTGGGGCAAAGAGTCGTTTATGGGTAGGATTCCACCTCTCTGAGTCACATTCGCGGGCGTTGATTGGCAAGCATAACGAACTTTGGTAAGGTTGGGAGGGCTGATTTCTAGGCGGAAAACGGAAATCGTCGAGGTGGGGAGCGCCGAAGTGGAAAAGCTGTCGGTTTACCTCCGGATTTCTGAGGCTGCTGAGTATTTGGGCGTTTCGCCAAATACGCTCCGCAACTGGGTCAATGCTGGCAAGGTCGCAGCTACTCGCCATCCAGTGAACGCCTACCGGCTTTTCAAAAGGCAAGATCTCGATGCTTTGCTCAAGCAGGTTGCAGCTGTGAGCAAGAACATGGCTAAAGAATAAAGCGGCTTGGATGCATCAGTGGAAAGACAAGCGACTAAGGTAGATGCCACCAACAATGGCGAATACGCGAGGATCTAGCATGGTAGACCGAAAGAAGCCGAGAAGGAACCTAGGGCATCGGCTATCGGCCCGGTATTCGTCCAAGATCATCAAAGCAGGAGCATTGATCGGGGACACCAAGACGCTGCTTTCCCACTGGGATGTCGATGCTTCGGTAGACGAGAACATCAAGCGGCTCCAACGGGAAAACGTCTTTGGAAAGGCTTCCCGTTCTCGTGTCGAAGATATGCTGGCGATTTTTCGGCAGCGATACCTGATCGAAGAATCGGTCACAAGAGCACTCGTCGTGCTTGCCCTAGGCAGGTTCGCTACCGCTGCTTTGGATCGGTTGTTATATTTTCATTCCGCTCGTGCGGATCAGTTACTTCGCGATGTTGTGACGGAAGTGTTCGTCCCTATGCGAGAGCAGGGGTTAGTAGATGTTGGCGTGCACGATCTCCAACGGTTTCTAGTACAGTGGGTGGAGCAGGGGAAGACAGTCAGCAGTTGGTCGGAGATTACAGTCCTTCGTGTTGCCCAAGAGTTATTAGCAACTCTGCGAGACTTCGGTGTCCTTCAAGGTGCCGCCAAGAAAAGAATCGATCCCGCCTTTTTCCCCATTGAGGCGTTTGCGTACATTGCCTTCTATTTGAAACAGCATCAGGCTTCCGGAGCAAAGCTGATTGAACTATCAGATTGGAGGCTATTCTTCTTGCATCGGGAAGCAGTCGAACGTCTTCTGTTTGAAGCCCATCAGCATGAATTGCTGGAGTACCACGTTGCTGGCAGCGTCACCCGTCTGACGTTCCCAGCTAGAACTCTTGAGGAGTATGCGAATGTCCTCGCTCAAAGATAGCATTGATCCTCTGGAAAGCGATCTGAAGGCCGTACCACCCAGGATCAACGTCTACCATGATCTTCCATTTGCGATCATGCGGTACGACCCGAGCGATGAATGGGAGCTTCGCCGAGAGATCAAGTTGCTGGCCACTCGTTTGGAAGCAGTTGGCAAAGAGGTTCACATCATTCCGATGTCGGAATTGCTTTGGCCGGCATTAAAGAAGGTTCATCAAAAGGACGCCGACGAAGGTCTGGAAGCTGTCATCGCATTGGAAAAAGAGCGAGGTTACCTTGAGGCCCAGGAGCAGGTGACCACGTACTTGTCGAGCAAGGTCTGGATTCCGCTATGGGATTTGCTTGCAGAGCGTCTCGCCTCAATCAGCCCGGAGAATTCAGTCGTCTTCTTGACCCGTGTGGCAGCGATGTCGCCGGGGATCTTCCACATGTCGATGCTTCTCGACAAAATGCAAGGTAAAACGAAGGCGGTAACGATCCTGCTTTACCCTGGCTCTATCGAAGGTACGACGGGCCTGCGTTTCATGGACCTGAAAGACCGGGATGCGCTGGGCAACTATCGAGTCAAAATCTATGGCTAAGGCAAGGGTATCGAAATGAAGACAATTGGCGATCTGCTGACACGTGATCTCAGTCGCAAGATTGAGGAGATCATTCAAGTCGATCAAGCGGACGAGCAATCGGTCCATGATGAGATTACGGAATACGTTGCCACAGATAGTATCCGTGAGCAATACCACCATCTTCTCAAAGCCATTGCCGATGCCCCCAGCGATCCTAACGAAAGTGTGGGCGTCTGGGTGTCGGGTTTCTTCGGATCCGGCAAGAGTTCATTTGCCAAGAACCTCGGTTACGCGCTGGAAAATCGGACGATTCTTGGTGACAAATTCTCTGATCTTTTCAAGCAACAATTAGGTGACACCGTTAGCGGCAACTTGCTCGATCTCATTAATGCCACTATGCCAACCGGGGTCATCCTCTTTGAGGTCGCGAAGGAAGCGGACACGCGGAAAGTCACGCAACGAATTGCAGAGTTAATGTACACCGTCCTTTTGCGTGAGCTTGGGTACTCGGAAGACTTTGACATTGCAGAACTGGAGATCGAACTCGAAGCCGAAGGGAAATTGACTGAGTTCATCGCCACTTGCAAGACTCTGCATGGCAGAGACTGGGAAACAGTCCGGGCCGGAGCGCAGAAGCTGTCACGCGCAAGCGCTATTCTGCATCGCCTTAGCCCAGAGATCTATCCCTCTGCGGATTCCTGGTCGCATTCGCAACGGAATCGAGATGCATCGATTTCAGTGAGCAAAGTAGTTCAACGCACATTCGAACTGTGGGGACGCCGCCGTAAGGGTAAGGCCCTTATATTCATCATTGACGAGGTAGGTCAACACGTCGCTCGCAGCGGCGACAAGATTGAAGACCTCCGGGCGACGATCGAAGAGTTCGGAAGGGTTGGTAAGAACCTGCTCAAGGAACGCAAGATCATTGCTCCCTGCTGGATCGTGGTCACTTCTCAAGAAAAGCTGGATGAAGTGGTCGCCGCGATTGATTCCAAGCGGGTCGAACTAGCCAAACTGCAAGATCGCTTTCACTATCGTGTTGACCTCGCCCCTTCCGATATCCGGGAAGTGGCCACTAAGCGTGTCTTAGCGAAGAAAGACGAAGCCGAGAAGCCGTTGAAGGTACTGTTCTCCGAGAATCAAGGCCAATTAAATGCTGCGCTACGGCTCGAACGTACGACACGTCGTACCGAGATCAACGAAAGTGACTTCATTCATTTTTACCCATATCCGCCACATTACATTGATCTCTGCATCGGGATCATGTCGGGAATTCGGCTTCAGCCAGGCGCTCCGCGACATTACGGTGGTAGCAACCGTACGATCATTAAGCAGGCGTACGAAATGTTGGTGTCAGATCGTACCGCATTCGCTAAGAAGCCAATAAAGGCGCTCGTAACGCTCGACAAGGTGTTCGAGTTGGTGGAGGGAAACCTCTCGAATGAGAAGCGCACTGATATCTATCAAATTGCTGAACGGTTTAAGAATGATCAAGAAGATCAAGGTTGGGCATTGCGAGTAGCCAAGGCGATTTGCCTCCTTGAATTCCTTCGTGATCTGCCCCGCACGGAAGCCAATCTTGCAGCAGTCCTGGTTGATGAAGTTGGCAAGTCAGTGCCGCTGAGCGAAATTCAAGCTGCAATCAAGCGGCTGAGTACTGCCCAATTTATTCGTAATACCGAGGAAGGCTGGAAGCTTCAGACCGCCCAAGAGAAGAATTGGGAAACCGAACGCAGTGGTTATCTTGAACCGAAGCCCCGTGAACGGAATGAACTTGTACGTTCGGCACTTCAGCAAATTTTCGATGAGCCGGAATTCAAGACCTTCCGCTATCAAAATCGCTCATTTCGCCTCGGAATCAGCGCTGATGGTGCAGGCATTGGTGATGAAGGTGAACTTCCGTTGGCCTTGTGCGCGGCCGAGGACGCCGAGGATCTTACGAAACGGGTTGAGGAAATTCGCACCGATAGTCAACAGAAGTTCCACGTGAACGACCTCTATTGGCTGTTCTGCTTAACGCCTGAAATCGACGAACTGGTCGGACAACTTCACGCATCGCGAAGGATGGTTGACAAGTACAACCAGCTCAGTGCCCAGCAGAAGATCAGCCCAGATGAGGCCACGTGTCTTCAGGATGAGAAGAACTCAAAGAACGGCTATGAAACTCGATTGAGGGACAAGCTGACGGAGGCGATGGAACGTGGAACCGGCATGTTCCGAGGCGTGCAGAAAGATGCGTCCGCCTTGGGCAAGGGCTTGGGCGAGATTTTGAAGAAACTTTTCGGACAGGTAGTGCCTGACTTGTACCCGAAGCTGCAAATGGGCTCGCGCCCACTGAAGGGTGATGAGGCCGAGCTCATCCTTAAAGCGGCTGACCTCAAGGCATTGCCCAACGTTTTCTACATCGGCAGAGCCGGTACCGCAAATTCGGACAGGGGGTAAGTGGGAGTTCTGTTCTTCGGCGGCCTAAGATGGCTGAGAAGAGGAGAGCAGATGAGCAGACGTCCACGCAGGAACCATACAGCGGCGTTCAAG
>Ga0326727_10023756_pt1 | contig 11668 bp, 8 predicted proteins | sample MB2enrmetagenome_FD_207643 | JGI IMG/M metagenome (GOLD analysis project Ga0326727, IMG submission 207643) | Lab enriched peat soil microbial communities from McLean, Ithaca, NY, United States - MB29MY | ecosystem: Environmental > Terrestrial > Soil > Wetlands > Peat | place: USA: New York... | reverse complement strand
AGATGACACGGGGGTCTATGCCCCAGGTGGGCGAGCCGGTAGTGACGTTCATGCCTGCCGTGTGTGCGTAAACAGGCACGTCATGGCGCTCAATTATGTCGGCCATGAGTGGAAATCCGCCTCCATAATGGGGGGAGAACATCAGCGCGTTCGCACCGGCTTCCAGAGCCGCGCGCGCGTAATCTACTATCCTGTCGTGGTCAGTAGTGATGTGTGGCGCGAATATGAAGCGTTTCCCCTTCGGCTTTGTCGATCGGCCGAGATCGAAGCCCGCAGCTTCCAGATCCTTGGTCACCTTGCTCACGTACCTTGACACTTCCGCGAGAGTCAGGTGCATGTTTTCGTCAGCCTTCGTGAAGCGTGCGCCGGCGCGGGCAGCCTCAACGACAGACCGTGAAAACAGCTCAGGGGTAAGGCCCGTCTTGGGTTTCACGATGGTGCCGATGATAGGCTCCGTGGGGCCGATGCCAAGGTATTCCCGGACACGAGAGTGCGGCCAACGTGTACGTGGGAAGCGCGTAAGCAGCTCCCTAGGAAGCTTCATATCGACAAGTCTGGCTCCCTGGTAGAAGGAGAACGCGGAGAAAGGCTCACTTGCCGCTGCCATGAACAACTGGCAAAGGGGGATCTTGCCGTCATCTCTCTTGTCGAAGAAGGTGAGGGGGTAGGCGATGGTCACTAGTCCGGCTTCAACCCCTTCAGCGGCGTTATGGTCAAGAAGACGCACGTCCGTTGCCCAGCTCATGAACTCGTCGTAGCTTGCGGGTTTCTGGACCGCCTGGTCTCCTTCCTGGTGCCATGGCTTGAGGGTGCCATGCTCTAGGACCATCTTCGCAGCTTGAATAAGCCCTTCCATAGGATTCCCGTCATGTACGACCTCGAACCAGTACGTGACCTCCACGGCCGGACTGCGGCTATTCTCCCGTCCCCTGTTCAGGCCCTCCACCGCACGTGCCGATTCTGCGGGCCCTGTTACAGGTAATGCCCCGATATAAGGATGTGATCTTCTCTTTCTCAAGGCGTCCATGAATGTCTCCTGTTTATACGATTTCTGTCAGGACTGCCGCCGCGGGCGGGCCTAGACTCTCAACGCGTGCCGCCGTCTGGGCGGGGATCACGAAGCTGTCCCCACAATGGAGGTCCAGAAACGCGCCTTCCGATACCAGCCGAAGGTCTCCCTCGATGACGGTGCCTGTTGTGCACGAGGGGCGGCCAGGCAGTTCCATCCCGCGTGACACACGGATCTCGTCGATGACGAATAGATCACAGGCCAAAATGCGGCACAGTGCGTCTGGCCGCCTCTCTGCGCGGTAGATCTTGGGCCGCGCGCCGAAGTCGATCACCTGCAGGGCTTTCTCAAGGTGCAACGACCGGGGGTTGCCCTTGTCGTCCCTGCGGTCCCAGTCGTAGACCCGGTAGGTGATGTCGGAGCTCTGCTGGATCTCGAGCAGGAAAACGCCTTCCCCTACAGCGTGAACCGTTCCGGGCGGAATGAGAAGACAGTCACCCGCTTTCACCTCGGGGGAAATGAGCTGCGAGAGAGCATCCCCCGAGGCGAGGGCACTGCGTAATCCTTTGGGTGTGGCCTCCGGGATAAGACCGCTGAAAAACCGGGCCTCCGGGGCGCGGTCGATTATGTACCAGGCTTCGGTCTTCCCCCATGGGTAGCCCTCGAGCCGCTGCGCCTGCTCGTCATTGGGGTGGACCTGGACCGAAGCGAGCGAGTGTATGTCGATCAGCTTCACAAGGAGAGGAAAGCTGCCGCGGTATTTCTTGTGTACCCGTGCGCCAAGCAGCTCGGCGCCCGCACGACGCACAAGTTCGTCCAGCGGGATGCCGTCCAGGGGTCCGCCACTCACGCGGGAAACTCCGTTGGGATGCGCGGAAATCTCCCATGACTCCCCGATGGGCCCGTCGGGGAGTTTTTTTCCGAGCCTCTGTGCCATCGCGCGCCCTCCCCACGGGCGCAGCTGGAAAACTGGCTCTGTCTTGAACGCCTGCAGTTTCATGACGCGCCGCCGAAACGCTTGCGCACAACGGGCAAAAGTGACTCCAGGCGGGAGAGGACCTGGGGCGCCACAGGGCCTCCGGCAATTTCGGCTATGCATGCGGCGCCCTTTTCGGTCATTAGCGAAGCAATCCGAGCGGACTGCTCGTCGCCGGGGATCCGGGAAAGAAGTGCGGCGCATACTCCATACAGTAGGTACTCGGGCTGCCGCCCGTGCTTGAGCATGAGACCGATGGGCCCGAGAAACCGTTCCTCTGTGCCGAGCTTGCGCGCGGGCTCTCGAACCACACGCAGGATCTCATCCGGGAGCTCGGCGCTCACGCACTTCTCCGTCAACGCCAAGCGATATTTCCTGATCGCTTCTGCACTGAACCCGTACTCTCGCTCGATGGCCCAGCCGGATTCCTCGATCGCCTTCTCGCAGATGGCCATGATTGTGGGGTCCTGCGCAGCCTCGTGGATGTAGGTGTAGCCTGCGAGAAAACCGAGATAGCCGAAGGTCGCGTGGCCTGTGTTGTGGATGTAGAGTTTGCGCCGGAGGTAGCCGGTTTGGTCCTCCACGAACTCGAGCGTCTTGATCGAGGGAAAGTGCGGGCCGCGTATGGCGCTGCGGTCCGACGTCCATTCGCTGTATTCCTCGCCCAGCAGCGAAAGAGGATCCGAGGGCCTGGCAACGACTCGCGCGACCATCGTGTCGGCGAATCCGACATACATTTCCAGACCTTGCCTTAGCGAATCCGGCAGGCCGGCAGTCAGGAAATCGCGGAAAGTGGAAGAGCTGTGGTTCATGTTCTCGCAACAAAGCACATTCTTAAATTGGTCTGACTCCCGCTCACCCAGCCATCGTATAAAGAGATCCCGTAGGAACTGGGCAACTTCTTTCAGATTGCCGGGGCAAACAGCGGTGAAAATAAGCGGAGAATCTCTGAAGAAGGGGTAGAAGGCCTCCTTCTCTGATGTGTGGAAGATCTTGAAATCCTTCACGATGACGGTCCGCGTCTGAGCGCTCACCAAGCGCACGGAATAGGCGCCGGCAGAGCGAAGCGCGGAACAGAGGTCCTTATCTTTGTCCAGTAAAGCCAAGGCGTAGCCCGACTCAGTGGCGAGCTGGGCCACATGGCCGCGCCCTGTGGCTCCCGCACCGACCACTACAACCGAGTTCTCAGCCACAGTCATGAGACATTCCAGACGAGCCGCGTCTTTTGAAACCTATCATATGAACCTCCTGTTTCAGGCCGTCCATAAAGGGAGCGACTTTCTCGTCGATTATCAATCAGCTCTCCAATTTCCAATCGCCGAAAAATCGGAGACGAAGCCGAGCGCGTGTTTGCCCTCGTTCGAATCAATAGCAATCATACCTTTCTTCCCACGCTTCACCGTCGACAGCTTCCTCGGTGGACCCATGGGATCAGCAACTACCTCCGTGAAGCATCCGGGCAATCTGCAGGGTCGCGTTTCCTTTATCCATCGTGAGACGCCGCTCCCGTCACTGCTCAAGGTCGGTCAGGTCCTTCAAATTTTTACTTCGACAATTTTGAACTCTGCTGGCGAGTACGAACACGCTCGCCTTGAAGGTGCTCATGCCTAACTCTTCTAGACGAGTAAGTATTTTACAAACTTCAATCGTTTGCAATATGAGGCAAGAAATGGGATGAAGGCCACCTAAGAATAACATCTTGTCCCAGCTGGCGGAGAGCTCCTCGGAGGGTTCCCCCGTGGGTGACCGCGCCGACAGCTGAGGCAGGGTTTCTTCCTGAACGAGGTAAGCTGACACAGACTCCCTGACGAAGCCCGGCGAGCCGGCTCAGGAGAGCTTTGCCCATCTACCCACGCAGAGTCCCACCATCACTCTCAGGTCAAACTCTGTGCCAAGCACTGAATGTTAAATCCAAGATGGGAACTTCTGCGACGTGACCCTGTATCTTGACAGGCTTCGCTGGCCGACCTACGCTCTAACGAGTCAATCATTCAATAACGCTTCAGGAAGGGGGGTTTGCCTATGTCACGACGTATCATCTCCACCTTGAGCATCGTACTTGTGCTCGGCGCGTCACTCGCGCTTGTGGCCTGCGGAGGCGGGAAGAGCAACAAGCTGGAGATCTTCTCCTGGTGGACGGTCGGCGGTGAAGGAGAGGGCCTCAAGGCCCTGTTCGACATCTACCACAAGCAGTACCCGAACGTGCAGATCATCAACGCTGCGGTGGCCGGTGGTGCAGGGACCAACGCCAAGGCGCTTCTTGCTACGCGCCTCACGGGCGGTAAACCGCCTGACGCCTTCCAGCTTCACGCGGGTCTGGAGGTCGAAAAGTATGACCCCGAAAAGTACATCCTGCCGCTGGATGACTTCTACAAATCCGAGGGGCTGGACAAGGTCTTGCCGCAGGATCTGCTGAGCCTCCTGCAGTACAAGGGACACTACTGGGGCGTTCCGGTCGATATCCACCGGGCCAACATTCTCTGGTACAACAAGAAGGTATTTGCAGACGCGAAGCTTCAGCCGCCCACGACGTGGGACGAATACTTCAAGGTCGTAAAGGCCCTGAAGGCACGCAAGATCATCCCGCTGGCATTCGGCTCGAAAGACGGCTACGAGGCCGGGCATACCTTCGAAACGGTGCTGATCTCTGTTCTCGGGCCGGACGCGTACAAGGGCCTGTGGACAGGAGCCACCAAGTGGACGGATCCTAAGGTCGCTGACGCGCTGAACACCCTCAAGAAGTTGCTCGCGGACGTCAACTCGGACCATTCCGCCCTCACCTGGGATGGGGCCTTAGGGCAATACTTCATCACCAACAAGGCTGGGATGATGATCATGGGGGACTGGGTCAACGGCTGGTTCATTTCCCAGAACTTCACGGACTACGGCTGGGAGTGCGTGCCCGGGCCCAAGGTCTTTGACGGCCTCTCGGACAGCTTCGCGCTTCCCAAGGGAGCCCCCGACAACACGAACGCCATGAACTGGCTCAAGGTTTGCGCATCGCAGGCGGGCCAGGGGGCGTTCAACCCGCTGAAGGGCTCTATCCCTGCCCGCACGGACGTCGATCCTTCGCTGTTCAATCCTTATTCCCAATCGGCTATGAAGGATTGGACCTCGGAGCCGATTGTTCCGAGCGTCGTTCACGGCGCCGCGGCTACGGAGAAGTGGGCGACGGTGTACAAGGACATCCTTGCCACCTTTGCAACCTCGGGCGACGTCGCGGCGGCGCAGAAGGCGCTGGACCAGACTGCCACCGACAACCTCGCCAAGTAGACGCACCGCGTCTCTCGTATCAGTTCGACCTGCCAGGCGCTCGCCTGGCAGGCCTTTTTTAGGGGGGCCGATATGAAAGCAGTCGCTCGGGACCGCGCAATCTCCGTCGCTCTGGTGGCGCCGTCGTTGATCCTGATCGCGGTTTTCGTCTACGGCTTCATCGGCTTCACCGGGTTTTCCTCCCTCACGAAGTGGGATTCCCTGGAACCCAACTTCAAATTCGTCGGCCTGCACAATTACCAGAGGCTTTTCTCCATAGTCCCCACGGATCGTTTTCTCTGCGACCTAAGGAACATGGTCACCTTCACCGTGCTGTTCCTGGCTGGTTCCATCGTGCTCGGTTTCGCTCTGGCAATCCTCCTCGATAGGCAGGTCAAAGGAGAAGGGATATTCCGTAACATCTTCCTTTTCCCCATGGCGATCTCCTACGTCGTTACCGGCGTGTTGTGGAGGTGGATTCTTGGTCCCGGCAGCACGCAGAGCGGAGGAGCGCTGGGGATCAACCTGCTTTTCGACAAGCTCGGGCTGGGCTTCCTGAAATGGGGGTGGTTTACGGATCCCACCTCAGTGTATATCCACCCGGACTCTCATTTTGGAGTGTTCCTGAGCCATATCGGGCTGGGCGGCCTTGCCACCCCATACGTGGGCATCTCTTTGGCGATGATCTCGGTTGCGATAGCGGCCACGTGGCAGATGTCCGGATACACAATGGCCATGTACCTTGCCGCCCTGCGCGGGATACCGACGGAAATGAGGGAAGCGGCCCGTGTGGATGGCGCCTCGGAGATGCAGGTCTACATGCGGGTGATCGTCCCCATGATCCGACCGATCACCCTGAGCGCCCTTATCGTTCTCGGGCATATATCCCTGAAGATATTCGACCTCGTCGTGTCCATGACGGGTCCGGGACCTGCATTTGCCACGGACGTGCCGGCTCTCTACATGTGGGAGACAACGTTTCGGGGAAACAATTTCGCCCAGGGAGCCGCAATCGCGGTGCTCCTGCTGCTCTTGGTAGCCGTCCTCATCATACCCTACCTCGTCTCATCGACGCGGTCCGAGGTACGCAGGTGAACGCGCTGGCCTCTCGGCGAGCCATCCGGCCCGGCACCGTTACTGTCTACTTCCTCCTTGTCGTCGCCGCCGCGCTGTACCTGGTGCCCATCTACCTCCAGGTGGCGACCAGCTTCAAGAGCTTCCAGGAAGTGAAGCTCGCAACGATGTGGAGGTTCCCGTCAACCTTCAGCCTCGCCAGCTTCGTCAAGGCATGGGTCGGCTCAGCGGCCCAGGGCATGAATGGGCTCGCCCCGAACTTCATGAACAGCGTTTACATCACCGTCCCGGCAACGTTGATTTCCGCGATGCTCGGTTCCCTGAACGGCTACGTGCTTGCCAAGTGGAGGTTCCGCGGCGCGAACGTCCTCTTCCCCCTGCTTCTCTTCGGCATGTTCATTCCCTACCAGAGCATCCTCATTCCGCTGGTCCAAGTGCTTGAGAAGATCGGTCTCTACGGGACTCGTGGCGGGCTGATCTTTGTTCACGTGGTGTACGGCATACCCATCACCACGCTGATCTTCAGAAACTACTACGCGGCCATTCCGGACGAGTTAGTGGAGGCAAGCAAGATGGATGGCGCGGGAATCCTCAGCATCTACGCGAACATCCTCTTTCCCCTTTCCATCCCGGGCTTCGTCGTGGTCATGATCTGGCAGTTCACCTCGATTTGGAACGATTTCCTTTTCGGGCTTATCGTGACCAGCACCCCCGACCTGCAGCCTATCACCGTGGCGCTGAACAACTTGGCGGGCAGCTATTTCGTCGAATGGAACGTCCAGATGGCGGGCGCGCTCTTGGCGGCCCTGCCGACCCTCCTCATCTACGTTTTTCTCAGCCGCTATTTTATGAGGGGACTGCTGGCGGGGTCGGTCAAGGGCTGAGGACCGACGCACGGGAGTTCCCAGGGTCCCGAGCTGTTGCCTGCACCGAACCGTTTTTGACACCATGCCTCAGGGAACTTCCAGAGGATCCCGGATGAGAATTTTCCATCTTTCATCCGAATCGGATACACATGCTTCTCATGAGTACTCGCGCTATTCGAGAAACTTGGCTTTCCACTATTCACTTTGCCCGAGGTGCTGTAAGAAATTCGAAATGTGGCGATTGCGAATATCCTTAACCCGAGGGGATATAAACGTTCGGATTCCTGACAGTAGCCGCGCACCATCGAGGACTATGGATCATGACATAGGAGAGCTCGGCGTTGTGGTGGACAGGAATGTGGATTTGGAAAGGATCGCCGTCTGCGAGAAATCGCCTTGATTGGTTAGTTCGGTACAGGCAAATGAAGACGGTCAGAGTATTCCATTGGCCGAGGTTCTCCTAACTCCTAGAAGAATCCTATTGAACTCGGAACCGGCAACCTTCGAATTGTTGAGTTTGCCGCTTAGCAACGGCAAGACATCCGTAAGTACTATTTCGATGATGCGCGAGTGCGATTTATCACCTGTGATAACCCCTTATATAACTTCGCGAGGAAAGGGATCATTGCTACGGTGAAAATTGCTGGCTACGCTAATGGCTCAGATTGAGGCTTGAATTGCTAGGATCTGGATGCCCTTGCGACCGAATGTGCTGGATTTGCTGCAAACTGTGGGTTTTCCTGGTGCCGTCACCTTGACCCGTCCAAGGATTGCAGGAACAATTATCTCTATGGAACTCGAAACGCTTTGCCGCGACATCGATGAAGCATTGAAACCGGGACCGATGATGGACGTTCATACACACCTGGATGCCACACATCTCGCGGCCCGAGGCCTGCACGACATCCTGCTGTACCATATGGTGGTGAGCGATCTCGTGAGCGCCGGCTGTCCCGACCGTGCACGGCTTTCGGAGGTTCCATCGGAGGATGAGGCACGAGGCCGCATTGAACGCACCCTGCCGTATCTGGCGGGCATCGCCAACACGAGCGGTGCCTGGGGGGTCCGCATCATCTTGGAAGACCTCTTCGGCTGGCGAGATCCGGTGACGGCGACGAACTGGAAGGCGCTCGACGGTGTGATCCGCGAGCGTGCCCGAGATAGTAGCAGGCCCCGGGAAATCCAGGCGAAGGCGGGTATTCTACGCAGCTGCACGGAGTTGTGGCGCCGCCATGACGGAAGTGCTGACGCGATGCTCCAGTATTCCCTTGAGTGGGCATTCTTCGGTCGCGCACAATGGGGCGAATTCGATACTGCGATCTGGGAGCTGGAGAAGGCTTGGTCGGAAGGCGCTCCCGCTGCCCCCGCGCCAATCGGGCCCGATGCGGCACGTCCAATCCCTTCTCGGAGCATCCGCTCTGTCGGAGACGTCTATGATGCCCTGGACGCATACGTGGACGCCATTCCGTCGAACGTTTTGGCCACTGCGCAGCACATCTCCACCGACATCGACTTCAAGGCGGTGGACGAGCGCACGATGACTTTGGCCCTCCGCCGGCGTGCACGAGCTGGCCGCAAGGAACGTGACATCTTCGCCTCCTTTATCATGGAGGAGTTCTTCAAAAGGCTAGAAGCCCGCAAGCCGGAAGTGATATTCCAATTCTCGCTGGGCGCGGAGCCTTTGCCTACGGAGACGGCGAGCAGGCTCTCTCAGTCCACCCTCGCATCCTTGGCGGAAATCGTCGCCCGACATCCCGGGATCCGCTTCCAGTGCTTCCTTTCCAGCGCGCATGCAAACCAGACACTCTGCACCATCGCCCGGGAGTTGTCGAACTTCTCCCTTGCTGGGTACTGGTGGCATAATTTCTTTCCCGCCTTCATCCAACGGGTCATAAGCGAACGACTTGACATGCTCTCCGCCGCCCGGCAGGTCGGGTTCTTCTCGGACGCTTACACCATCGAATGGAGCTACGCGAAGGCGGTCATGGTGCGAAAGATGCTTTCCCGCGTCCTTGCCGAAAAGGTGATCCAGGGCCAGTACGATAGGCCAATGGCGCTCGCCATCGCCCGCGAGATCCTCTTCGACTCTCCCCGGCGTCTCATAGGTATGGAGCCATAGCAAGTGGATTCTCCCGTTGACATTCTGGGACTCGGTGCGGTCGCAGTGGACGACCTGCTCTTCCTCAATGAGTTTCCCCGGCCCGACTCGAAAGCGCCCATCCGTCGCCGTGAACGGCATGCCGGCGGTCTAACCGGCACAGCACTGGTCGCTGCACGCCGCATGGGACGAGCCTGCGACTATGCGGGCACCCTCGGTGACGACGAGCTTTCGCGGTTTGTCCTCGATCGCTTCGAAGCAGAAGGTGTGTCGGTCCGGTATCTCGTGCGGCGCGCAGAAGCGCGACCCTTCCACTCGACCATCCTTCTGGACACTGACCTGAAGACCCGCACGATTCTCTACGACGAGCAGGCCGTGAGCGGCGCGGATTCCGACCTTCCCGCGCAAGAAGTGATCCGTTCGGCGCGCGTGCTCCTCGTGGACCATGTGGGGCTCCCCGGCATGATTCGCGCGGCACGCATCGGGCGGGCGGCCGGCATCCCTGTGGTCGCGGACCTGGAACGGAACCTGGGCGCGCCACTGACCGAGCTTCTTGCCCTCGTCAATCATCTCGTCCTTCCTTGCGGCTTCGCGCAGGAAATTACCGGGTTGCCTGATTGCCAGGCAATCGTGCGCGCGCTGTGGCGGCCGGACCGAGCCGCGGTCGTGATCACCCGCGGCACAGAAGGCGCCTGGTATGTCACCGATGAAGATCCAGACACGGTGTATCACCAGCCTGCGTTTCGTGTGCAGGAAGTGGACACCAACGGCTGCGGAGATGTGTTTCACGGCGCGTATGCGGCAGGATTGAGCGAGGGCATGCCGGCGGCGGAGCGCATCAGATTCGCTGCGGCAGTCGCAGCGCAGAAGGCGACGAAGGCGGGCGGGCAGAAGGGGGTCCCCCTACGTGCCGATGCGGACCTTTTCTGCAAGGAGAGATCCAGGGAAGCTCTTCGGAGCCGCGCGTAGGGGGCTCACCTGGCTTGCGACGCATACCCGATAACATGCGCCCATGACCAAAAAGGCAGACTAACTTCTCTTACATTGGGCACTGCTCGAAGCTGCAAAGGCCTCCAAGCGTGCAAATTGTTGAGACACCCGGGGCTCAAAAAGAAGGCGCTGCATAAGGAAGAGCGGTTGAGTTTCTCAAGCGGATCGCCCTGGTTACTCAACTTCTGCAGACGCTCTTGCTCATCAAAGAAACCGCGTTGTTGATTCATTCCCCACCCTGTTTGGAGGATAACATCAGAAGCCAGGACACTCAATGGAAATGGCTAGTTTTTAGAGGCGCCCATAAGTACTTCTCTCGCCGATGGCGGCAGAACCATCGCGCCATTCTCTCAGCGGAAACGTCGCCCGTAGCGCTCCCCCAGGGCAAAGCTCACGTTGAGCCCAGTGACAAAGTCGGGTCCCGTCATTCCGACATCAAGCCCCAAAGAGACAATCCGGAAGAAGCCGAAGGAGAGTCCAGCCGACCAGTCGAAGCCCCAGGCGCTCGCGGGAAAGAAGCCGGACTCCTGAAAGACTGGACCGGAGGTCACCCCGGCGTCGTCCCAGTAAGTCACGTTGAAATAGCCGTAAGGACCGTAACCGAGACCGCCGTCGAGCGTCACAAATGGGCCTAAATGCACGTGGGCCGTTGCGAGGGGGGCGACCGCCCACCAGTCGGCGCTAATGTGGACGTTGTCCGGGTAGTAGTAATTGCCCTGGCCGTCAGACACGCCTGGGAACAGGGGGGAGCCGAGGTTCCAGCTTGAAAAGCCGAAAGAACCCTTCAGGGCGATCCCAAGTTCGATTGGCCCCGCCCGGGCGATGAGATATTCCAGGTCCGTTGACACGACGCCATCGCTAGACGTGTTGTTCTGGTAAGGGATTGCGAAAGAAGCGGAGGAAAGACCGAAGGCATTCGTCGCTGTGCCGTACTCGACGGAGAAGCCGGCCCGCAATCGTTGCGTGTACGCGGGCAGGGCCCCCAGAACGAGCGTAGAAGCGATTGCCATGATCACGAAAGCCCATCTTCTCATTGTATAACTCCTTCATTAGAGAGTACTGCGTCAATGTCTTCGCCATTGGACCGCAAAGTCCATTAACGAGGCATGAAATGAAAATAAACATTGCGTTATGACCACCTGAGTGACAGAGGGACTGAGCTTGCGCCCCTGCCTTGGCCGACATAGCTGCAAGCGAGGGCCACAAGGAGTATTGTGGGAGCGGCATGACGTAAGAAAACCACTTCGATTTTCCTCATGTTATAGTCGCTGCAGGGGACGTTGCGGTTCCCGATGACGTGCAATAGGAACCGAGCAGCCATTCCTCGGTAATCCGGGCCCGACACTTGTGGACTGAGAGAAGTTGATTCCAAATAATCTTGCAAAGATGGCAAAAGTCTGTCA
>Ga0326727_10023755_pt1 | contig 11668 bp, 7 predicted proteins | sample MB2enrmetagenome_FD_207643 | JGI IMG/M metagenome (GOLD analysis project Ga0326727, IMG submission 207643) | Lab enriched peat soil microbial communities from McLean, Ithaca, NY, United States - MB29MY | ecosystem: Environmental > Terrestrial > Soil > Wetlands > Peat | place: USA: New York... | reverse complement strand
AAGGATGGGGCACGGTGCGGATCTTCTCGACGTGGCGCCGCGGGCGGTCAGAGACTTAGTTCTTCGCGAGTTCGCTCTCAATGGCCGCAATCAGTTCGGGAGCGTCGGGCGCGGTGTTGGGCGCGAAGCGCGCTACCACTTCGCCGCTGCGGCTCACGATAAACTTCTCGAAGTTCCACTGGATTTCGGGCGCGGGGTTGGCGTCGATGTTGTGCTTTTTGAGGATGGCGGCCCATCCGGCCGGATCGCCTTTGGCCGAGGGCTCGGCCGCAATCAGCGCCGCGTAGAGCGGATGCTTTCCCGCGCCGGTGACTTGGATCTTGCCGAACATAGGGAATTTGACGCCGTAATTCAGCGTGCAGAAGCTCTGAATTTCGTCATTTGTGCCCGGCTCCTGGCCTTTGAAATCGTTGGCGGGAAAGCCCGCGATCACAAGGCCCTGGCCGCGCAACCGCTCGTAAAGATTCTCCAGGGCCTCGTACTGCGGCGTGAGGCCGCATTTTGACGCGACGTTTACTAGAAGCAGGACCTTGCCTTTGAACTCGCCGAGAGATGCGGCTTCGCCGGTGATTTTCGTAAGGGGAATGTCGTAGATGGATGAAGTCAAGGTGGGAATCTCCTTTTGATTTTTATCCTATCGCAGCGGGTCGCTGGTCCATGCCGCAGGGGCTAAAGCCCTCGACCGTTTCCGAGCATTTTTCGGCGCGGCTGAAAGCCGCGCCCTGATACAAGGCCTGTGCGTTTAGGTTCGTGCTTTCCCACATCTCAAAATCGAGATGTGGGGCACCCAGTATTCGTGCCCGGTTGAGGTTAAGCGCTGAGGTTCGTGCGATCCCATCCGCATGCCGCTACTGCACCAGCGTTACGGACGCGCGCCAGAAGGCCGCCTTCTGCGTAGAAGGATCGATCACTGTTACCTGGCAGTCGTAGGAACCGCGCGGCAAATTGTCGACGCCGACATCGAAGTTCAGGCTCATGGTCCCCAATCGGCTGGTGGCGCTGGGGACGATGGATTGGGGCGGCGTCTCGTACAGTTTCTTGCCACCCTGATAGAGGCTGACGAATGCGAAGAGCGGTTGCGTGTCCGATGCGGGCGCCGGTGTAGTTGGCGGCTGCTTGTAGGCCTGGAAGTAGACGTAGATCTGATGGCCGGTCGAGAAGACGCGCGTCACGCTGGGGATCAACTTCTTTCCGTCCTGCACAAGCGGATTCACGGCCTCGTCCTTGGCGCGGTCCTTGGCCTTCGCAGCGTCGTAGATCGCATCCTTCAAATCCACGCGCTGGCTGCTGAGCACCACGGCGCTGATGGGAATGCGCTTGAGTTCCTTGTTCAGGTTGGGGATGACAAACGTAGTCTGGAAGGTGCCGATTCTGCCCGTTTCATCGTCGCGTGCCAGGAACTTGATGGAGTATTTCCCGGGCAAAAGCGTAAATCCGGTGTCGTATTCGATGGGCCGGTGTACCAGCTCGGCGGCCGTGGCATCGGATAGCTTGATGTTCACGTTGTCGCGCACGTTGCTGACGGTGGTGCCGCCCACCAGGTCCTTGATCTCGCCCACAAAGTCGATGCGCGTGATCTCGGCGCCGCCGCGCTTGGCCAGCGCCAGCTCGCGGCCGGGAATCTTGACAATGATGGGCACGAAATATTCGGCGCGGTTGAGCTGGAAGTAATCGATCTCCATGGCGATGGTGAGATCAGTGATGGGATCTTCGAGCATCAGCGCGTCTTCAAGCTGGCGTTCGCGATCGACGTCGTTAAACTTGTTGAACTCCTTGGCCGCGTAATATCCCTGCCTGTAGTCGAGCTTGGCTTCCTGATTGTTCGCCAGCGAAATGCGGATGCGCCGGAATTTTCCGTTGGGCTCGGTGTTGGTGGTGTAGTAGCCGAGGATGTAGTAGTCCGAAATCGATTCCTGCGCCTGCACAATGCCGCGCGAGAGGTCGTTGTTGTCGAGGAATGCCTTGCCGCCAGTATCTCCGGCAAGCGCGTAGAGCGTATCCTGCGACTGCTGGAAGTTGGTGGTAACCGTCTGCGCCGAGGCCCCGGTATACATGGACTGCCCACCCGACGAACCCTGCGAGGCGTCGCCCATGGGCGCACTGGCTACGAGTCCGCGCGCATCGATGGTGAAGATGGTGACGCCGGCTTTGATCGCCGTATCGGCCGTGGCGTGCATCTGCGCCTGGTTGTCGATGCCATTCAGCCGCAATCCGCTGGCAAAGTAAAGCAGCGATTTCTTTTCGTTCACGTTGCCCAGCATTCTGGTCGCAGTTTGCAGCGCGGCCAATTGCCGGTCGGTGTTGAAGACGTTGAACTCGGGGTCGTCCTGCCCGAAGGCCGCGCCGGTATCGGCACTGCTGGCATCGTCCGTTGTGCCCTCGAGTCCCTGGCCTTCCCCAACGACCAGGGTCTCCAGAATACTCAGCAGCCGGTTGCGGTCGCTGCTAAAATCCTGCAGAATGTCGACCGATCCGCCGTCGTAACGCATGATCGACACCAGATCCACAGTGGTCATCTGCGTGCGAATGAATTTCTCAGCGGCGTCCAGAGCGCGCAGCTGGTCGGCCGGCGGCAAGGCCGACATGTCGAAATACAAGGCCAGCAACCGCCGGTTCTTGTAGCGCTCGTTGTCCATGGTTTCGGGCGCGATGGCCTCACGCGCCAGGCGGTTGTAAACCGTAACGTCCTCGGTGGCAGAGGTCATGGGAGGCAGGGGCTTGGCGGTTTCAGACAGGTCCTGGTGCTCGCAGTATTTAATGGATTGCGGGACGCCGTCTTCGGTCAGCACAAAGTCCTTCGCGGAGAGCCCGTGAATGAAGTTGCCCTGCTTATCCTTGACCTCAACGGCCTCGACCACCAGATTCGACTGCACCTTGAACGTAGCGGCCTGCGGCTCGCCAGCGTTCTTGTTCTGGCCTACCTGCTGCGGACGCGAGCCTGCGACGGACCCAAGAAGAAGCGCGAAGATTGCCAGTTTCCGCATCATTGCCACCTCAGGTAGAACGTAGTTTGCAGGCTGCGCATACTGCCGGGCGACGAGGGCTGTCCGAACTGATCGCTGGTGACAAAGCTATTCCAGCCGGTAAACGCCGCGTGGTTGAAGGTGTTGTTGGAATTCACAATCACGTCGAGATACCACTTGCCGTGCGGCCGGAAGGTGCGCGCCAGCGAAGAATTGAAGGTGAATTGATCGGGCCCGGTGATGGAATTTCTGCCCGCCGTTCCCCAATGGCCGCTCGGCTCCGTGTAAGCCGCCTGGTTCAAGTGCGCTGCCGTGCCGGAATTGTAGATCGACGCGCCGGTCAGATCGGGCCGCAGGATAAAGTTGGAGCCCGCGCCTGGAACAATCGCTGGATACACCGGCGTCTCCGGCAATCCGGTGCCGAAGGTCATGTTGCCGAGGACGGTCCACTCCTTGAGCACCCGGCCGCGCCAGCCGCCCATCAAGGTGCCGCCACCAAGCCCTTCGCCGCTGGTGTATTGTGCAGTCAGATTGAGAAGCTGTCGCTGATCGAAGCTGGAGAGCGAGCGCTCGGCTTGCGGATTGAGCCAGTTCTGCGCGATGGCCCCCGAGGGAGTCGACAACGACGCCCCCTGCGCTGAGCCTCCGCTACTTGCGGTTTGGTGCCCCGCGCCGCCAAGATAAGCGTCGTCGTCGATGGACTTTGAAAAGGTGTACGTGAGCGTGGAGGTAAAGCCGCTGCGCAACCTGCGCCGCAATTGGAACTGACCTTCCTCGCGAATCGAGTTGCCGTTCGACGTTTCGTAGACAAACCCTGAGGGGTAAGTTGGATTGGGGATCGGCTCGCCGAGCCAATAGCTGTTGGGCATAATCTGCTGCGGGCCGTGTGTGCCCTTGGTGCCGCGGTAAGTCGCCGTTGCCTGCAACGCGAAGGGCAGATCGCGCTGCACCGACAATTGCCAGACTTGCACGTAGCCGATGCGGAAGTTGGGATCGATGGCAAAGGTGTCGAGGGTTCCCGTTGCGCACGTGGAGGCGGGAACGGAAAAGCTGCTCAGGCTCAGCGGGCAAGAAGTGGCGCTATTCTGAATGCTGAAACTCTTCGTATTCGGCAAAGATGCCTGCTGCGCCATACTGAGAATGAAATTCTGATAGACCGAGGTGTCGGAGCGAAGGCTGTAGCCCCCCTTGATCACCACCGTCGAAGCGGGAATCGGCCGCCAGGTGGCGCCGATTTGCGGCTCGAACATGCGCCGCTCCGGTTCGATCAGCGACGCGGGATAATGGTCGCCGGTGGGCCCCACGGGATCGCTGCCCAGCACCGGTTGCGCGGATGTAAAGCCGCTGGCGATATCGAGATTCACCAGGCGGCCGAATAACTCCGTGATGGGCGCGCCGTAATCCCAGCGCAGGCCCGCGTTGATGGTGAGGATCGGCATCACCCGCCAGTCGTCGTTGACATAAGCGTTGTAAACCGGCTGGCGAAAATATTTGTCCGCGTTGCCGTAGGCGATGGAACTGGCGTCGGGAATGCCGATGAGAAAATCCGCAAGATCGGAGCCGCTGGCCGATCCGCCTGCCGTGCCCGCGGTGGCCGCGCCGTTAAAGGTGAAACTGCCGCGCGGATTCTGCTGGAAGAAATCGTTGTACTCCCGCTTGTTAAACTCAGCGCCCGCGGTGATGTTGTGCTTGCCGCGGTAGATGAGCGTGGAAACCGAGACATCGTCATTGCGGGTGCGGTTGAAGGAGCTGTTGTTGTCGCTCAACCCCACAAAGCCGCTGGAGAAACCCAGCGCCGGCGGACCCCAGTCGGCCGGATCCGTATCGTTGCCCGCGATGCCCGCATTGCCCGACACGTTCACGCGGTTTTCGAAGTTGGGCGTCACCTCCGTGCGCAAACGGCTGAAGGTGAAGCTGGTGAAGAGAAAAACGCGCGGCTTGAGCCGGTGCGACCATTGGACATTGGTGTTGATGCCAAGCTGACCGGTCTCATCGACAAACCCGAACAGGTTCACGTTATCCAGGCGCGTGCTTTGAAGGGCGAACCTTCCGTTGAATTGGTCTTTGCGCCCCACGTTCCTGTTGAATCGCGACTGCATCGCGTCGGTATGCGTGTTGTTGAGCACCGGCGCCTGGTAGTTGTAGCCGCTGGTGTCGGTGATGTTGGGCAGCGGATACAGCTTGAGGAGCGCTGCCGCCGCCGATGAAACCGACTCACGCGCGGGGCCGGTAACCGGGATTATGTTTGTAATGGGACCGCTGCACGTGTAGCCAGAACCCTTGGCAGTCGCAAGCTGGCCAAAACCGCAGCCGGTCACAGGATCGTAGATGTTCACCGGCTGCCCCTCGGCATTCGTCAGCCCGGCAAGATTGCCGCCCTGCTCGGCCTGCGTCGGCACCAGGCCGGGCAGAGTCTGCGCATAGCTGTTGCGCGTCCACTGGTAAGAGATAGAGAAGGTCGGACCGTGCGGCAGAATATGGGGAATATTCATGGGGCCCTGCAGTGTAGCCGAGCCGGTGAAATCGTTGTAGGCGGATTTGGGCACCGCGCTGCCGCTGAGCGCGTAGGGCTGCGCATTGAGCGCGGAGTTGCTCTCGTCGACTCTAAAGCCGCCCGTGTAGAGAGCCTTGCCGCCCGAACGCGTGTTGCCGAAGGCAGGATTGGTGGCGTACTGCGAGGTCGCCGCGTTGTTCACACTGCCCTGCACCAGAAATCCGTCGGCGCTTTGCTCGTTTTCTTCAGGCGCCTTGGGGATCTCCTGCGGGGGTGCGGGTGCGTTGTTCTGCGCCGGCTTTTTCCCTTGTGGTTGCTGGGGCTGCTGCGGCTGCTGGGTCTGCGCTGTTGCGGGGGCCGGCGCGGGCGGAGTTTCCGCTGCGGGCTTCGCGGCCTGTGCGCTGGCCTGGATCTGGGCGGCGTCGAGGAGTTTCAATTCGTACGCCGCGGCGGGCAGATTGGGCGCGATGGTTACATCGGCGTGAACCGGCGCGAAGGTTTGCATCTGAATGTCGATGGTCCATTTGCCATCGGCCAGATCATCGAACTGAAACGCGCCGTTGGCATCGGAGACGGCAGTCAGAGTGGTTGCCCCTTGCGTGGCCGTAATGGTGGCGCCGGGCAGGGGCAATCCGCCGAAGGTGACCACGCCGCGCCAGGGCGAGGCCGCGGCCAGCGCGGAACACGCGAGCCATGCAACCACACAAACGAAATGTCGAAGTCGATGCATCTGATCTCAGTTCCCTGTTCCCTGTTTTCTATTCCCTACTCCCTGTTCCCTGTCTTTCTCAATTCGCGGTCGGCTGCTCCATGTGATCGATCACAATCACATCTACCGGTTCTTTCTGTGCGACCAATTTCAATCCGAGCTGTTCCTGCAGGGCCGCGAAGATCGAAGGTCCATCGGCCTCCGGCGGAGGCGCGCCGCCACTGCTTCCGGGCGGCAGGACCGCGGCCTTCATGCTTTCATCCGGCGCGAACGAAAGTGTGTAGTCGTAACTCTCCGTGAGGCCGGTTTTGTCGGCGACGGTGCTGCCAATTACGAGAGAAATCCAGTGCGCGATCGACGTCATTGAAGCTCCATGCCCCGTCATCGTGAACTCTTTTTCGCTGACGCTCATGCCGGCGCTTCCGGTGCCCCGTCCCGGCGCCGGATTTGCATTCGGGTCGGCTGTCTTCGATACCTGCAACTTCGGGCCGCCCTTAGCCACGACCAGCGTATAAATCGTGAGATCCCTGATCTCGTGGTGGAACTTCAGTGCACACCGGTCCCCCAGAACCGGGAGCAGCATCTGCCATTTTTCCATTTCAGTGAGCTGCTTGAACTTCGGCACATCCTCCGGCGTCACTTTCGCGTCGACATCGTAGCGACTTGTAGTGACCCACGCCGGCTCTCCCAGCAGGCGGTCGTCGGTCACTCCGAAGGCCTCGCGAAGGATCATGTGCATGGGCATGCCGCTTACCGCGACGCCATCCGGATTGGTGCGGATGCTGATCCTCAAGGTGTTTGGCGCGTAGGGCTTAATCGACGCGACGTCGAATGCGGGCAACTGCGGCGGGGTCTGTTGCGCCGCGTCAGCGCTCGCCGGTGACTGCGCCCCCGTTCCACGCGCGGCCAGCGCGGAACACGCGAGCCACGCAGCAACACCAACGAAATGCCGAATTCGATGCATCTGCATTTCTGTTCCCAGCTCCGTGGTCCCTGTTTTTCTCAATTCGCCGTTGGTTGCTCGAGTTGATCGATCACAATCACGTCTACAGGACCTTTCGTCGACACGAGTTTCAGCCCTAGTTGCTCTTCGAGCGCCGCGAACAGCGACGGCCCGCCCGTACCCCGAGAAGATGCATTGTCAACCGCTCCCGGATCGCCGTTCCTGGTCATCGCAGAAACCGCATTGTCCGGCGTCCAATCGAGCTTGAAGTCGTAATCGCCAGTCAATCCGGTCTTGTCGACCACCGTGCGGCCGAGCTGCGCTGACAAGAGGCGCACCAGTCCCGAGGTACCGGTTCCGATGGATTCGATGTGCCCGCTGCCATCCATCATCAACATGTGCCTTCCCGGGCTTGGAGGCTGGCCCGGCGCCGGAGGCGGCGCGCCTGCCAGATCCACATCGGGCTTTGACGCTTGCATCTTCACGCCGCCCTTGGCCACGACGAGCTCGTACATGGGGAGTTCTCGAGTCCCGTGATGGTATTTGAGGCCGAAGCGCTCCTCGAGGAGCGAAACGATCATCGGCCGCCGCTGATCCATCGTCAGCGCTTTCAACTTGGGCGCGTCCTCAGGCGCAACCTTGGCTTCGATGTCGAAGGCAGTTGTCCTTGCCCAGGCCGGCCCACCAAACAAGCGGTCATTTCCGATGCCGAAGGCCTCGCGCACCGCCGTCCAAAGCGGCACATTCGTGATCTTGAGGCCATCTGGCGTGGCCTGGAACACGGAACTGCGCGCGTCGGGACTGGCAGGCTTGACCGTCGAAACGTCCCACGCGGGCAGCGCGACAGGAGCCGCGGCAGAAAGTGCGGCAGCCGGAGCGGCAGGCGAAGCCTGAGGCGCGGGATTCGTGACCTGGGGTGCGGCCGCTGCTGCCTGGGCCAGAGCGCAACGTGTCAGTAATACGTATGCCCCCAATGCCAAGCCGGGTCCGCAGATTCGTCGTCTTCGGCGCGGTGCGGCTTCGCTCATCGTCGCTTGCACTCCGTCTTGAGATTTGCCGCGCCCGAGATTCGGCGAGAGTTGAGCGAGGCGCACACATGCATGCTTTGCATCAGAGGGATGTCAACAATAAGACGTTACGAACCCCCATTTTGTTCGGTACGTCTTGCACTTTTTTGTGCCGCCGGCTCAAATCGCCCCGTCGAGATTAGTTCGGCGAGGGTTTTTCCACATGGTCGATCACAATCACATCCACTTGAGTCTTTTCCGCAGTGAGCTTCAGCCCGAGCTGCTCCTGAAACGCCTCGTATAAGCTTGGCGCGGCGGCAGCCTCTGCCGGGGCCGAGCCATCGGCGGCAGCCGGCATGCGCGGTGGATGCCCGTTGAATTGCGAATCGTCCGGCGTGAAGGTGACTTTGAGATCGTATCTGGCTGTAAGCCCGGTGCGATCTACCACCGGCCGGTCCAGGACAAGCACCTGCAGAAAGCCGGTAAGATCCGCCATGGTTGCGTTCCCCGCGCGCAAAGTAATTCCGCCCTGACCAGGCCCAAATCCGAGACCGGGCAACTGTCCCTTGCTTTCATTCACTGTCATCTTCGGGCCGCTTTTTCCCACCTCCAATACATACGCCTCCATCTCTCGCTGCTCGTGATGGAAGGTGAGCTTGAAGCGGTCGGCCAGCAGCTTTTGGATCATGACCCTGATCTGCTGAGAATTCGGAACGCCCTCGGCGTCAGGCACTGCGTCGATATCGAAACGGTCGTTGCCAATCCACGCCGGGCCGTTCACGATCTGCTTCGACTGTACGTTGTACGCGAACGAGAGCAGGTCCTGGACGGATGACGCGACCGTGTTGAAGTTGCGCCCGCGTATGACGAGCCGCTGCATTTGCGTTGCCCCGGAGTTATTGGGCTTGATGGTCGCAACCTCAAATGAAGGATTGGCATCCGCCGCCATCGGCTTGAGCGGCTCAGGAATCGGCCAGGCTGCGTCCGGCGTTGTCCGCGCCAGATTGAGCGGCAGCGGGTTCGGCCCCTGCGTCCACGTTCCTGTGATCGTCTTGCCGTCGGCGCTCATCTTGCCTTCGTACTTGCCGCCAATCATGTCCATCGTGAACGTCAGCATGCCATCTTGAAACGTCGTCTTTGAAGCCACAAGCGGCTGTCCGCCCTGATCGACGCTGTAAAAGGTCGCCTTGTACTCACCAGCGGCGGCTTGCGTGATCTTCAACTCCAACCGCAGATCCCGGCCTGCGTGCAACGTGCCCTGCCAGATTCCCAGAACATCCATTGGTGAAACCGGCGTTAGCGCGGTTGATGGGTTCTGCGCCGCTGGCGCGGCTGGTGGCGCGGCAGCCTGTGCGTTTGTCCTCACCGGGTTGGTCGCAAGCAACAAGGAAATTGCTCCGGTCGCGATATACGCGAGCCCCAGCAATGCCTTCCTCGAGAAGTACGATCTATCCCTTGCCTGTTCTGTTCTCATTGTCGAGAATCCTTTTCTGCGCCCGCACTGATGTTTGCGAAAGACGCCAACCTGCGAGTTTTGCTTCATGAAAGAGGAATGCGCCCGCTTGACGCGCACTCTCTGTTTACTTCCGACGCCTCCGCACTTGCCACACTGCTTTCTGTTCCGTGTTCCCTGATCCCTGTTCCCTGCCTTTTTCAGTTCGCCGACGGCTTTTCTACATGGTCGATCACCATCACGTCGTCGGGAGCCTTGGTGGCCTCAATCTTCAGCCCGAGTTGCTCCTGCACCGCGGTGTAGAGGCTCGGCGGCGCATCGGCAGCGTCACTGGGCGGCGGAATGGTCATGCCCGCCCCGCGGAACTGCGCAAACTGCGAATCGTCGGGCGTCCACTTCAACTGAAAATCGTAATGGTCCTTCAGTCCGGTCTGATCCACCATCGGCCGATCCGTAACTGAAGCCTGCATCCACGTGGCGAAGTCAGCCATGGTCAGGTTTCTCGCGCTGACGGTCACGCCCTGGCTGTTAGGTCCGCGAATGCCAAATCCCCCGGGATCGTTGGGCCCTGCGGTGGTCTTGGTAAGCTTTGGCCCGCCAGGGGCAACCGTAATGGCATACACCGCAAGCTCGCGCTGCTCGTTGTGAAACTTAAGCTGGAAACGGTCGGCAAGAAGTTTTTGCAGCAGTATCTGAATCTGCTTCGAACTCGGCATGCCGGGCACATCGGGAACGCCATCCACATCGAACAGATCTTTGCCGGCCCAATCCGGCGCGCCCACGATTTGCTTGGCGTGCAAGCCGAAGCCGAGAGCAATCATGTCATTCAAATTCGCATTGATCAGCCGGAAATGGCGGCCATCGAATCCGATGCCCTTGCCCTGCCGGCCTGGTGGGCTTGGCTTCACCGTTACCACATCGAAGCCCGGCTTCGCATCCGCGGCCATGGGCTTGATCGGCTCGGGAATCGGCCAGGCTGCGTCCGGCGTTGTCCGCGCCAGATTGAGCGGCAGCGGGTTCGGCCCCTGCGTCCAGGTCCCCGTGATCGTCTTGCCGTCGGGACTTATCTTGCCTTCGTACTTGCCGCCAATCGCGTCGATCGAGAAAGTGAGCGTGCCGTTTGCAAAGGTGGTTTTTGTCACCGGGATGGACTGGCCGCCCTGGTCGATGCTGTAGAAGGCGGTCTTGTACTCGCCGGCGGCAGCGGCTTGCGTGATCTTCAACTCCAACCGCAGATCCCGGCCTGCGTGCAGGGTTCCCTGCCAGATTCCCAGGACATCCATTGGCGAAACCGGCGTTAGCGCCGTGGATGGGCTCTGCCCAGCCGGCGCGGCTGGTTCTGCGGCGGGTGCCGGACTCTGCGCTGCGGCTCGATTCGCCTGGGACGCCATCGCAAAAGCGACGGCCAGGGCCACGCATCCCGCCAGCAAAGACAACGTTTTCCAACCAGACCGCATGATCCTGCCCGCAACTTCCGTTTTCATTGCAATAACTCCCTCTCTGCTCCCACAAGGGCAATTACAGAGAACGCCAACTGCTGATTTTCCGGTCGCAAGAAGGATACAGCGGTAAGACGGATATACGTCTCGATTGTTGCCAAAGTTCCGCGCCTTTTGGCCGCGGATTCATGCGCCGCTTCTTTTTCGGCGCTAGTTCGCCGACGGCTGCTCCACGTGATCGATCACCAGCACCTCGACCGGCCCTTTTTGCGGTTCCAGTTTCAACCCCAGTTGCTTCTTCAGCGCCTCGCGAAAGGGGGCGCCAAATGAGCCCACATCGCCCGGTTGGCCCATGTCTTCGGGCGGTGTCCATTCGATGGAGAAGTCGAATCCGCCGGTAAGCCCCGTCTGGTCGAGGAGCGGCCGCTCGAGCGTGGCCAACCCGGTCTGAAACGGCATCGAGTCGGCCAGCATCTTCATCGTCACATTGCGCCCGCCGAAACGATGCGTTCCCTGCGCGCTCGCCGGCAAACGCGCCATCATGCCGCACGGAATGGGCAGCGCTGCATTGGGTGTCGTGGCATGCGTTCCTTGCGGTCCCACGCTGGCGTTGCTGTCTGAGCTCTCAGGCAGCGCCGTCGTCGCGCAATCGTCGCTCGC